>Ga0310811_10013975_pt1 | contig 10464 bp, 8 predicted proteins | sample YCmetagenome_FD_207642 | JGI IMG/M metagenome (GOLD analysis project Ga0310811, IMG submission 207642) | Soil microbial communities from experimental microcosm in Duke University, North Carolina, United States - YC | ecosystem: Engineered > Artificial ecosystem > Soil microcosm > Unclassified ... | reverse complement strand
CCACGATCTTCAATCCCGACAGGTCGGTTCCTGCGGGCAGCGTCGATGCACAGAACTCCTGGTACAGCGTGCGTGAGCGGTCCACGCGCGTCGCGCGGCCGAGATCGCGCGAGGCGCAGGTGAGCGGGGGCAGCGCGAGCTCCGCCTCGATGCGCTCCTCGAGCGCATCGGAGAGCTTGGCGCCGGAGGCATCGAAGAACTTGATGCCGTTATCGTCGTAGAGATTGTGCGAGGCGCTGATCACGACTCCGAAGTCGCAGTTGAAACGGCGCGTCATGTAGGCGATGCCCGGAGTCGGCAGCGGCCCGATCAACATGGCGTTCACCCCCGCGGCCACGAAGCCGGCCTCGAGCGCCGATTCGAACATGTAGCCCGAGAGCCGTGTGTCCTTGCCGATCAGCACCGTGCCGCCGTCCGGCGCAAGCACGCGCGCCGCGGCGCTAGCGAGCTTCAGCGCAAAGTCGACCGTCATCGGGTGCTCGCCGACGCGTCCCCTGACTCCATCGGTGCCGAAATATCGACGCTCCATCAAACTCCACCTTCTGCGGCCACGGCCGCGGTCACCTGCAGGGCATCGACCGTCGCGGCCACATCATGGGCGCGGATGATGCGCGCGCCCTTCAGTGCGGCGATGACCGCGAGCGCCACGCTGCCGTGGACGCGCTCACCCGGCTCCCGCCCGGTGAGTTTGCCGACGGTCGACTTGCGCGACAACCCAACCAACACCGGCCGCCCATCCGCCACCAGCTCCGGCAGGTGCCGCAACAGCGTCAGATTGTGCTCCAGGTTCTTGCCGAAGCCGAATCCGGGATCGACGCTGAGCCGCAGCGGATCGATTCCGGCGCCGCGGCACGTTGCGACCCGGGCGGTAAGAAAGGCACGCACCTCCGTCACCACGTCCTGGTAATGCGGTGCCACCTGCATCGAGCGGGGCTCACCCTGCATGTGCATGAGACATAACCCGCAGCCGCTTGCCGCAGCCGCCTCGAGCGCTCCGGGCTCGCGCAGCGCGCGCACATCGTTGATGAATCCGGCGCCCGCCGCGGCGGCGGCGCGGATGACCTCGGGCTTGCTGGTGTCGACCGAGATGATTGCCGTGGTGACGCGGCGCAGCTCCTCGATGACCGGGAGTATGCGCCGCAACTCCTCCTGCAGCGCTACCGGCTGTGCACCCGGACGGGTGGACTCCCCGCCGACATCGATTAGCGCGGCACCTTCGGCCGCCATGCGCAGCCCCTGCTCGATGGCCGTATCGTGGTGAGCGAAGCGGCCGCCGTCGGAGAAGGAGTCGGGCGTGACATTGAGCACTCCCATGACGACCGGGCGTCGCAGATCGAGCGTCTGGTCGGCGCAGCGCAGCAGGACCGGGTCAGAGGACATCGCGGGAACTACACGGGCGCATGCTTAGAAGACAGGGTCGTCGGCACCCTGCAACCAACGCCCAGAACCAGCCAGCGCCCTCAGTGCTGTCCGGCCGGTATCACCGGCGTCCCCGCGGGGGCGGGCGCGGTGGGCGGCCTGTTGGACAGGGAGTCATCCCAGCCCGCGGGCGGCTTGGGCGTCTTCCCCGCCATGATGTCCTTCAGCTGCTCCTCATCGATGGTCTCGTACTTCATGAGCGCATCGGCCATCACGTGCAGCCTCTCGAGCGAGGTGGTGAGGATCCCCCGCGCGCGCTGATAGTTGCTCTCGATGACGCTGCGCACTTCCTCATCGATGGCGTGCGCGGTGACATCGGAGACCTGCTTGTGTTGCGTGACGCTCCGCCCGAGGAACACCTCCCCGGTCTCCTCCGAGTAGGTGAGCGGCCCGAGCTTGTCCGACAGGCCCCACTTGGTGACCATGTTGCGCGCGAGCTCGGTGGCGCGCTCGATGTCATTCGATGCGCCGGTGGTCACCGATTCCGGGCCGAAGATCAGCTCTTCCGCGATGCGCCCACCGAAGAGCGTCGCGATGGCGCTCTCGAGGCGCCGCTTGGAGAAACTGTAGCGGTCCTGCTCCGGAAGGAACTGCGTAACGCCGAGCGCGCGGCCGCGCGGAATGATGGTCACCTTGTAGACCGGGTCGTGCTCGGGAACCGTCATGCCGACGATCGCGTGTCCTGCCTCGTGATAGGCGGTCATGCGCTTTTCCGCCTCGCTCATGACCATGGAGCGCCGCTCGGTGCCCATCATGATCTTGTCCTTGGCGCGCTCGAATTCCTCCATTCCGACGATGCGCTTGTTGGCGCGTGCGGCGAAAAGCGCCGCCTCGTTCACCAGATTAGCGAGATCGGCGCCCGAGAAGCCGGGAGTGCCGCGCGCAATGAGCGCAGGTTTGACGTCGTCCGCCAGCGGTACGCGCCGCATGTGCACGCGCAGGATCTGCTCGCGGCCGCGCACATCGGGCAGCGGCACGACCACCTGGCGGTCGAAGCGACCCGGACGCAGCAGCGCGGGGTCGAGCACATCCGGGCGGTTGGTCGCGGCGATGACGATGATGCCCTCGTTCCCCTCGAAGCCGTCCATCTCGACGAGCAGCTGGTTGAGAGTCTGCTCGCGCTCATCGTGACCACCGCCGAGGCCTGCGCCGCGGTGCCGGCCGACGGCGTCGATCTCGTCGATGAAGATGATGCACGGGGCGTGCTTCTTCGCCTGCTCGAACATGTCGCGCACGCGTGAGGCGCCCACACCGACGAACATCTCGACGAAATCCGAGCCGGAGATGGTGAAGAATGGAACCTTGGCCTCACCGGCGATGGCGCGCGCGAGCAGCGTCTTGCCGGTGCCGGGCGAGCCGACCATGAGCACGCCCTTCGGGATCTTGCCGCCGAGCTTCTGGAACTTGCCCGGGTCCTTGAGGAAGTCGACGATCTCACCGACTTCCTGCTTGGCCTCATCGACCCCCGCCACGTCGGCGAAGGTAACGTTGACCTGGTCCTCGCCCAGCAGGCGCGCGCGGCTCTTGCCAAAGGACATGGCCCCCCGTCCGCCTGAGGCCCCCTGCATCTGCCGCAGCATGTACAGGAATACCAGTATCAATAGCAGTGCCGGAGCCATCTGCAGGAACAGCTGCCCGATGAAATTTGGCTGCTTCGGCTCGCGCGAATCGAGCGTTACGCCCGATTTCAGCAGCGTGCCGATGAGCGCGGTGTAGTCGGTCTCGGGGTTATGAGTCTTGAAGGTGGACTTGTCCTTCCGGGTCCCGTAGATCATCTCCCCCTGCAGGACCACCGATTCGACGCGGCTGTTCTTCACGTCCTCGATGAAGGTGCTGTAGGGAATGTCCTGGGGCTGGCCGACGGTCGGCATGTAGCGACTGAACACCGCCAGCAACACGAGCACGATGACCACCCAGAGCAGGATGTTCTTTGTCAAATCGTTCAAAGGCTTCCGTCCTTTTCTGCCGCGCGCGGCTCCAGCTTCAAGCGAACCTACACCAAGCGAAACTGCATCGCTAGTAGATACATCTCGGGGCTGCGGGAGCGCGACGCTTCCGGCTTGATCAGCTTCACCCGGCCGAAGCGCCTGCGGACGCTTTGCAGCAATTCCGTGAACCCGGAGCCCTGAAACACCTTGATCAGGGCATGCCCGCCAGGCTTCAAGACGCCCTCGGCCATCTCGACCGCCAGCTCCGCCAGATGCAGCGAGCGCGGCTGGTCGATGGCGTCGACCCCGCTCAGGTTCGGTGCCATGTCCGAAAGCAGCACATCGACCTGACGCGCCGGGAGCAGGCCCAGGACCTTTTCGAAGACCTCGGGCTCACGAAAATCACCCTGCACGAACTCCACTCCCGGCAGCTCCGGCATCGGCAGGATGTCCGTCGCCACCACACGCCCGCGGGCCCCTACGCGGCGCGCGGCGTACTGGCTCCAGGCCCCAGGTGCCGCCCCCAGATCGAGGCACACGGCGCCAGGTTGCAGAAGCTTCGCGCGGCGGTCGATCTCCTCGAGCTTGAACACCGCGCGCGACCGCCAGCCCTCGTTCTGCGCCTTCTGTACGAAGGGGTCCGCAAAGTGCTCCTTTAGCCAGCGTGCGCTGCTCCTGGAACGCCGCTTCATCGAAAAGGCCGCTTCATCAATGTGGATGTTCCCCGCCCGGCATAAGTTCCACCGCCTACAATGCACCGATGAAGGAGAGCGCGCACCCGCCCGCCAGCGCAGCGCCGGCGCTCTCGGAGCGTCAGAAAAAACATCTGCGCGCCCTCGCGCACGCGCTGAAGCCGCTGGTACGCCTCGGCAACGCGGGACTCACCGCAGCGGTGACCGCGGAGGCCGCGCGGGCGCTGCACGATCACGAGCTGATCAAGGTGCAGGTTCCGGGCGGCGATCGCGCGGCGCGCGATGAGCTCTTCGCCGCACTCGCGCGCGACACCGGTAGCGCACTCGTGCAACGCATCGGCAACGTCGCCGTGCTCTACCGCGCGCGCAAGGAGCAGCCGCGCATCCTCATCCCGGATCGCTGAGTGAGAGTGCGCGCCTGCTCAGGCGAGCCGCACGGCGACGATCTCGTAGGAACGCGTGCCGCCGGGGGCGGCCACATCGACGACCTCACCCTCGGCTTTTCCCACCAGCGCACGCGCGATGGGCGAGGTCACCGAGATGCGCCCCGCGCGGATATCCGCCTCGTCCTCGCCCACCACCTGGTACACCACGTGGGCGCCATCGGCCTGGTCCTCGAGCTCCACGGAGGCCCCAAATACCACCTTGCCGGTATTGGGAAGACGCGCCGGATCGATGACATCGGCGCTCGCGAGCTTGTGCTCGATCTCCTTGATGCGCCCCTCGATGAAGCCCTGCTGCTCGCGCGCGGCGTGGTACTCGGCATTCTCCGAAAGATCGCCGTGCCCGCGCGCCTCGGCGATCGCCTTGATGATCGCAGGGCGGACTTCCGACTTCAGGCGCTTGAGCTCCGCGCGCAGGCTCTCGGCCCCGCGCAGCGTCATCGGCGTGCGCTTCATGAGGCGAGCGCCTCGCTGTGCAGGTCCTGCAGGCGATGCACCTCGACCTCATCGAGGTGATCGAGCGCCTCGCAGGTCGCAAGCCCCGCCGCGACGGTGGTGTAGTAGGTCACCCGATGGTGCACCGCTTCGCGGCGGATGGAGTTGGACTCGCGGATGGCCTGCTTGCCTTCGGTGGTATTGACGATGAGGTCGATCTCGTCGTTCTTGATCATGTCGACGATGTGTGGCCGGCCTTCGCGCACCTTGTTGACGCGCCGGCAGGGCACGCCGGCCTCGGCGAGCGCACGTGCGGTCCCTTCGGTCGCGACCAGCTCGAAGCCACGCTCGATCAGCTTCTTCGCCAGCATCACCGCCGCGCTCTTGTCGCGATCGCGCACACTGAGGAAGCACACCCCCTGGCGCGGCAGCACGACCCCCGAGGCCGACTGCGCCTTGGCGTAAGCCTCACCAAAAGTGCGTCCCGTGCCCATCACCTCGCCCGTGGACTTCATCTCGGGTCCGAGGATCGGATCGGCTTCGGGAAACTTGGCAAAGGGGAACACGGACTCCTTCACCGAGAAATAAGGCGGCAGGCGCTCGACGGCACCGACCAGCTGCTTGAGCTTGTGTCCGGTCATGACACGGGCGGCGATCTTGGCGAGCGGGAGGCCGGTGGCCTTGGAGACGAAGGGCACGGTGCGTGAGGCACGCGGATTCACTTCGAGCACATAGACGACGCCGGCCTGAATCGCAAACTGCACGTTCATGAGGCCGATGACGTTCAGTGCGCGCGCGAGCTTGCGCGTCTGCTCGCGCAGCTCCGCCTGCAGCTCGCGGCTCAGGCTCGCCGGCGGCAGCGAGCAGCTCGAGTCACCCGAGTGCACGCCCGCCTGCTCGATGTGCTCCATGATCCCGCCGATCATCACATCCTCGCCGTCGCAGACCGCATCGACGTCGACCTCGATGGCGGAATCGAGAAAGCGGTCGAGCAGCACCGGGCTGTCGTTGGACACCTGCACGGCATTCGCCATGTAGCTGCGCAGGTCCTCTTCGTTGAAGACGATCTCCATGGCGCGGCCACCGAGCACATAGCTCGGCCGCACCACGAGCGGAAAACCGACGTCGCGTCCGAGCGTGACCGCCTGCTCCTCGGTGCGCGCGGTCGCGTTCGCCGGCTGCTTGAGGCCGAGCTTGCGCACCAGCGCCTGAAAGCGCTCGCGATCCTCGGCGATGTCGATGGAGTCCGGGGAGGTGCCGATGATCGGGGCACCGGCTGCCTCGAGCGCGCGCGAGAGCTTGAGCGGTGTCTGGCCGCCGAACTGCACGATGACTCCCTCGGGCTTCTCGACCGCGAGGATCTCGAGCACATCCTCCAGCGTGAGCGGCTCGAAGTAGAGCCGGTCGGAGGTGTCGTAGTCGGTCGATACGGTCTCGGGGTTGCAGTTGACCATGAGGGTCTCGAAACCGTCCTCGCGCAGCTGCAGCGCGGCGTGCACGCAGCAGTAGTCGAACTCGATGCCCTGGCCGATGCGGTTGGGTCCGCCGCCGAGGATCATGATCTTGCGCCGGTCGGAGGGATTCGCCTCGCACTCCTCCTCGTAGGTCGAGTAGAGGTAGGCGGTGGAGGTAGCGAACTCGGCCGCGCACGTGTCGACACGCTTGTAGACCGGCCGCACCTTGAGCTCATGGCGTTTGTCGCGGATCGCCTTCTCCGGCATGTCGACCAGTTGCGCGAGGCGGCTGTCGGAGAAGCCCTTGCGCTTGAGAAAGCGCAGCCGCTCGGCGCTGAGCGCTCCGAGCCCCTCCTCGCGCACCTGCGCCTCCTCGCGCACCAGGTCCTCGATATACGCGAGAAACCATGGATCGATGTGCGTGAGCTCGGCGATGCGCGCGAGCGTCCAGCCGGCGCGGAACGCATCGGCGACATACAGCAGGCGGTTCGCGCCGGGCGCGCGCAGCTCATGCGCGAGCCGCACCTGGTCCTCGTCGGAGAGTGTCGCAGGCAGCTGCGGGTCGAGCCCATGGAGCCCGGTCTCGAGTCCGCGCAGCGCCTTCTGCAGCGCCTCCTGAAAGGTGCGGCCGATGGCCATGACCTCGCCCACCGATTTCATCTGCGTCGTGAGGCGGTCGTTGGCCGAGGGGAATTTCTCGAAGGTGAAGCGCGGGATCTTCACCACCACGTAATCGATCGAGGGCTCGAAGGAGGCCGGCGTCGCGCCGCCGGTGATCTCGTTGCGCAGCTCGTCCAGCGTGTAGCCGACGGCGAGCTTGGCGGCGACCTTGGCGATCGGAAAGCCGGTCGCCTTGGAGGCGAGCGCGGAGGAGCGCGACACCCGCGGATTCATCTCGATGACCAGCAGCCGACCGTCCTCGGGACTCACCGCGAACTGCACGTTGGAGCCGCCGGTATCGACGCCGATCTTGCGCAGCACCGCCACGGCGGCATCGCGCATGCGCTGGAATTCCTTGTCGGTGAGGGTCAGTGCCGGCGCGAGCGTGATCGAGTCCCCGGTATGCACGCCCATCGGATCGAGATTCTCGATCGAGCAGACGATGATGCAGTTGTCTGCATGGTCGCGCACCACCTCCATCTCGAACTCTTTCCAGCCGATCACCGACTCCTCGAGCAGCACTTCACCGGTCGGTGAGGCGTCGAGGCCGCGCGCCACGATGGCCTCGAGCTCCTCGCGGTTGTAGGCGATGCCGCCACCGCTGCCGCCGAGGGTGAAGGAGGGACGGATCACGACCGGATAGCCGATCTCGCCCGCGATGGCGAGTGCCTCATCGAGACTGCGCGCGATCTGCGACTGCGGCGTCTCGAGGCCGATCTCGCGCATGGCGTTGCGGAAGAGCTCGCGGTCTTCCGCCATGTCGATGGCGGCGCGCGAGGCGGCGATCAGCTCTACGCCGTATTTTTCCAGCACGCCCTCGCGCACCAGGTCGAGCGCAGTGTTGAGCCCGGTCTGTCCGCCCATGGTCGGCAGCAGCGCATCCGGCCGTTCCTTCTCGATGATGCGTGCGATGGTGTGCGCGTTGACCGGCTCGATGTAGATGGCATCGGCCATCTCGGGGTCGGTCATGATGGTCGCGGGGTTGGAATTCACCAGGATGACGCGGAAGCCCTCCTCGCGCAGCGCCTTGCAGGCCTGCGCGCCCGAGTAATCGAACTCGCACGCCTGTCCGATGACGATGGGACCGGCACCTATGATCAGGATGCTGTGAATGTCGGTGCGCTTGGGCACTGCTCAGCGTCCGCCCGCCTGCTTGCGCAGGTTCTCCTCGGCGACCTTCAGCTGCGCCTGCAGCCGTCGCAGCATCAGGTGACTGAAGCGCTCGAAGAGCGCGCGCAGATCGTGCGGGCCCGGGCTCGCCTCGGGGTGCCCCTGGAACCCGAACACCGGGCGCTCCTGGAAAGCGAGCCCCTGGAGCGAGCCATCGAAGAGCGAGCGATGCGTCGCGACCACTCCCTGAGGCAGCGTGCTCTCATCCACGGCAAAGCCGTGATTCTGACTCGTGATGAACACGCGCCCGGACTCGAGATCCTGCACCGGGTGATTGGCGCCGTGATGGCCGAACTTCATCTTCACGGTGCGCGCGCCCGCGGCGAGCCCGAGGATCTGATGTCCGAGACAGATGCCGAATACCGGCAGGTCGGTCTCGAGGAAGCGTTGCGCGGCCTGGATGGCATAAGTGCAGGGCTCCGGATCGCCCGGGCCGTTGGAAAGGAAAATACCGTCTGGCTCCAGAGCGAGCGCGTCATCGGCGGAAGTCTGCGCCGGCACCACCGTCATGCGGCATCCACCATCGGCGAGGAGCCTGAGGATGTTGCGCTTGATGCCGAAGTCGTAGGCCACCACGTGCAGGCGCTGACTCGCGCGAATCGGCGCACGTGCCGGCGCGGGCCAGAGCGTGCCCTCATTCCACTGAAAGCTGCGCTTGGTACTCACGACCTTGGCAAGGTCCATGCCCTTGAGGCCGGGAAACTTGCGCGCGATCTTCACCGCTGCGCTCTCATCGAGCTGATCGCCGGTCATGATGCAGCCGGCTTGCGCACCCTTCTCGCGCAGCAGCCGTGTCAGCTTGCGCGTATCGATGCCTGCGATCGCCACCATCTTGCCGCGCTCGAGAAACTCCGTGAGCGACTCGTTGGCGCGCCAGTTGCTCGAGAGCGGCGGCAGATCGCGGATCACGAGACCCGCCGGATACACCTGCGCCGCTTCGAGATCCTCCGGCGTCGCTCCGGTGTTGCCGATGTGTGGAACGGTGAGTGTGACGATCTGACGCGCGTAGGAAGGGTCGGTGAGAATTTCCTGATAACCCGTGAGGGCGGTGTTGAAAACGACTTCGCCTGTGGTGTTTCCCTTGGCTCCGATCGACTGGCCGCGGAAGATCGTTCCATCGGCCAGCGCGAGCACCGCAGGTACGCTCACGTGATCACTTCTCCCTGACGCAGATACACAAAGCGGGAGGAGTTCTCATCGAACATCCTCCCGCCTTGCATGGACTAACCCGTACACGGATTAGGCGGAAATTTTAGGGGTTTTTCGGGCGATGTGTCCATGGAAAATTCCGCCTCTCGTGGCGTGGGATTGACCTCTCATGGTTTCACCAAGAATGCTCTAAGCCTCTGTTTTCAGGTGCAGAAAGTCGCCCATGCCGTAGCGCCCCGGGGGTTGGGACCGGAGCCAGAGCGCAGCCGAGAGCGCACCCCGGGCAAAGATGCCCCGATCGTGCGCGCGGTGCGTCAGCACGAGCTCCTCGCCCGACCCGCAAAAAAGCACCGTGTGCTCGCCGACGATGTCCCCCGCCCGGAGCGAGGCGAGCCCGATCTCACCCACGGGGCGGGGCCCGGGGCTACCGCCCGTCGCTGCGGAATTGCCCTGGGGTGCTGCTAGTCCGCGCCCCTCCGCCGCCACCTGCGCGAGCGAGCGCGCGGTGCCCGATGGAGCATCGCGCTTGAGTCGATGATGGAGCTCGAGCACGTCGATGTCGAAGCTCGAGGGCAACGCGCGTGAGGCGAGGCGTGTCAGCTCGGTGAGCAGTGCGACACCCACGCTCGTGTTCGGAGCGACGAGGAGCGCCACCTGGCGTGCGGCCGCGTCGAGCGCCCCATCGAGCCGCGTGCCAAAACCGGTCGTGCCGAGGAGCAGCGGTTTGCGCGCCGCGCGGCACGCGTCCAGGGTCGACGCCGTTGCGGCCGGATGACTGAAATCGAGCGCCACGTCTGCGGCGGCGAGCGCGGCCGGCAGGTCGCTCGTGAGCGAAAGGTTCATGCGCCCGATCCCGGCCACATCCCCGGCATCACGGCCCAGGGCAAGACTGCCGCTCCAGGCGATGGCGCCGCTGATGATGAGGCGGGGGAAGCCGGGCGCGGCGCGCAAAAGCGCCTGACCCATGCGCCCGCTCGCTCCAATGATGACCGCGCGGACGAGCGGCTCATGCGCAGCGGCGGACCCCACGGAGGCCTCAGCCTTTTCCGGATCCCGAGGCAAAGAAGCGGCGCACTCCTTCGAGGAAGCCATTCTCGCGCGGCGCATGGCGCGC
>Ga0310811_10013971_pt1 | contig 10466 bp, 5 predicted proteins | sample YCmetagenome_FD_207642 | JGI IMG/M metagenome (GOLD analysis project Ga0310811, IMG submission 207642) | Soil microbial communities from experimental microcosm in Duke University, North Carolina, United States - YC | ecosystem: Engineered > Artificial ecosystem > Soil microcosm > Unclassified ... | reverse complement strand
AGGTTAGTTCAATTGAAGAATCAATATCTTATTTTCTACTTTGCCGATCAATATTTAAACGGCTTTCCTCCCACCATCACTTCTTTTGTTGTTTCGTCGAACGTGGCTTTCATCCCACTGTGAGAAGCTGCTGTCACCATGATATTGGCTACCGAGTGAGCATATCCTGCCTCAACCGGTGCATTGGGCTGTTTTCGGTCGCGCACGCACTCCAGCCAGTTTCGTACGTGATTTGAAGTCAGGATGTCGCCTCCCGTATTTGCCGAAGCCACGACTTTTTCGTCTGCCCTATTCAAATCAAAATCCGGAAGGAGATTGGGCTGTAGGCCCATGGCACTCGCAAAGTTGGTTTGAAGTCCACCTGTGGAAGACACTTTATTGGTGATCAAATTCATTTCACCTCCATTCGAAAAATAAACCTCCGAGGGGTTTTCAGTTCCATTGTGCATACGAGAACTGAACACCACTTGAAAACCGGAAGACGGATCTGTTTCTGACCCATAATCGAACACGGCGGTAGTAGTATCCCAGTTCTTGCGGCCGTCTTTCCAACAATATACGCCGCCGTTGGCGACTACGCTTCGAGGATGCTTCAGTCCGGTAAACCAATGGACGGTGTCGATCTGATGGCTCATCCATTGACCTGGCATTCCAGAGGAGTAGGGCCAGAACAGTCTGTACTCGATGTATTTTCTTGGATCAAAATTTTCGACAGGGCGGTTCAACAAGAAGCGTTTCCAGTCGATGTCTTGTTCTTTCAGTTCGGCGACCAACTTGGGTCTTCTCCAGCGTCCGGGTTGATTCAGGTTCCAAGTAAGTTCTACCATTGTGATGGCACCGAATTTTCCTTGCTGTACATACGATGCGGCCGCTTTGTAGTTTGATCCGCTCCGTCGTTGTGATCCGATCTGTACGATTCGATCGCTTTCGCGAACCGCCTTGAGGGCAGCGTTGGCATCATCCATCGTTTCGGCAAATGGTTTTTCGCAGTACACATCGCGACCTGCCTTCACGGCATCAATGGTCATGAGGGCATGCTGAAAGTCGGCAGTGCTGATGAACACGGCATCGACGTCCTTCATTTGATGAAGTTCATCGTTGTTTACGCAAGTCTTCACGTCATGGCCAAGTTTGCCTGACAAAAAAGCTTGTCCTTCGTCGCGTCTTTTTTTCCAAAGGTCAGACACTGCGACAATATCAAAATTCAGTTCTTTGTAATGGTTGTTGAACGCGGGAAACAGTGATTGCCTGAACCTGTCTGAAAAACCAATGACACCCACATTGATTCGTCCATTTGCACCTAGGATGCGGCCATAGCTTGAAGCAGAAAATGCGAGTGCACCCATCGAAGCCAAACTACTTTTTTTGATGAATTCTCTTCTAGACGTTTTCATAATGTTGAGATTCAAAACGATTGATTATTTTTTATTTCAGTTCTTTGATTTTGATACTTCGGAACGACACGCGATTGCCGTGGTCTTGCAACAGGATGTGGCCGACGGGTGCCATTCCAAAATTTTCCCATTGCGCATATTTGCTTCTCGCAACTAGCGCATCATAAATACGAGTACCGCGCTGATACTCGACCACTTTGTAGCCGTTGAGCCAGTGCTCGATGCGATTATCGGGATAGACCACAATACGTCCGCTGTTCCATTCCCCAATCTTGTGGCGCGCCCTGGGGTTCTTCTCGGCAGGAATCAAATCATAAAGGGAAGCGAGCGTTCGATTGCCCACGGCACCCATTTTAGCATCCGGATGTTTATCATCATCAAGGACTTGATATTCCAGTCCGATGGCTGACCCCGAGTTCTTCTCTTGTTCGGTGACAAAGTACTTTACGCCGCTGTTGGCCGCTTCCGTCAGTAAGAATTCGAATTGCAAATCGAAGGCGCCGAATTGCCTGTCGGTCACAATGTCTCCGCCATTTCTCGATTCCGCTCCCTCCGATGCCTGCACCGACAGCAGTCCGTCTTTGACGTCCCAGCCTTGTTCGGGGAACTGTTCTTTTTGCGCACCTCTCCAACCCTGTGTAGTCTTGCCATCCCATAATAATGCGTACCCATTTTTCCTTTCTTGATCAGTGAGGTAATTGGGAATAAAGTTGGCTACAAAGAGGCCGTCGTCTGGAGAAGGTTTTGTTTGCGTCGTTTGAATTCTGATTTTCCGCCAATGAATTTTTATCCCTGCTTCCTCGGGTTTGCTGATGGAATGGACTTGGAGCGCGATGAATCCTCGAGGTGTCATATCATCAATGACCTGAGCCGTCGGTATTCCGTTAATCCACGTACGAATGCGAGGGCCTATGCATTCCACACGCATCAAATTCCAGTCGAGTTTTTTGAATGCTTTTTCTCCGTCTGGATTGTACGTCATTGGGTAAAGCCATTCTCTTCGCGCTTCGTCATAGATGCCGCCGGTCCAAGACCTTTTTGAGGGATCAATTTCCACTTGGTAGCCATGTACGCGGCCATTTTGATATTCGGGCGTGCTCTCGCTTCGAACCTGAACGCCAGAGTTAGTCTCCCCGTCGACCTTGAATTCAAGTTCAAGAATAAAGTCTCCGAAAATTTTCTCGGTGGCCAAAAAAGAGTTGGGCGAGCCGAGAACGGGTGTACCTATAATCTCGCCGTTGACTGCGGCATACTGTGCTTGTCCGTTGACTATCTTCCAGCCTTCCAAGGTCTTCCCATTGAAGAGATTTTCCCAAGGCTGGGCCTGACACATTGAACTTAGAAAAGCAAAGAAGACTACTATAGCACAGAAATTGAAAATAAATCTTTTATCCATCGTTGTTTAAAATTCTAAAATAGTTTTTCGAATCTAATGAAGATATTGCACAATCGTTTCATCTTTTATTTGAATTGATTTTTTGAAAAAGATCCTTACTAATCTCGCATTTCAAGTTTTGATCGCCATCATTGCGGGCGCACTACTTGGGCATTTCCTTCCTACTGCTGCCGTAAAAATGGAGGTTGTTGGAAGGACTTTTGTTGACATCATTAAACTGTTTATTGGGCCAATCATCTTTCTTACTATCACAATTGGTATAGGAGCGATTGGCGATTTGAAAAAGGTGGGGCGGGTTGGCGTCAAGGCATTGGTCTACTTCGAGATCGTTACCACGTTGGCTCTGGCAATTGGGGTGGTGGTTGCGTTGATCCTTAAACCGGGCCACGTTGAGTTGGGAACTCTTCAAGCGCAAGACGCGTCGAAATACACGCAAGGTGAGAAAGCGTTTGACTGGTGGCAGTTTCTGGTGGCGAACTTCACGCTGCAAGTTCTGATCGTCGCCATCGTCGCGGGAATTCTTCTTAGCTACCTGTCAAAACGTGAAGCGATTCTATCCTGGTTGGAGAAAGCTTCCGCGGGTGTGTACAAAGGCCTCAGATATGTGATGTACCTCGCTCCCCTCGGTGCGTTCGGAGGAATCGCGTTTGCTGTTGGAAAGTTTGGTTTGCATTCGCTCGTGCCGCTGGCGAAGTTGATGCTGTGCGTATACATCACCATGGCACTGTTTGTTTTTTTTGTGCTTGGTTCCATCCTTCGCTATTTCAAATTCAGTGTATGGAAATTTCTGAAGCTGATCAAAGAAGAATTGTTGATTGTGTTAGCCGCATCATCTTCGGAGGCCGCATTGCCTTCGTTGATGAACAAACTTGAAAGATTGGGCTGTGGCAAATCCGTGGTTGGTTTGGTGGTACCTGCCGGCTACTCATTTAATCTCGATGGCACTTCCATTTATTTGTCGATGGCGGTGATCTTCATTGCACAGTTGTACGGTATTGACTTGAGTTATGGTGAACTTTTCACGATTCTGGCGATCTTGATGCTCACGTCAAAGGGTGCCGCGGGTGTTACAGGCAGTGGATTTATCGTGCTTGCCTCCACGTTGACAGCGATTCACAAAATTCCGGTGGAGGGGATTGCGTTTTTGCTCGGCATCGACAAATTCATGAGCGAAGCGAGAGCTATCACCAATATCATCGGCAACGGTGTGGCAACTATCGTTATATCAAAAAGCGAGAATGAGTATTCCGACAAAGGGATGATTTGATCACTGAACCTTTACGCCGAGATGCTCACCCAAACGCTTAAATTGCTCCTCCCATTCTGGCGTTGATTCTCCATTGTTGCGAGGCTCCTTGGAAAGCACGAAATAATAATTCTGCGTCTTGTGGAAGTTGGGCGAAAGTCCAAATTTATTAAGCAACGGGAATACCCGATTGAGTCGTTGGATGCGTTTCACATTTTCGCTTTCACTGCCAATGCGCTTCAGCTCCTTCAAAATACTCTCTCCGGCCAAGCGCGATAGCTTGTGTGGATCTTCAATTTTTAGATTCCAACGGGCAAGCTCGGCAGAAATCCTTTCCATCGCTTTGATGTTCACCTTTTCCGAAGTAAAACATTTGGTAAGGTCGGCATTCAAAATATACTCGAAGGCGGTTTTATACGTGTTTGGAATAGGAATCCCGTTGTTTGACAAGGCCGTGATTAACTGGTAATCGCTGTTATAACTTTTTCTCAGCGAGCTTTCTAATTCCGACAAACTTTCTTGCGCGATGAGTTCAAGCACTTTCCGTTTCTCATCACCGAACAACTGCCATATCGTGTATTTCTCCGAGCCAAAATACGATTGCATGTATCCGATGACGTCGCCAAGCCTCCCCTCCTCAAATGCATTCACCATCCGGAATTGCATGCTCGCAAAGTTATCAGGCCCCATGTCCAGCGAGATGTTGCCGATAATATTGTGTTTGCCCAAGCAAATTACCGCAAACGAAAACCTCTTTTCCGAAAGAGTAACCATTGATTTCACGTTCGTGATCCCAAGGGCCAACTTTTGATCACCCGCTTCCTTTTTAACAAACGCCTCACTAAAGGTCTTATAGTTAAATATCACTTGAGCTTCCGGTTCCTCATCAAAAATGGACGATACTGCGAAATGCATTCCAACGCGTTTCAAATTTGTGCGAGCGGGGACGACATAACGGTTGTAAACTTCTGCACCATTTTTCAAAGCGGCCACATTACTTGGCGCTAACTCAAGTAGCCGAGAAAATTCAGGTTCTAAATCAACGCCACCCGTTTGACTCGCCAATTGAATGACGCGACAAGCGTATTGTAAAACTTGTGTCGTCTCAATCCCTGAAATCTCATCAAAGAACCATCCGCAACTGGTGTACATCAACATCGCATGGCGCTGCATTTCCATCAGTCGAAGGACCTCGGTGGTTTTCGTGCTATCAACGATGTTTGATTTCAAAAATTTCTTGACTGTGTTTTCATTCCGGTTGAGTACCACATTGATGTATTCGTTCCTTGCTTCGGCTCGATTCCGTAACACTTTGGCGCCTTCTCTTTCAAAGATGTCGTTTGATTGATTACGGAGCCAGTCAAGCGCGTCGCGCAGCGGTGCTCTCCATTTTTGATTCCATCCGGGTTTTCCACCGGAATTACACCCACAGTCGCTCTTCCACCGCTCCACGCCATGAACGCAACTCCACGAACTGTTTTCAAAGATTTGTGCTTCCTGTGTGGTTGGAATTAAATCCAGGTATTGCCCGTAGTTGACCAAGTTCACTTGCTCGTTCTTCTCAATGAAATCCAAACAAAAGGCAAGTGCCATGTCTCCGTGCGAATGATGATGGCCATACGTCTCACCATCGGTGGCGACGTGAATGAGTTCGGGGTCATTTGATGAGCCTACGGCATGCAGCAAGCTTTCCGCAAAGTGCTTCCCATCATTTAACAATCCGTTGAAAGCAATTGACTGCGAAATGTCTCCGTCATAAAAAAAGATATGAATCGATTTTCCGGAAGGCAGTTGACATAGATAGGCGCGTTTCGTGTTCACCGTTTTGTCGTTTACTTCCTCCCACGTCTGATCTCCAATTTTCCGCGTGGCTTTCGCTTGGCGCGGCGCGAGGATGGTGAACTTGATGTCATTGTCGACAAGGGCCTCAAGTGTGGCGACGTCTACGGCGGTTTCGGCAAGCCACATTCCTTCAGGCCGGCGCTTGAATCGATGCTCAAAATCACGAATGCCCCAAATAATTTGGGTCTGCTTATCGACCTCATTCGCCAGGGGCATGATGATATGATTGTAGACCTGCGCAATGGCCGAGCCGTGACCACCGTATCTCTTCATACTCTCTTGGTCGGCTTCGAGGATCGCCTCGTAAGTCTCTTTCGCATTGGTTTCCATCCACGAAAGCAGCGTCGGTCCAAAATTGAAGCTGATACGCGAATAATTATTGACAATGTCTCGGATCACACCGTTCTCATCCAGAATTCTGGATGTGGCATTTGGCTCATAACACTCGGCCGTGATTCGTTCATTCCAATCGTGATAGGGGTGTGCGGAATCTTGGACTTCAATCACTTCGAGCCACGCATTTTCGCGAGGCGGTTGATAGAAATGGCCGTGAATGCAGATGAATTTATTGTTGGCAGGCATGTATGAACGAACTCAGCGAAATCAAATCATGAATAAGTCGCTAAAGTAACTATTCCGATTCAAAACCAGCTAACGCTTTATCCAATTTGAAAATAGAGATGCTCAACGGCGGCAAAGTGTAGGACACCGAAAAATTTCTGCCATGATATGGTGTCGGCGATGTCATCTGGGTACCATTCAATTGACCACTTCCTCCATATTTTAGATTGTCTGAATTAAATATCTCTATCCAGCCGCCTTCAAACGGAACACCCATTCGATAGTCCTGACGAACTGCGGGAGTGAAATTGGCCACCACTACGAGTGATTGTTCAGGGTCATCGCACTTGCGCATAAAGACAATCACGCTGTTATCGCGATCAGCATAGTCTATCCACTCGAATCCTTTTCCGCTAAACTGGTGTTGATAGAGCGCCAGCTCTTTTCGATAGAGCCCATTCAAGTCTTTGATAAGTGCCAGTACGCCCTTGTGGAAATCAAATTGAAGCAATTGCCAATCCAGGCTAGCGTCATGGTTCCATTCGGAAGTTTGCCCAAGCTCACTGCCCATGAATAAAAGCTTGGTGCCGGGATGTGCGTACATCAATGAATACATCAACCGAAGATTGGCGAACCGTTGCCATTCGTCGCCCGGCATCCGACTCATCAGTGGACCTTTGCCATGCACGACTTCATCATGTGAAAGTGGAAGCATGAAATTCTCCGTAAAAGCATACATCAAGCTGAACGTAATTTCATTCTGATGGTACTTGCGATGAATGGGATCTTTTTTAAAATACTCCAAGGTATCGTGCATCCATCCCATCATCCATTTTTGTCCAAACCCAAGTCCACCGAGGTAAGTCGGCCGGGAAACACTTGGCCACGAGGTCGACTCCTCTGCAATCGTCACAATGTCGGGGTGAGCACGATACACCACTTCATTCATTTCTTTCAAGAAACTGATTGCCTCTAAATTTTCGTTTCCACCATATTCATTTGGTATCCACTCGCCTGCCTTGCGGGAATAGTCGAGATACAACATCGACGCCACCGCGTCCACACGAAGGCCATCGGCGTGAAATACGTCCAACCAAAAAACGGCATTGCTGATCAAGAATGAGCGAACTTCATTTCGACCATAATTATAGATATAGCTGTTCCAGTCGGGATGAAACCCCTGACGTGGATCTGAATGCTCGAAAAGGTTGGTGCCATCAAATTTATATATGCCATGTGCGTCGTTTGGAAAATGAGAAGGAACCCAATCCAAAATCACCCCAATGTCGGCTTGATGGAACGCGTCCACCAACTCCATGAACTCCTGAGGCGAACCAAAACGACTCGTGGGCGCGAAGTAGCCCGTCACCTGATATCCCCACGATCCAAAAAATGGGTGTTCCATGATCGGCATAAACTCTACGTGTGTGAAGCCACATTCTTTCACGTAGGTTACGAGCTCCGTTTTCATCTCCTGATAACTCAGCGATCTATTTGAGTCGGCCTGCTTTCGTCGCCAACTGCCAAAATGAACTTCGTAAACAGCGTAGGGTTTCGATAGCCCTTGTTCGGCTTTGCGCTTGTCGAGCCATTGCTGATCGTGCCAGTGATAATCGTGATCCCAAATGATGGAAGCGGTCTTCGGTGCCACTTCTGCAAAAAAAGCAAATGGATCAGCTTTTTCAAGGTAGTCGCCGGTGTTGGAGTGGATGGCATACTTGTACGCTTCTCCTTTTTTTACGCCGGGAAAAAAACATTCCCAAATGCCGGACTCATCCCAACGGGGAAGAAGTTTATGCCGGTCGTTTTGCCAATGATTGAAATCTCCGATCACGGAAACGGCAGTCGCATTAGGCGCCCATACGGCGAAGTAGGTGCCATCTTCGTTTTTGAAATTGGCCAAGTGTGCACCCAATTTCTCGTGAAGTTGGTGATGCTTCCCGCTCTTGAATAAGTGAATGTCAAAATCAGTCAAAAGGCTAAATGCTTGTGCGTCTTTATGTACTGACTTCTTGTGCCCCATGATCAATTTTTTTTCTCAATTGCTTTTTCTGCCCTTCACCCAGTGACTAAGATGGTACAAAATTCCTTTCAAAGGAATGATTGCCCAATGAATTCGGTGGTTTAGTTCGTAATTCAGTTCTTCGATCGCTTTGGCCAACAAGTAAACTTGGACGAGAACATCGTCCCCCTGAGGCAGCTCCTTTCCAATACCCATTCGGTCTAAATAAGCGCCCAGATAGAATCGACTAACGTAATGCTGCCAAACATCGGCCCATTTGCTGAAAAACTCCTCGTCCTTCTCCCGGTAGTTTTCATTGAGCAAAATTTTCCCAAATGCCGCATAATGAAGCGAACGCATCATTGTGGCAACATCTTTATAAGGGCTCTTTTTCAACTTGCGTTCGTTAAAGCTAACCTCCGGTTCACAATCAAAGTCACTGACCACAAAATCTTTGCCCGTAAACAACAACTGATGTAGCCCGAATTCACCATGGACACGAGTCCGATTGGAATTTAATGTGGTATGTTGCACTTCGCTGAATCGTTCAAGTATTTGGGTTTCTTGCCCCAGCACTTCCTTAGCCAAAATTTGCGTCTGAGCGTCTAGTCGTTCTACCGAATGCTTCAAAAGCTTGAAACACTCTCGGGTCACTTTCCGCAACGAAGAATGAAGGGACCGTTGATAATTTGCGGTGAAAGGCTCAGGCGCAAATTCAGGAGTGGATAAATCGGACGCGAGCGCCAAATGCATTTCAGCGGTGCGCTGCCCAAGCCGTACCACGCGTTCATATAAGCCTCGGCCAATCAATTCCTGTACTACATCAGGAGACTCGTCGAAGTCGATGACATTTTTGTCCAATAGTTTAGGCGCTTTCTCTTTTTTCGGACTTGCCATCACCCTCTCGTAAAAACGGCCAACGGAGTCAAGCGCTGTATCCCAACTGCTCCCCTGATTTTCTACTCGACTCTGCAATAATCCCAATGTCGTTATTCTTCCTTCATTGTCGATATACTCGATGCTGCCCGCGTACTTGCATACATTCACAAAGCTGGTACTCTCTGATAGAAATCGGACCACCTCCAGGTCGGGATTTACTTCCTGTTCTATCTTCCGGTAGAATTTGAAAATAAAGCGGTCGTTATATAGTACAACAGCGTTTCCCTCTTCTCGGTCTATTTTTGATTCCACCTTTTTTCCGTCGAGCTTGACGTAAATTCCCGAAGTAAATTCGATCGTTCCGTCGTCCTCTTTCATCTTCACTTTCCTTTCCATGGATTGAAAAATAAAATCACGGAAACCTCGATCGTAAGTACTATCTATAATGAACCCTGTTTTACCCTGAAAATCTGCTCGACACAAAATACCCTGCGAATTATATTCCTCATTTTCAAAAACAACATCATGTGGAGCGAATGAAATTGGAACAAAATATCGTTCGGGAAGTTTTTGCACATAATGAACCTCTAGCATCAGAAAGTAATGCATGCCCTCCGACGTCTTGAGCGGAATGATCGTATGGACGGAAATGTCGCTGAAGGTTTTGCCGTTATTTGAAAACCAACTGCTTTTTCGAACGAACGACGGTAGCACTTTTCGTTCAATAAACCGAACATTCTCTTCATTGGAAAACGAGCGCTCCCACGACAGGTCCGATTGATACAAAGACAACTCACCTGAAACAAGACCTTGTTCCTTCTTTTCAGTCGCATCGATCTGTAGCCAGTAATATCCGTAAGGTCCGAGTGTGATTTGATAACCCCTGCCTGTAATCGTTGAAAACTGATTTTGACTGAAAGCCTCCACGACCCTGCTACCGCTGAATTCCGAGAAATCAAGTTTTGTCATTTGAGAGAACTGAGACAAGTTCGCAACGATCACCACTTTTTGCTTTCCCAAACTTCTCGCAAAGCTTAGCACTTTCGAATTGGAGCTCTCAATGAAACTCAAGTCGCCCTGGCCAAATACACGCAGGCGCTTTCTCATCGCCAACACATTTTTAATCCACGACATTAACGACGAAGG
>Ga0310811_10013970_pt1 | contig 10466 bp, 18 predicted proteins | sample YCmetagenome_FD_207642 | JGI IMG/M metagenome (GOLD analysis project Ga0310811, IMG submission 207642) | Soil microbial communities from experimental microcosm in Duke University, North Carolina, United States - YC | ecosystem: Engineered > Artificial ecosystem > Soil microcosm > Unclassified ... | reverse complement strand
ACTGATAGGTGATCAGTTCTTTGTTGGTATGAGTGTTGAGAGAGTGTTCAACTACCGATACCTCACACTGACCACCAGTAAACGTTTCGAGTTCCATTTTATGCCTTAACCTTAATTGAGTTTAACCCTGAAGCAGACCTTGTCCTTGAACGACACGTAGGCGCTACGAATAAAGGAATCAGGCTTTGTGCCTGCCTTGTGATGCAGTTTCTCCTTAGCGTGTTTCTTCAAAGTCAGGAAAAGATATACGATTCCAATAACAGCCGCGCCGATACTGACTGTCGCAAAGCAAGCAGCCGAGAAACCTAGAATAGGACTAAGTGTATTAAGGTTTACATGATGCCACCAGCAATAAAGGGCAACACCTGCGCCCACTACAGAGCCGCCACCAACCACGGAGACGATTACCGAAACGATGGATATTAGTACGGCGCCTGCGATCACCGCGCGGACATACGAACAGAAATCATCGTTGTCTATGTGATTCCAACTTGCTACGTCTTTAGCCAACCAATAATGCCAGCTGTTGCGCCTGAGGTTGATCGTTTTCATTTGATGGAACCTTCCATAAGGGTTCTGATTATCTTCGGAGATATAGCGGCTTCGAGGACGTGAATCGCTATATCCTTGGATAGTTCATCCACTAGTTTGTTAATCATTTCACGTTCGGTGGCACCTTGGCGCAAAGTGATTTTCAATTCATGGTGATCCGTACCCAAAGTATATTTGAGGTATACGAGTTTACTAAAGTGAGCCCAGTCGGAGAATGCGAGTGCTGTTACCTCGAAATTATTGTTCTCAATCTTGACCATACCCAGCAGATTGTCCATCGCCTTCTGCTGCATGTCCATCAACAGTCTAACCGAGTCGTCAGTAGGTGCCTTCTTCTCCGTTACGTTGTAGGTAACGTTCGAAGGAATCTTGTTGTCAATAAACACCGAACGATCAAACATTATTTGAACCCCTTGGAGATCGACAAGAATTCAGCACGTGGTGCAGGTTGTTTGAACACCCCGCCAAGCATGGTAGTTACCGTATCGGAGCAGGCATCCTTAACGCCCCGAGTCTTGACGCACATGTGTTCCGCTTCAATCATCACCGCAACGTTTTCCGTCTTCAACAAATACGAAAGGGTGTGATAGATTTGCAGCGTCAGCCGTTCCTGAATTTGCGGACGGCGGCAGAAGAAGTCAACGATCCGATTAAGCTTTGACAAACCAAGGACATTCTCTTTGGGAATGTACGCAACGTACGCATGTCCTACAATCGGCAGGAAATGATGCTCGCAAAGAGAATTGACGATGATGTTCCGTTCGCACACCATCTCATCCACATGCATCTTATTTTGAACTACCGTTGCCTTAGGGAACTCCTCGTAATTCAGGCCGGTAAAGTACTCATCGATGTAAAGCTTGGCCACTCGACGCGGAGTTTCTGTCAACGAATCGTCGGACAGATCGAGACCGAATTCCTGCATGAACTGAATCATCAGGTCTTCAACGTTAGCCCGATTAGGCGACTTATACGTGAAGGGAGTCTCCACACCTTTATCCTTGAGGTGCTGGTGAATCAACATGCCAACGTTAGCATCTTTTGTATAGCTCATATTAGTCCTCAAACACTGATTTTGTTACTTGCGCATTCCAAGACTTAACAAGAGCATCTGCCCGGTTATTAAAGTCTTTGTCGTCAAAGTACGAACCGAACACCGCGCTGTTATAGGATCGCCAGGACTGTTCTTCTTCGTTGAAGTCCAAAAGTTTTTCTTCCACGTACTCACGATGGGGTCGGAACATGTCCAGTAATTCATAGAACTGTTCATGGGTCACCACTCGCTGTCCAGCGTACTTAGCACGCCAACTGTCACTGATTAACTGGCCATCGGAATACACGTTCAAGGAGTACTCATAGGCCAACCATTCTTCTAGAGTATATCCGGGGCAATAGCTCATTTAATATTCCTCGTCAGTCATAGACCAATCATCCGGCCATTCCAGTTGTTCTTCACTTAGTGTGGGATGGGGATCCGCTACCGAAGAGTTAGGGCACGCATAGAAGTTTCCACGATTATGCTGCTGCACCAACTTCATGTTGGTATTACACACTGGACATTTAATGGCCTTCATACTTGCGCCCCACTGTTTCCAATTCTAGTATGTCAGGATCTTCATACATACCGTGCGCGTAAGTATGGGACCAGTAGTTGGTAATTGCATCTCTCAAATACTCTTCCGCGTTGAAGTCACCAAAGCGTTCAATAAGCGCAGGATACCAACGAATCTTTAGAGTGTACTCACGTTCCATTTACATGCACCAATAAAGCTCGGAGCCGTATTTAGTACTCCAATATATCTTATGAGATTGGTTATAAGATTCAGGCTCGCTCCCAGTGTACCCTTCGAGATAGTCGGATACATGCCCTGCCATAGCTCGACAAGTATAGCCGTACGATACATCTAGTTCATGTTCTGGGATTCTCTGTTCCATATCCGTATACCATTTACGAACCCAGGCTTTTGCCCCTTCTACGTCATCCCGTGAGAAATTTTCAGCGAACACCTGCTGAAGGCTTTTAAAGGTCTTTTCCATGATTACTCTCTAACATTCGATCCATAGCGGCGTTGATAGCATCCCTAGGAGTTTCACAGCCAGAGGGCGATAGACACTCGAATTCATCCTCGCATACGTGTCGGAGAATGGCGTATCCGTAGGACTGGTAAAAGGACTGGTAAACGTAGGCCTCGTTCTCTATCAGAAATTCCAGCAGTTCAGTATCGCTTCTCATGCTATACCTACGAACAAGTGCTGTTGCAGACTCAACCTATAATTGTGTTCCAGCGCGAATTTAGCAGCATAGGAATAGTTCCGGGCCGTTGCCTCTTCATCGATCAAATCACGATCCCAAATAGAGGCTACCTCACCTTCATACGCTTTCTTGTAACGTGCCATTGGCGAAACCCAAACGGTGCAATGACTAACGTAATCATAGGTTACCCAGCTAGGCAACTTATAGTGAGGCGATGAAGGATCGTCCTCTACAACAAACTTTAAATCCGTTGCCCAGGCTGCTACTGTATCCGATAGTCGACCGTACTTTCCTACGCTGTACTGAGCTTTAGGGCTCACCACTATTGCCGGCCGGAATTCCTGAGTGTGGGCTCTTGTCAATCGCGAAAAGAAGGATGATTGGGTACCGTTCGTCTCCAGTTGAATTTGGAAGAACATGTCCCAGGACTTCTCCATGAAGTTTATTAGATTGTATTGGAGAGTAGGCTCACCGCCAGTAACTACTAATACGTGACTAGCATTGTAACCAGGTAGGGCTTTAATTTCTGCGTGAATCTCATCGAACGTCATAACTCGACCCTTGTCGAATTGGAATGACGTATCGCAGAATTGACATGCGCCGCCTTCTGCCTTGTCTCCGTAGTTGCATCCACTAAGGCGCAAGAAGATAGCCGGACAGCCTGCATAGGGGCCTTCGCCTTGAATCGTACGAAAGATAGACGTAACCAAAAGCTTGTCAGCCGGAAGATGCTTATAGTCAGCAGCACGGACAATCTTATCTGCGTTTTGGATGATAAATGTTTTCATTAGAAGTCCTGAGTTTGGTAGCAGGTAACACCACGCGAGCGCCACATTTCGACAATGTGAGTACGGTCTTCGAATACCAGGAAGATATCATCCAACGAATATCCAGCCTGTTCAATCAGGTTCGGTTTAGATACCTCGTCCGGTACCCTAATATCATCCTTCGAGTCGTAGTCCATGCGCATCAGGAGTGCGCTGCTAGGGATGGACGGGCTTATGTATTTGCGCAGCATACTAAGCGTTTGATCACGATGCGAGCCGTGGTCCCATCGAGCGGTGACAAACAGCGTTTTGTAGAGGCCGCCACCAACGAAGTGTTTGCACACCTCTATGCCCTGCCAAATAGGCTTGTCAGTGTGTGCCAGTGCGATGTATTCCTCGTACTCACCGCGTACAAAATGATTAATGCGGTCCTTAGGATCGAATAGTACGCCATCGATATCAAACACAACCAGGTTCTGACTCATAGTGGACTCCAAGTAGGTAACTGTATTTACTACGTACCGTGACGTTCTTTCTTTTCCTTCATCTTCTTTGCCTTAGGCGGCTCGAAGGGATCGTTGAGAGAGGCAGGCAGGTAACGGTTAATCATGTTCTTGACCATCCGATAGTCCTCTGACTTTTCATCCAAGGTGGCCAAGAACTCTGACTTGTTCGGAGCCTTCAGTGCTTTGGATAACATTGAGGGTGATAGGCGGTCAAGCTTGCGCGGAATCTTGACCTTGATTTCGTTGGCTACCAGTTGACTCTTGTGCGGAAGATCCATGCGAAAGAACACGCCATTGTGATCCTTGAATCCCAATACTGGTATGTGATTAGTGGCTAACGTTGGTGGTGCCTCTACCAGAATCTTAAACTGGTCACTCATCTTGTCTTCTAAACGAGCTAAGGCACTCCGGTCAACGATCAACAGAATGCCGTTGTCCTTTGCGTACTTGCGGATACCGTCCGTCAGTGAAGGGTACCCGTATAGATTCTTAACCTTTACCAGCATGGAAATCCTCAAAGCGTTTCAGGATGGAGATCAATCGATCCTCTCGGGGATGCTTCTTTTCCTTAGCAGAGAACAAGGCGCCTTTCTGTATGCCATCACGCATCAATGACTTCAACGTAGCCTCGTGTTTCTCCCACGCAGGCTTGAATCCTTGTTGTGCTGCATCGAAAGCAAAGCGAGCGGCTGCCAAATACACCTTCGACATTGAGGATGTGTCACCTGTTGCAATGTTCAAGGCTTGTGAGAGATTTAGCCCGCCGTTAAGGAATCGATTAGCAGTCTCCTCAATCGTATCTCGTTGATTAGCCATCACGTACAAGCCATGAATAGCATTCGACATATATGACAGGTGGTATTCCTTGGTGTACTTGATGTGATGGCACAGGGGACAGTTACAAGGCATCGTATAAGAAACGTCTACCTTTGGCAATTCGGTACTGAGCAACGAATGCTCTGGCCACTTGTTCGTCACAATCAGGTTGTACGTCGAAGGCATTATGTACGAGGTACTGTCTGCCGTAATCTGAATCTTGTTCAAGCCTGCCAGTATGAGATGGTAGATGAATTGGAAATAAGGTCCAGTAGTACCGAGTACGTGAAAGCGTTCGTACGCATCCTTCGCCTTAGTCAGAACATACACAAGGTTAACGGTACCATTGACGATTGTTTGCGCTTGTCCGCCGTCTACCCAATTCTGTCCAATACCACCAACAGCAAGGCCTCCGCCTTCAATCTTGTCTTTCTTCTTTTGCTGTAACACCCGCTCCAGGAACTTCGAACGCAGTGTCAGAGTGTTACCGTGAGACACATCATAGATTTCTACTCGAGGATCTGCCTTGGAACGTAAGTACTTATTGTTCTTGAGCATCACCTCACACATACGCTGCAGGTACTTAGGCTGTAGCGGACCTGGCACCGGAATATCCATCCCAATGCCGTAATCGATAGTGCGATTATAAGTATCGACCAGTTCATCCATATCGACCCAGTCCAGCGCGCCACTGATAAGCTGGAAGCCACCAGAGTCGCAGAACAGCTTAACATGCTTGTTGCGGCGGGTCTCCGATTCCTTTGACACGTGATGCGGCGAAGCCATCGCGTAGTTAAAGCCGGCGTTGCTCAATACTTGGGGATGGGTGGAGGGACTGATGGTGAAGAACACGTCATACTCATCGGTGCCCAAACAATTTTGGCGAGAACTGACGGAACCCCAGTAGATGGTTCTATCTGGGGCCCAGTGTTTAGTCAAACCGTTGAAACGCGTCCGCTTCCACAGATACGGCTTATCTTTGTTGTTCTCATACTTGACCCCATAGAACAGGTTGGGGGTGCGTGCCGTAATGGCTGCGGGACAATACTCAAAGGGACGCATTTGCATAGTTATACCTGTGGAACAAACATCCTAAAAGGGAAATCAAACGTATCAGTAGATCCTGCTATATTTACCTCTACCGGAACAAACTGTCCAAGCAGGTTATGGATGTAGACTTTATAGAAATCGAGACTCATAAGGAACGCGTTGCCACCGCTCTTGATAGACAGCGGATCGACGATCCACATATCGTAATCAGAGACTACGTCCTTGTTGCCGCCTTCCTTCACGATAACAATTTTGTTCAACTGATCGGAAATCGTCTGTGCATCAGTGTCCTCAAGTGTCATCTTGACACTGGGCTTATCAAAGCCAATGTGATTCAGGATGCTGTTAAGGACATCGTGCCGACCAATCTCCACTACGTTGGGCACTTCTTGAATAAGCTCTTTAAGCTTCTCATCCACCTGGAGCCGGAAGTCATCTGCCGGACGCTTACCGTCATCTTGAAACGGAAGGGGTGCCAGGTAGTAAAGCTGCGTATAAGTCTTTGCCCATTCCTTGGCGTATGCCCAGCACGCACGAGACAGCGGAGTATCATACTGGTGTGCGTAGTAGGCAAATAAATCGATTGGGGTACGGTCAGTGATAAGGACTTCTACGTCGCCATGCAAAGACAGGTCTACTTCCTTGGAGATCAAATTGGTTATCATCATGTTTTGCGCAGCTTCTGTAGGAAGATATTTCCTATCAAAGCTGAATTTGCGATCCTGGCTAAACAATCCGTCAGCGAGAATGCTATAAGATTTGAGGCGCGACACCAACGCGTGGGCTAGCGTAGTCTTGCCAGCACACGAAGTACCAATGATGCCAAACTTCATTACGTTAGGAGCTTTCATAGTTAGTACCAAAGGTTACCTTCATCGCGGAGGTTTTTCTCCGTCATGTACTTGCGATACCGATTACCACCTCGACCAGTGTCGTAGGTGTAACCACGGAACACATCAACAGTGCGCTCGATACTCTTATCCTGGTAATCAGAGACGTGTCCAATCTGCTGTTCAATCTCGCCATTAACAATCTTGACCAACTTAGTAGCAGCGTCGGAGACAGACCAAGGTACGTATAAGTGATTCGGGTCGTTACCAAACACTTCAGGAAACGAACGATACGCAGGGAACAACGTGGCGCAACCAAACGTATCTGCCTCTGACACCGTATTCGATACCCAATCCTGAAGGGCACAGTTAAACAGCAGGCGAGAATTAGCCAGATGTCCGTAGTACTCGTCCTTCGTCAGACCTTCACGAATAGTCAATTTACGCTTCTTCTTGGCTGCGTGCGCTGCATCTACCAAATAAGGCGCGTTGGATTTGAGTTTCTTGTTTCCGGTCAATAACTGGAACTTGATAGAAGGATCTATCTTGTGAACCTCGTCAATTACCTTGAGGAAGAATGCAGGTTGCTTCTCCTCATCCCACCGTGCTGCAAAACTGACAAGCTTCGGACGCATGTTCAAAGGAACCAGTGCAGGCTTGCGACGCTCACGAACTTCCTTCTTACCGAATGGCAGACCAGTAACGTAAATGTCTGACTTGAATCCAGCAATACGGAGGTTAGCTACCATCTCCTCCGAAGCTACCAGAATACCGTCAACAAAGTTATCAACCATTTGTTCGTAAGGGCGCATCCAAGGGAACATGCCTTCACGGTTAACAAAATCGTCTGGATCGATAGTCTGTGCTAAGCAACGCACGAATATCCGCGGACGATACTTGGTAGACACCTGTTGCATAATGTACGGAAGACTCTCCATACCGGGAGTGAACATGTCTTCAAAAAATATCACATCATTGCAAGTCAGCTTGCCAGCCTTCATGAGAGCAACAAGGTTCGCCATCTGAGTCATAGCGTAATAGGTACGACCGTGTGCATCTAACACTGAACCACTGACAATCTTGCCTTTAACACTAGGTAGTTCCAGCCCGGCAACAACCTGATGCGATATCTTCAGGCGCTTGAATTCGCGCACATTCCAATCAGTGAGTTGGTGTGTATAGCGAGACTCATACGCTTCCAGTCCCATGTAGAAAATCTTCACTGTTTCTCCTTTTGTGTCAGCAGTCGGTCTTCGCTGTAGTCTGCGTAGGTTGAGGCAGTGCAATCCCGGGCCCAGGTGGATAGAACAAAGCTTCCGGTATCCACCTTAACAATAATACGCTCCGCTGGATCCGGATGATTACGTGCTTCGGACATGGAGTCTGCGCCTTCCTGTACCAGCTGTCCATGCCAAAGAACTGGGCACATCCAATTCAGTTCTGAACAGGAATACATGAGGTCAAAATCTATGTCCGGGTTCTCTACCGTTATCGCTACCTTATAGGTGTCGACATAGTTCGAGATAGCGCGCACAGTGTCACTATTGTAATCAAACCGACCACCAGCGCCGAAATACACCTGAGTGTATTCCTGCGTGCTGTTCTCATTAGCTTCTAACCTGGACAGGATATCTGCATAAGGAGCGAAACCAACGACGAAAAGGGTACGCTCACCTTTGAACGGACCCTCCTGCTCAGTACCTTCGAATAAAGCCCATTCAACGGTATCCTTGGGGAACTTCAAACCACTGAAGTCTTCCACAGCCGAACTGTCTTTGAGATCCATAGGTAGTCCTCGATACTGTCTAAAACGTTTATTTACTCGACGGCAATCACGAGCCTCAAACGACATAATGGCACTCTGCTCCGCATTCGCCGTCTTCGCTTACTTCCACAACCAATTCCCGGCGCCGCGAAGGATTATCATCGAGGAATCGAGCGATACCCTCTGCCAATCCATCGGCTAGCATTTCACAGGACTTGTGGTCCAGTTCTAGTACGCCGTTGTCGTACCACGACTCCAGTTCATTCTGAAACATGTGAAACTCAATTTCCCGGTCATCGTGGAACACTTCGATCTTGACCTTAAATTGGAACACGTGGCGATGGCGATCGCGGAGATACGCTACCTCTTCCGGTGCATTAGGATAGAAGTGATATCCTTTGCGCTGGAACGTTACCCAAATGAATTTCTTACCGTCGAACTTTTTACCGTCCATCTTCAGTCCTTCGTATAAATAGCAGAGTTAGCACCGTGTTCGGAAACCTCGCAGGACTCAACCCACACACGTGGATTACGGTCGAGAGGATGCAAATGTGCAAGCCAACGATCAGCGAGGTTAAAAGCATACTCGGCAAAGCGCTCGCAACCTACGTGCTCCAGAACAGTGAGTTCCAGCGCTCCTAGTTGAGCCATCTTGCGGAAATCTTCCAGCAAGGGGTCATCCTGGGCAATCACAGTCTTATGATCGAAGGTGTCAACCAGCTCCTGCTTCAGTTCCTTAAAGCCACCGAAGTCCTGAACCCACTGCCTACCGTCCAGATCAGCACATCCGAAGGTGAACTTGAAAGACAGTGCATACCCATGCAAGTACTGGCAATGCGAGTGATCGGCACGCCACTGACGGAAGGCACAACTAATACCTAGGTCGTGCCCATAAGTCTTTGTTGAGTAGAATGCCATTATCGAATCACCTCAAGATTGAGATACATACTGCCTGCAGGCATAACCATAACACACGGCTTGCTCTTTAATTCGTCCATATAGGAATTAAGGCCGCTTCTAAGGTCGTTAATAAAATCTTCGTAGCTTTTTATACCCGAAGCGCCGACCCACGTGCGAAAAGGAATAGGCACACCTTCGTTCTGTAGTCTGGTGAGTACGGCCAACATCGAGGTACCGGTGTGGTCTGTTGACTTGATATTAATCTTCATTGAAGCCATTGAAGCCTCCCGTATGAGTCCGGCATTAAAAATTGAGGGCTGATACCTAGAGCAGAAAGTTTAGCCAGGAACTCCTTGTTAAAAAGATCCTCGAACTTCCAGAAGTCATGTCCTGTTTTTAATTCCTTGACCTGATGCTCGGTCGCGGTGATTGTTACTCGCATTACTTTCTCCAAAAGGTTAAGCGCTGCAATATAGATTTACGCTTGTCCATTTTGTCAGCTAACATGGAGACCTTCTCAGTCAGTTGACGCAGCTGGTGAATGATAACGTCCTGATGAACATCCAGTTCACGTATATGTTCGCGCATTTCCAAATTCTCATCTCGGATCTTGGTATCCAATCGATTAAACTCGTATTGAATTGTCTTTAGACCCTCGTGTGCACAGTACTCCATAGCGTGTACCAGACCTGCGTAACCAGGGTGCTCCTGTAGCAGTGAACGAAGCATGCTGTTGCCGTATAGGGCAGTGTATAGAGTGTGCTTGTCTACTCCTGCCTGTACAGTATTGCCGTATGAATCTTTAGCAGACCTGCGATGATGGTAGTAAGCAAGTTCTTTGGTTAGTACACCAATGTCACCTTCCATCATCAAGCGAATGTTATAGTCCCAATCCCCAAGAACTGGAAGTTGCTCGTTAAACATACCTATCTGAGATGCCGCGTGCACACGAATCAGCAGACAGATAGGAGGGAACTGGTTACACTTCAGCATATCCCGGAGAAGAATAAGATCCGGGGTAAATCC
>Ga0310811_10013969_pt1 | contig 10466 bp, 11 predicted proteins | sample YCmetagenome_FD_207642 | JGI IMG/M metagenome (GOLD analysis project Ga0310811, IMG submission 207642) | Soil microbial communities from experimental microcosm in Duke University, North Carolina, United States - YC | ecosystem: Engineered > Artificial ecosystem > Soil microcosm > Unclassified ... | reverse complement strand
CGCAGACCGGCACGGTCGCGCCGGGCGACGTGGTGCTGGCGGCCGGCCCGGTGCGGGTGTCGGCGGTGACCGGCGCGCTCGGCGGCCCGGCCGCCGGTCCGGTGCTGCGGACGACCGGCACCGACAAGGTGGTGGAGGTGAAGCTCGATGTCGCCAAGCAGCGCCTGGCCAAAGTCGGCGACCAGGTCACGGTCGAGGCCGGCGGCTGGTCCGGATCCGGTGAAGTCGTCGACGTGGGGCGCACCGCCGTGGCTGAGAAGGACGCGCAGGGCCAGCCCAGCGGCAAGTCGGTGATCACCGTGACCGTGAAGTTGGCCGACGCGAACGCCGGCGGCGGCCTGGACAACGCGCCGGCGACCGTGCACTTCACCAAGGACGTGCACAAGGGCGTGCTGGTGGTGCCGGTCGGCGCGCTGCTCGCGCTGGCCGAGGGCGGCTACGCCGTCGAGGTCGACGACGGCGGGCAGCGGCGGCTGGTCGCGGTGCGGACGGGGCTGTTCTCGGGCGGCAAGGTGGAGGTGTCCGGGACCGGGCTCGCCGCCGGCGCGAAGGTGGTGACCACGTCGTGACCCCGGTGCTCGCCGCGAACCAGGTCTCGCGCACGTATCCCGGTGGCGTGCGGGCGTTGCGTGACGTCTCACTGTCCATTCAGGAGGGTGAGATGGTCGGCATCGTCGGCCCGTCCGGCTCCGGCAAGTCCACGCTGCTGCAACTGATGGGGACGCTGGACGCGCCGACCGCCGGTCGGATCGAGATCCGGGGCCACGACGTGGCGACACTGCCGGACCGCAAGCTGTCGGCGCTGCGCTCGGCCTGGATCGGCTTCGTGTTCCAGCAGTTCTTCCTCAGCGAGGGTGTCACCGCGGTCGACAACGTGTGCACGGGTCTGCTGTACGCCGGCGTGCCGCGGCGGCAGCGCCGGGCGAAAGCGTTGGCGGCATTGGACAAGGTCCGGCTCAGCCATCGGGCCGAGCACTTCCCGAACGAGCTGTCCGGCGGCGAACGGCAGCGGGTGGCGATCGCCCGCGCGGTGGTCAACGAGCCGTCGATCCTGCTGGCCGACGAGCCCACCGGCAACCTCGACACCGCCACCGGCGCGGCCGTGCTGGGCCTGCTGCGCGAGCTTCAAGCCGAGGACGGGACGACGATCGTCGTGATCACCCACGACCGCGACATCGCCGCCGGCATGCCGCGCCGGATCGAGGTGCTGGACGGGCGGATCCAGCTGGACACCGGGGGTGGCTGGTGACCGCGCCGACACTGCCGGAGTCCCGCCGGCTGGCCCCGCCGGACGTGCTCACCCTTGGCGCGCACGGCATGCGGACCCGGCCGCTGCGGGCCGTGCTGTCCGCGCTCGGCATCGCGATCGGGGTGGCGGCGATGGTCGTGGTGATCGCCGCGCCCGCGTCGGCTCAGCAGGCGCTGCACGACAAGCTCGCCGCGCTGGGCACCAACCTGCTCACCGCCGGCCCGGGCCAGAGTTTCGGCGGCGCGCCCGCCACGCTGCCGGACAACGCGGTGGCCATGGTCAGGCGGATCGGCCCGGTGACCGCGGCCAGCGCGACCGGCAAGGTGACCTCCGCGACGATCCGGCGGTCGGACAAGATCGCACCGGGCGACACGTCCGGCGTGGCGGTCCTGGCGGCCGAGGACGACCTGCTCGGCGTGCTCGGGGGCAAGCTGCACAGCGGCTCGTTCCTCAACGGGGGCAACGAGAAGTACCCGGTGGTGGTGCTCGGCGCGGTGGCCGCGTCCCGGCTCGGCATCGTCGACGTCGACCCGGCGCACCCCACCCAGGTCTATCTCGGCGGGCACTGGTTCAGCGTGGTCGGCGTGCTGGACTCGATGCCGCTGGCGCCGGAGATCGAGCGGGCGGCGTTGGTCGGCTGGGGCGTCGCGCAGCAGCTGCTCGGCTTCGACGGCCACCCCAGCACCGTCTACGTGACGGCGCAGGAGGCCGCGGTCGCCGCCGTGCAGGCGGTGCTCGGAGCGACCATCAATCCCAAGTCCCCCAACGAGGTCGCCGTGCAGCGCCCGTCGGACGCGCTGGCCGCGCAGCAGCTGGCCGAGAACACCTACAGCGCGCTGCTGCTCGGGCTCGGCGGGGTCGCGCTGCTGGTCGGCGGGGTCGGGGTGGCCAACACCATGGTCATCTCGGTGCTGGAGCGCCGTCGCGAGATCGGCCTGCGGCGGGCCCTGGGCGCGACGAAACGGCAGATCCGCGGCCAGTTCCTGGCCGAGTCGGTGCTGCTGGCCGGGCTCGGGGGCCTGGTCGGCGTGCTGATCGGGGTGCTGGTCACCGCCGGCTACGCGCTGTCCCAGGGCTGGCCGGCGATCCTGCCGTGGCCGGCGCTGGTCGGCGGGGTGGCCGTGTCGGCGCTGGTCGGGGCCGTGGCCGGGGCGTATCCGGCGATGCGCGCGGCCAAGCTGCCGCCGACCCAAGCGCTCTCGTGAAAAGCCCGTGGGGGACCGGTGTCTCGGTCCCCCACGGTGCGCCTAACGCGTGCGGATGGAACGCAGCACCCGGATGACCGAGCCGGACAGATGTGTCACCCGGCCACCACCGGCCGGCGGTTCCATGAACGGCTGGAACTTGTCCGGGAAGCCCGGCATCGTGCAGCCGATGCAGATGCCGCCCACGTTCGGGCAGCCGCCGACGCCGTTGATCCAGCCCCGTTTCGGCACGTTGCACTGCACGACCTGACCCCAGCAGCCCAGTTTCACCAGGCAGCGCGACGAGCCGTGCTGCTCGGCGAACTCGTCCTGCTCGAAGTAGCTGGCCCGGTCGCAGCCGTCGTGCACGGTCGTGCCGAACAGCCACTTCGGCCGCAGCGAGTCGTCAAGCGGCAGCGCCGGCTCCGGGCTGCCGTACTGGTAGAGCAGGTGCAGCAGGGTCTCGGACAGGTTGTCGGGCTGCACCGGGCAGCCGGGCACGCACACGATCGGGATGCCGGCCTTGGACTTCCACCCCCAGCCCAGGTAGTCCGGCACGCCCATGGCGCCGGTCGGGTTGCCGGCCATCGCGTGGATGCCGCCGTACGCGGCGCAGGTGCCGGCGGCCAGCACGGCCCAGGCCTTGGGCGCCAGCCGGTCCAGCCACTCGCTGGCGGTGATCGGCTGGCCGGTGTCCGGATCGGTGCCGAAGCCGGTCCAGTAGCCCTCGGCCTTGTTCGTCTCGTCGGCCACCGAACCCTCGACGACCAGCACGAACGGGTCCAGCTCGCCGCGGTCGGCCCGGTGCCACCAGGCCATGAAGTCGGGGCCGTTGTCGTAGGACAGCATCGGCCAGTGCATGGCGATCCGGGGCAGGCCGGGCAGCCCGCCGAGCACGATCTCCTCGATGCTGGGCTGGGTGGCGGCGGTCAGCGCGACGGAGTCGCCGTCGCAGCCGAGCCCGCCGTTGATCCACAGGACGTGCAACTCACTCATCGGCCGCCTCCCGCGCCGGCAACGATACTGGTGAATCCGGCCGTTGTCGGCGAAAATCCCGGGGAGACGGCGAGAGGCGGCAGGCGTGGAACCGGTCGAAGTGCTTCCGGTCGAGGTCCGCACGCGCGTGTTCGCCGCGCGGCCGGGCTCGGTGCCGGAGATCCGCGAGTTCATCCGCCAGTGCGCGGCCGAGGTGCCGCTGGCCGAGGCGGACGGCCGGGAGGTGTCGAACGCGGTGTTCCGGGCCATGCTGGACGCCGCCGGCCCGGCCGGCGCGGTCCAGGTCTCCTGCCGCACCTACCCCGACTACGTCGAGTTCGACGTGCTGCGCACGGTCACCGAGCCGGCCGAGCCGACGCCGGCCGGCGGGACCTTCGCCGACTGGATCACCGATGTGCTGCGGCGTGAGGGCATGAGCCGGGAGGCCGCCGCGCGGCAGCTGGGCGTGTCGGCCAAGACCGTGAGCCGCTGGGCCGGTGGGGAGACCGAACCCCGGCTGCGGGAACTGCGGCGGATCCAGGAGCGCTTCGGGGACGTCGGGCTGCGGTGACCGGTCAGACACCAAAGGCCTCCGCCGCGTGGTGACCGGGCACGGCCAACTCGACGGTGCAGCCGGCGGCGTCCGAGCTGACGTCCAGCCACTCGCAGATCTGGTTGGTCAGCCACAGGCCGTCGCCGTCGGTCAGCTCCTGGCCCGGCGGTCGGAAGCCGACGAACGGATGCGCCGGCAGCGGCCGGTCGCCCCGCAGCGTGCAGACGACGCGGCCGGCACTCGGCCGCACCCACACCGACACCCTGGTGATGCCGTTACGCAGCAGGTAGGTGATCGATTCCCCGACCGCGATGCCGAAGGTGGCCACCGCGTCCTCGTCCGGCAGCAGCGGCGTCGCCGTGTCCAGCACGTACCGCCGCACCGCGCCGAGATCGCCGTCGAAGCGGTAGTAGTCGCCGGCCAGCGCCATCGTGTCGGTGCTCGGGTGGGCGCGGGCGAAGTCGGCCGGGGCCATGAACTCCGCCGACGGCCGGGTCGCACCGCCGGTGACGATCTCGGGATGGGTGCGGCGGGCGTCGTCGACGATGCCGGGCTCGACGATCCTGGTGTCATACGGGCAGATCAGCCGGATGTCGGCGTCGGCGAGCACCACGTTGACGCCGGCCTCCATGCGGTGCCAGGCGTCGACCTCGCGACGGGAACGGCCGGTCCACACCGGTTCGGCGATCACCCGCACCACGCTGCCGCCGTGCTGGGCCCAGTAGCGGTGGATCGCCGCCGCCCGCTGCGGCGGCCGGCGGCCGAAGTAGGCCGCCTCGGCGTAGTCGAGGTCGTCGGCCTCCTCGCCCATCGCCTCGCGCAGCAGCTCCAGATTGGCCGAGGTGGTGGCGACCAGCACCGGCTCGCCGCGGGCCAGGCCCGCACGGACGAACGGGACCGCCATCGCGACGAACTCGGCGTCGCTGCCGTACAGACAACCCTGGTGCTGTAAGCCGGATGTCATCGCACCGTCCGATTCCGCGGGGATTTCCGGCTCAAGACTACCCGTCGGGTCAGATGAACGGAATTACCGAAATTGGTGAGACACTTCTGTCTCACCACCGTCTTATTGCCAGACAGAATTGTCTTAGACGTGGATCGGGTGCTCGATCACCTCATAGCCGGCCGAGCCGCTGCGGCGCACGAAGTGCAGGTCGACCAGCAGTCGGCGCAGCCCGGCCACGTCGTCGCCGGCCTGGCGCAGGCAGTCGTTGACCTCGGCCTCGGTGAGTGTGCGGTCGTTCGGCAGCAATGCGCACAACACCGCCGCCATCGCCGCCAGGTCGGCCGGCCGCTTGGGCAACGTCGCGATCCGGCCGTGCACGAGAAATCGGCGCAACGGCGAATCCGGCGGGATCGCCCGGCCAAGCGCGGTCGCCTCGACCACCGCGTCGGCCAGCCCGCCAAGCGACGTCAGATCGGCGACGAACTGGCCGCGGACCTTGGTCAGCAGGCCCGCCTCGGTCAGCCGGCCCACTTCCTTGGCCACCACCCGCACGTCGCCCAGCTCGGCCAGCACGACCGGCACGCGGCGTTGGTTGCGGTCGGCGATCGCGGCCAGGATCGCCAGCCGGGCCGGGTTGGACAACGCCTGCAGCGCGGCGGCCGCCGCGCTCAGCTTCGCGGACATCGGCGGAGGGTAGCCCGGATCGGTCGTCGGCCGCGATCAATTACCGTGCACCCGTGCGCTCCCTCCTGTCGCGGCTCCGCCGTCAGCCCGAAGCCGCCCCACCATCGATCCTCGACGAATACGTCACGACCGCGCCGTCGCCGCAGAACGCCGTCGACCTGTTCGCCGGTGAGTGGTCCTCGCAGCTGCCCGGTCTTTCCGCAGGGCCCATTCCGCTGTTCGCCGACGACCGGGTCGAATGGGCCCTTTCCCAGCTCGGCGGTGTGGCCGGGGCTCGGGTGCTGGAGCTGGGGCCGTTGGAGGGCGGGCACACCTTCATGCTGGCCGAGGCCGGCGCCTCCGTGCTGGCCGTCGAATCGCAGACCCGGGCCTATCTGAAGTGCCTCATCGCCAAGGAACTCCTCGGCATGCCGGCCGCTCGTTTCGTGCTCGGCGACTTCATGGCCTATCTCCGCGAGACCGACGAGCATTTCGACCTCGTCTTCGCCAGCGGGGTGCTGTACCACATGCGCACCCCCGTCGAGACCATCGCTCTCATGGCTCGCGCCGCTTCATCGCTTTTCCTGTGGACCCATTATTACGACGAGGAAATCGTCCGCGCCAGCCCTCTGCTGTCGCCCCGGTTCACCTCGGCGTCGCCCTCCTCGTACGAGGGTCTCGAGCACACCCTGCACCGCTTCGAGTACGAGAGCGCCTTGCAGCTCAAGGGTTTCTGCGGCGGCAGCGCCCCGCACAGCAACTGGCTGTCCCGCGCCGACCTGATGGCCGCCCTCGAGCACTTCGGCTGGCAGGTCAAGGCCGTCGCCTTCGACACCCCCGACCACCCCCACGGTCCCGCGCTGGCCCTCGTCGCCACCAAGTCCTGACTCCTTCGGGTGATGCCGGCCACCGGTGTTCGTGTACCGCTACCCCCTAGGGGTATAAAGGGAGGGAGCCCGTGACTCCCCCGGCAGCCGGCCGCGTCGTGGGCAACCGACCACAGGAGGACGACGATGCACGGTTACGCCGACAACAAAGAGGCGCACCTGCGTCGCCTGCGCCGGATCGAAGGTCAGGTCCGCGGGCTGCAGCGCATGATCGACGAGGACAAGTACTGCATCGACATCCTGACGCAGATCTCCGCCGCGACCAGGGCGTTGCAGGCGGTCTCGCTGTCACTGCTCGACGAGCACCTCCGGCACTGCGTCACCGACGCGATCGCCGAGGGCGGCGCGAGCGCCGACGAGAAGATCAAGGAAGCCGGCGACGCGATCGCGCGCCTGGTCCGCTCCTGACACGCACTCGCAGAAGGAGAAACCCACCCCCATGGCCGAGAACACCTACACCGTCCAGGGCATGACCTGCGGCCACTGCGTCAGCTCGGTGACCGAGGAGGTCAGCGAGGTGACGGGCGTGCGGCAGGTGGACGTCGACCTGGCCACCGGCCGGCTGACCGTGGTCAGCGACACCGACGTGCCGGCGGCGGACATCCGCGCGGCCGTCGAGGAGGCCGGCTACCAGCTGGTCGGCTGACGCCAGGGCCCGTCGGCGTGAAGGCGGCGGGCCACTCACTCTTCCTGGAGGAGCCTCGATGACTTCGGCGACGGAGCTCGCCCGGCGCGAGGTCGAGCTGTCCATCGGCGGCATGACCTGCGCCTCCTGCGCGAACCGCATCGAACGCAAGCTGAACAAGGTGGACGGCGTCACCGCCACCGTCAACTACGCCACCGAGAAGGCCCGGGTGAGCTTCCCGGACTCGCTCGCGCCGGCGGAACTCGTGCAGGTCGTCGAGGCCGCCGGCTACACGGCCGCGCTGCCGGTGGACAAGGTCGAGCCGCCGGTGGAGCACGATCCGCTGCGGCAGCGGCTGCTCGTGTCGGCGACGCTGGCCGTGCCGGTGATCCTGCTGTCGATGATCCCGCTGCTCCAGTTCCCGAACTGGCAGTGGTTGGCGTTGACGCTGGCCAGCCCGGTCGTGGTCTGGGGCGCGCTGCCGTTCCACCGCGCCGCCTGGACCAACCTGACGCACGGCGCGGCCACCATGGACACGCTGATCTCGATGGGCGTCGGCGCGGCCTACCTGTGGTCGCTGTACGCGCTGTTCCTCGGCGACGCGGCGATGTCGACGACCGGCATGGCGACGATGTCCGGCATGGACATCTACCTGGAGGTCGCCGCCGGGGTCACGGTGTTCATCCTGGCCGGCCGGTACTTCGAGGCCCGGTCCAAGCGCCGCTCCGGGGCGGCCCTGCGCGCGCTGCTCGAGCTCGGTGCGAAGGACGTCGCGGTGTTGCGCGACGGCCACGAACGCCGGGTTCCGTTGGGAGAGCTCAGGGTCGGCGACCAGTTCGTGGTCCGTCCCGGCGAGAAGATCGCCACCGACGGCGTGATCGTCGAGGGCAGTTCGGCCGTCGACATGAGCATGCTCACGGGCGAGTCGATGCCGGTCGAGGTGCGCAGCGGCGACGCCGTGGTCGGTGCGACGGTCAACGCCGGCGGGCGGCTCGTGGTCCGCGCGACCCGGGTCGGCGCCGACACGCAGCTGGCGCAGATGGCCCGGCTGGTCGAGGAGGCGCAGAACGGCAAGGCGGCCGTGCAGCGCCTGGCCGACCGGGTGTCCGGGGTGTTCGTGCCGGTAGTGATCATGTTGGCGCTGGCCACGTTGGTGGTCTGGCTGGCCACCGGCCAGCCGGCCGAGGCCGCGTTCACCGCCGCCGTGGCGGTGTTGATCATCGCCTGCCCGTGCGCGCTGGGCCTGGCCACGCCGACCGCGTTGCTGGTGGGCACCGGTCGCGGGGCGCAGCTGGGCATCCTGATCAAGGGCCCGGAGGTGCTGGAGTCCACCCGGCGGGTGGACACGGTGGTGCTGGACAAGACCGGCACCGTCACCGAGGGCCGGATGAGCCTGGTCTCCGTGCACGTGGCCGACGGCGTTTCCGCTGAGGAGGCGTTGCGGCTGGCCGGCGCGCTTGAGCACGCCTCCGAGCACCCGATCGCCCGCGCCATCGCCGCCGCGGCCGGCAGCCCACTGCCCGCGGTCGCCGAGTTCCATGCCGAGGAAGGTCTTGGCGTGCAAGGGATCGTGGACGGCCACCGGGTCCAGGTCGGTCGCTGGGGCCTGCCGCTCGACGAAACCCTGACCCTCGCCAAGCAGACCGCCGAACGGGCCGGTCGGACCGCCGTTGTCGCGGCATGGGACGGCATCGCCCGGGCAGTGCTGGTGGTCTCCGACACCGTGAAGCCGACCTCGGCCGAGGCCGTCGCCGGCCTGAAGTCGTTGGGGCTCAAGCCGGTTCTGCTCACCGGCGACAATGCCGACGCGGCAAGGGCCGTCGCGGCCGAGGTGGGCATCGACGACGTCATCGCCGAGGTGCTGCCCAAGGACAAGGTCGACGTCGTCGCCCGCCTGCAGGGCGAGGGCCGGGTCGTGGCCATGGTCGGCGACGGCGTGAACGACGCCGCCGCGCTGGCCCGCGCCGACCTCGGGCTCGCCATGGGCACCGGCACCGACGTGGCGATCGAGGCCAGCGACCTCACCCTGGTGCGCGGCGACCTGCGGGCCGCCGTCGACGCCATTCGCCTGTCCCGCAAGACCTTGGGCACCATCAAGGGCAACCTGTTCTGGGCCTTCGCCTACAACGTGGCCGCCCTCCCACTGGCCGCCCTCGGCCTGCTCAACCCCATGATCGCCGGCGCCGCCATGGCGTTCTCCTCGGTCTTCGTGGTCACCAACAGCCTCCGCCTCCGCCGCTTCCACTAACCCCACCGACGTTCGGAAGGGACCATTCCTCCACTCGGAGTGGAGGAATGGTCCCTTCCGAACTGCACTCAGGCGGCGGCGATGGTGATCGGGGCGGTGTGCAGCACGCCGTCCGTCTGGAACTGGATGAACAGCCGCCAGTCGCCGGCCTTGGGCAGCATCGCCTCGAACGTCAGCTCGTCACCCGACTTGCCCTGCGGGTGCAGGTGCGCGAAAGCGCCATCCGTGGCGTGGAACGCGGTCAGATGCGCATACGTGTCAAGGTAGGGCTGGAGGTCGGTGACCGGCCGGCCGTCCTTGGTCACGCTCACCGTCAGCTGATGGGTCATGCCGGCCATCGGCTTGTCGCCACCGATGGTCAGCGTGAAGCCATCCACCGAGGTTGTCGCGCTGGGCGCGGCCAACGGGGCTTTCGTGGCCTCGCCCGGGACGGTCACCGGCTGGCTCAGCACCTCGTCCGTGCCCTTGACCACGAACTGCGTGTACGCCCGGTAGGCGCCGGGCGCGGCCGTGGCCAGCGGCGCGGTCCAGGTGCCGTCGGCGGCCATCGTCGGGTGCACGTGCTGGAACCCGGTCAGGTCCGATCGCACCAGGTAGAAGTGCATGAGCTTGGTCTGCTCCGGCTCGAACGCGGTGACGGCCCGGCCGTCGGACCCGAGGATCCGGAACTGGAACGAGCCCGACAGGGTGGTCGAACTCGGTTGGAAGGTGTAGCCGCCGGAGGTGGCGGCGAGCCCGTCGCCCATGGCCATGTCGCCCATGGTCATCGGGGCCGACGTGGTCGTCGGGGCCATGCCCGGCATCGAGTCGGGGCTGCCACAGGCAGCGGTCAACACCCCGGCGGCGGCAACGGCCACCAGGGCACGCGTGATGGTGAACATGAAGAGTGTCTTTCCGGTACAGGTGAACAGGACGGCTCACAACGAGCACCTGTCACGTCCGGGACACGCACACCATGGTCAGCAGTTCGGCCCCCGACGGCGGCCCCCGTCGGCTCGGGCCGCCGACCAGCAGCGGCCGCCACACCACGGTCAGCAGGATGGCGACGAACAGCAGCGCCAGAACCGGCGCCGGGGTGTGATCGCGGGACGGCGTGGTGAAAACGCACACGCCCCCGTGACCGGATCCCATGTCCA
>Ga0310811_10013967_pt1 | contig 10466 bp, 10 predicted proteins | sample YCmetagenome_FD_207642 | JGI IMG/M metagenome (GOLD analysis project Ga0310811, IMG submission 207642) | Soil microbial communities from experimental microcosm in Duke University, North Carolina, United States - YC | ecosystem: Engineered > Artificial ecosystem > Soil microcosm > Unclassified ... | reverse complement strand
GGCGTCAGGTCGGAGATGCCGAGCAGATCTTTTGAGCGGAGCGAGGTAACTGCCGGCCGCTGTTCGATGTCGTGAACCGTCGGGCTCATACCAGTGCCTCCTGCTGCAGCACGACTTCGTCGTTGCCGTCGACTTCCTGCAGCCGTACCTGAACGCTTTCCTCCGGGTTGGTGGGCAGGTTCTTGCCCACGTAGTCAGCCTTGATCGGCAGCTCGCGATGACCGCGATCGACGAGCACGATGAGCTGAATTCCCTTCGGCCGCCCGAAATCAATGAGCGCGTCGAGCGCCGCCCTCGTCGTACGACCCGTGTAAAGCACATCGTCGACGAGCAGAATCTTCTTGTTGTCGATGGAGAACGGAATTTCAGTGCGGCGAATAACCGGCTGCGGCCCTACCGCGTGGCGCATCAGGTCGTCGCGGTAGAGCGTGATATCGAGCGCGCCAGTCGGCACTTCATCGCCGGTGATTTCCTTGAGTGTCTTGCGGAGACGACGAGCGATGTAGACGCCGCGCGTGCGCACACCAATAAGCGCGAGGTCATCAACACCTTTGTTGCGCTCGACGATTTCGTGGGCGATGCGGGTGAGGGTGCGGGCGATGCGATCCGCGTCCATGACGACCGCGGACTTGCTGTCAGGCATGTTCACCTCTTTGCGGTCTCTCAGGGCCGCGTTAAAGAGCTGTCACAGTATACTCCACTATCAATGCTCGTGGACGTCGAGGCGCGCGTGATCCGCAACACGCGTCTCTCCGCCGACTACAACGTCATCGCCCTCGCAGCTCCACAGATCGCCGAAGCCACTCAGCCCGGTCAGTTCGTGATGGTGAAGTCCGCAGGCGGCGGAGATCCTCTGCTGCGTCGGCCATTCTCCGTCTTCGAAGTGCTTCGGTCGAACAACCGCGTCGAGGGATTGACGCTGCTCAGCAAGCGCGTCGGTGTGACGACGAAGATTCTGTACGACGCGGTCGAGGGCGACGCCATTTCATGTCTCGGACCACTCGGCCGACCGTTCGAGACCGTAAAGCCTCCGACGGAGGCCTGGATGGTTGCCGGCGGCGTGGGTCTGGCGCCGTTTGCGACGCTGGGCGAGGCTCTGCTCGCACGCGGGGTGAAGACGACGCTCTTCTACGGCGCGCGCAGCGAAGCCGAGCTCTTCTATCTCGATTGGTTCAAGTCGCGTGACATTCGCCTGATCCTCTCGACCGAAGACGGATCGATCGGCGACAAAGGCCGTATCACGCTTCCCCTCGAACGCGAGCTTCAGCGAGCGGCCGCCGAACCGATGATTTATGCCTGTGGTCCCGAGCCCATGCTCGAGGCCGTTGCTCACGTCGCCGGCAGATTCAATCGGCCGTCGCAGGTCTCCGTCGAACGTACGATGGGGTGCGGCATGGGGGGCTGCTACAGCTGCGTGATTCCTGTGCGCGATGGCGCGGGGTCCGAAAGAACCCGGCCTACAGGGTCGCACTACGTGCGGTCGTGCATTGCGGGCCCTGTGTTTCGAGGGGATGAGATTGTCTGGGACTGACCTCTCCGTTCAGATCGGCGCGCTCACGCTGGCGAACCCGCTGATCGCCGCGAGCGGATGCTTCGGCTACGGTGTCGAATACGCCGATGCCGTGGACCTCTCCACGCTCGGCGGCGTCGCGGTGAAAGGCCTTTTCCTGAAAGAACGCGAGGGACACCCGCCCGAGCGTATCGTCGAAACGCCGTCGGGGATGCTCAACGCTATCGGCCTCCAGGGGATCGGCGTTCACCGCTTCATTCGCGAGAAACTTCCCGAACTCCGTCAGCTGCGCGCGACCGTCATCGTCAATATCTGCGGCAGCACCCTCGACGAGTACGTCGAGCTGGCTCGCATCCTGTCCGATGCGGAAGGCGTTGCGGCACTGGAGCTGAACATCTCCTGTCCGAACATCAAGGAAGGCGGCATCACGTTCGGCTGCAGCCTTCACGGCACGTTCGACGTGGTGAGTGCGGTGAAGAAAGTGACGCCACTGCCAGTTATCCCGAAGCTGACGCCGAACGTCACGGACGTCGCCTCGTTCGCGCGCGCATCGGAAGAGGCCGGCGCCGACGCGGTTTCGCTGGTCAACACCTTTCTGGCGATGGCCATTGACATCGAGACACGCCGCCCGAAGCTCTCGAACATCGTCGGCGGCCTCAGCGGCCCGGCGATTCGGCCGATCGCGGTGCGGATGGTCTACGAATGCCGCCGCGCCGTGAAGATTCCGGTGATCGGCATGGGCGGCATCGCCAGCGCACGCGACGTGCTCGAATTCATCATCGCCGGCGCATCCGCGGTGCAGGTCGGCACCGCCAACTTCGTCGACCCGTTCATCTGGGGCAAGCTCCTCACCGGCATCACGGATTACATGCAGCGCCACAGCATCGCGCGCATCAGCGATTTGGTCGCCACGATCGACACGACGTCCCGCGAGAAACAGTGGATAAGCTCCTAGTCGCCCTCGACGTTGAAAGCGCCGAGCGCGCGATGCAGCTGGTCGATGCGCTGCGCGGCCTGGCAGGCGGTTTCAAGATCGGCAACCGGCTCTTTACCAGCGAAGGGCCCGCGCTCGTACGCCGCATCACCGATGCAGGCGCGCGCGTGTTCCTCGACCTGAAGTATCACGACATCCCGAACACGGTCGGGCAGGCGGTCGAAGCGGCGGTCGCTACGGGAGCGTGGATGATCAACGTCCATTCGTCTGGCGGCACGGCGATGATGCAGGCTGCTGCCCGCGCGGCTCGTGACACGTCAGCAAAGCTCAATCGTCCGGCACCGTTGATGATCGGTGTCACGGTGCTCACCAGCATGGACCAGCAGGCGCTGCGCTCGATTGGCGTCGAGCGTCCTGTGCTGGATCAGGTGCTCGCTCTCGCACGCATGACGCAGCAGGCCGGTTTGCAGGGGGTTGTCGCATCGGCGCAGGAAACCGCGGAAATCCGCAAAGCGTGCGGATCGGATTTCGAGATCGTGACGCCAGGCATCCGCGGCGCATCGGCTGGTATTGAGCGGAACGATCAGTCGCGAACGATGGGACCAGCGGAGGCGATCCATGCGGGTGCGACTTATATCGTGGTGGGAAGACCGATTATCGCCGCAGCGGATCCTCGAGGAGCTGCGGCAGCAATCGTTGAGGAACTGATGGCCGGAAAGGCGGGATAGGCAGGAAGGGCCGGAAGCGACCTTCCAGCCCCATCCCGCCCGTCCAGCCCGTCTCGCGGTTATTTCGCGGTGATGATGAAGTGCCCGCGCCGATTCATGGCGTAGCAGGCCTCGGTCATCTCCGTGCAGAGCGGCTGCTCCTCACCCTTACTGATGGCGAGGATTCGATCCGCTGCGATCCCCAGACTCACCAGGTAGTCCTTCACAGCCGCGCCGCGGCGTTCGCCGAGCGCAAGGTTGTACTCGTTGGTGCCGCGAGCATCGGCGTGCCCTTCAATCGTCACCTTGATTGACATCCAGCGCCGCATGTAATCGGCGTTGCGCTGCAGGATCGGCCGTGCATCCTCGCGAATCGTCGACATGTCGTAGTCGAAGCCGATGTCGCCAAGCGGCCGCTCCGCGTTCAGCTGCTCGAGCGTCTTCCGCTGGAAGATCTCGTCTTCCGTCAGCGGGCGCGGCGGCGGCGCTGGTGCCGGTGGTGGCGGCGGTGGCGGTGGCGGCGGCGGCGGCGGCGCAGCCGCTGGCGGCGGAGCCGGTGGTGGCGGCGGCGGCGGCGGCACTTTCTTCGCGCATCCTGAGATGACAATCACCATCACGAGAACGATGGCGGTCAATGACGTACGGCGCAAACTCATAGAGGCGATCTCCCTGAGCGTTCTGTTGCGTTAAGAGTGCCGCGACGAGCTTACCGTCCGGATCCCACACTGTCAATCAAGGCAACACCGGAGTGAGGCGAAGATCGAAGATGCGCAGCCCCAGATGTCGCTCGTCGCTCGTGTGTTCAACCTGTCCGGGGAGGTAAACGCGATCGGTTTCGATCGCGACTGCGCCGCCGGACTTCGTCATCGCGTCGGCGGGAACCGTCACCGACCACTCGAAATCTGTAGACGGTCGAAGCTGTGAGATGGTCGCGCCGCCGGCGGTTACCTTGACGGTTGGCGGCCGGTCGAAATAGCGCAGCGGCGATTCGCCGCGCATGGTGATGCGCACCGCCTGTGGCGGGCCGTCGATCTGCAGCACCGAACGTTCGCTCGTCCAGCGCCAATGAAGTCCCGTCTCGACGACGGATTCGGCTTCGTGCCACCCCTCTCCAAATCCGTAAACGAGCTGTGATGCGGGTTGGATGTCGAACTGGCGGATTGCGACGGGTGCGGGACGCCCTGGATCGACGCTTCGCGAGGCAATCGTGAGCGTGGCAAACGGACCGTCGCCGTGCAGGCCCTGCGGCATGTGGATGAATCGCAGCACGTTGCGCTCGCTCACCCTCACCGGCCACTGATCGATCTGCTGCCCATCGACCGCGAGCGTCAACTCGGCATCAGCGGCGCCGGCATCACCAAGGTGCCGGGCGCCGACGACGGCGTGAAACAGCCCTCCGCGACGACGGACCCAAGCCTCGATCGGCCTATGGTCCGGACCTTCGCCGTTCGCTTGCGTGAGGCCGCCGGTTTCGGGCGTCAGCGACCATCCGCGGCCCGCAAACCAGCCGGGCACACCAAAGCGATACCAATCCACCCCCAGAGGCCGCGTGCCGCTCAACTCACTCCGGTCCTCGACGGACCAGCGATAGCGGGTGACATCGGTTCGGCTCTGTGGGTCGACGAGAGCGAGATCGGTTCTTCGAGCATCAGCGAAGAACCACACCGGCGCGGTTCCACCCTGGCGCCAGTAGTTGACCAGGCCGAGCCATTCGTATTGGGTTGGCGGCTCGACAACGTGCAGCCGCCCCAGGTCCGCAGCCTGCAGCGGACGCCGGACGGCGTAGTGACTGAACACGGCGGCCGGCGGTTGGGTGCGCGCGCGCTGGACCGCATCCGCTATGGCGCGAAATGCGGGATGCGCCTCGCGGCTGTAGGCCACGCCGCCTGGAACAGCAACGAGGAGCGCGGCGGCGACAAACGGCGCGGCGATGGCCGAAGCGAAGCGCCCGGCCACTGCGAAACTGCGCGCCGCCAGCCAGACGACCGGCAGGACGATAGGAAGCGCGTAGCGGACCGTATCGAGCTGCTGAAACAGCAGATGGAAGATGAAGTAGGGCACAAAGGCAATGCACAAAAGCACCGCCGCGCGCCACTCGCGCAGGAGCGTCACGAACGCGCCGATCGCTGCGGCGGTGCCGACGGCCATCGCCAACGTCGTCGAGGCCCATGGCAGCACAAGCGCCTGATAGAGCCCGACCGCGATGTGCCGCGGCGTGGGATTCGACCAGAGCATGTCCACCCAGGAAAAGTCTTCGGCTGCTTGTGTGTGCAGTGCCGCAATGTAGGCGTTGACGCCACCGCTGGCGATGATGAGCGGAATACCCCACGCCAGACAGCCGGCCACGAATGACAGGATCACGAACCACGAAGACACGGAGTGCTGCCTCCGTGGCTGGTACAGCAGCACGAAGACGAGGAGCGGAAGCGTAAGCACCGCGGTCTGGACGCGTATGCCTGCGGCGATCCCTGCGATCAGCGCACCTTCCGTGAGCCGCGATCGCAGCATCAGCGCCTGAGCGGCCACCGCCAGCGCAAGTCCAGGCATGTCGCTCATCGGCCGCAGCCCCGTCATCCAGAAATCGGGCGCGGCCGCCAGGAGCAAAACCGCCCAACCTGCCAACTGCCAGCTTCCAACTCCCAAGGACATGAAGAAGTAGAAGGCAGCGATGAGGCACGCGGCGCCGCCGATGGCTGACCAGATGGCCAGCGCCTTGGCTTCAGCCGGAGCGCCGGTCGTTCCGGTGACCTGCTCGACGATCGGCAGCGAAACGTGCCCGAGCAGCATGTAGACGGGATACCCCGGAGGGTGCGGCTGGTGCAGCGCCGGATCGAAATGGCGAAGGCCCAGCGCGAAATTTATCGAATCGATGTCTTCCAGCGAGGGCGCGAGGAACGGAACGTGCGCCGCGAGATACAAGGCGGCGATGATGAGAACAACGGCGCCCTGTCGGTTGCTCGTTGGTAGTTGGTGGTGCACCAACCACTAACCCGCAACGCGCAGGATCAAGCCTTCATTCAGCGACCCCATGCGGTAGCCGCGTGGATCGATGGTGACCTGTTTGTAGCCGAGCGCCTCGATGGCGGCAACGATGCGCGCCGTCAGATCGGGCTCGAGTGCGCGCGGCAGCTCGTCGACGCCGATCTCCACGCGCGCGAGATCGTCATGGTGGCGCACGCGGCAGACGCGAAAGCCGAAGTCGCGCAGCACACGCTCGGCGCGCTCGATCGTCCGCAGCTTGTCGCCCGTCACGGTGGAGTTATATGGAATACGCGACGACAGACATGCGGACGCGGGCTCATCCCATGTCGGCAATCCCGCGCGTCGCGACAGCTCGCGAATCTCTATCTTCGTCAGGTTGGCCTCGTCGAGCGGGCTGCGCACGCCGAACTCGCGCGCGGCCTGCCGTCCGGGCCGGTAGTCGCCGCGGTCGTCCGCATTCGCCCCATCGACAACCGTTGCGAATCCCCGCTCGGCAGCGATGCGTGTCAACGTTGTATAGAGCTCGTGCTTACAGTAGTAGCAGCGATTGACCGGATTGGCGCTGTAGTCGGGCCGCTCGAGCTCGTGCGTCTGGATGATCTCGTGGCGCAAATCGAATCTGCGCGCCACCGCCAGCGCGAGCTGACGATGGTGATCGGGATAACTGGGACTGTCGGCCGTGATGCAGAGCGCGCGATCGCGTCCGAGGACATCCGTCGCCGCCCAGGCGAGGTAAGCGCTGTCAACGCCGCCGCTGAAGGCGACGATTACCGAATCTAAACCAGAGAGGAGATCGGAGAGGAGCCGATCATGGCTCACTCGTCGAAGTCCTCCTCTTCGTCGAGGTCCTCGTCTTCGAGGTCGTCCTCGTCCTCGTCGAGATCCTCGTCCTCGTCTTCCTCGTCGCCCTCGTCGAGGTCTTCGTCGTCGTCGTCATCGTCGGCGATCTCGACTTCGTCGGCGCCCACCACCACGAGGTTCTTGCCACACTCCGGACAGCTGAAGGTATCGCCTTCCTCGTAGTCCTCGGTGTCAATCTCGTCGAATTCGCATTCGGGGCAGGTCGCCATACGGGCTCCATGCGGCGTGTCAGACGCCGCCAGTTGTGTTCGGGTCATTGCTGGATCCTATAGCGGAACGCGCAAAACCCGGCAGAACGTTGGATTATAGCGAGATCTTTGCGGCATCCGCAACGAACCGCGCGCTAAGCACTAAGGTCGTGTAACCGCATATCCGATACTCTGGCGGTGAGCTCCGCCGCGGCCGACGCCCGCAAGATCGCAAGCAAGACGGTCGTCGTCGCGGACGACACGGCGTTCGTGCGTGAACGCTTCCGATCGGCGCTCGAGCGTGCTGGTCACAAAGCGATCACCGTGCCAACGGGCAGCGAGCTGATCGCGCGCGTCAAGGCGGACCTCTCCACTATCGATCTCCTCGTTGTCGATCTGCGCGTGCCGCATGGCAACGGAGTCAACCTGGTCCGCGCGCTCCGCAGCATCGATCCCGCCAAGCCACCGATCGTTGTCTTCAGCGGCACGATTGCCAACGCCAGAGAAGTGCGCGAGCTCGCAGCGCTCAACGTTGCCGGTTACGTCAACGAGTACACATCACTCCAGCACATCCTGCCTTCGCTCGCGCCGCATCTGTTCCCGGGTGAGTTCAACCGTCGCGCGGGTCCGCGCGTCGTTCTCGGTATTCCTATCGCCTACCGCTTCGCGAACACGATCGCGGCGGCCGTTACGTTGAACATCAGCCGCGGAGGCGTGGCGGTGCGCACGACCAACCCTCTCGAAACAGGCATCGCCGTCAAGACCCGCTTCCGGATGCCGATGAGCAGGAAGGACATCGAAGTTCAGTCGAAGGTGGCGTGGAGCGACAAACGGGTGGGGATGGGGCTCGAGTTCTCGGGACTGTCTGACGAAGACCGCAACGCCATCGGCGAGTACGTCGACTCGCATTTCTTCAGCAACCGCAAGGCCTGACGCGCTAGCGCGCGCGCAGCAGGCGCAGCGCGTTGGCAACAACGATGACCGTCGCGCCAGTATCGGCGAGCACCGCCATCCAGAGCGTTGCCAGGCCGGCGATCGCCAGCGCGAGAAACGCCGCCTTCATGCACAGCGAAATCGCAACGTTCGTCCTGACATTGCGCAGCGTCTGACGCGACAGGCGGAGGGCGTAGGGCAGCTTCAGCAGCTCGTCGGACATGAGCGCGACGTCGGCGGTCTCGAGCGCCGCATCGGAACCGGCCGCGCCCATGGCCACTCCCACATCCGCGGCAGCAAGTGCAGGCGCGTCGTTGACGCCGTCGCCGACCATCATCAGTGCACCGTGTGCGGCGCGCATCGATTCCACCATCGCCTGTTTCCGTTCCGGCAGCAATGCGGCGTGATATTCATCCACGTTCAGTTCGCGCGCGATGGCGGCAGCCGTCTGTTCGTGATCGCCCGTCAGCATCGCGACCAACTCGACGTGGTGATTCTTCAGCAGCTCGATCGCTTCCCTCGCCGTTTCGCGCGGGCGGTCGGCAACCGCGATCGCGCCCTGCGTCACGCCATCGGCGGCGACAAAAACAAGCGACTTCCCTTCTGTGCGGAGCCGCTCGGCGGCCGGCCAGGGTTGCGGCAGCGCGATGCCGCTGCGTTCAAACAGCCGCTCGTTGCCAATGGCGACGCTGCGTCCATCCACTTCGCCTTCAGCTCCCATGCCCGGCAGCGACGTGAATCGACGCACCTCGGGCAGATCCGGAAGCAGCGCCTGCGCATGACGGGTGATCGCCGCAGCGACCGGATGCGCGGAACGCGACTCCACGGCCGCAGCCAGGCGGATAACATCGAGTGCGACGGCTTTGCCGACCACCGCGACATCGGTGACGTTCAGCTCACCTTTGGTCAGCGTCCCCGTCTTGTCGAACGCGACGATGCGAATCGAGGCGAGCCGCTCCAGATACGCGCCGCCTTTGATGAGCACGCCGTGACGGGCAGCAACGGACATGGCGGCAACAATCGAGACCGGCGTCGAGATGACGAGCGCGCACGGGCAGGCGATCACGAGCAGCACGAGCGCGCGATAAACCCATGTCGCCGTTGCGGCGCCGGCGAGCAGCGGCGGCGCAAAAGCGACGACCACCGCGAGCGCCAGCACTACCGGCGTGTAGATTCGCGCGAACCGGTCCACAAACGACTGAACGGGTGCGCGCTTGGACTGTGCGGTCTCGACCAGGTGGATGATGCGCGACAGTCGGCTATCCCGGCCCAGCCGCAGCACCCGCACCTCGACTGCGCCGCGACCGTTGATGGTCCCGGCATAGACTTCGTCGCCCGGCTCCTTGTCGACCGGCCGCGACTCGCCCGTCAGCGGCGCCTCATTGACGTCGCTGCCGCCCGCCAGCACCACTCCATCGAGCGGCACTTTCTCACCCGGACGAATGATGATCTCGTCGCCGGGGACGATCGCATCGACAGGTACCCGTTCGTCGCGTCCGTTGCGCCTGACAAGCGCCTCACGCGGCGCGAGATCGATGAGCGCACGGATGGCCTGACGCGCGCGCTCCATCGTCCTGACTTCAAGCCACTGCGCGACGGCGAATAGAAAGACGACGCTCGTTGCTTCGGGCCAGTCGCGGAGCGCCAGCGCTCCGGCGACGGCGATGACCATAAGAACGTTGATATCGAGCGTACGCGACCGCGCGGCGGTGACCGCCCGGCGGGATGGATAAATGATTCCGGCCGCCGTTCCCGCCAGATAACAGGGCAGCGCCGCACCTGGCAGGCCGATGAAGGACAGCACGCCGGCCAGGATGAGGAAGCCGCCGCAGGCGAGCATCAGCTTCCACCGCCACTCCAACGCGGAACCGCCGAGCATCGGCTCGTCGTGCTCGAGCCACATCCGCATCCCGGTCTCACCCACCGCATCCACCATCGTGGACGTGGTGAGCTTGGCCGCGTCGTACTTGACGTGGATTCGCTGACCGATGAGATCCGCGGAAAGCGATTCCATACCGACAAGCGGCTTGAGCCGCCGCTCGAGGATGACCACCTCCTCGTTACAGTCCATCCCCTCCACGCGGAAGACCGCCTCCGCGTGCAGTTCACAGACGGTGCAGGTGACCGTTTCGGTGGCCATCTCTAATGGAGACTCTCTCCTTATCTTCCTGGATCCCGGCCGAAGCGAGGTTTTGAACGTCCGATCTGCCGGGTCCCTTTGCACCCGCCGACCTCGTATAAAATCAGTCGGTTTTCCAGTAATTATTTCGGTTTACATACTCGTATGAAGCAGGCGGAGGCACACCTGTGATCGAGGTTCAGCATCTCACCAAACGATACGGTTCCGTGAC
>Ga0310811_10013966_pt1 | contig 10466 bp, 11 predicted proteins | sample YCmetagenome_FD_207642 | JGI IMG/M metagenome (GOLD analysis project Ga0310811, IMG submission 207642) | Soil microbial communities from experimental microcosm in Duke University, North Carolina, United States - YC | ecosystem: Engineered > Artificial ecosystem > Soil microcosm > Unclassified ... | reverse complement strand
TCGCCTTCGCCGGCATCGGCGATCCGGACAAGTTCTTTGCAAGCGCCGAAGCTGCCGGGATCAAGGTCGCGGCGCGGCGCTCTTTCCCGGACCATCATCGATTCACCGCCGAGGACGCCGCGGAACTACTCATGGCCGCCGACAGCGAGGCGCTGGCGCTGCTCACCACCGAGAAGGATCGCGCGCGCATGACCGGCGACCCGGCGCTTGCCGGGCTCATGGAGCGCGCGCATGTGCTGCCAGTGACGATGCAGATCGACGAAGCGGACGAACTTGAGGCGGCGCTGGCAAAGGCGCGCAGGCGCTAGCGTGCGTCGGCCTTCAGCCGTTGCAACACGGCTTCCGGCGAGACATAGGCCTCCTGGAGGTCGACGCTCCAGTATTTGAGCTCTTCCAGCGGGATGGAGACGCCGGTGACGGCGCAACGGACATAGGCGCCGGGGCGCACGACGCGGAAGTCGCCGTCGAGGTATTTCACCTCGGCTTCGCCGTTCATCGACGAGCGGTCATAGCGATTGAGCAAGAAAGCCTCCGGATCACGCTGACGCCAAGATAGTCGTTCGCAGGGCTTCGCGAAACCCTCAGCCGAACAGGCTGCCCTGCCCGGTTTGGCCGCTGCCGCCGCCCTCGCCGCCGGAACGGCGAGGCTTCGACGCCTTGGGAACTGGGGCCGGCGGCGTCGGCCGGGCCTCGCCGTCCGCAACCGCAGCGATGCGTCCATCGGCGAACTCGATGTCGAGCCGTGCGCCGCTCGACACCACCGCGGCGGTGTGCAGCGGATGGCCCGCTTCGTCGCGCACCAGGGCAAATCCGCGCTTGAGGACCTCGCGATAGGAGAAGGCCACGAGCAGGCGTTCGGCGCGCTCGACGCGGGCGGAACGCTGGTCGAGATAGGTGCGCATGGCGCGATGTGCGGCGGTGCCGCAGGCGGCGACGCGGTCGCGGTGGCGCAGCAGCCGCGCGCGGTGTGCCTGGGCATTGGCGAGCAGGCTCGCGCGCAGGCGGCGATTGAGATTGTCATAGCGCTCCCGGCGGCGCTCGACCTCGCGGCGCAGAAGCTGCGGCGACAGGCGCGAGGCGACGCGCGAATATTGCGTGTGATGGATCTGCGCATTGGCGCGCAGCGCGCGCGGCAGGCGCTCCGACAGGCTGTCGAGTTGCTGACGCGGCTGCGCCAGGATGTCCTTGGGCAGCGCGCGCGTCAGAAGGTTCAATTCCTTGCGCCGCTGCTCAATGCCGCGCTGCCAGCAGGCAAGCTTGCGCGTCCCGAGTTGCCGGAGCTGCAAGAGCAGATCCGCGCGCACCGGCACGGCCTTTTCGGCCGCCGCCGTGGGCGTCGGCGCGCGCCAGTCGGCGGCGAAGTCGATGAGCGTGAAGTCGGTCTCGTGGCCGACCGCCGAGATCAGCGGGATCATGCTCGCCGCGGCGGCGCGCACCACGATCTCCTCGTTGAACGACCACAGGTCCTCCAGCGAACCGCCGCCCCGCGCGACGATGATCAGGTCCGGCCGCGGCAGCGGGCCCCGCTCCGGCAACGCGTTGAAGCCTTCGATGCCGTTCGCGACCTCCGCGGCGCTAGTCTCGCCCTGCACGCGCACCGGCCACACCAGCACCCGCCGCGGGAAACGGTCAGCAAGGCGATGCAGGATGTCGCGAATGACGGCGCCGGTCGGCGAGGTGACGACGCCGATAACCTCCGGGATGTACGGCAGGAGTTGCTTGCGCGCCTCGTCGAACAGGCCTTCGGCGGCGAGCTTCTTCTTGCGCTCCTCCAGGAGCTTCATCAGCGCGCCGATGCCGGCGGGCTCGAGTGAGTCGATGACGATCTGGTACTTGGACGAGCCGGGGAACGTGGTCAGCCGCCCGGTGGCGATGACGTCGAGCCCCTCCTCGGGCTTCACCCGCATGCGGCCGAAGGTGCCCTTCCAGATGACGCCCTCAAGCACCGCTTTGTCGTCCTTGAGGCGGAAGTAGCAGTGGCCGGAGGGCGAGGCGCCGCGGAAGCCGGAAACCTCGCCGCGCACGCGGACATAGCCGTAGGCGTCCTCGACGGTGCGCTTGAGCGCCGCCGAGAGCTCGGAAACGGTCCATTCCACAGCGTTTTTCAGCGCGGCATCCGCCATCGGGGCCGAATCTCTTGCGGGGCGAAGGGAAACCTTGTTTCAGATGGATAGGTGCCCCGGTCAAGCCCGGGCAAGCTCCGGGAGACGAGCGCCGGCATGAACATCCTGATCCTCGGTTCCGGCGGCCGCGAGCATGCGCTGGCCTGGAAGATCGCCGCGAGCCCGCTCTGCACGAAGCTCTACTGCCTGCCCGGCAATGCCGGCATCGCGCGGGTGGCCGAATGCGCGGCAATCGACCTCACCGACCACAAAGCGGTGATCGCCTACGCCCGCGACAAGAAGATCGACTTCGTCGTGGTCGGGCCCGAGGCGCCGCTCTGCGCCGGCATGGCTGACGATCTCGAGGCCGCGGGCCTGCACACCTTCGGCCCGAGCAAATGGGCGGCGCGGCTCGAAGGCTCAAAGGGCTTCACCAAGGATCTGTGCAAGGCGAACGACATCCCGACCGCCGCCTACCGGCGCTTCAAGAACGCGGCCGACGCCAAGGCCTATGTCCGCGCGCACGGCGCGCCGATCGTCGTGAAGGATGACGGGCTCGCCGCCGGCAAGGGCGTCGTCGTCGCGGCGAGTGTCGCGGAAGCGGAAGCGGCGATCGACATGATGCTCGGCGGCGAGAAGCGTGCGTGGGAAATCGTGATCGAGGACTGCCTCGTCGGCGAGGAGGCCTCGTTCTTCGCCCTGTGCGACGGCGACACCGCCATCGCGCTCGGCTCGGCGCAAGACCACAAGCGCGTCGGCGACGGCGACACCGGTCCCAACACCGGCGGCATGGGCGCCTACTCGCCGGCGCCGATCATGACGGCGGAGATGAACGCGCGCGTGATGCGCGAGATCGTCGAGCCGACCGTGCGAGCGATGAAGGCGATGGGCGCGCCGTTCAAGGGCGTGCTGTTCGCCGGGCTGATGATCACCAAGGATGGGCCGCAGCTCATCGAATACAATGTCCGCTTCGGCGATCCGGAGACGCAGGTGCTGATGCTGCGGCTCGCGTCGGACCTGCTGCCGACGCTGATCGCGGCGCGCGACGGCACGCTTAAGAACGTTTCGCTGCAATTGTCGGACGACGCCGCGCTCACGGTGGTGATGGCGGCAAAGGGCTATCCCGGCGATTACGCCAAATGCACCGCGATCGAAGGGCTCGCCGAAGCCGCGCAGGTCGAAGGCGTCGAGATTTTCCACGCCGGCACGAAGGCCGACGGCGGCCGCATCCTCGCGAACGGCGGCCGCGTGCTCAACGTCACCGCGCGCGGCAAATCCGTGCGCGAGGCGAAGGACCGCGCCTACACCGCCGTCGACCGCATCCGCTGGCCGGAAGGCTTCTGCCGCCGCGACATTGGCTGGCGCGCGGTGGAGAGGGAATCCTGACGTCACGTCCTCTCGATTGTCATGGCCGGGCTTGACCCGGCCATCCCGCTTAGGAAGGTTCTGCCCGACTTATCGGGATCGCCGGGACAAGCCCGGCGATGACAGGCTAACGTACTGCCGGAGTTGAAAATGCACCCCGTCCTGCGCCTCTATGAAGACGTCCTGTCCAGTGCCGAGAATGTGGAGTTCGGGCTGCCGCCGCTGCCGCGCTTCATCTTCGTCGTGCACGGCAGCGCCACCATCGCCGGCGAGGCGGTGAACGAGGGCGAGGCCTGGCAGGGCGAGGACGCGATCACCGTGAAGCCGTCGCCCTCCGGCGTCACCTGCTGGCGCTGGGAACTGGCGCGCGGCGACCAGGGCTCCACCACCGCCAACGCGCCCGGCATGATCACGCACGAAAAGCTCTCGGCCTATCTCGAGACGCTGCCGAAAGGCGACCTCTTGATGCGCGGCGACAGCGTCGCCTTCCCGCCCGGCGGCTGTGCCTATCTGCACCGTCACCAGGGACCCGGCATCCGCTGCCTGATCGACGGCGGCATCCGCATCGACACGCACGGCCGCTCGACCAGCTACGGCCCCGGCGGCGCCTGGTACGAGTCGGGGCCCGATGCCGTATTCGCGCAAGGGTCGACCGACAAGCCGTCGCGCTTCATCCGCGTCATGGTCCTGCCCCGCGACCTGCACGGCAAGAGCTCGATCCAGTATGTCAACGAGGACGACAAGGCCAAGCCGAAGTCGCAAACGTACAAGATCTACGCCGACGCCCCGATCGCCTTCGCGGCGAAGAAGTAAGCGGCCATGGCGCCGGGCATCGCGCTGGCGCTCGTCAAGGTTCTGCTCAGCGTCGGTATCTTTGCCGTCACCGGCTGGCTCGGCCGCTACCACGACAAGCGCATTGCCGGCGTGCTGCTCACCTTTCCGATCCTCAACGGCATCGGCATCCTCACCGGCGGCGATCCGCTCGCGGTCGCCAATTCGATCTACGTCGTGGTCGTCGTCAACGGCCTCCTGCTGTTCGTCGCGATCCGGTTTGTCGATGTGCTGCCGCCCTTGCCGGACGGCCTGTCGGCCAACGCAACGCTCGCGGCGCGGCTCATCGTGTGGACGGCGCTCTGGGCCGTCGGCGCATGGTCCGTTGTTACTTGGCGCGACAGCCTGCCCGGCCCGGGCGTGCTGATCACCGCCCAATGCGTTTTCGCGGCGCTGGTCGGAGGCCTTGCCTGGCGCGCGCCTCGCAAGGCGGAGCACGCGCTCGCGCGCGTGCCCTTCCTTACCTTCTGGTCGAGCGCCGCCGGCCGCACGCGGCTCGCGCTGTTCACGCTCTGCTGTATCGCGCTGCTCGTCGCCGCCAACAGCTGGGAATCGAAATGGGTCGGCATGCTGAGCGCGCTGCCGCTGCCCGGACTCTTTGCCGTCGCCACCCTGTCGGTGCTGGAAGCGCGCAAGGACTTCGCCGTCATCGGCGACAGCGTCCTGTTCGGCCCGATCTTCGTCATCGCCTTCAACTGGACTTACGCGCATGTCGTGCTGCGGCTTCCGGCCGCGGGCCACACCCTGCTCGGGCTTGCGGCTCTCATCATTCTGCTCGCCGTCAATGCCGCGCTGATCTTCTGGATTGTTCCGCAGATTTCCGCTTATCTCGACGCACGGCGGAAGGCGTAAAGCGATGACGACGATCGACCGGCAGCAGGCTTTTTCGGGCACCAAGGACGCGGCGCCCGCGCTGGCGCTCGATGCGGCGCGGCTCGAAAACTACCTGGCGCAGAACGTGCGCGGTTTCTCCGGTCCCCTCACCTGCAAGCAGTTCAAGGGCGGACAGTCGAACCCGACCTACATGCTGGAGACGCCGCGGCGCCGCTACGTCCTGCGGCGCAAGCCGCCGGGCAAGCTCCTGCCCTCCGCGCATGCGGTCGACCGCGAGTACCGCGTCATCAGCGCGCTCTATGCGCAGGGCTTCCCGGTGGCCGAGCCGGTGGTGTACTGCGCCGACGAGTCCATCGCCGGCACCGCCTACTATGTGATGGACTTCGTCGACGGCCGCGTGTTCTGGGAGCCGCAGATGCCGGGCTCCGATCCGGCCGAACGTTCATCGGTCTACGATGCGATGAACGCCACCATCGCGCGGCTGCATGCGTTCGATCCAGCGGCGATCGGCCTTTCCGACTTCGGCAAGGGCGAGAACTACGTCGCGCGGCAGGTCGACCGCTGGTCGAAGCAGTACCGCGCTTCGGAGACCGAGAAGATCGAGCCGATGGAGAGCCTGATCGCCTGGCTGCCGCAGCACATCCCGCCGGCACAGCCGGTGCGGCTGGTGCACGGCGACTACCGGCTCGACAATCTCATCATCAAGCGCGACGCGCCGGCCGTCGCCGCTGTGCTCGACTGGGAATTGTCGACGCTCGGCGATCCGCTCGCCGACTTTACCTACCATCTGATGGCCTGGCACATGCCGGCCTCGGAAAGCGCCGCCGGGACGGCGACGCTGGTCGGCCACGATCTCGGCGCGCTCGGCATTCCGCCGATGGCCGACTATGTCGACGATTACGTCGCGCGCACCGGGCTCGATCCGCGCCCGCATCTTGCGACTTACATGGCGTACAATTTCTTCCGCATCGCCGCGATCCTGCAAGGCATTATCGGCCGCGTTCGCGACGGCACGGCGACCAGCGATCATGCACCGGCCAAAGCCTCGATGATCCGCCCGCTCGCCGAAAAGGCCTGGGAATTCGCACAAGCCGCCGGCGCCTGAGGGCGACGTTATAGTCAACGGAACCTTTCCAGCCACCCGCGACTTCACGCGTTACGAGTTCCACAAAGTTGAGAGCTCGCATGTACGGTCCGCCCGCAATCGGGGAGAGGACACGTGAGCATCAGCAGCATTGGAATTCAAACCGTGACACCAAGCACCGGCACGCCACAGGACAAGCCGCAACAGCAGCAGAGCGCGGCGAACGACAATTCATCGCTGGTCTCGGCGAAAAGCGGCTCGTCGTCCTCGCAGACGACCGGGCAGCACGTCGACAAGATGGCGTGACGGTCAACGGCGCCCGCGGAAGAAATCCTTCAGAAGCGCCGCGGCCTCGCTCTCATTGATACCGCCATAGACGTCGGGCCGGTGATGGCACGTCGGCGCGGCGAAAAAACGCACGCCGTGCTCGACCGCGCCGCCCTTCTCGTCGCCCGCGCCGAAATAAAGCCGGCGGATGCGGGCGAAGGACATCGCCGCCGCGCACATCGTGCACGGCTCCAGGGTCACATAGAGATCGCAGTCGGTGAGCCGCTCCGTGCCGAGCGCAGCCGCTGCCTGACGGATCGCCAGCAGTTCCGCATGCGCGGTCGGATCCCTGTCGGCGAGCGTACGGTTGCCGGCGCGCGCAATCACCTCGCCATTTCGGATGATGACGCAGCCGACCGGCACCTCGCCGCGCGCGCCCGCCGCGCGGGCTTCGTCGAGGGCTGACTGCATGAAGGAAGGGGCCGGCATTAGCGCTCCCTCATACCCGGCCTTGTGCCGGGCATCCACGCCTTATACACGGTCCAAGAACGAGGCGTGGACGACGTAGCGCATGGCTGAAAAACCCACTCCCACCGGCGACCGGATCGCCAAGGTGATCGCCCGCGCGGGGCTCGCCTCCCGGCGCGAGGCGGAGGCGTGGATCGAGGCCGGCCGCGTCTCGGTCAACGGCAAGCCGATCTCCTCCCCGGCCCTGAACGTCGGGCCGCGCGACCGCATCGCCGTTGACGGCCAGCCGCTGCCCGGCCGCACGCGCACGCGGCTGTTCCTCTGCAACAAGCCCCGCGGGCTGGTCACGACGCATTCGGACCCGGAAGGCCGCGAGACCATTTTTCGGGCGCTGCCGAAACACCTGCCGCGGCTGATCAGCGTCGGCCGGCTCGACATGAACACGGAAGGCCTGCTGCTGCTGACCAATGACGGCGGGCTCGCACGCGCGCTCGAATTGCCGGCGACCGGCTGGGTGCGCCGCTATCGCGTGCGCGCTCTCGGGCGGGTGACGCAGGAGACGCTGGACGGGCTGAAGAAGGGCGTGACTGTCGAAGGCGTCCACTACGGCCCGATCGAGGCGACGCTCGAGCGGCAGCTCGAGTCGAACTGCTGGCTCGCCGTCGCGATCCGCGAGGGCAAGAACCGCGAAGTCCGCCGCGTCATGGAGTCGCTTGGGCTGAAAGTGAGCCGGCTGATCCGCGTCGCCTTCGGGCCGTTCGAATTGCCACCGATCGCCGAGTGCGAGGTCAAGGAAGTCGAGACCACCGCGCTCAAGAAGGCGCTCGGGCCGGAAATCATCAAGCAGGCGGAGGCCGATTTCGACGCGCCGCTGGAAAGCGCAACACCGTTCGTTGCCGCGAAGGCGGGAAACCCGAACCGCGCAGACAAGCGGCCTCGTCCAGCGGAGCAAAAGCAGCGCCCGCGCGACAACGAGCGGCCCGAGACCGGACGGAGCAAGCACAAGAAGCGCCGCCGGTCGGACCGCTCCAGCGGTCCGCGGCCGTCGCGGCCGAGACCGAAATAATGCGCGTCGTCGGCGGCCGTCTGCGCTCGCGCCCGATCGCGGGACCGAAAGGTCAGGGCCTGCGCCCGACCGCCGACCGACTGCGCGAGTCGCTGTTCAACATCCTCGCGCACGGCTATGGCGACCCGGTCAGCGGTGCGCGCGTGCTCGACCTGTTCGCCGGCACCGGCGCGCTTGGCATCGAAGCGGCCTCGCGCGGCGCGGCCTTCGTGCTGTTCGTCGATGACGGCGTCGAGGCGCGCTCCCTGTTGCGCAACAATACCGAGGCGCTCGGCCTCGGCGGCACGACGCGCATCTTCCGCCGCGACGCGACGAAGCTCGGGCCGGCGCATCCGATCGAAGCGTTCTCGCTGGTCTTTCTCGATCCGCCCTATGGCAAGGGGCTGGCGGAGAAGGCGCTCGTCTCGGCGCGCGACGGCGGCTGGCTGAAGCCGCAGGCCTTGATCGTCGTCGAGGAGTCGGTCGAGGCCGCCTTCAAGGCGCCGGAGGGATTCGAAGAGATCGAGCGGCGCGCCTATGACGATACGGAATTGATATTTTTGCGAGCGTTGTAATTTGTCGTCCCCGCGAAGGCGGGGACCATAACCCCTGCCGTCTCGATAGTGCACAGCGTATGGGTCCCCGCCTTCGCGGGGACGACAGTCATTAGCGCCTCCCAAACAGCCTCTCGATATCGCTCAGCTTCAACTCCACATAGGTCGGGCGGCCGTGATTGCACTGGCCGGAGTTTGGCACGGCTTCCATTTCGCGCAGGAGCGCGTTCATCTCGTCGGGCTTGAGGCGACGCCCCGAACGCACCGAGCCGTGGCAGGCCATGGTGGCGGCGACGTGCAGCAGCCGGCGCTCGAGCGGCAGCGAATCGTCCCACTCGGCCATGTGCTCCGCGAGATCACAAACCAACCCCTTCACGTTGATCTCGCCAAGCAAAGAGGGCGTTTCGCGCACGGCGACCGCGCCGGGGCCGAAGCTCTCGACCACGAGGCCGAAGCGCGCGAGTTCATCGGCGCGCGCGACGAGCCGCGCGACGTCGCCTTCGTCGAGCTCGACGATCTCCGGGATCAGCAGGATCTGCCGCGCCACGCCACTCGCGTCGAGCGCGTCCTTGAGACGCTCGTAGACGATGCGCTCGTGCGCCGCGTGCTGGTCGACGATGACGAGGCCGTCGCGCGTCTGCGCAACGATGTAGTTCTCGTGGATCTGCGCGCGCGCAGCGCCGAGCGGATGGTCGAGCAGTTCCGGCGCCGGCGCGGCTTCCGCGAGCGCCGCCGAGGGCGCGCCGACGTCGAAGGCGGCCTGCGCCGCTTCGGCAAAGCCGAGCGCATTGGCGCCGATGATTGAAGGCCGCGATGGCGAGCGCCGCCAGTCATAACCGCCACGCGGTGGCATGGATGCCGGCCGGAACGTGGCGATGGTCGCGCCGCCGCCGGTCGTCGCCGCGCGCTGCGCGTCGCGCGCCAGCGCCTCCTTGAGCGCGCGCACGATGAGCCCGCGCACCAAAGCTCCGTCGCGGAAGCGCACCTCGGTTTTTGCCGGATGCACGTTGACGTCGACCTCGTGCGCATCGAGCGTGACGAACAAAGCGAGCAGCGGATGGCGGTCGCGCGGCAGGTAATCGGAATAGGCGGCGCGCACCGCGCCGACCAGAAGCTTGTCGCGCACCGGGCGGCCGTTGACGAACATGAACTGGCCGAGCGAATTGGCGCGCGACAAAGTCGGCAGGCCGGCGAAGCCGGCGAGGTGCACACCCTCGCGCTCGGCTTCGACAATGATCGCGTTGGCGCGGAAATCGGCGCCCATGACGTCGCCGAGCCGCGTCAATTCGTCGGCGGCCGGGCCCCACGTCACCGGCGCGCGCTCCTCGCCGGCGAGCGTGAAGGCGACGTCGGGCCGGCTCATGGCGAGCCGCCGCACCACCTCGCGCACGGCCTCGGCCTCGCTGCGATCGGTCTTGAGAAACTTCAGCCGCGCAGGCGTCGCGTAAAACAGATCGCGCACCTCGACCATGGTGCCGGCGGTGAGCGCGGCGGGGCGGATCTCCGATTTCACGCCCGCGTCGACGGTCAGCGCCCAGGCGTGCGGCTCGCTCGCATGCCGCGTCGTGATGGTCAGCCGCGACACCGCGCCGATCGAGGGCAGCGCCTCGCCGCGGAAGCCGAGCGTGCGGATGTCCAGCAGGTCGTCGCCGGAGAGCTTCGAGGTCGCGTGCCGCTCGACCGCGAGATCGAGGTCCGCGCGTGTCATGCCCTCGCCGTCGTCGGTGATGCGGATGAGACGGCGGCCGCCGCCGTCGGTCAAAACGTCGATGCGCGTCGCGCCGGCATCGAGCGCGTTCTCGACCAGCTCCTTGACCACGCTCGCCGGCCGCTCGACCACCTCGCCGGCGGCGATGCGGTTGACGACACCTTCTGAGAGCTGGCGGACGGGCATTCCTCTCCCTTCACCTCTCCCC
>Ga0310811_10013965_pt1 | contig 10467 bp, 9 predicted proteins | sample YCmetagenome_FD_207642 | JGI IMG/M metagenome (GOLD analysis project Ga0310811, IMG submission 207642) | Soil microbial communities from experimental microcosm in Duke University, North Carolina, United States - YC | ecosystem: Engineered > Artificial ecosystem > Soil microcosm > Unclassified ... | reverse complement strand
GGGTGTCCCGCTCGACGGCCTCCCGCGTGCTCAACGAGGAAAGCTATGTCAGCCCCCGGGCGCGCGAGGCCGTCCTCGCCGCGGCCGACGCGCTGGACTACTCGCCCAACCAGGCGGCCAGGTCGCTGGTCACCCGGCGCACCGGCGCGATCGCGCTCCTGCTGTCCGAACCCGAATCGAAGGTCCTCGACGACCCGTACTTCGCCGCCGTGGTCCGGGCCGCCTTCCGTGAGCTGACCCGCGTCGGCAGCCAGATGCTGGTGATGTTCGTGGACAGCGCCGAGGACGTGCCGGCGACGGTGCGGTTCCTCGGCGGCGGGCACGTGGACGGCGCGCTCGTTTTCGCGCCGCACCGTGATGACCCGCTGCCGGCGACGCTCAAGACGTTGCCGATCCCGATCGTGTTCGGCGGGCGGGCCGGGACCACCCGGGGCCTGCACGTGGTCGACTTCGACAACCGTTCGGGCGCGAACCTCGCGGTGAAACACCTGGTCTCGCTGGGCCGCCACCGGATAGCCACGATCATCGGCACGCGTGATCATCCCGCCGCGCTCGATCGCCTCACCGGCTGGCAGAAGGCCTTGGCGGAACACGGCTTCGATCCCGCGGGGCTGGCCGAGGAGGGCGGGTTCACCTTCGACGGCGGCGAGCGGGCGATGGCGCGGCTGCTCGAACGCGCTCCGGACCTCGACGCCGTCTTCGCGGCGAGCGACCCGATGGCGGCCGGCGCGCTGCGGGCGCTGCGGGCCGCGAAACGGCGGGTGCCCCGGGATGTCGCCGTCATCGGCTTCGACGACAACCCGACGCTGGCGCCCGCGATGAACCCGCCGCTGAGTTCGGTGCACCAGGACCCGGCCGAGCAGGTCCACGAGATGGTGACCCTCCTGATGCGGCTGGCCGCGGGCGAGAACGTCCGGCCCGGTCGCCGGACGTTGCCCGTGTCGCTGGCACTGCGCGAGTCCACACCCCGCGTCAAGCCTTGACGGCGCCCGCCGTCAATCCCCGCACCAACGCCTTCTGCATGAGCAGGAAGCCCACCACGACCGGGATACTGACCACGAGCGAGGCGGCCATCACCTGGTTCCAGTACACGTTGGCCTGCGTGGCATAGCCCTGGAGCCCCACCGCCAGCGTGCGGGTGTCGGAGGTGGTCAGCACCGACGCGAAGAGCAGTTCGGTCCACGAGGTCATGAACGCGTAGATGGTCACCGCCACCACGCCGGGCAGCGCCGCCGGAAGCACCACCCGGAGCAACGCGCCCAACGGTCCGGACCCGTCGACCAGTGCGGCCTCGTCCAGCTCGCGCGGAATCGAGTCGAAATACCCGACCAGCAGCCAGATCGAGAACGGCAGCGAGAACGTCAGGTAGGTGATCACCAGGCCGAGCCGGCTGCCGAACAGGTGCAGCCCGGTCGCCCGGTCCAGGTTGACGTAGATCAGGAACAGCGGCAGCAGGAACAGGATGCCGGGCAGCATCTGGGTGGACAGCACCATGGTCAAGAACCCGTTCCGGCCGCGGAACCGGTACCGGGAAAGCGCGTACGCCGCCAGGATGGCGAGCACCACCGAGCAAATGCTGGCGCCGAGCGAAATCCACAGGCTGTTGCTGAAGTACTGCGCCAGCGGGACCGTTCGCCACATGTCGATGAACGGCTGGAACGTTATCGTCGACGGCCAGATCGTGAACACGCCCTGCACGTCCCGCAGTGGTTTCACCGAGGACTCCAGCATGACGTAGAGCGGAACGACGACGAACAAGGTCAGCACGACGAGCACGAAGATCCGGACGGCCCGGACCCACGCCGGATCACGTCGCATTCCGGGTCCTCCTTCCCGATATCCCCATGTAGATCAGGGACACCACCAGCAGGAACAGCAGCACGAGCACCGACATCGCCGAGCCGAGGCCGAAGTTCCAGGTCACGAACGAGGACTGGTAAATGTGCACCGACAGCACATCGGCCTGCGGCGGCGCGGATGCGCCGAACAACGTGTACGGCACCGTGAAATCGTTGAAACTCCACAGGAACAGCACGAGCACCAGCACCCGGTTGACCGGCCGGAGCATCGGCAGGGTGACGCGCCGCAGTTTCTGCCACGGCCCGGCGCCGTCCATTTCCGCCGCTTCGTACAGTTCATCCGGAATGCTCTGCAATCCGGCCGTGATGGTCAGGAAGGCATACGGCCAGATACGCCAGATCATCACGACCGTGATGCTGATGAAACTGTTCGGCCCGACCAGCCAGAACGGCCGGTCGTCGGTGACTCCCAGCACGTCCACCAGCAACCAGTTCACGATTCCGGTGTCGCGTTCCAGCATGAACCGCCAGGTGATCACCGCGGTGAACACCGGCAGCGCGAACGGGACCAGGAACAGCGCGCGCAGCACTCCCCGGCCGGGAAAGGGTTTCTGCAGCGCGACGGCCGCGGTGAGCCCGAGCACCCAGGAAACGACGACCGCTATCGCCGCGTAGGCGATGGTGATCAGGAACGAATGAAGCAACTGCTGCCCGACCGGCGAACTCAACGTCGCCGCGAGCTTGAAGTTGTTCAGACCGGTGAACGGCGACCTGGTCCAGTTCCGCAGCGTGAACTGCGTGATCTGCTGGAAGCTCATCCAGATGCCGACCAGCATCGGGATGACGTGCACCAGCAACTCCGCGAGCAGCGCCGGCACCAGCAGCAGATACGGGAACCATTTGACGGCCCGCCGCCGGCGCTCGGCCGACGGCGGGTTCACCCGGGAAGGGCGAGAGAGCGTGCTGGTCACGGTTATCCGCCGGCGGGCATCTGCTGGTTGGCGGTGGTCAACCGTGCCTTGATCGCGTTGTCGTCGGGCTTCTGCCCGCTGGCGGCCTGCGCCATCAGGTCCTTCACCGCGTTCCCGATCAGGGTCTCGAACTGGGACTCCTGCGCGATCTGCGGCATCGGCTCCGCCCGGTTGGCCAGCACCTGGCGGAACGCCCCGATCAGCGGAGTGGAAAACCGCGGGTCGGAATAGGCGTCGGGCACCACCGGCAGTGAGCCGAAGGCCGAGTTGAGGATCTTCTGCTCGTCCGGGCTGGTCATGAAGTTGATGAACTTCAGGGCGCCGTCGAGGTTCTGGCTGTTGGCGAACGCCGTCATGTCGATCCCGGCGACGATGCTCGAGACCGGCGCGCCGCCGGCGGGCACCGGATCGATCGCGGGGATCGGCACGACACCGTACTGGTCTTCGGTCATCCCGTCCGACTTCAGGGTGGCGGTCGCGTTGTTCTGCTGCATGATCATCGCGGCCTTGCCGGAGGCGAACTCACCGTCCATGTCGGTGTCGTTCACGTGCTCGGCGTCGCTGGGGTTGACCACGCCACTGGAGATCAGGTCGACGTACTGCTTGACGCCCGCGACCATCTGCGGCGAGTCGAACTGGGGCTTGTTGCCCGGCCCGAAGGGCTGCCCGCCGTTCTGGCGGTTGAACATGAAGGCGAAGTGCGCGCCTTCGGTGTAACTGGCGCCCTCGATGCCGAGTCCCCACTGGCTCTTGGCCGGATCGGTCAGCCTGCGCGCGTCGTCCAGCAACTGCTGCCACGTCGTCGGCGGAGTCAGGCCGGCGTCGGCGAACATCTTCTTGTTGTAGAACAACCCGTAAGCCAGGCCGTAGAGCGGAACCGCGGCCGGCGGCTGCCCCGGGGCACCCGTGGCGGCCATGCCGCTCGCGATGAACTTGTCGCGACCGCCGACCTTCGCCAGCGTCGCGTCGTCGAACTGCGCCAGCGCCCCGGTCGCCTGCAGGGAGGCTGCCCAGGTGTTGCCGATGTTCAGCACGTCCGGGCCCTGGCCGCTGGTGGTGGCGGCGAGAATCCGGTTCAGCAGATCGGGCCACGGAATGACCTCGACATTCACGTGTATTCCGGTCTGCTGCTGGAACTTGTCCAGTTCGGGCTGGAGAATCTGCTTGTCGGCGTCCAGACTGGTCGATTGATTGCTCGCCCAGTAGGTGAGCGTATTGCTGCTGGACGAACTCCCGGAGCTACATCCGGCACTGATGCCGACCACCAGTGACAGGGCGGCCACCACGGCCGCGGTCTTCGATGACCTCACGTTCCCTCCCCAGTAAGCGGGTGGCGGAGAAGTGGGTCAAACAATGGCAGTTAACCGGTTAAGTGTCAACGCCGGGTCAACAACTCTTTCATAGCCTCCCCGGCAAACCCGGACAACCGCTCCATCGCCCCGAAACACTCCCTCGAACCCGGTTGCCCGGAACCCGATAGCACCACGGAAAGCCGCTTCCGGACGGCCTGGCCTGGGAGCGCTCCTGGTCAAGGATAGTGCCCGGCACCCGCCTTGCCAACGGCGAGTGGGGCCGATTAGAGTCAGCCATGGGAGCGCTCCCAGAAATATTTCGAAACCGGAGGAGTCGCGATGGGCCACATCCACCCGATGGCGGTCCGGCAACCGCGGTGTGGTCCCGGACCACCCTGACCAGCGGAATTCCTGCCGCGCGCGAACCGGCCCGGGAAGCCCGCCGTCCCGCTCGCGCCGAGAAGTTTCAGCAGGCGAACCGCCGCGGCCACACAGACCATGCGGGCGGAATGCCGTTCGTCCCGGTCCGGTTCCGGCCGACGGTCGTGGGAAGGGCAATCCGATCCCGCTGGACGCCCGGAAATGACTTCCCCGCCGACATCACGATTCGGAGAAATTGACCACCTGTCGGGCCTCGGGGCCCGCCGTAGGCACCGCGGTGCCCTCCGTTTGGGCGTTTCGGTCGGCCACCGGCGCACTGCCGGGGCACTTCGCCGTGGCATCGCGCTGTTGCGGCACCACTCCGGACCCATCCAGGCCGGCCTGGCGGTATTCGAGTTTGACGTAGGGCCGCCGGACGACTTCGCGATCACGTCGCGGCTCGTCGACGGCAGCGGGCCAGCGCGGCGGCACGGGCACGGCGCGGTCCACCCGCTCACCGGCCACGCGCGTCATGATCTCGGCGACCGGCACCCGCGATTCCCCCTTCCAGGCCGCCACCCTGCGCTCCAATCCCCTACGACGCACCGTGAGCGTGATCGCCAGCGTCGACGGCAAACCGAAGGCCAACGCCAGGAAGGCACCGAACGCCACGTTCACGAGCCACCCCTCCCGTCTCTCCGGCCGCAGGAATCCCTTGTACCCACCGCACCGGCCCACGGTCCAGACCTCGGCCGGAGATCACCGGTTCGGCCCAATACGCACGGCGGCCGGGGACGACGCGCTGACCCGGTGCTCTTCTTCCGCCAGTGAAATGCCCGGACCGGCGACCGGACGACCGCGGACGCACCCGATCGCGTTCACCCGCGCGACGACCGCGACGCGGTCCGGCACCGGGTGCGGGTAATGGGCCGCTCCCCGCCCGGCTCACGGCGCCGGCCCGCCCCGCATCCGCCGCTCCGGTGAGCCGGTGCGACCACACGGCGGATCGGCGACCCCATAGTCCTATGAGGACAATCGGATTCCCGGCGAGAGCAGGCTGTTCCGGCCGTTTCGGAGGGGACGCCGCCGGAAGAACCGCGCCCGGTGCGCGCTCGTGTTGGGAGTGGCCGCCGGTATTGGCCGCGAAGGTGACCATCCGCAAACCCTTGCGAGCGCAAAACCTGTCGACGAAATCGAGTTCTTCCCCGGACATTTCGCCGCACACGGCACTCTTCGGAGAGCGTCAGCACTCCGGATTCCGGGCCGGGAAAAGCGTTTCGACAAAACGGACCAGCCTGATCGGCCGAACGGAGCCACCGGGCGAAACCCCGCCCGCCGACAAGTCCGCGCTAGAGATTTCCGGCGAGTGCGAGACACCAGCCACTGCTTGTGGTGCCGAACCGGCGGCGGCCGGGCGGCGCGAGATGACCATGCAGGCTGCCGTCCGGCCCCCAGTGCAGGAACTCTTCCTCCCACGGCCGATTCAGCAACCGCCGCCGTTCGGCCAGCTCGACCTGCTGATCATGGAAATCGCGGAGCAGCCCCAGCAGCCGCCGCAGCCCCCTCGGGACGGGCACGGGATTCATGCCTCCAGCATCCTCGCCCCGGCCTGGCCGGCAACAGTGGCGGGACCGTTCGCCCCCGTCAATATCCCGCCACTATCCCGCCACTCCCCAAAACCGAATCCCGCCTCACCCGTGCTGCATCACCATGACGCAGGTCGTGCCCGGTTCGAGCGCCTGGCAGACATGCGGAACATCGCCCGGATAAACCAGATAGTCCCCCGGACCGAGCTCGACGGCTTCGTCCTGGGGCCCGGCCAGCACGCGCCCGGACCCGACGATGAGGTGCTCGACCGTACCGGGCATATGCGGATCCGACTCGCGCGCGTTCCCCGGTTCCACGCGAAGAAGATAGATGTCCCTGCGCGCGTTGGGCGGGCTGGACGAGAGCAGGGTCACGGTGTAGTCGGCCCGTTCGGAGGGGACCGCGGGCCCCTCACCGGCCCGGATCACCTGGACCGCGGGCCGGGGCGGGTCGACCAGTGTGCTGAACGGCACCTCCAGTGCTTTCACCAGCGCCCACAGGGTCTCCACGCTCGGATTGCCGGTCGCCGATTCCAGCTGCGAGAGCGTCGATTTCGCGACGCCGGCGCGCTTGGCCAGCTCGGAAAGGGAGAGCCCGGCACGACTCCGCTCCCGGCGCAGCGACGCGGCGATCCGGTCCAGTGGCGGTCGAGCATCCGTCATGTTCGCTCCAGACGTCCGATCGTTCGCCTTGACGAACACCAAGGCATGTGTTCATTCTAGGAAACATGCGTTCGTTACTTCGAACAAGACTGGTGCGCGACATCGCCCTGGTCTGTCTGGCCGACGGCATCGTCGGCATCTCGTTCGGCGCGATCTCGGTGGCCGGCGGGCTGCCGCTCTGGGTGCCCGTGGTGATGTCGCTAGTCGTGTTCGCCGGGGGCGCGCAGTTCAGCGCGGTCGGGGTCGCGCTGGCCGGCGGCAGCCCGCTCGCAGCCGCCACGGCCGGCCTGCTGGTCAACGCCCGTCACGTGCCCTTCGGCTTCGCCGTCGCGGACGTGCTGGGAAAGTTCCGATTTCCCGGCGCTCACCTGATCATCGACGAATCGGTGGCCTTCGCCCTCGGCGAGTCCGACCCCGCGCGCCGCCGCGCCGCCTTCTGGACCTGCGGCTTCGGGATGTTCGTCGTGTGGAACGCCTGCGTGCTGACGGGCGCGCTGGCCGGGCGCGCGATCGGCAACACCGACGCGCTCGGGCTCGACAGCGCATACCCGGCGGTGCTGCTGGCCCTGGTCTTCCCTTCCCTGGGCGACCGGAAGATCCGCCGCGCCGCGGTGCTCGGCGCGGCCATCGCGCTCGCCGCCACCCCGGTGTTGCCGCCGGGCATGCCGGAACTGGCGGCGCTGGCCGGGGTGGTGCTCGCGTGACCGTCGCCGCGATCCTCGTTCTGGCCGTGGGCACCTACGGGTTCCGGCTGATCGGCCCCCTACTGCACGGCCGCGTGCGGCTTCCCGACCGGCTTCAGCGGCTGCTCTCCGCCGGCGCGGCCGTCCTGCTGGTCGCGTTGCTGGCCACGTCGGCGCTGACCCAGGCCCACGGTTTCGCCGGCTGGGCCAGGCCGGCGGGCGTTCTGGTGGGCGGCGTGCTCACCTGGCGCAAAGCACCGTTCGCGGTGATCGTCATCGCCGCGGCCGCGACCACGGCAGTCCTGCGCCTGATCGGAATCGCCTGACACCCGGACCACCACCATCCCCCCCCCACCCCCCGTTAGCCGGTCCCCTCGCCGAGTTCGCTGTTCCAGTCCCCGAGCCCTCCCGTCCGGTCCCGTGTCCCCACTTCCCGTCGCCGAGTTCGCTGTTCCGGTCGCCCGAGATATCTCTTTCCCCCTGCCGAGTTCTCCCGGACGCTCATGATTTTGCGATGGTGATCACGAAAGCAAGGTGAGCGTGGCAACCCCGCGCTCGGCTAACGACCGCCGGTCGGTGATCCCGCATGTCCGCCGTTGACGATCACCATTGAGAAATGCGACTCCCGGCTCGGCGCCGGTTCGAGTCACGGGGAGCAAGCCAACCTGTGAAAGCGAAATCCTCCGCGCCTTCTCGACTCGAACCAGTGCCGTCACCGACCTGGGCGCCGGCCGCCTACGCGGCCTGCTGCCGGGTACGAACCCCGCGACGTTCCCGCTCGGTCAGCCCGCCGAAGATCCCGTGGTCAAGCCCATTGTCGAGGGCGTACTCCAGGCACTCGGCGCGGACCGGGCAGCGCGCGCACACGGCTTTCGCCTGCGCGGCCTGCCGTGCTCCCGGACCCATCTCGGACACCGGAAAGAACAGCTCAGGGTCCTCATCCCGGCAGGCGGCCCGGCTCGGCCAATCGCTGATCATCCGCTTCATCTCCTGCCGCCTCCTTCTCTCCTCGTTCGGGGCACGGCTTCGCCCCCGCGGGAAAAGCACGCTGAAAAGCCCGAGCATATTCAACGTCGTCCCACCGGGCCTTTGTTCCCTCGCCACCTCATGGTCCTCGCCGCGCCCTCGCCAATCCAACCGCTTTTTCGCGGCACCTCCCCGGTTCGGCCCCTCCCGCAGCCGTGTCCCCCCTTCCGGTCGCCGAGATCTCCCGTCCGGTCCGTGAGATCTCCCGTCCGGTCACCGCGCCCTCGCTTCCGGTCACCGCGCCCTCGCTTCCAGCGCGGGTGTCCCCGTCGGGTGCCCGGATCGGGCCGCCGGTCTATCGCACGATCGGCTCTGCCCACATTCGGTGGCCACCGAATTCGGATCGGCGCCGCATGAAGGGCGTTCTTGCGTGACCACTAGTAGGTTTCAGCGGCCCGCGGCGGGGTTGCTGCCTGGCGAAACAGCGGTACTCCCGCACGACGGGAGAACTCGGCAACCGGACGAGAGGACACGACGACCGGAAGAGGGGACACGACGGTGGGTGGGGTCGGTTGTGGGGTGGGGTCAGGGGGTAGTGGGGGGTTCGAGGTGGAAGTCGGCTGGGTTCACGCGCGCCGTGCGGCGGTGGTATTCCCAGACCAGCCCCGGCCAGTTCGTGGGGATCCGGCCGTCGGGATCGCGATACCAGCTCGCGCACCCGCTCCACACGCTGCGCGCCAGCCGCTTCCGGACCTCGGCGTCGAACCGCCCGGCGACCGCCTCACGAACATCCACATAGGACATCCGGCGCGCCAGAACCTGCAGGATGTAACGATACTGCCGCTCCATCATGGAGATGATCGAGTTGCCGCCGAGGTTGGTGTTCGGACCGTAGATGAGGAACATGTTGGGAAAACCGGGCACCGTCATACCCAGGTAGGCGCGCGCACCGCCCGCCCACTCGTGGTCGAGCTCACGCCCACCGAGGCCGCGGATGCGGATCGGAGCGAGGAAGTCCGTCGCACGGAACCCCGTCCCGTAGATGATCACATCGGCCTCGTGTTCACCCACCGCCGTCCGGATCCCGTGCGGCGTGAGCTCGGTGATCGGGTCCGTCACCAGATCCACGTTCGGGGCGCTGATCGCGGGAAACCATCCGTTGGAGAACAACAGCCGCTTGCATCCGATCCGGTAATCCGGGATGAGCCGGGCCCGCAACCTCGGGTCGGCGACCTGGCGGCGCAGGTGCGCCCGGAACGCCAACTCGACGAGCTTGCCGAGCGGCTGCGCGTCCGTCAACGCGAGCGTGAGCGCCTCCCCGGCGAGCCAGATTCCCGCCCGCCCTGCCGACTGGCTCATCGGCAGCGTCCGGAAAAGCCGATGGTGCCAGGGCCGATAAGTGATATCCGGCTTGGGGACGACATACGGCGCCGACCGCTGGAAAATCGTGAGACGCCGCGCGCCAGGCTGAATATGCGGAACGAACTGGACCGCGCTGGCCCCGGTGCCGATCACCGCGATCCGCTTGCCGGCCAGGTCCACCTCGTGATCCCAGCGGGCCGAATGAAAGGCGGGACCGGCGAAGGTGTCCGCGCCCGGGATATCCGGGAGCACCGGCCGGGAGAGCTGCCCGACGGCGGGCACCAAGACGTCGGCCTCGAACGTCTCCCCGCGCGCGGTCTCGATCCGCCAACGGCCGTCGAACGTCGCGGCGGTCACCTCCGTGCCGAGCCGGACGTGATCCAGGACGCCCGCATCGATGGCGGTGCGGCGCAGATAAGCAAGGATGTCCGGTTGCCGGGCGTAACGGTGCGGCCAGGTCCGGTTCGGCGCGAACGAGTAGGAGTACAGCGGGGACGGCACATCGCAGGCCGCGCCAGGGTAGGTGTTGTCCCGCCACACACCCCCGAGGTCATCCGCCTTCTCCAGCACGGTGAACTCGGCGAATCCGGCCCGCTTCAGCATCATCGCCAGGCCGAGGCCGCCGAAGCCGGCGCCGATGATGACTACGGACGGGATATTCTTACTCACCAGTATGAGATTAATCGTGGACCTCGTCACGGCCAAGTCGCTGTTCGTGATCGCATCGCCGGCGGAATCAGTCCGTGGTGCTCGGTCTCCTTTTCCCCCACGAAACCAGGGGCCCG
>Ga0310811_10013963_pt1 | contig 10467 bp, 9 predicted proteins | sample YCmetagenome_FD_207642 | JGI IMG/M metagenome (GOLD analysis project Ga0310811, IMG submission 207642) | Soil microbial communities from experimental microcosm in Duke University, North Carolina, United States - YC | ecosystem: Engineered > Artificial ecosystem > Soil microcosm > Unclassified ... | reverse complement strand
AATTGCGGAGGAAGAAGTCCTTGCTCCGATTGCCGATCATCCACCCGCCGCCATGAATGCAGATGATCAACGGATATCCATTTCGCGGTGGCGGGCTTTTCGGATAATAGAGATCGAGCTTGAGCTTGAGCTTCCCAACCTGCCCGTAAACCAATCCCCTTTTAACCGGCGTGCCGTTTGCGGGCGAAATCCCGACCGTCGCGGCCACTATCAGCGCCGAAACGAGCGCCCGGGAGTTCAGCCTGGCCATCGGGTAACGTGCCGCCGCCGGGATCAATCCCGGAAATTCTCGAAGGAAAGAGCGACGCCGTGGTCGCTGCTGCGGAGGTAGGCGATCACCTTCTGCAGATCGTCGCGCTTCGCGCCCGTGACGCGGATCTGACGATCCTGCAGGGATGCCTGCACTTTGAGTCCCTGGGCTTTGATCGCCTTTGTGATCTCTTTGGCTTTGTCGCCGTCGAGTCCCTGCTTGATCGCAATTTCCTGCCGGGAATGCCCGAGGGGCGAGATGTCGGGATCCTTCGCGTCGACATTCCGGAGGTCGATCCCGCGCTTGGCCAGCTTTTCCATGACCATCTGCTTGAGCGCCTTCATCAGCTCGCCCCGGTCACTGGTCAGCTGGATCGAGCCTGTCTTTGGATCGAGCTCGATCGTGGCTTTTACGCCCTTGAAATCGAAACGATTCGAGAGCTCGCGCACGGCGTGATCGATGGAGTTTTTGACTTCCATGCGGTCCACTTCGGAAACGACGTCGAAAGAGGGCATCTGTCGGGAATCGTTGGAAAGTCAGTTGCCTTCGGCGAGGTGCTTGGCCAGATAGGCGGCGCCGATGATGCCGGCTTCGTTCTGCATCTGCGCCGGGACGATCAGGACTTCCGTCTTTGTGGTCAGGAATGGCAGGAACTTCGCGGCCTTCTTGCTGGCTCCGCCGCCGATGATGAAGAGGTCGGGCGAGAATAGCAGCTCCAGTTCATTGAGATATTGGCTGAAGTGCTTCGACCATGCCTTCCACGTGAGCCCCTTGTCTTCGCGGACTTTTTCGGAGCAGCGTTTTTCTGCGTCTTTTCCGCGGATTTTCAGGTGGCCGAACTCGGAATTCGGCAGCAGCTTGCCGTTCAGGAAGATTGCCGAGCCGATGCCGGTGCCGAGCGTGAGCAGGATGACAATGCCTTCGCGATCCCGCCCTGCGCCGAAGCGCATCTCCGCGATGCCGGCGGCATCCGCGTCATTGACGACTTCGACCGCTCCTCCCACATGGCTGGTGAAGAGCTCGTTTGCGTTCGTTCCGATCCAGGTCTTGTCGACGTTCGCCGCCGAGTAGATGACGCCCTTCTTGACGATCGCCGGGAAGGTCACGCCCGTGGGGCCCTTGTAATTGAAATGGTCGGCGATCTGCCCGACGACATCCGCGACGGCGTTCGGCAGCGATGGCTGCGGCGTCGGGATGCGAAAGCGCTCCGCGAGCAGTTCTCCGGTTTCCACGTTGACCGGCGCTCCTTTGATGCCGGTGCCTCCGATGTCGATTCCGAGCAATGTCATGAGGTTTGTTTTGAGGTGAAGCGTTGCAGTGCGGCGATCAATTCCGTGGGGCGAAGCGGCTTGGACAGGTAGTCGTCCATGCCGACGGCTTCGCATTTCTCGCGGTCGCCGGCCATGGCCTCTGCGGTCAGAGCCACAATGTAGCTGGGGCGCTTGTTTTCACCAGCTTCCAGCGCGCGAATCCGTTGGGTGGCCTCGATGCCGTCGAGTTCCGGCATCTGCACGTCCATGAAAATCAGGTCGAATCCGCCGTCCTTTTGCGATGCTTCGCAGGCGAGGAGCCCGTTTTTGACATGCTGGGCGCGGATGCCGTGCTTGTTCAGGAGAGCCAGGATGAGCATGGCATTCACCTTGTTGTCCTCTGCGACGAGAACCCGCGCGTGGTGCAGCCGGTCCATGTCGAGGTCGGCCTCTCCGGCGGCGGTATTGGCTCTCCGCTCGCTGATCGGGGCGTCGGGCGCCGGGGAAACCTGCACCGCGAAGATGAACTCGCTGCCCTCGCCCTCCGGGGCGTGGAACCAGATATCTCCGCCCATGAGCTGCGTGAGCTTCCGGCAGATGGCCAGCCCGAGGCCGGTGCCTCCATGCGTGCGTGCCTGTGAGACGCTCAACTGGCTGAAGGAGCGGAAAAGCAGGCCCTGCTTGTCGGGCGGGATGCCCGCGCCCGTATCCCGCACGCTGAAGCGCAGGATGATGCCGCCGTCGTGTGGCGACGCATCGGAGAGGGCGCCGCGCCGTCCATGCAGCTCCCGCTCCTTGCCCGGTTGCACGGTGACCGTGATGCTGCCGTCCTTGGTGAACTTCACCGCGTTGGAAATCAGATTTCCCAGCACCTGCTGGACGCGGATCTCGTCGCCGATCACGCCTTTGGGCAGGCTCTCGTCGATATGGAAGGAGATCGTCGTGCCGTGCTCTTTCGCGCGCGGTTCGAACAACTCGCACATGCTGCGCACGCAGCGGGTGAGGTCGAAGGCCTCCGACTCCAGCTCGAGCTTGCCGGCTTCGATTTTGGAAAAATCGAGGATGTCGTTGAGCACGGTCAGCAGCGCGCGCCCGCTGGTGCTGATCGTCTCGACATAGGATCGTTGCAGGGGCGTGATGTCGGACTCCAGCAGCAGGTCGGAGAATCCCAGTACGCCGTTGAGCGGGGTGCGGACCTCGTGGCTCATCATGGCCAGGAATTCCGACTTCGCCTTGGTCGCCTCTTCCAGCTTCTGGTTGAGCGAGATCAGCGAGGTGTTCGACGCCATGAGCTGTTGCTGGCTCTCGCGTAGGGCTCTCATCGCCTCGTCGCGCTCGAGCTGGGCGATGTAGGCCGCGCTATGGTAGCGGACGCGGGCGAGCAGCTCCACGCGATCGGGCAGCTTCACGAGATAGTCGTTGGCGCCGAGGGCGAAGGCCTCGCCTTTCGTGGCGGGATCTTCCCGCACGGAAAGCACGATCACCGGGGTGTGCAGCGTCGCGGCGGTTTTTCGGTATCCGCGGACGAGATCGAGGCCGTCGGCCTCGGGCATCACGAGGTCCTGCAGGATGACCGTGGGGCGGATCTGCTCCGCAATCCTCAGGGCCTCGTTGGCATGGGCGCAAAAGTGGAAGTCGATATCGGGCTCGTTCGCCACCGCGCGGCGTACCGCCTCGCCGATGAACGCCTGGTCGTCGACCAGGAGCAGCATGACGCGAGGCTGGGGAGGCTTGGCGGCTTCGGGTTTCATGCGAAAGTGGATGCTTTCTCTACGATGCGGGACGCGATTCGGTTCAGGGGAAGGATTTCACAGGCGGCGCCGATCTGGGCGGCGGCTTTCGGCATCCCGTAGAGTGCACTGGTTGCTTCATCCTGGGCGATGGTGAAGTTTCCCGCGTCCCTCAGTTGCTTTAGTCCTCTCGCTCCATCACGACCCATGCCGGTAAGGAGAACTCCCAAGGCCGGTTTTGTCCAGTTCGTCAGTGCGCTCTCGAAGAATCTGTCCACTGATGGACGGTAGTTTGCCTCCCGCGGATGGGGGGTATAGCCAAGGATCCCGCCTCGATGGAAGATCAGGTGGCCCTCGTGGGCGGCGAGTAGGGCCTGTCCGGCCGTGACTTGATCGCCTTCTTCGGCCGCGCGGACGGGGATCGCGCTATGGTCGTTCAGCCATTCCGCGAGCTGGGGCATGAAGCGTTCGTCCATGTGCTGGACCATCACGATGCCGGCGGGCAGATCCTTTGGCATGGCTCCGAGGATTTCCACGAGTGCGGCTGGTCCTCCCGCTGAGGATCCGATGAGGATGGCGCCGGAGACTCTCTTCGAGGAGTCTTGCGGGATTTCCCGTGGCAGCCTGTCCGTATCGGAGGTCAGTAGATCCAGGCGATCGATTTTCGTGAGGAGCGCGGACCGGCCGGCCTCGTCATCGAGCGAGGGAGTGGCCACGACGTCGAGCGCTCCGGCTCCCATCGCCTGGAACACGGCGGCGGAATTTCCCCGCACCGAGGCGGTGACCACCAGGATGGGGCAGGGATGCGCGCGCATGATCTGCCGGGTGGCCTCCACGCCGTCCACGTTCGGCATGAACATGTCCATGAGGATGAGGTCCGGCTGCGCGAGGTCGCACTGCGCGACCGCTTCCTGGCCGTCCCGTGCCGTCCAGATGACCTGATGCCGGGCGGAGGAGTTGATGATGCGCCGGATGACTTCGATGGCGAGTGGGGAGTCGTTGACGATGGCGATGTTCATTACGGTTCCCCGATGAGGTCGATGACTGCGTCGATGAGGGTGCGGTCCTGGAAGCTGCCTTTCGTGAGGTAATAGTCGGCTCCGGCCTCGAGCCCGCGGCGCCGGTCTTCCTCGCGATCCTTGTAGGAAACGATCATCACCGGCAGGTCGCGCAGCCGGGCGTCGGATTTGATCAGCCGCGTCAGTTCGATGCCATCCATGCGGGGCATATCGACATCGGTCAGGACCAGGTCGAAGCCCCCGCCGCGCAAGGCGGTCCATCCGTCCATGCCGTCCACGGCTACCTCGACATCGTAGCCTCGGTCGCGCAGGAGCTTCCGCTCCAGTTCGCGCACGGTGAGGGAATCCTCGACCACCAGGACTCGTCTTTTTTGCAGGACGGCGGCTTTCGCCTCCGGGCGAATGGCGCGGGTCGAGCCCTCGACGGCGAGCCGCTCCATGGCCACGGCGAAATCGTCCACGTCGATGACGAGAAGCGGTGCGCCGTCCGTGTTGAGGCTGGCCGACGAAATGCCGGGAACTTTGCCGAATGCCGGATCGAGCGGCTGGATGACCAGATCCTGCTCTCCGAGGAAGGTCTCGACGATCACCCCGTACAGGTGGGTCTGATGGGAAAGCAGCAGGACGCACAGGGCCTCGCCGGGGGATTCCGGCTCATCGAGGCCGAGGATCTGGCTGGCCGGAGCCAGCGGGACGCGGCTCCCCTCGTATGTGAAAAATTGGCGGCTCTCCGCGGACTCGATATCGGCCAGCGGCACCTTGAGCGCCCGTTCGACATGGGCCAGGGGGAAGGCGTAGGGCTCGCCGTCGATTTGCACGAGAAGGGATCCCAGCACCGAGAGCGAGATCGGCAGCCGCAACTCGAAGGCCAGCCCCCGGTTCGGACGGACCGTGGCCCGCACCGAGCCTCGTACGGAACGGGCCATCGACTGGACGACATCGAGTCCGACGCCGCGGCCGGAAATCTCGGTGACGGTGTCACGCATCGAGAATCCGGGCAGGAAGAGGAACTCGACGATCTCGCCTTCGTTCATCCTGGCGACCGTTTCCTGCTGGGCCAGTTTTCGGGCGATGATGCGATCGCGCAGGGCATCCAGATCGACCCCGTGTCCATCGTCGCTGACCGTGATGGCGAGCTGGCCTCCGACGTGTCGCGCCTCGATAACGATCTGCCCTTGCTCCGGCTTTCCGGTCGCGGCGCGTTCCGCCGGGAACTCGAGGCCGTGATCGATGGCGTTGCGCAGGAGATGTGAGAGTGGCGCCTCGAGGCGCTCGAGAATCTCGCGGTCCACCGGCGTGTCCGCGCCGACGATCTCGAGCGTGGCGGACTTTCCCAGCTCACGGGCCAGGTCGCGCACCAGTCGCCGAAGCGAGGGAAGGATGTCGGATAGCGGCCTCATCCGGCACGAGAGGGCCTCTTCGTAGAGACGCTCGGCCTGGAGGTTCCACCGCCGGGAGAAGGCATCCAGCGTGGCATGGCGATCGCGGAGCGCGCTCTCCAGGTGGGCCAGTCCCTCCCGGCATTCCTGGAGCCGGGCCTCGCGGGCGACCGGGTCGCCATTGATCGATTGCAGCCGCATGGTCGAGTCTTGCACGGACCGGCTCATGCGCTGCAGCTCGGCGATGAATCCCTCGAGCTGCCGGGCGGCCACCAGGCCCTCGCCGGCAAACCCAAGCAGTCGATCCAGCTTGGTGGCGTCGACTCGCAGCATTTTCTGCGCGTGGGGTTCCTCGGGCGCCGGAGCTTCCGCCGCGACGACCGCCGGTGCAGCGGCGGCGGCGGTTGGGTTGTTGTTCAGGGTCGTGCAGGCACGGACGAATGCGTCCGCGTCGCTCGCATCCGCGCTGCCACCGCTGAGCTTCTTCAGTAAATCGACGCCGCGCAGCATCAGGTCGACCGTGGTGGCGTTGAATGCCAGCACGTTCTTCTGACCAAGGACGAAGCTGTCTTCCATCACATGCGCGACTTTGACCATCTCGTCGTTGTTGACGATCCGGGCCGCGCCTTTGATGGAATGCGCGGCGCGCATGAGTGTCGTCAGCAGTTCCGGCGACGCCGAGCCGGCCTCGAGCGAGACGAGCGCCTCCGAGAGGGCGGTGCATTGGGTCTCCACCTCCATCTGGAACAACTGTTCCATCGAGAACGCGCCGAGATCGTCCGGGGGATTCATGCAAGGGCCTCCCGGGCGGCGGTGAAAAGTCGTTGCTCGTCCAATCGGGCCACCGAGCGTCCTTCCAAATTCCAAAGGCCGGTGGTGAAGCGGCTCGCGTTCGCCGGTGGCGGCGGCGGATCGATTGCGCGCAAAGCCAGCTTGTGAACGCCATCGATCTCGTCCACCCGCGAGGCGAAGAGCCAGTCGTGGTGTTTCCAGACGATCAGGCGGTTGCCGGCCGGGGTATTCTTCTCCAGGGGGCCAAGGATCGAGGCAAGGTCGATGCAGGCCGTGACACGACCGCGCACATTGACCACGCCGATTGCCTTCCCCCGATGGGGCAGGCGATGGATGACGGGAGTCCTGGAGATCTCCACGGCGACATTTGCCGGGAGGGAAAACCACTCTGAGTCGAGACGGAAAACCAGCATGGCGACCGAGTCCTCGGCCGTGGCTTCGCCCAGTGGTTGCGCGAGTTCGCGGCTCCACTCCTCGCGCCATTCCGACGGGAGCAGGCTCCCGGAGTTGGGGGAGTGATCGTTCATGGTAGGCTGGAAAGACGTTCGATCCGGCGGCGAAGCGGAGCGGCGGCCGGTGCGCGACCTTCGCCCTCTAGCAGCAGGCTCAGATGGAGCAGCGCGTCGAGATGGTCGGGATCGAGATAAAGCGCCTTTCGGTAGCTGGCCTCGGCGGCATTGTGCTTGTCCTGTGCTTCTTCGAGGATCCCTTGGAGAAAATAGCTGGCGGCGGTCGCCTCGTGATGTTCGTGAAAGCTCGCGAGCGCCTGGGTGGCGGGTGCTAGATGCCCGGCGTCGGCGAGCGCGGCGGCGCGCGCCAGCCAGTCGATCAGCTCTTCGGAGGGAATCGATATTACGGCCTCCGGCGTTCGCGAGCGTGGTGCTGGTCGTGGCGTCGGGCGGGGGAGGATGGGCCTCGATGTCGCGGTGCGCGGACGGACTGTCCCGGAGGTTGTGTCGGTCCGCACGAAGCTGAACGACATTGGATAGCCGGTGCTTTTCCAGCCATGGGATGCGGCGGTCGTGGCCTCGCCGGGACCGAGCAGCAGAAGGCCATCCGGTTTCAACCACGATGAAAGACGATCGAAAATCACCCGCTGTTTCTCCGCGTCGAGGTAGATCAGGAGATTGCGGCAGAAAATGAAATCGAAGCGGTGAGTCGGGACATCGATGGCGAAGATATTCGCGACTTCGAAGGTGATCGGCTCCCGGATCGATTCCTTCACTGTGAGATGGTCGGAGGATTCGTCGAACCATTGTTTCTGGAAGGACTCGGGGAGCCCGCGCACGCTTCGGATCGAATAGCTTCCCGTCTGCGCCTTGTTTACGGACTTGGTGGACGCGTCAAAAGCCGTGATCTGGAAAGAAACGGCCCCCGCTTCCCGCAGCGCAATGGCGATCGAGTAGGGCTCCTCGCCTGTCGAGCAGGGGACGCAGAGCGCGCGCAACGATTGGTGAAGCCGCGGCCGCGCCCATTCCTGCAGCATGGAAAACGATTCTGGATATCGGAAAAACGAAGTCTCCGGGATGACGACCTCCGAGATCAGGCGGCTCCATAGTTGAGGATGGGCATGGGCGTCGAGATGGTCGGGCACATCCTCCCGGGCCAGGAAGCGGTCGATCTGGCTCAGGATGGTTTTCTTCCCGCCGACGAGCGGGGCCGAGAAACCAAGTTCGGCCTCCAGCTTTCCCAGAATTTGCTCGCTGCGATTCATGCGAAAAGCGCGGTTTCGGAGTCTCTGATCAAGGCATCGACAACCTCGGTCGGGAGAAGGCTGGCGATCTCGATGCGCTGGACGAGCATATCTTCGTGCTCGATGACCGGGCCGAGCCATTCACGGCCATCCGGGCGAATCCCCGCCGGCTGAAACTGGGAGGGGTCGAGTCGGGCGACGGAGTGCGCGCCTTCGACCACCAGCCCGAGCAGCCGCGGGCCGGCTCCTCTCAACTCCACGTCGGCGACCACGATGCGTGTCCCGAGTATCTCCCGCGAGGGTGCTCCGGTCAGCAGTCGGGTGAGATCCAGCACCGGCACGGCCTGGCCGTGGAAATTCAGGACTCCGGCGACGGCGGCCATGTCGGAAGGCAGGGCCTTCAGTCGTGCGAGCGGGACGATGCGCCGCACGTCGGATGTTCCGATCGCATAGGCGTCATTTCCCAAACGAACGAGGAGGTGGAGCATGGCCGTCGCCTGCTAGGATCGGATCTTGAACTGGCTGATGGCGCCTTGCAGGCCGCGCGAGGCGTCGTTGAGTTGTTCGACGGCCCGGCCGGAATCCCGGATCGAATCGGCGGTCTGGCGCGCGGCCTCGCCAAGCTGCGAGAGGGCGTCGCTGATCTGTTCCGCGCCCTGCGTCTGGGCTCTCATGCCTTCGTGCAGGGTCTCGACGCTCGGCGCCAGGGACTGGACCTGGCCGATGACGTCGTCGAGCTGGTGGCGCGTCTCGCCGATCTCCGTGGCGCCTCGGCGTACTTCTTCGGCGAATTTGTCCATTCCCATCACCCCTGCGGAGACGGCGGAGAGAAGCTCCTTCACGATCCGCTCGATGTCGCTGGAAGATGCGGCCGTCTGATCGGCCAGTCGGCGAATCTCGGTGGCGACCACGGAGAAGCCCTTGCCATATTCGCCTGCCTTTTCGGCTTCGATGGCTGCGTTGAGCGAGAGCAGGTTTGTCTGATCCGCGACCTTCGTGATGGTGGTGATCACGGCGTTGATGTTGCCGGCCTTCTCGTTCATCACGCCGAGACGGCTCGTCACCGTCCCGGAAGCCTCGCTGATCTGCTGGATGGTCTTTTCCATCCGGTTGAGCTTCTCCTTGCCTTGAGTTGCCAGGGTCGCGGTCTCGGAGGCGATCATGCTCACATGGTCCGCGGTCTTGAGCAGCTCGGTCGAGGTGGCGGACATCTCCCGTGCGGTGGAGCTGATCTCCGTCGTCGTCGATGCGACCTCGCTGGCCGTGGCCTGCTGCTGTTTCGCCACCGCGGCGATTTCCACCGAGGAGGAGTTCACCTGCACGCCGGACTGCTGCACCTGGCTGATCAAGGCCGAGAGCTGTGCGATCATGTCGGCCTGGCTGCGGCCGACCAGGTCGGCGCTGCTTTGCGGTTTGACCTCGACCGTCAGGTCGCCGGCGGCAATGCGTGCGCTCGTGGCGGCCGAGTTCTTCAAGGTGCGCACCATCTGTTCGAAGCTGCGGGAGAGGCGGCTGACCTCGTCCTCCCCGGTGCCCGGCGTGACCTGTACCTCGATCTCGCCGCGCGCGATCTGTCCGGCGGCCCCGGTGATCGCCTCCAGCGGCCGGGAAATGCTCCGCGCCGTGATGATCCCGATGGCGAGCATCAGGAGGATCGCGACCGGGGCGATGACTTCCATGCTGAGATTGAGGGTTTCGATCCGGTCGTTGACCCGATCGAGCGAGGCCTTCGCCTGCGCCGCTTCATCGCTGCGGAAGCTGCCGATGGCGGTGCGCATGTCGTCCATCAACTGTTTGCCTTGGTTGGTGTTGACCACGGCGGCGGCGGCTTCGAACCCTTTGTCCCGTCGCAGGGTGATGGTCGCATCCATCTCATCCAGCTTGGTCTTGATGTCACGCCGGAGGTTGGAAATGAGCACGGTCTCGTTGGTGTCGTTCGCGCACAGCTCCTTCAGGCGATCCAGGGTGGTCGTCAGGGCGGAGTGGGCATTCCGATTGGGCTCGAGATAGGTATCGTTGCCCGTGATCACGAACCCGCGCTGGCCGGTCTCCGCATCGCGCAGGAGAATGTCGAGTGTGGCCAGGGCCTCGAGCTTGTCGCGGCTCTGGGTGCGATCGTCGAACTCCGCACGCAAGGCTCGCAGGTTTATGAAAACGCTCGTGCAGAGCGCGATGACGACAAGGATGGTGATGCCGTAACCGGCAAGGATTTTTTTGCTGATGGTCCAGTGCATGGGGAGCGGCGTCGCCGGGGAGTATAGCGACCTGCCGACCCGCTTAAAAGCATGATCTGCGGACGATCAGGAAAAACGAAAGAAGGCTTCGGCGGTCCGTGTCGTGGTCGCGGCGACTTC
>Ga0310811_10013962_pt1 | contig 10467 bp, 10 predicted proteins | sample YCmetagenome_FD_207642 | JGI IMG/M metagenome (GOLD analysis project Ga0310811, IMG submission 207642) | Soil microbial communities from experimental microcosm in Duke University, North Carolina, United States - YC | ecosystem: Engineered > Artificial ecosystem > Soil microcosm > Unclassified ... | reverse complement strand
CGTTCGGCGGCGGCACGGTCGAGCGTGCTGCTCTCCTGGCCGAAGAAGAGGCCGTCCGTGGTTTCCAAGGGGGTGGCGGAGGGCAGCATGGCGAGAGACCTTCAATAATGGGCGAGGGGGCGCTGATCTATGCGCCCGCCCTGGCAGATGTGGCGATGCCAGGAGCCCATTGCACCATCTCCATCCCCACGGCCGCAAGCATCCTCTGTGCGGCGCTCGTGGAACAGCCCTCAGTGGAGAGAGAGGTTGACGTCGATATGGCGCATCCGCGGCGGGGTGATGAGGCGGCCGGCTTGGCCGACGCGGACGGAATGGAGTTTCCCGTCGATCTCCCGGCTCCAGAAATCGAGGAACTTTCGCAGGCCCGGATAGTCGGGCGCGAGATCCAGCTCCTGCCAGATGAAGCTTTGCAGCACCGCCGGGTGGTCCGGCAGGTGGTAGAGGATTTCGGCGGTGGTGATGCGGTAGTCGCGCAGCTGCAGACCAAGGCTCATCTGTCATCCTCGTCGCTCGAAGGTTCGTCGGATCACCGTCTGAAGGCAGTCTCCATCTCGTGAGGCTGCGGGATTTTGATGCTCTGCCCCGTTAGCTTGCAGAACGATGACAAATTCATCGCTGTGTCTCAAGAAAAAAGTCAACAAAATCAGACAATTGGCACTCGATGCATACGAGTGCTGCCGAAGACGTTGACATCTCGGCGGCCTGTGGCTAGACCGCTGGCACTCTCAGATCGAGAGTGCCAAACCGCGCTGGCCGGTGCCGCTCTCTGGGCCGCCAGCGGGTTCAGAGATTCAACATCCGCATTCAGGAGCGATCCGAATGAAGTTCCGTCCCCTGCACGACCGCGTCGTTGTTCGCCGCCTCACCGCGGAAGAGAAGACGGCTGGCGGCATCATCATCCCCGACACCGCCAAGGAAAAGCCGATGGAAGGCGAAGTTGTCGCCGTCGGACCCGGCGCCCGCAACGAGCAGGGCGCGATCGTCGCGCTCGACCTCAAGGCCGGCGACCGCATCCTGTTCGGCAAGTGGTCGGGGACCGAGGTCAAGATTGATGGTGAAGAGCTCCTGATCATGAAGGAGTCCGACATCATGGGTGTGATCGCCTGATACCGCGCGGGCGGCCTTCCGGGCGCCTCCGCGTAAACCGATCCTGTCTCCTTTAGTTAGAAGGACGAAATCCAATGGCAGCGAAAGACGTTCGCTTCTCCACCGACGCCCGCGCCCGCCTGCTGCGCGGCGTGGACATCCTGGCCGACGCCGTGAAGGTGACGCTGGGTCCCAAGGGCCGCAATGTCGTGATCGACAAGAGCTTCGGCGCCCCGCGCATCACCAAGGACGGTGTGACGGTCGCGAAGGAGATCGAGCTGGCCGACAAGTTCGAGAACATGGGCGCCCAGATGGTGCGCGAAGTGGCCTCGAAGACCAACGATCTCGCCGGTGACGGCACCACGACCGCGACCGTTCTCGCCCAGGCGATCGTGCGCGAAGGTCTGAAGGCGGTTGCCGCCGGCATGAACCCGATGGACCTGAAGCGCGGTATCGACAAGGCCGTCGGCTTGGTCGTGACGGAGCTGAAGGCCCGTTCCAAGAAGATCAACTCCCCCGCCGAGACCGCTCAGGTTGGCACCATCTCCGCCAACGGCGAGGCCGATATCGGCCAGAAGATCTCCGAGGCGATGCAGAAGGTCGGCAACGAGGGTGTCATCACCGTCGAAGAGAGCAAGGGCATTGAGACCGAGCTCGACGTCGTCGAGGGTATGCAGTTCGATCGCGGTTACGTTTCTCCGTATTTCATCACCAATCCGGAGAAGATGATTGCCGACCTCGACAATCCCTACATCCTGATTCACGAGAAGAAGCTCTCCGGCCTGCAGCCGATGCTGCCGCTGCTGGAAGCCGTCGTGCAGTCCGGCAAGCCGCTGCTCATCATCGCGGAAGACGTCGAAGGTGAGGCTCTCGCCACCCTCGTCGTCAACAAGCTCCGTGGCGGCCTCAAGATCGCGGCCGTGAAGGCTCCGGGCTTCGGCGACCGCCGCAAGGCCATGCTGGAAGATATCGCGATCCTCACCGGTGGTCAGGTCATCAGCGAAGATCTCGGCATCAAGCTCGAGACCGTGACGCTGAACATGCTCGGCCGCGCCAAGAAGGTGCTGATCGAGAAAGAGAACACCACGATCGTCGAAGGCGTCGGCAAGAAGGACGACATCGCCGGCCGCTGCGCGCAGATCCGCGCCCAGGTCGAGGAGACCACCTCCGACTACGATCGCGAGAAGCTGCAGGAGCGTCTGGCGAAGCTCGCCGGTGGCGTGGCCGTGATCCGCGTTGGCGGCTCGACCGAAGTCGAGGTGAAGGAGCGCAAGGATCGCGTCGATGACGCGCTGCATGCGACCCGCGCCGCGGTTGAGGAAGGCATCGTGCCGGGCGGCGGCGTCGCGCTGACGCGTGCGTCCACTGTCCTCGTCGGTGTGAAGGGCGACAATGCCGATCAGACCTTCGGCGTCGACATCATCCGCAAGGCGATCCAGGCTCCGCTGCGCCAGATTGCCGAGAATGCCGGTGCCGATGGCGCCGTCATCGCCGGCAAGATCCTCGAGAAGGACGAATACACCTGGGGCTACGACGCGCAGACGGGTGACTTCAAGGACCTCGTGACTGCCGGTATCATCGACCCCACGAAGGTCGTGCGCACGGCGCTGCAGGACGCGGCTTCGGTCGCCGGCCTGCTCGTGACGACCGAGGCGATGGTTGCCGAGCGTCCCGAGAAGAAGGCTCCGGCCGGCGGCCCTGGCGGCGGCATGGGCGGCATGGGCGGCATGGGCGACATGGACTTCTGAGAACGGCCTGATCCGGCCGGGGCGGCTCACGCCGACCTGGCCGGATCTTCCGTTGGATTTAGGAAACGAGGGGCGGCTTTGGCCGCCCCTTTTTCTATGACGGCTGGGTAATCCATTCCGATTGACAAGCCTTGCCGTTTTCTGCATGGCTAATACGCATTGAAATTCTGGCCTGCCTTGTTGCGCCTCTGTCCGACGGCGTCGTCAAGTCCATAAGGCCCGAGTGTTGTGGCGCGCGGTTTATTCGAGACGGAGATGAGTACAGCTATGGCGATCGGCACTGTGAAGTGGTTCAACACCACCAAGGGCTTTGGGTTCATCATGCCTCAGGATGGTGGCAAGGACGTTTTCGTCCACATCACGGCGGTTCAGGCCGCTGGCCTTCGTGGCCTCAATGAGGGGCAGAAGGTGAGCTACGAAGTCGCCATGGAGCGCGGCAAGGCGGCTGCGACCAACCTCAAAGCGATCTAACGATCGTCTTTTCCGCACCCTCTTCGGGGGCTGTCGCGAACCGTGCATAAAAATGGGGCGTGCCGTCTGGCGCGCCCCATTTTGCATGCGGTTCGGTCGCCCTCGGCCGGTCAGCCGACGATGCGCAGGCGCGGGCGGCGGGCCATCGAGAGGTCGCGATAAATAGCGAGGTAGTCCTCTGCCATGCGCCGCGCGGTGAATCGGCGCTCGAAGGTCGCGCGCACCTGCGCCCGGGAGATTTCCGGCAAGCGGCGAAGGGCCGCGACTGCACCCATCTCATCCTCGACAATGAAGCCCGTGATGCCCTCGTCGATAATCTCCGGCACCGAGCCGTGATTGTAGGCGATCACCGGCGTGCCACAGGCCATGGCTTCGATCATGACCAGGCCGAACGGCTCCGGCCAATCGATCGGCATCAGCAACGCCTGCGCATTGCCCAGGAATGCGGGCTTCTGCGCCTCGTTAATCTCCCCCACAAGTTCAACCCCGCCTTCGGCGATCATCGGTTCGATGACGGTCTCGAAATATTCGAGGTCGACCTTGTCCACCTTGGCGGCGATCTTGAGCGGGATGCCCGCGGCCCGCGCGATGCGGATCGCCCGGTCGGGGCGCTTCTCCGGGCAGATACGGCCGAGGAAGGCGAGATAGGACGGGCGCGCTGCCGGATGTGGGGTCAGTAGGTCTGCCGGCAGGCCGTGCAGCACGGTGCCGACATAATTGGCTTCCTTGAGCGGCCGGCGCTGCGATTCCGAAATCGAAACCACGTTCATCGGCGGCAGTTCGGCATAGACAGGCCGAAGTTCCGGCAAGTCGAGGCGGCCATGCAGGGTTGTGACGTAGGGGATATGATGCCGCGCGAAGAGCGAAGCCGGCCAGTAGTCCAGATGGAAGTGGAGAACATCGAACTCATCGGCCCGCTGGCGCACCCGCTCCAGCAGCATGGCAAGCGGTGCCAAACCGTCCCGGATGGTCGGGTCGAGGCGGAGTGCCTGCGGCCAAACAGCGTCGAGTTCTGCGCGGGTCACGCTGTCGCCGCTGGCAAACAAGGTCACGTCGTGGCCGAGATTGACGAGTTCTTCGGTCAGGTAGGACACGACCCGTTCCGTGCCGCCGTAAAATTTCGGGGGCACCGCTTCGGCCAAGGGGGCAATCTGGGCAATCCGCATGCTCTCATCTCCATTGCAGTCGGCGGGCATCTGCTTTGTCGAAGCAACAGATAGGAGCGGTTTCTGGCCATGCTGGGGCAAATCGCTGCCACAGTTGCCCCATTTGCGATGCAGAGCAACTAAGATGCGGAAAAGTTAGAGAATCACGACGGGTTCACAAATTGGTGCAGCGCAAGAGAAATAAAAAACCCGCCCAAAAGGGCGGGTTTTTTAGGCGTCTTGGGTCGTGACGAGGCTCAGAAGCCTTCGCGCTCCAGCCGCTTGCGCTCCATCTTGCGGGCGCGACGCACGGCTTCCGCGGCCTCACGCGCGCGGCGCTCGGACGGCTTTTCGAAATGGCGACGCAGCTTCATCTCGCGAAAAATACCTTCGCGCTGCATCTTCTTCTTCAGCGCCTTGAGCGCCTGATCGACATTGTTGTCACGAACGAGAACCTGCACCTGGCCGCCTGCTCCATCTCACCGAATTGCTATAAGGTCGGGACCGCAAAAGGAAATACGCATCCCGGATCAGGCGGGCGCTATATCATGATCGCCCGTCTGCTCCAAACCCTTTCCGTTTCATTTCTGCCGGAGCTGCCATTGGCCCTTCTCAAGATCGCCCGTATGGGCCACCCGGTTCTTCTCGGCCGGGCGGAGCCGGTGACGGATCCCACACACCCTGAGATCCAACGCCTGATCGATGACATGATCGAGACCATGATGGATGCCGGGGGCGTCGGCCTGGCCGCCCCGCAAGTTCATGTTCCGCTTCGCCTTTTCGTCTTCCACCTGCCGTCGGCACGGGTCGCTGCGGAGGATGCAGAGGGGGTAGACGGCGCGCTGCCACCGCAGGCCGTGATCAACCCCGAGATCCGCCCGGGCAGCGAGGAGCGGCGCCTCGGTTGGGAGGGCTGCCTCTCGATCCCGGGGCTGCGCGCCGCCGTCCCTCGCTTCGCGCAGATCACCTATACCGGCCTCGATCGTGACGGGCTTGCCATACGGCGGACCGCGGAGGGGCTTCATGCTGTGGTGGTGCAACACGAGACCGACCATCTCGATGGCATTCTCTATCCGATGCGAATGGAGAATTTCTCCCTCATGGGCTTCAACGAGGAACTCGCCCGGTTCCAGCCGGCGCTCCCGAACGCAGGAGAAGGATAATGACGGAAGGGCCGAACCCCGCTCCCGACGCCGATGTCGCGGCGCTTGACGTCATGCTGCCCTTCGTGCCGGTCCATGGCTGGACGCGGCATGCCCTGGCCGCGGGCCTGGGCGCCGCGGGTCGCGACCCGGCAGAGGCGGCGTTCCTCTTTCCTGGCGGCACGACCGAAATGCTCGAAAGCTTTTTCGCAGTGACCCTGGCGCGGGCGGTACAAACCGCCGCTCCCCAGGTCGCCAGCGAGATGCGGCTCTCTAAGCGCGTGCGGGCGGTTCTGGCCGCCTTTCTCGCCGCGCTCGATCCGCACAAGGAAGCGGCGCGCCGCGCCTTCGCATTACTCCTGCTGCCGCATCACGCCCGGCTTGCAACCCGGATCCTCTCCCGCCTCGCCGATGGCATCTGGGAGGCGGCGGGAGACCAGTCCGAGGATGCAAGCTGGTACACCAAGCGCGCGAGTCTTGGCGCCATCCTGATGCCGACGCTGCTCTATTGGTTGAACGATATCGAAGCCGACCAGGCCGGGAGCCTCGCCTTTTTCGATCGCAGGTTGGCGGGGCTCGGCCGTTTCGGCCGCATGCGGGCGCGCCTCCGTGGCACCTGCGGGGGGCTCATGGGTCGCCGCATGCGCCGTACGGACCGGCCAGCCGCATGATCATGGATTTGCTGTGCCGCAGACCGCGGCACTAAGGAAGAGGCATGCCCCGCGTACGGATCGTCCACACCACCGAATACAACTACGCGTCCCCGGTGACGCTTGCGGAGCATCGCCTGATGATGCGTCCGCGGGACAGCCACGACCTCCGGCTTCTGGATGCGACGCTCGGCATCGTGCCGGCGGGTGCCACGATCCGCTGGGCGCATGACGTCTTCGGCAATTCCATCTGCTATCTCGACTGGCCGAAGGGGCGCACCGATTTCCTGCGCATCGTCTCCACCCTGGATCTCGAACATTACCCTGGCCACGAAGCGCTGCCGATCGAACCCGCGGCCGAGACCTATCCCTTCCGCTATGCGGGGGACGAGTATCCCGACCTCAGCCGTCTCATCGAACCGCATTACCCCGATCCGGATCGGCAGGTGGAGGCCTGGGCGCGTCGCTTCCTGCGGCCCGCTGGCAATACGCAGACAAGGGAACTGCTCATCGCCATGACCGAGGCGATCAAGGCGGACTTCACCTATGAGGCGCGCGAGACGAAGGGTACCCATGCCCCGCTCCAAACCTTGGCGTCGAAGCGGGGCGCCTGCCGGGATTTCGCCGTTCTGATGATGGAGGCGGCGCGCGCGCTTGGCTTCGCCGCCCGGTTCGTTTCCGGGTATCTCTACGATCCGGCGCTGATCGACTGTGTCGACCCCATGATCGGCGGCGGCACCACCCATGCCTGGTGCGCGATCTACCTGCCCGGCGCGGGCTGGGTGGAATACGACCCGACAAACGGCCTGGTCGCCGGGCGCAATCTCATTCGTGTCTGCACCGCGCGCGAGCCGCACCAGGCGACGCCGCTCTCGGGTGGCTATATCGGCCGGCCTGAGGATTTTCTCGACATGACGGTCAATGTCGAGGTCATGGTAGGCGATCCGCCCGGTTTCGATTTTCGGGCGAAGGATGCGGTGGCCGGCCCGCCGAATGGCCGCATGCCCGCTGCCGTCGCGCTGGCCACCCGCCAGCCGGATGCGAAAGTCGCCGCCCCTGCCGAACTGGGGACGGAGGCATCTTTGGGCGATCTCGACCTCACACCCTCTTGAGGTAACGCAAAGCGCTCCCTACCTTGGTCTATAAAGTGACGCCGTCGCCTCATGAGGGACGGGTGCTACCAGTCGCCTTGAGTGAAAAGGGACAGATCATATGGATATTGAGAAATTCACCGAACGGTCGCGTGGCTTCCTGCAGGCCGCCCAGACCATTGCGATCCGCGAATTTCATCAGCGGATCACGCCTGACCATCTGTTAAAGGCCTTGTTGGACGACCCCGAGGGGGCGGCCTCCGGTCTTATCCGTGCCGCGGGTGGCGATCCGGCGATCGCGCAGCGGGCGGTCGATCTTGAGATCGCGAAGAATCCGAAGGTTCAGGGGGGTGGCGCCGGGCAGCCGCAGATCACGCCGGATCTCGTCCGCGTGCTGGATGCGGCGCAGACCGCTGCACAGAAAGCGGGGGACGATTACGTCGCCCAGGATCGGCTGCTTGTTGCCCTCGCCGCAAGCGACGGCCCGGCCGCGCGGGCTTTGCGCGAAGCCGGGGCGACCGCCCAGGCGCTGGACCGGGCAGTCACCGAAATGCGCAAGGGGCGCAAGGTGACCAGCCAGGCCGCCGAATCCACCTTCGACGCGCTGAAGAAATACGCCCGGGACGTGACCGAACTGGCGCGGAGCGGCAAGCTCGACCCGGTCATCGGCCGGGACGAGGAAATCCGTCGCACCATCCAGGTCCTTGCCCGCCGTACCAAGAACAATCCCGTACTCATCGGCGAGCCGGGTGTGGGCAAAACGGCGATCGTGGAGGGGCTCGCGTCCCGCATCGTCAACGGGGACGTGCCGGAGGCGCTCAAGAACAAGAAGCTGCTGGCGCTCGACCTCGGGGCCATGGTGGCGGGCGCCAAATATCGCGGCGAGTTCGAGGAGCGGCTGAAGGCCGTGCTGCAGGAGATTGAGGCGGCGGCCGGCGAGGTCATTCTCTTCATCGACGAGATGCACACGCTGGTTGGTGCGGGCAAGGCGGACGGCGCCATGGATGCCTCCAACCTGATCAAGCCGGAACTCGCCCGCGGCGCGCTGCATTGCATCGGCGCCACGACGCTCGACGAATATCGCAAGCATGTGGAGAAGGACGCGGCCCTCGCCAGGCGCTTCCAGCCAGTCTTCGTGGGCGAGCCTTCCGTCGGGGACACGATTTCCATTCTTCGTGGCATCAAGGAGAAATACGAGCTGCATCACGGTGTGCGCATCACCGATGGCGCGCTCGTGGCTGCCGCGACCCTCTCCAACCGCTACATTGCCGACCGCTTCCTGCCCGACAAGGCGATCGACCTCATGGATGAGGCGGCGAGCCGGCTGCGCATGGAGGTCGACAGCAAGCCCGAAGAGTTGGATGAGCTCGACCGCCGGCTGCTGCAGCTCAAGATCGAGCGCGAGGCGCTGAAGCGTGAGGAGGATGCGGCGTCCCGCGACCGGCTGGAGAAGCTGGAGCGCGAAATCTCCGACCTGCAGGAGCGGTCGGACGCCATGACCATGACTTGGCGCAACGAGAAGGAGCGTCTGCAGGGAGCGCAGAAGCTCAAAGAAAAGCTCGATCAGGCGCGCAGTGAGGTCGAGGGTGCGCAGCGGCGCGGCGATCTCGGCCGTGCCTCGGAGCTCATGTACGGCGTCATCCCGCAACTGGAGCGCGATATCGCGGCCAGCCAGTCCGATGATCGTCTTGTCAACGAGGCGGTGACCGAGGAGGGGATCGCCTCCGTCGTGTCGCGTTGGACCGGCGTGCCGATGGAACGGATGCTGGAAGGCGAACGCGCCAAGCTGCTGCGCATGGAGGATGAGCTGCGCCGCCGCGTGGTCGGGCAGGAGGATGCGCTTCGTGCGGTCTCCAATGCCGTCCGGCGGGCGCGGGCCGGGCTGCAGGACCCGAACCGGCCGATCGGCAGTTTTCTGTTCCTTGGCCCCACCGGTGTCGGCAAGACGGAGCTGACCAAGGCTTTGGCCGGCTTCCTGTTCGATGACGAGAAGGCGCTGCTGCGCATCGACATGAGCGAGTTCATGGAGAAACACGCGGTCTCGCGCCTGATCGGCGCGCCGCCGGGCTATGTCGGCTACGACGAGGGTGGTGTGCTCACCGAGGCGGTGCGGCGCCGGCCCTATCAGGTGATCCTCTTCGACGAGGTCGAGAAGGCGCATGAGGACGTCTTCAACATCCTGCTCCAGGTGCTGGATGACGGCAGGCTTACTGACGGCCAGGGGCGGACGGTCGATTTCCGCAACACGATCATCGTGCTGACGAGCAATCTCGGCAGCGAGATCCTGGCGGCGCAGCCCGAGGGTGAATCGGCCGCCATGGTGCAGGGCCAGGTGATGAATATCGTGCGCAGCCATTTCCGGCCGGAATTCCTCAACCGTCTGGACGAGGTCATTCTGTTCCGCCGTCTGCAGCGGGGGGATATGGCAACGATCGTTGATATCCAGCTGCAGCGCCTGCGGGAGCTTCTGGCCGATCGCAAGATCACGCTGGAACTCGATGCCTCGGCGCGGGAATGGCTGGCGAATGAGGGCTACGATCCGGTCTATGGCGCGCGGCCGCTCAAGCGCGTCATCCAGCGGCAGCTGCAGAACCCGCTGGCCGGGCTGATCCTGGAAGGGGCCATTCATGACGGCGAGATCGTGCCCGTCACGGCGGGCCGCGAGGGGCTGATCATCAACGGCCGGGTCGCCGAAGCAGCGTAATGCATGGGATCCCGCCTGGGGGCTTTCCAGGCGGGATCAGCGCTCTTCGCATGTCTAGCTACCGTTCCCGCATATTCTTGCATGGGCCGCATGCGTCACAAAAATCGGCGCCAATTTCGGCGAATGGGTGCGGGAAATCACCTAAATAATTGATTTATATAGAGATATGCCCGGGTCGGGAAATGTCACTGGGCTGACTTTTCCGCGTTGACAGGGAGGGGTGGGACCCGTAGAAGGCGCTCCACCGACGAGGCGCGGTTGACGGCGGAAACGCCGAAAACGAAAAAACGTAGTCCTCGTCACTGTTCTTTGAGAATTGCATCTGAATGGAAGGGATATGTTGGTGGCGCCTGAGGGAATCCTGCGTGAGCGGGTTTTCTGGTTTAGGTTTGTCTGATTGGGCAGGTTCGACTGTGAGCTTTGCTTGGTT
>Ga0310811_10013961_pt1 | contig 10468 bp, 8 predicted proteins | sample YCmetagenome_FD_207642 | JGI IMG/M metagenome (GOLD analysis project Ga0310811, IMG submission 207642) | Soil microbial communities from experimental microcosm in Duke University, North Carolina, United States - YC | ecosystem: Engineered > Artificial ecosystem > Soil microcosm > Unclassified ... | reverse complement strand
CCGGATCCACGCCACAACCCGCTACACCACCTCGGTGTGTACCGGCTCGCTGGTGCTCGGCGGCGCGGGGCTGCTCGGCGGGCTGGAGGCGACCACGCACTGGGCTGCTACGGAACTACTCGAACGCTGCGGCGCGAAGTACACCGTGCGGCGAGTGGTGCAGCAGGGGAAGATCATCACCGCGGCCGGCGTCTCCGCGGGCATCGACATGGGGCTCACGCTCGCGGCCCGGATCGCCGGCGAGGACGTCGCGAAGTCGATCCAGCTGAGCATCGAGTACGACCCGCAACCCCCGTTCGACTGCGGCTCGCCCGACAAGGCCGGTCCGGAGATCATCGCGCTGACCGGGATGCGCTGAGCGGGATGCGCTGAGCGGCGGGACGCCCGGTCGGGCGCGGGTGTCGGCGTGAGCGTCTACCGTGAGGGCATGACGAAGATCCCACAGGACGTCGACGACCTGCCGTTCGCGCATGCGCTCGACCCGGGGCCGAGCCCGCTGAGCCGGGACACCGACTACGACCTGTGTCACTTCGACGGCACCACGGAGCGCGACGGCGACGTCGGCAGTAGCCGGTTCACCGAGTGCGCCTTCGAGAACGTGCAGTTCGAGGAGCTGCGGTTGCGGCGCACGAAGTTCACCGACGTGTGGTGGCGCGGCGCGCGGGTGCTGACCGCGGACTTCGCGGAGAGCGAGTGGCTGGACGCGACGGTGCTCTCCAGCGCGTTCGCGGGCGTGCAGGCGTTCGAGACGCAGCTGCGCCGGGTCGTCTTCCAGCGCTGCAAGCTGGACGCGGTGAACCTGCGCGGGGCGCACCTGCAGGAGGTGGTGTTCGAGGACTGCATCCTGCGGGACATCGACTTCACCGGCGCGCGGATGCTGGAGGTGGCCTTCCCGGGCAGCGCGCTGCGCTCGTCGAAGTTCGCCAAGTCGAAGCTGGCCAAGGTGGACTTCCGGGACGCGACGGTGCTCGAGGTCGTCGACGGCTACCAGAACCTGCGCGGCGGGATCGTGGACAGCTCGCAGGCCGTCGAGCTGTCCGCGGATCTGGCCGGGGCGCTGGGAATTTCGGTGCAAGACCGCTGATCCGCCCTCTACTCTGGCCGCATGACCGCAGCGCACTCCCCCCGGCCGGGCGCAACGATCCACTGGACCGAGCGCCCCGGTCCGATCGCCGTGCTGACCGGCGCCGGGATCTCCACGGCCTCGGGCATCCCGGACTTCCGCGGCCCGCAGGGGCTGTGGACCAAGAACCCGATCGCCGAGCTCAGCGCGAACTACCGGAACTACCTCGGCGATCCCGAGCTGCGTGTGCGCTCCTGGATCGCCCGGCGGGACAACCCCGCGTGGGACGCCGAGCCCAACGCCGCGCATCTCGCGCTGGCCGCTCTCGAGAAGCACCGCTCCGTCAGGATCCTGACCCAGAACATCGACCGGCTGCACCACAAGGCCGGCTCCACCCCGCGCAAAGTGCTCGAACTGCACGGCAACATGTTCGAGGCCGAGTGCACGCGGTCGGCCGAGCTCTGCGGCTGGCGCGGCACGATGCGCGAGGTGCTCGACCGGGTCGCGGCGGGCGAGCCCGACCCGCGATGCGAACGCTGCGACGCGATCCTCAAGCCGGGCACGGTCATGTTCGGCCAGTTCCTGGACGAAGACGTGCTCGGCCGCGCCGCCGCGTTCGCCCGGGCCGGCGCGGTGTTCCTCGCCGTCGGCACCTCGCTGCGCGTCCACCCGGCTGCCGGGCTGTGCGAGGTCGCGGTGGAGGCGGGCGCGGACCTGGTGATCGTCAACAACGAGCCCACCGCCTACGACGACCTGGCCACCGAGGTCGTGCGCGAACCGATCGAGGAGGCGTTGCCGCGGCTCGTCGCCCGGCTGGCGGCGGCCGGGTGATCGGAGCGGCGGCCGGGTAACCGAAACCGCGGCCGGGTAAATCGGATGCGGGAATCACGGTGCTGCGCAAGGATCGCCGACGTGCCCGACAGACTCGCCCTGATCAACCCTCCCGGCCTGCACCCGACCGCCGGCTACGCCCACGTCACCGTCGCCGAGGCCGGCCGCACCGCTCACCTCGCGGGCCTGTGCCCGCTCGACGAGAACGAGGCGGTCGTCGGACTCGGCAGCCTCGACGCGCAGATCGATCAAGTCGTCGCGAACGGGCTGCGCATCCTGGCCGCGGTCGGGGCACGGCCGGAGGATGTCGTGCGCAGCGTCATCTACGTGGTGAGCGGCGAGTCCCGCACGCTCGGCGCGGCGTGGGACCGGCTGAGGGCCTCGGAACTCGCGCCCGCGCTGGCGACGGCCAGCACGCTGCTGGGCGTGACCTGCCTCGGATACTCGGGGCAACTCGTTGAGATAGATCTCACAGCCGCGTTGTAGCGTTGCGACCGCGTTGCGCCCGGACGGCTAGAAGGACCGCTCCTCCAGGTACGCGACCTGGTGGAAGCCTCCCTCGACGATCGCGTCCACCCGGTTCCGCATGAACGGGCGCACCCCCTCGGGCAGGTCGTCCGGGGGGAAGAAGGCGATCTCCGCGATCTCCTCCTCCTGCGGCACCAGCAGCTTCGGGTCCTCGCAGCGGCCGACGTCGAAGGTGAGGCTGAGGAACTGCACCGGCCCGGCGCCGCGCGCGGCCCACTGCACAGCCAGCAGCGCCGCGGGCCCGGCCACCTCGAAGCCGAGCTCCTCGCGCACCTCGCGCACGGCGGCGTCCGCGGGCGCCTCGTTGTCGTCCACGACGCCGCCGGGCAGGGACCAGCCCTCGCGGTAGGTGTTGCGCACCAGGGCGATCCGGCCCTGCGGGTCGCGCAGCACGGCGTTGGCCGAGAGGGCGAGCTTCGGCACGGAGGCGTACCAGGCCGCGGTCTCTTCGGGGGTGAATCGGATCGTGGTCACGGAAACGATCCTGCCACATCCGCCCTTTAGGGTGGGGGCATGGTTGACGTGCACGAGTACCTCGCAACGGCGGCGCGCGCCGCGTCCGGGCACCTGTCGGGCCTGTCCGCGGCGCCGGTCTGGCGGCCCACGCCGCCCGAGCTGCGGGCCGAACTGGCCGGTCAGGCGCTGCCGGAGGACGGCCTCGACGCCGGTGGGCTGCTGGACTACGCGGCGAGCCGGGTACTGGCGTATCCGATGGGCAACGGCCACCCTGCGTTCTTCGGCTGGGTCAACGCGGCCCCGCACCCGGCCGGGATCGCCGGCGCCGTGCTGGCCGCCGCGATGAACCCGTCCTCGGCCGGCGGCGACCACGCCGACGTCTACCTGGAGCGGGCCGCGGTGCGCTGGATCGCGCAGCTCGTCGGCTATCCGCACGAGACCGGCGCCGGACTGCTGACCTCCGGCGCGTCGATGGCGACGATCGTGGCGGTGGGCGCGGCGCGGCAGCGGGCGCTGGACCGGGCGGGCTGGGACGTGCGCGAGCACGGCCTGTCCGGCGCGCCGCGGCTGACCGCGTACGCCTCCGCCGAGGTGCACTCCTGCGTGGGCAAGGCGGTCGAACTACTCGGGCTGGGCCAGGCGAACCTGCGCGTGGTCGGCGACGACGGCCGCGGGCACCTGGACCCGGAGGCGCTGCGCGCGCTGCTCGAGGCGGACCGGGCGGCCGGGGCGGTGCCGTTCCTCGCGGTCGGCTCGGCCGGCACGGTCACCACCGGCGCGGTGGACCCGCTGGCCGCGATCGCCGCGGTGTGCGCCGAGGAGGGGCTCTGGTTCCACGTGGACGGCGCGTACGGCGCGTTCGGCGTGCTCGACCCTCGGATAGCTGCGCGCTACGCCGGGATGGACCTGGCCGACTCGGTCGCGCTGGATCCGCACAAGTGGCTCCAGGTGCCGGCCGGGGTGGGCTGCCTGCTGGTGCGCGACCGGGCGCAGTTGCGCGAGACGTTCTCGCTGGTGCCGCCGTATCTGCGGGACGACTCGGGCGACCCGCTCGGCTGGTACAGCGAATACGGGATCGAACAGACCCGGCCGTTCCGCGCGCTGCCGGTGTGGGCGGCGATCGCGGCGCGCGGCCGGCGCGGAGTGGCCGCGGACATCGCGGCCTGCACCGCGGCGGCGCGGCTGCTGGCGGAGTTCGTGGAGAAGGACCCTGACTTCGAGCTCGCGGCCGAGACAGAGGTCTCCATCGTCGCGTTCCGCTACGCGCCGGACGGGCTCGACGAGGCCGAGTCGGACCGGATCACACACGCGCTGGCGACGGCGATCCAGGCCGGGGGCAAGGCTTTCATCACCGACTCCCGCTACCGCGGCCGGCCGGTGCTGCGCGCGTGCATCATCAATCCGGCGACGGGCGAGGACGACCTGCGGCTGCTGCTCGAGGAGGCGCGGGACGCCGCGGGCGCGCTGCTTGCGCAGCGGTGACGGTGCTTCGCTGACGGCTGGCGGCACGCGGCAATAGCTATCGGCACGGCCGTCATACGCGGGGATAACGGCCGCACGGCGGGTGCGACAACTCTCGGGCACGGCGCCGTCGGCACGCCTCGTATCCGGAGCGGCGGGTACTACAGTGTCGATCGTGCTTCCTTTGGGTGGGGACGATCCGGAGCGCCTCGGGCCGTATCGGATCAAGGCGGTCATCGGAAACGGCGGCATGGGCCGCGTGTACCTCGGCACCTCGCCGGGCGGCCGGGCGGTGGCGGTCAAGGTGATCAGCCGGGGGCTGGCGGACCAGCCCGGCTACCGCGAACGCTTCGCGCGCGAGGCCCGCGCGGCGATGGCGGTGTCCGGCCTGTACACGGCGAGCGTGGTGGACGCGGACACCGCGGGCGAGAGCCCGTACCTGGCGACGGAGTTCGTGCCGGCGCCGTCGCTGGCCGAGGCGGTGGGCAAGGCCGGCCCGCTGCCGCCGGCGGCGGTGCTCGCGCTGGCCGGCGGGATGGCCGAGGCGCTGGTGGCGATCCACCGCGCGGGCCTGGTGCACCGGGACGTCAAGCCGCACAACATCCTGCTCGCCTCGGACGGGCCGGTGGTCATCGACTTCGGCATCGCGGTCGGCGATGAGACCTCGCTGACCGCCGCCGGGATGATCGTCGGCACGCCCGGCTACATCGCGCCCGAGGTGTTGCGCGGCAAGGACCCGAGCGCGCTGTCCGACGTCTTCTCGCTGGCCTGCGTGCTGGTCTACGCCGCGCGCGGCACCGGCCCGTACGGCACCGGCGACCCGCTGGCGATCGCGCACCGCGCCGCGAACGGCGAGGCCGATCTGGCCGGACTGCCGGAGGAGGTGCGGGCGCTCGTCACGCCGATACTGCAGGCCGATCCGGCGCGCCGGCCCACGCCGGCGCAACTGCTGCAGCACGTGTCGCTCTCCTCCAGCGTGGTCCTGCACGACGGCCTGTGGCTGCCGGAGTCCGTCAGGACCCTGCTCGCCGCGCGCCGGCTCGAGGTGCAGCAGGCGCTGGGTGGCGGCGCGAGCGGTGCGGCCGGCGCGGGCAACGGAAGCGGCGCCGGGGACGGCAACGGACACGGCGCGGCAGTGCCCGTGGTCCCGGCCGGGCCGACGGCGCCCCCGCCCCACCGGCCGGGGCCCGGGCCGGCCGGCATGGCCGCCCCGGCCGGGCAGTTCGGCCAGGTCCCCTATGGGATGCGGCCGTCGGCGCCGCCCACGCCCGCGCAGGACTTCGCCGTGCTGCACTCGGGGACCAAAAACCCCGACGGCTCGCGCCGCACGTTCTTCGCGGCCGTTGGCGCGAGCGGGGCCGTCGTGATGGCGGGAGCCGTGGTGATCGCGCTGATCCTCGGCCACGGCGGCGGAAAGCCGGGCCCGACGCACGCGGGCACGGGCACCGTGACGAACGTCGCGGACGGCGGTTCGACACACGCGACGAGCGTGGACGACAAGACCAAGGAATCCTCGGCATCGACCACGGCGTCATCCGATGACGCGACGTCCACCGCCACCGGCGTCGCCCACTACAAGCCGGGGACGTACCCGGTGGGCAAGCTGCTCGCCACCGACCTGCTCGGCAACACCGTGAAACTGGTGTCCATCACCGTCAAGAGCGACGGCACGGTCTCCACGCTGCTGTCGTACACCGCCGCGGTCCCGGGCGACTGGACCTGTTTGGCGGCTAAGCCCGGCGAGGCGACGCTCGACACGGACGCTTCCGTGGACGACGCGTCCACCGGCAGCGACTGCACGAAGGACCTGGACAAGACCTGGTACATGGACACGGGCGACAGCGTGAGCGGATCCGAGTACTTCGCGCACGCTCCGACCGGCAGCGGCGACTGGAGCTTCAGCCTGGACTCGGGAGCCGTGGGTGAGGCGTCGGAGTTCCAGGGCACGGTCTCGGGGATCTCGATCCCGACCACGTGACGCGCGGCGCTCCGGCCTCGGCGCACGGTCCGCGGGCAAGCGCAGCGCCGCACGCCGTGGCGCAGCGCCGCGCACCGTCCGTGGCGCACCGGCCGCACAATGGACGGGTGACGACGAACGACGCGGCCGCGGCCGGAGCCCCGGTGAGCACGGACTGGCGTACCGGGCCGGACTTCACACCCGAGCAGCACGAGCGGTCCAAGGCCAGGAGGCGGGCCGTGGCGCCGGCCGTCTACTCGGGCATGGCGGCCGACCTGGCGGTCGTCTTCGTCCTCGGGTTCAGTGGTCTCGGCAGCGGCCTCGTCCACGCGGCCGGGCAGCTCGCCGGAGGCGGCTGGATCGCGACCGCGGCGCTCGGAGCGGTGGCGCTGCGCATCGTGCTGTGGCTGGTGGCACTGCCGTTCTCGCTGTGGCGGGAGCGGATCGACCACGCGTGGGGCCTGAGCACCCGCGGCACGCGGCTGTTCTGGCTCGACGCGCTGCGCGGGCTGCTGCTCGGCGCGGTGTTCTTCGCGGCCGTGGCGCTCGGCCTGTTCGCCGTCACCCGCGGCGCGCCAGGACAGTGGGCGGTGATCGCCGGCGCGTGCGGGGTCGCGCTCGTGTTCGTGCTCTCCTTCGTGCTGCCGGTGGTGGTCGAGCCGATGTTCAACCGGTTCCGGCCGCTGGAGGCCGGCGGGTTGCGGGAGCGGCTGATGGACCTCGCCGGACGCACGGGGGTGCGGGTGCAGGACGTGCTGGTCTCCGACGCGTCCAAGCGCACCACGGCGGACAACGCGTACGTCTCCGGCTTCGGCCGCACCCGCCGGATCGTGCTGTGGGACACCACGATCGAGCACTGCGACGAAGCCGAGATCGCGAGCGTCGCCGCGCACGAGCTCGGCCACGCCGAGCGGCGCGACGTCGTGTCGCTGACCGCCGTGGGCGCGCTGGGCGCGGTGGTGTCGGTGGCGGTGCTGGCGTGGGCGCTCGGCGTGCAGGGGCTGCAGGACGCCGCGAACGCCTCCGGCGCCCAGGACCCGCGCTCACTGCCGCTGATCGTCGCGGTCGCGACCGTGCTCGGCATGCTCGCCGGCCCGCTGCTCAACGGCCTCAGCCGCCGGATCGAGCGCCGCGCCGACCAGTTCAGCCTCGACGTGACCCGCGACCCGGCGGCGATGGTGGCGACCTGGCGCCGGCTCGGCGTGCGCAACATCGCCGACCTCGACCCGCACCCGCTGCGCGTCGTGCTGTTCGCCACCCACCCGCCGATCGCCGCCCGCATCGCCCACGCCCGCGCCTGGGCCGCCGACCACGGCGTCTGACGCCGTGGCCGGCGGCGTGCGACGCGCGGATGGCCGTTACAGGGCAAGCGCGCTTCGCGGGCCGGCGGCGACCTTGACCATGGTGTCGAGCGACAGAGCGCCCCGGTCTTCGTCGAGATCTTCGCGGTAGAGCAATGCGATGTCATCGCACAGCACGCGACCGACGAGAGGCTGGTCTGCGGACCCGAGTTCGATGATGGTCGGCAGCTCGGGTTTGATCAGTCTCCCAAGCGGCCGGCACGCTCACGCATCGCACGGCGAGCAGAGCGGTCCTCGTCGTCTTGGGCGGCGGCGAGCGCTGCGTAACCGCTGTGCATGACACGCTCGACGACGGCCGCGTGCCCGACTGCGAGCAGCGCGTGCAGAGTCTCAGCCCCGGACGCGTTCTCCGGGATGGGCATCCCGGCGAGTTCGGTCAGCGCCTCGTGTTCGGGCGTGCCGGGGTACGCAGATCTGCAGCACGTGGAATGGAGCGGACGCCCCGACTCGAGACCCGCCGATCGCTGTCAGCGAACAGGGCCGGGGAACAGTGCTCCGCTTCCGCTAGTTGAGCACAGCAGACTCAACTTCGCGGCCGGGCGGCCCGCCCGGCATGACGACCCGAAGGAGCACTGCACATGGCGATCACGTCCACCACCAAGGCTCTGCCCGTCCTGCCCCTCGACGACGAGGTCGTGCTGCCGGGCATGGTCGTGCCGCTGGACCTGAGTGACAACGACGTGCGCGCGGCGATCGACGCGGCGCGCCTGGATCCGGATGCCGGCGAACATCCGGAGCTGCTGCTGGTACCGAGGCCTGACGGCAAGTACGCCGCTTACGGCACGCTGGCGGTGATCGAGCAGGTCGGGCGCCTGCGCGGCGGGCAGCCGGTGGCCGTGGTGCGCGGCACCCGGCGGGCGAAGATCGGGCGCGGCACCACCGGACCCGGCGCGGCGCTGTGGGTCGAGGCGGAGATCCGCCCCGAGCCCCCGGTCGACTCCCGGGCGACCGAGCTGGCCGAGGCCTACCGCGAGACCGCCGTCAAGATCCTGCAGGCGCGCGGCGCCTTCCAGGTGGTGGACGTGGTCAAGCAGATCCAGGACCCGTCCGCGCTGGCCGACTCCGCCGGCTACGCCGCGTACCTGACGATGGCGCAGAAGCTGCAGCTGCTGGAGACGTTCGACGTCATCGAGCGGCTCGAGCTGCTGGCCGAGTGGTCCCGCGCGTACCTGGCCGAGCTCGAGGTCACCGAGACGATCCGCAAGGACGTCGACGAGGGCCTGGAGAAGCAGCAGCGCGAGTTCCTGCTGCGCCGGCAGCAGGAGGCGATCCGCAAGGAGCTGGCCGAGCTCGAGGGCCGGCCGGCCGACGAGTCGGACGACTACCGCGCCCGGGTCGAGGCCGCCGACCTGCCGGAGAAGGTGCGCGAGGCCGCGCTCAAGGAGGTCGACAAGCTCGAGCGGGGCAGCGATCAGAACCCGGAGACGAGCTGGATCCGCACCTGGCTGGACACCGTGCTCGACCTGCCCTGGAACAACCGTTCCGAGGACGCCTACGACCTGCCCGGCGCACGCGCCGTGCTGGACGCGGACCACGCGGGCCTGGACGACGTGAAGGAGCGCATCGTCGAGTACCTGGCCGTGCGCAAGCGCCGCGAGGAGCGCGGCCTGGCCGCGGTCGGCGGACGCCGTTCCGGCGCGGTGCTGGCCCTGGTCGGCCCGCCCGGGGTCGGCAAGACCTCGCTGGGCGAGTCGGTCGCGCGGGCGATGGGCCGCAACTTCGTGCGCGTCGCGCTCGGCGGCGTGCGCGACGAGGCGGAGATCCGCGGCCACCGGCGCACCTACGTGGGCGCCCTGCCCGGCCGGATCGTGCGCGCCATCAAGGAGGCCGGGACGATGAACCCGGTCGTGCTGCTGGACGAGATCGACAAGGTCGGCGCGGACTACCGGGGCGACCCGTCGGCGGCGCTGCTCGAGGTGCTCGACCCGGCGCAGAACCACACCTTCCGCGACCACTACCTGGAGCTGGAGCTCGACCTGAGCGACGTGGTCTTCCTGGCCACGGCGAACGTGCTCGAGTCGATCCCCGGTCCGCTGCTGGACCGCATGGAGCTGGTGCGCCTGGACGGCTACACCGAGCAGGAGAAGGTCGTCATCGCGCGCGACCACCTGCTCGCGCGGCAGCTGGACAAGGCGGGCCTGACCGCCGAGGAAGCGTCGATCGACGACGAGGCGCTGCGCCGGCTGGCGGCCGAGTACACCCGCGAGGCGGGCGTGCGCGACCTGGAGCGGTCGCTGGCGCGCATCCTGCGCAAGGCGGCGGCGAAGACCGCGATCGGCGAGCTGGAACTGCCGGTGCGGGTGACGCGGGAGAACCTGCCCGACTTCCTGGGGCACCCGCGGCACACGCCGGAGAGCGCGGAGCGCACGGCGGTGCCGGGCGTGGCGACCGGGCTCGCGGTGACCGGCGCGGGCGGCGAGGTGCTGTTCGTGGAGGCGTCGCTGGCCGACCCGGAGACGGGCTCGACCGGGGTGACGCTGACCGGGCAGCTGGGCGACGTGATGAAGGAGTCGGCGCAGATCGCGCTCTCCTACCTGCGTTCGCACGGCGCCGAGCTGGAACTGCCGGTGGGCGACCTGAAGGACCGCGGCGTGCACGTGCACGTGCCGGCCGGCGCGGTGCCGAAGGACGGTCCGAGCGCGGGCGTGACGATGGTGACGGCCCTCGGGTCGCTGCTGTCCGGGCGTCCGGTGCGCTCCGAGGTGGCGATGACCGGTGAGGTGTCGCTGACCGGGCGGGTGCTGCCGATCGGCGGGGTCAAGCAGAAGCTGCTGGCCGCGCAGCGGGCCGGCGCGACGGTGGTGCTGCTGC
>Ga0310811_10013960_pt1 | contig 10468 bp, 9 predicted proteins | sample YCmetagenome_FD_207642 | JGI IMG/M metagenome (GOLD analysis project Ga0310811, IMG submission 207642) | Soil microbial communities from experimental microcosm in Duke University, North Carolina, United States - YC | ecosystem: Engineered > Artificial ecosystem > Soil microcosm > Unclassified ... | reverse complement strand
CGTGGGGTCGAGCATCTGCCCTTCATGGAGCCAGTTGCCGTACCAGCTGCTGAGCTGGTCTTTCCAGTAGAGCTGCCACTTGGTTAGCGTATGTTTTTCGAGAAGGTGGTGCGCCTTGATGATGATGATGGGGGCTGCGGCCTCGAATCCGACGCGGCCCTTGATACCGATGATGGTATCGCCGACGTGGATGTCGCGGCCTACGCCATAGGGCTGCGCGATGGACTGCAGCAGCTGGATGGCTTCTACGGGATTGGCGAAGCGCTTGCCGTCGACGGCCTTCAGTTCGCCCTTTTCGAATTCCAGTTCGACCTGCCTCGTTCCGGTCGCGGTGACCGGTGTGGGCCAGGCGTCTTCGGGAAGATAGTCTTTGGACGTCAGGGTCTCTTTCCCGCCGACCGAAGTGCCCCAGAGGCCTTTATTGATGCTGTATTTCGCTTTCTCTGCGTTCATTTCGACGCCGTTCTCTTTGAGGAAGGCGATCTCCTGCTCACGGCTCAGCTTCATATCGCGGATGGGAGTGATGATCTCCACGCCGGGAAGCATGCTCTGGAAGACCATGTCGAAACGCACCTGGTCGTTGCCGGCGCCGGTGCTGCCGTGGGCGACGGCTTTTGCGCCGACCTTTTTGACGTGGTTGGCGACCGCGATGGCCTGTACCATCCGCTCGGCGCTGACGCTCAGCGGGTAGGTGGCGTTCTTCAGCACGTTGCCGAAAACGAGGTATTTGATACAGCTCCCGTAGTATTCTTTTGTTACGTCGACGCATTCGAAAGACGCGACGCCCAGCTGCTTTGCGCGGGCCGCGATCTGCTCAACTTCTTCCTGGCTGAATCCTCCGGTGTTGACCGTCAGCGCGTGTATTTCGAGGTTCTTTACTTTCTTCAGATAAACCGCACAATAGGTAGTGTCCAATCCGCCGCTGTACGCAAGTACGACTTTATTGCTCATGACCGATAGATGGTTGTTTAGAAATTAAAAAAATGGAAGAACGATCTGTGACGGACGCTGTTGCCTCCTCCGCCGCCTTTGCCGGCGGTCTCGTGGGCTTCAGAATGGTGCTTGATGAAGGGCGCCAGCAGTTTCCACTGCTTGATGCGCATGAAACGCTCGTATAGTTTCGAGTGTTTCTTGAAGTCCTGGGTCGTCTCCTCGGGCTCGTAGTGGTCCTTCGGATCGTAGAGCATGGCCGTACACATACAGTTCTTGCGCTCTTTGCTCATCAGGATCTCGTAGTTGACACAGCTCTTACAGCCGGCCCAGAAGGCGTCGTCCTGGGTCAGCTCGGAGTAGGTGACGGGTTCATAGCCCAGCTCGGAGTTGATCTTCATTACGGCGAGACCCGTGGTCAGACCGAAGATCTTGGATTCGGGATAGGTCTTGCGGCTCAGGTCGAAGATCTTCCGCTTGATCAGCTTGGCCAGCCCGCTCTTGCGAAAGACAGGGGAGACGATCAGTCCCGAATTGGCGACATATTCTCCGTGGCTCCAGGTCTCGATATAGCAGAAGCCGGCCCAGACGCCGTCATTGGTAAAGGCGATGACGGCCTTGCCCTGACGCATCTTCTCTTTGATGTAGTCGGGACTCCGTTTGGCGATACCGGTGCCCCTCGCTTTGGCCGAAGATTCCATCTCGTCGACGATGATCTGCGCGAAATCCTGGTGAGACTCGTCAGCGATGATTATCTGAAATTGTTGTTGTTCCATGTTCTTAAAAAAACGCTCTTAATGGTGAATGGTCCTCCATTTCTGGAAGTGAAATGATCAGTGGCCGGACAATGGATTGTTCCGTCTACGACAGTGGTCGGTGTATAAGAATAGTATCAACGTCGCACCCAAAAGGGAATGGGGCGAAGGGAAAAAACTGTGCACACGGGCGCAGCAAAAAACCCACGCTTATTGTAGGCGTGCAATATCACAAGGAACCGTGATATGGGTGAGTTTTTTTTCATTTCAGAGTTGATGAAATTGTTGTAAATATTTTTACAACGCAAAGAAAGACAATTTTTAAGATCATTTCGGATTTATAATTAAATTTTATGTAAAATTTATAGGGGACCCCTCAGTCGCCTGAATTATAATCCACTGATTTATAATCATCTGTGATTTTGCTACTTCTTCACCGGCACCGAGTGTACCGCGGCCGACATCTCCCGTATAAGCGAAGCGTCCTTTTCGATGGCATTCCCGACGACGATGACGTCGGCGCCGGCCCTGCAGTTGAGATAGGCTTTTTCCGGCTCGCGGATGCCCCCGCCAACGACCAGCGGCACCCCGATATGACTGGCCACCGCGGCGATCATTTCTTCGCGGATAGGGTGGCGGGCGCCGCTGCCGGCGTCCATATAGATGAGTTTCATCCCGAGCATCTCCCCGGCCATGGCGGTACAAAGGGCGATCTCGTTCTTGTCCGCCGGAATTGGGGATGCGTTGCTGATATAGGACACCGTAGTCGGGGCGCCCCCGTCGACGACCATATAACCCGTGGATATGATCTCCAGACCGCTCTTTCTGACAGCGGGCGCGGAGATGACGTGCTGCCCGATGAGCAGTTCGGGGTTACGGCCCGAGATAAGGGAGAGGTAAAGAAGCGCGTCGGCGTAGCGGGATACCCCGGATGGTGTTCCGGGGAACAGGATGACAGGAATGCTGCAATGACTGCGGATATGCTGAACCACCTCGTCGAGATGGTTGGAAATAACGAGGCTTCCCCCAACCAGCAAATAGTCTACTTCCGCGCTGACGGCCAGACTGGTCAACTCTTCGATCTTCTTTGCATTCACATTGTCCGGATCGATCAGCACGGCGAAAGATTTCTGCCCCTTTCTCTTTTTGGTCAGCAGTGATTCGTAAATAAATTGCTTCATTCGCTATTGCCGTTGGATTATGCAAAAATGCGAAAACTTTTCGGCATCACACAATATTCCCTAAGTTGCGGACAAATTCCCAGGAATGGAACCACTGACCGTCAAAGACAACCAGCAGAACCAACAATTCGAGATATGGCTGGACGACGACCGCGCCTACCTCGAATACCGGATAAAAGACGGGAATCTCGTTCTCATGCATACCGAAGTGCCGGACAAACTCGGCGGCAAGGGCATCGCTTCCGCCCTCGCGGCCCACGCGTTTAACTATGCCCGTTCACACAATATGAGGGTAAAGGTCTACTGTCCCTTCGTTGCTACCTGGCTGAAGAAACATTCCGAACAGAACGATATCGTCATCCCGCCTCCGGCTAACCACGGCAGCCCGGGCTGAGTTACCGGACGTCTACCGTGACCCACTGCTCGAACTCCGTATAAAAGCGGGTCATGCTGACCCGGTTGCGGCCAAGCGGAAAAATATAGCTATGATCAGAAAGCTTTTTCCCGGCGCTCAGAAAATAACCCAGATTACCGGCTTTATCCGCCAGCATCTTTCTGCTCAGCACCTGTCCGTCGCTGTCGACCACGGCTTCCGCCAGTACCAGATCATCGCTGTCTACGGGTTTCTCCAGGTCGTCTTCGGGCTTTGAGCCCAGGTTCTTTTTACCGTCTGTATAAAGGCAAACTATCCTGTCCTGGTAAGGGACAACGATTACCGAACTGGTCCAGTCCCCGGCCTGATTCCTGTAGAGCACTCCGAAATTGCACCGGCCGTTGCGGATGAACGCATTGATCACGGGGCCCGCGTACGTCCGGGCCATTGACGAGACCATGTCTCCCGAGCTTACTGTTTCATCGACGGTCTTCGTGGGTGAGCCGGATAAAACAAGCGTGCCATCCCCGAGACCCACCGCATGATAGTAGAAATGGTCCCTGAAATAACTCACGTGCTTCCTTCCCGCAAAATCCCGCTTCTCCAGCTTGCCCACAATTCCGGGCGGGAGAGGGTAGAACTGTGGTTTGGCGATCACAGCCCGCTCCGGATCCAGCGTGGTCGCCATAAAACCCGACTGGTCGTTACTCACAGCTGAACAGCTCGTCCGTATTCCCCGACTGTCCCACCATCAGCCGGTTGCCATCGGCACTTTTGCTGACGATCAGCCTGTTGTTCAGAATGGCGTCCCCGGCCTTGAACAGCCAGCCGTTGCGTTCGACGATATTATAGAGCTCGATATTCTCTTTTTCGTCCAGTGTTGCCGGATCGATCACGCACATGGACAGCTGGATGGACTTGTCTTCGATCACTTTGTAGTAGAACAGCAGCAGCCGGTCATGAAATTCGATCAGCTGCGGATTGAAAGGGCCGAACTCTTTTCCTTTTCCGTGGAGGGCCGCCGACTTCACCGATTTCATATCGGCGTCATACTTGTTGATCGTTATGGAAAGTCTGACGTTCTTCAGCGTGGCCGTATAGGCGAGCTGGGCATTGTGCCCCAGCTCCAGATTGAACCAGCCGTCTCCCAGCCTGACGGGATTGGGATCGAAATTGACAATATCGCTGCTCTTCAGCGCAAATTTTTTCGAATAGTTGATGCTGGTCGTCTGTGCGTTGCCGATGCAAAAGACGAAAAGAAAGAGTGCCGTTAGGGTTTGCTTCATTCAATGGGGTTTACAGTCTGACATATGTAGCCAGCTGTAAGATATGATTATTCGTAGAATTACTACCAGCCCCGCTGATATACTGATTCATATACCCGACCTCGAGATCGAACTGCTTGCACATGCGGTAGCCTGCCGCTACATAGGCCCGGTTCTGGTCGAAGACCTTGCCGTTGACAGCAGAAGCATCCCCGAGATTGAAGAAGGTCTCGTTCTGCAGCGCCGCAAACCAACCCTTCTCGAACTTGCCGCCCGTCGGAGCCAGCGGAGCGATGCCCCGCGCAAAATACCGGAGGCGATGCGCACTGCGGTGCCCGTCGCGTACCAGCTGACCGTTCTCCGGATGATGCTTCGGCAGATAGCGCTGCTCCAGACGGAGACGGTGCGTGAGCCTGGCTACTTCATGGTGATGCAGTTTTATAGGATGCGTATACATCAGCTGCTCCCATATACGATGTTCCGGAAGATAGCCTTCCACGCCGCCGGATATGCGCTGCTGAGGGATATAAGCGTATCCAACCGTGCCTGTAAGAGTCGGTGTAAAATAGAGGTTCAGGCCGGGTCTTAATAACAATGCGTGCATCTGTCTGACCTGATCCGTCGACCGCCACTGGGCGTCGAAATAGAACCCCGTCCGGGCAGACAGCTTATAATTCTGGAATGTTCCGGCCCAGCCCGCAAATTGTGTCTGGGAGAACGCGGGACTTGCGAGTCCTGAAAAAATCAACGTGCTGACAATCAGCAATTTGGTGTATTTGGTTAGCATACCCAAAGAGAATGAATTAAGTCTAAACGAAATGGTAAAATTGGTGTTATTTATTTACACCCCGCGACAGGCCCGGGCTCGCGAAAATCCACACCTGATTGTGCACACACGGTGGAAAAGTGAACCAAGGAAATATGAAAATGAAAAAATACTTTCGTTAACCACCGACCCGCCGCAAAACTGTTTTACAACAATCTTTTTTCAACTAACTAAGGACCTGAATATGGCAACGAAAAAGCAATCTGTAAAGGGCTTGCAATTCTCCCGCCGCTTTACGAAGGACGACATCAGTGTATTCGATCAGTTTACCTACGATTATCGCAGTTCCGTGATCCGCAACCCAAGTGGTGAGGTCGTATTCGAAATGAATAATGTCGAAGTTCCCTCGGGATGGTCCCAGATTGCTACCGATATTCTTGCCCAGAAATATTTTCGCAAGGCCGGCGTCCCTCAGCCGGACGGCTCGCTGGGCCGCGAGACCTCTGTACGACAGGTTGCGCACCGTATGGCCAACTGCTGGCGGGTCTGGGGCGAACGCTACGGCTATTTCGCTTCCGAAAAGGACGCACAGGTCTTTTATGAAGAACTCGTATACAGCATCCTCGACCAGGCCTGCGTACCGAACTCTCCGCAGTGGTTCAATACCGGTCTGCACGAGAGCTACGGCATCACCGGCAAACCCCAGGGACACTATTTCGTAGACGCCAACGACGGAGTACTCAAGAGGTCCACTTCCGCCTATGAACGTCCCCAGCCCCACGCCTGCTTTATCCTCAGCGTCGAGGACGACCTCGTCAACGAAGGCGGTCTGATGGACCTCTGGGTCCGCGAAGCCCGGATCTTTAAATATGGTTCCGGCGTCGGCACCAATTTCTCCCATATCCGCGGCGAAGGCGAAAAGCTCAGCGGCGGCGGAACGTCCAGCGGTCTCATGAGCTTCCTGAAGATCGGCGACCGCGCCGCGGGCGCCATCAAATCCGGTGGCACTACCCGCAGGGCCGCCAAAATGGTCTGTCTTGACCTCGACCACCCCGAAGTAATGGACTTTATCAACTGGAAGGTGGAGGAAGAAAAGAAAGTGGCCGCCCTTATTGCCGCCGGCTATCCCAGCGACTATGAAGGAGAGGCCTACAAGACAGTCAGCGGCCAGAACTCCAACAACTCCATCCGCATCCCCAACAGTTTCTTCCACAAGCTGGAGAATGACGAGGACTGGGAACTCACCGCCCGCCACGACGGCCGCATCATGAAACGCCTCCCCGCCCGCGAGGTCTGGAACCAGATAGCCTACGCTGCCTGGCGCTGCGCCGACCCCGGTACGCAATACGATACCACCATCAACGAATGGCATACCTGCCCCGCAGGCGGACCCATCAGGGCCTCCAACCCCTGCTCGGAGTACATGTTCCTCGACAATACGGCCTGTAACCTGGCTTCGTTCAACCTTCGCCGTTTCTACAACGAGAAGACCAACACCTTCGACGTCGAAAGCTTCGAATACATGACCCGCCTCTGGACAACGGTACTCGAAGTATCCGTCCTGATGGCGCAGTTCCCTTCCAGAGAAGTGGCACAGCTGTCCTACGACTACCGCACCCTGGGTCTGGGCTATGCCAACCTCGGATCGATGCTGATGATCATGGGCATTCCCTACGACAGCGAAGAAGCCCGCGGCATCGCCGGTGCTATCACCGCTATCATGACCGGCATCGCCTACAAGACCTCCGCGGAAATGGCCGCCGTGCTCGGCGCCTTCCCCCGCTATGAAGACAATCGGGAAAGCATGCTCCGCGTCATGCGCAACCACCGCCTGGCCGCCTACGACGCCGACGAATACGAAGGCCTCGAAATAAAGCCCCAGGGCCTCAAGGCTAAATACTGCCCCGACTATATGCTGAAAGCCGCTACCAAGGCATGGGACGAGGCGGTACAGCTCGGCGAGAAATATGGCTACCGCAACGCACAGGCTACGGTCATCGCTCCCACCGGCACCATCGGTCTTGTGATGGACTGCGATACCACCGGCGTGGAACCCGATTTTGCCCTCGTAAAGTTCAAGAAACTTTCCGGCGGCGGCTATTTCAAGATCATCAACCAGTCGGTTCCCACCGCCCTGAAGAACCTCGGCTACAGCGACAAGCAGATCGACTCCATCTGGACGCCGCCGTCGGCTCCGCCTTCGAGGTCGGATTTGTGTTCAACGTATATACGCTCGGCGAGGAATGTCTCCAGCGTCTGGGCTTCGAACCTTCCCAGTACTACAATTTCGAGTGGAACCTGCTCGAGGCGCTGGGCTTTACCGACGCCGAGATCGAAGCGGCCAATGACTATGTCTGCGGTACGATGACCATAGAAGGCGCCCCCTTCCTGAAAGAAGAGCACCTCTCCGTGTTCGACTGCGCCAACAAATGCGGAAAGAAAGGAGAGCGCTATATCCACGCCCACGGCCATATCCGCATGATGGGCGCGGCACAGCCCTTTATCAGCGGGGCCATCTCCAAAACGATCAACCTCCCCAACGAGGCAAGCGTCGAAGAGATCGCCGACGCCTATATGCTCAGCTGGCAGCTGGCGCTGAAAGCCTGCGCGCTCTATCGCGACGGGTCCAAGCTGTCCCAGCCCCTCAGCACCAAATCCGATAAGAAGAAGAAAGAGGTCGAAGCAGAGAAAGAGGTGACGCCGGCAGAAGAGGCGGCGCCAGTCGCCGAGACGCATATCGTAGACCTTGGCAAGCTCACCGTCCAGGAGCTCCTCGAAGAAGTTCAAAAACGTGTTCAGGCATCACCCGATACCAAGCTCAAGCGCGCCCTCGCCACTATCGTCGAGCGCCGAACCCTCCCGGCCAAACGCCGCGGGTTCACACAGAAGGCGAAGATCAACGGTCAGGCCATATTCCTGCGCACGGGCGAATACAGCGACGGAACGGTGGGGGAGATCTTCATCGACATGGCCAAGGAAGGGGCTACGATGAGGAGCATGCTCAACTGCTTCGCGATCTCGATATCCATCGGCCTGCAGTATGGCGTGCCGCTGGAAGAGTTCGTAGAGAAATTTGTCTTCACCAGATTTGAGCCGAGCGGTATGGTAGACCACCCGAATATCAAGAGTACAACTTCGATCGTGGACTTCATCTTCCGGTCGCTGGCTTATGAATACCTCAACCGCACGGACCTCGTCCACGTCCTCGACCGGCCCGAAGTCGGCAATACCGGCAACGACGACTGGGATCTGCCCTCGGAGACGGACAGAAAAGGCCCCGAACTCAGCGACGTTCGAATCGTCGCCAAAGCTGCCGGTGGCAGCAACGGTACTCCCGCGCCAACCCCGGCCAATTCCCGGGCCGCCCGCGCGGCGGCAGCCACTTCCCTCCACCGGTCGGACAACGGACTCGATGCGGTAAATGCAGCGGCCCGCAGCATGCAGAGCGATGCGCCTTCCTGCAACACCTGCGGCCATATCACGATCCGCAGCGGCACCTGCTACAAGTGCCTCAACTGCGGCAACAGCATGGGCTGCAGCTAACAACATGTCATTTCTTCACGGACGGTATTAACCATAATTCAGTTCCTCCATATCAATGGGGGAATTTTTTTGCCCCCGGGGCCCGGCGGCCCGGCCCCCGCCGCGGGGTACTCCTAGTTCTCAAACCTCACGGCCCCCGAATTATCCCAATTGACACTATATCCTTTTCCACTGGCGTCCATCGTCAGGGTCCCCGTATATTTCCGCCTCAACCAGACGATCTCGATGCCGATCGTCATCCCCGCACTAAATCCCGGCAGCTCAAGCGACTTGTTCACCGGCAACAGCGTGGCCTGGTACATCGGCGCATAGGGATAACTGGTCATCGCGAGACTGTCGGAGAATCTGAAGTTGTATTTACCGATCTCGGGCGGCACGATCATCAGCTGGAGATAAGGATCGGAGAATTCGTACTTACCGGTAGTCGTACAGGACAGCTGCATGCCCGCGACCGCCGGGCCGCCGTTGATACTGGTGGAGAAGATCGTCGGCCGGATAACCAGCGTGTCGTTGGCATGAATGTTATAGAACTGATAGAGCGTGTCCTTTCCCACCTGGACAGTCACAGTATTGGTATGCGCCAGCATCCGTCCGGCGATCGTGTCATAGATCTCAGCCTTCACCTGATAAGAGCCCGATCGCGTAAAAGCTACGCTCGCAAGACCGTACCGGTATTTCCCTGTCCAGACAGCGGCTCCATTGTCCGGAGACACCTGCCAGATATAGGCGGCGCCCGTCGGTGGATTGACAAAGTCGATGCTGTCTTTGAGGGCGGTGGAATCATAGATGATCGCAGCCTGGTTGACCCTGATCCGCGAATCGGTGAGAAAGGCAAGAACGTGCGCGTCGGGGTCGGACGAAGTCTTATGGCACGACGCTGCCGCCAGCGCCACCGCCAGTAGTGAAATTAGCTGTTTCATGACTGATTATTTTTTAAAAAGATATCGGAGCCCGAGGCTCACTCCAAAGGCGTCCATTGAGGGACCTTTGTCTAAATATTGCCGGTTGGTCAGCTGATACCGGTAGTATGGTTCGGCGAACAAAGACCACTGTCGCCCGACATTCTTTTCCAGGTCGATGCCGGTATAAAGGCTGGTCCCGGCTTGTTTGGGAATATTACGGTACAGGCTGAGCGAATCGGCTCCGGCCGAATGGAGATTGAAAATGGCTCCCGCATTGACGCCGATCTTGCCCCAACCCAGGTCTCTGCTGTATCCGACCAGCAGCGGCAGATCGATATTGTTGAAATGACCGGACGGGATATGGATACCCGAATCTCTGCTCCCGGAGAAATTGATTCTTGTATACTGGAGACCCGTGATCAGCGAGAAACTCTTCCCTATGGGGACGGCTACGCGAACGCCGGCGTTGCGGGCACCGGTCGGAGAGACATACAGGTCGAGGCTGATGGGTCTCTTCTTTTGGATAGGGGAGTCCTTTTTTGTTTTGAGTGCTGCGGCTTCGACCGGCAGTTTTTTCTTCGTGTCGATCCTCGCCGGTAAACCAGGCGTACGATGAGCCTGCTCTTCCCCCCTCATCCCACCACCAACTCTCTTGTTCTCCACAACTTCTCCGGCTTTCTCCTCTACTCCCTTCTTCCGTCCATCCTTTCCGGCCCCTGGCCCATCGTCCCCGGTCCGCTGACTTTTCACATC
>Ga0310811_10013959_pt1 | contig 10468 bp, 10 predicted proteins | sample YCmetagenome_FD_207642 | JGI IMG/M metagenome (GOLD analysis project Ga0310811, IMG submission 207642) | Soil microbial communities from experimental microcosm in Duke University, North Carolina, United States - YC | ecosystem: Engineered > Artificial ecosystem > Soil microcosm > Unclassified ... | reverse complement strand
TCCCGGGCGTGGGTGTCGGCGTGCCGGTGCGGGCTGGAGTCGCAGCAGCCGACGTGCCCACAGGTCAGGCACAGCCGCAGGTGCGCCCAGACCTCCTCACCGAGCGCGGCGCAGTCCTCGCAGCTCTTGTCGGTGTGGCCGGGCGTCGGCTCGACCCAGTGCGGGTCATCGAACGGCTCGGTGTGGGGGCAACTCACTACGGGGGTCCCTCCGGGTCCGGTGATGTGACGGTGCGACGTGTGACGGTCTCGGCGGGGGTTGGCCGCGCGGGCGCCCGCCTCACCAGCCATCCTGCACGATGTGGATGGTCTACCCCTGATCGCACTGGTCATCGCCTCGCTCGCCGTCACCGCCCTGTGCCGGCGGTGGGGGCTCGGTCCGCCGCTGCCGCTGGTGCTGGCCGGTATCGCCGCCTCAGCCATCCCGGGGGTACCCGACTTCTCCATCGAGCCGGACGTGGTGCTCGCGCTGGTCCTGACCCCGCTGCTGTACTCGGCCGCGCTGGATTCCTCCTACCTGGGCTTCCGGGCCAACCTGCGCCAGATCGGGCTGCTCGCCGTCGGCCTGGTGATCTTCTCGACGGTGGTCGTCGGGCTGGTCACGTGGTGGGTGGCGCCCGGTCTGGGGCTGGTGCTTCCGCTGGGCTCGGCGCTGGTACTGGGCGCGGTGGTGGCCCCGCCGGACGCGGTCGCCGCGATCGCCGTCGGGCGCCGCCTCGGGCTGCCCCGCCGGATCATGACGATCCTGGGTGGCGAGAGCCTGGTCAACGACGCCGCCGCGCTGACCCTGTTCCGGGTGGCCGTGGCCGGCGCCGGTGGTGGTGCCGTGGGTGGCGCGGCGGCCGGTTCCGGTTCGGCGGGGGGCGCGGCGGGGCAGGGCATGTCGCTGGCGCACGCGGCGGGGATGTTCCTGCTGGCCGGCGTGGGCGGTGTGGTGATCGGGCTGGCCGCCGCCTGGGTGGTGCACCGGATCCGGCTGTGGCTCAACGACGCGCTGATCGAGAGCGCGTTCGGGCTGGTCGTGCCGTTCGTGGTGTACGCGCTGGCCGAAGGCGCACACTCGTCCGGGCTGCTCGCCGTGGTGGTCGCCGGGCTGTACCTGGGCCACCGCGCGCCCGAGACCGGGTTCGCCACCCGGCTGCAGGACGACGCGGTGTGGCGGGCGTCGGACACCGTGCTCGAGTCGGTGGTGTTCGCGCTGATCGGGTTGCAGCTGACCGCCATCCTGGGCCAGGTCCGGGAGGTCGGCCCCGCCCTGCTGGTCGGCCTGGTCGTGACCGCCACCGCCGTCGTCGCCCGCGTCGTGTGGGTGTTCCCCGCGACCTACGTGCCTCGGCTGCTCGTCCCGTCCATCCGCCGCACCGACCCGTACCCCCGCTGGCAGGTGCCCGCGGTGATCGCCTGGTCGGGGATGCGTGGTGTGGTGTCGCTGGCCGCCGCGTTCGCCATCCCCGAGTCGGTGCCCGGGCGCCCGGAGCTGCTGTTCCTGACCTTCTGCGTCACCGTCGGCACGCTGCTGCTGCACGGGCTGACGCTGCCCTGGCTGATCCGCAGGCTCGGGGTGCAGGGCGTCGGGGAGTCCCAGGCCGACGCGCTGGCCGAGGCCCAGGCCCAGTACGCCGCCGGGCGGGCGGCGATGACCCGGCTGGACGAGCTGACCGAGAACGGCGACGCCGAACCCCGCTCGGTGCAGAAGCTCAAGCGGATGGCCGAGATGCGCACCAACAGCTCCTGGGAACGTCTCGGGCGGGACGTCGCCGAGACCGGTGAGGGCCCTGGAGCGACCTACCGGCGGCTGCGCCGGGAGATGCTCACCGCCGAACGCGACACGTTCGTCCAGCACCGCAACGAGGGCCGTATCGACGACGAGGTGCTGCGCCGGGTGCTGCGCGAGCTGGACCTGGAAGAGGCCATGCTCTCCCGCGACGACTGACCCCGGCGCTCCCGAGCGCTCGCTCGGTCGGGGTCGTCACGGCCCCTGGAACGCAGCGACGGCGCCTCCCGTGGTGTGGAGGCGCCGTCGTGCGGAACGCTGCGCGGTGCGGCCGGTCAGCCGACCGCGTAGACCAGGTCGACCGAGGCGGTGAGCGCCTGGCCGTCGTCCTTGATGTCGCCGAGCGAGAGCCCCGGCGGGGTGGACGAGGTGCTGCTGGAGCTCTGGCCGGACGGCTCGGTCGGCGACGGTGCCGCCGAGACGTCGTTGATCGAGATCAGCTGGCCGAGAGCCTCGCCCGCCGCGTCGGCCATCGCCTTCGCCGAGTCCTGGGCCGACCGGATCGCCGCGGCGCGGGCCTGCGCGCGCAGCGCCGAGTCGTCGGCGATGGAGTAGCTGACCTGCACCTGCCCGGAGTCACCCGCGGTGTCGATGACCGAGGAGATGACGCTGCCCGCGGTGCTCACGTCGTGCAGCACCGCAGTGATCGACTTCGAGGCGATGAACCCGGTGACCCGGGTGCCGCCGACACCGGTGGCCGAGGTGATGACCGGCGAGAACACCGGGGACACCACCAGGGAGCCGCCGCGGATGTCCTGCGGGCTGACGCCCTTGCCCTTCAGCCCGCCGACCACGGCGTCGGCCTTGCCGGTGGTCTGGTCCAGCGCCGACCGGGCGGTGATCGCCTGGACCTGGACCAGCGTGGTCACCGTGGCGGTGTCCGGCGCGCCGACGACCGTGCAGCTGCCGTGGACGAGCATGCCGGCGGATATGCCGGCGCTGTTCGTCGGAGCCTTGGTCGCCGAGCCGTTGCTGCCGGCCGAACAACTGGTGTTGGCGGGGAGGGAGGATGACGAGGTTGACGAACCGGTTCCGAGGTTCATATTCGAACATCCGGTCAACAACAGCGCTCCCGACAGCACCAACGCCGGCGCCGACAAGCCACGCAACATGTGCAAACTCCTTGACGTGCGGTTCTGAGAGCTCTCCGGACGGAGCCGCAACACTAAACCCTACTGCAACGGGGTGAAGTCACCGTTCAATAGTCCGAACGAACGCTCGGGCGCTGCTCCGAACGGGACGAACCCGCAGGTTGACGGGGGATGGCGCACGGATGGACTCCGGATTGTGGGGGAACTAACCGACGGCGTACACCAGGTCCACCGTCACCCGCAGTTCCTGAGAACCGGGCTCAACCGGGGCGTCGGCCGTCGCTCGTGAGGCCTGGGCGCCGTAGGGCACCGGCGGCGGGGTCGAGGAGCCCTCGGTGATCGAGAGCAGCGGGCCCAGGGACACCCCGGCGGCGTCGGCGAGTTGTTTGGCCTTCGCCTTGGCCTGGCCCACCGCGTCCGCCCGGGCCTGCGCCCGCAGCGCGCCGTCGTCGGCGATGGAGAAGCTCAGTTGCTGCACGCGCACCGCGTCGCCGGCGGCCTCCGCGGCGGCGTCGATGACCGCGCCGGACGCGCCGATGTCGTGCATCGTGGCGGTGACCATGTTCGACACCTGGTAACCGGTGATCCTGTTGCCGCCGCCGGGGAACGAGCCGCCGTACATCGGGGAGATGCTCAGCTCGCTGGTCTGGAGGTCCTTCGGCGCGACCCCCTTCGCCTTGAGCATGGCGATCAGCGCGGTGGTCTTGGCGTTGTTCTGGGCCAGGGCGTCGCGGGCGCTCGCGCTCTGGGTCTGGGCGCCGAGCACCAGGGTCACGGTGTCCGGGATGCCGGTGACCTTGCCCTCCCCGTGCGCCACGATGCCCTGCTGGGCTCCGCCGGGGGCCGCGGCCGGCGCGGCGGTGGACGAGCAGGCGCTCAGCAGCGCGGCGGCCGCGAGCAGCGCGGCGCCGGAGGCCAGACGGGTACACAGATGGTCACGCGACATCGCGGGCTCCTCGGATCAAGGGTCGTCACACCCTAGGACGGAGCCGGCAGAAGATCGGTTCGTTTCCTCCGCACACCCGTTTCGCGCGCCGCACACCGGTTTCGCGCGCCGCACACCCGTTTTGTGCGCCGCACACCCGCTGCGGGCGGTGTGCCACGTACGAAGTGGGTGTGCGGCGAGCCTGTCAGCCCGGCGCGGAGGGCGGCTAGCGCTCGATGGTCTGGTCGCGGCCGGGGCCGACGCCGATCGCGGAGATCCGGGCGCCGATCATCGCCTCGAGCTTGAGCACGTAGTTCTGCGCGTTCGCGGGCAGGTCCTCGAACCGGCGGCACTCGGAGAGGTCCTCCCACCAGCCCGGCAGCTCCTCGTACACCGGGACGGCGTGGTGGATGTCGGTCTGGGTCATCGGCATCTCGTCGCACCGGCGGCCGTCGACCTCGTAGGCCACGCACACCGGTACCTTCTCCAGCCCGGAGAGCACGTCCAGCTTGGTCAGGAAGTAGTCGGTCAGCCCGTTCACCCGGGTCGCGTAGCGGGCGATCACCGCGTCGAACCAGCCGCAACGCCGGGCCCGGCCGGTGGTCACGCCGACCTCGCCGCCGACCTTGCTCAGGTGCTCACCCATCGCGTCGAACAGCTCGGTGGGGAACGGGCCGGAGCCGACGCGGGTGGTGTACGCCTTGAGGATCCCGATCACCCGGGTGATCTTCATCGGGCCGATGCCGGAGCCGACCGCCGCGCCGCCCGCCGTCGGGTTGCTCGACGTGACGAACGGGTAGGTGCCGTGGTCGACGTCGAGCAGGGTGCCCTGCGAGCCCTCCAGCAGGATGGTGTCGCCGGCGGCCAGCGCCTGGTCGAGCAGCAGCCGGGTGTCGGCGATGCGGTGCTCGAACTTGCGCGAGGAGTCGAGCACTGTCTCGATTACTTCGTCGACCTCCATCGCCCGGCGGTTGTACACCTTGACCAGCAGCTGGTTCTTGAACTCCAGCGCCGCCTCCACCTTCTGGCGGAGGATCTTGTGGTCGAGCAGGTCGGCCGCGCGGACGCCGACCCGGGCGATCTTGTCCTGGTAGGCCGGGCCGATGCCGCGCCCGGTGGTGCCGATCTTGGCCTTGCCCAGGAACCGTTCACTGACCTTGTCGATGGCCACGTGGTACGGCATGATCATGTGCGCGTCGGCGGAGAGCAGCAGGCCGCTGGTGTCGACCCCGCGCTCCTCCAGGCCGCTCAGCTCCTCGATCAGCACCCCGGGGTCGACCACCACCCCGTTGCCGATCACGTTCTTCACCCCGGGCGTGAGGATGCCCGAGGGGATGAGGTGCAGGGCGAACTTGTCCCCGTTCGGCAGCACCACGGTGTGGCCGGCGTTGTTGCCACCCTGGTAGCGCACCACCCACTGGACCTGGCCGCCGAGCAGGTCGGTCGCCTTGCCCTTGCCCTCGTCGCCCCACTGGGCGCCGATCAACACGATGGCGGGCATGAAGGACCACTCCTGGCATGGCTGGGATGGGTTAGGGCCGCCTTTGGGCCTCGAAGAGACTAGCTCACCAGGGGCTCAGGTGCGATTCCCAGGCATCCTACCTGCTCATGGCCGGGGAAGATCGGCGATCAGATCGTTCAGCTGGGTCAGCAGCGCCTCGGCGGTGATGGGGGCGATCGTCACCTCGGGCCCGTCGGGCGTGGGGCGGCGCACCTTCAGGTAGTCACCGGTGCCCGAGCGGTGGAAGCCCACGGCCCATTCCGCCGGTAGCTGCACACCGGGCTGGTCGGACACCCTGGCCAGCGCGGTGAACTGGCCGCTGGAGTTGATCTCCGAGCACATCAGCGCGAGGGACTGCGCGTCGGCCTGGCTCACCCCGGCCTCGGCCAGCCGGTCGGCCACCGTCCACCAGCTGCCGTCCTCGGCGCCCCCGGTGGCGGTGTCCAGGACCTCGGCGGAGATGCTGACGGCGCTGACCCGCCCCTGGTTCAGCGGCCCCACCAGCTCGACCATGGTGATGGGCACGCTCTCCCCGGCGGTCGGCAGGACGAACAACCCGGGCTCGTGCGCGTCGTCGACCACCAGCAGCGCGCCGTGCTCGCCGTCCACCGCGCCCTGGACGATCAGGCCGTCGGAGAGCTTCAGCTCCAGCGCGACCGGGGCTGCCGCCAGGACCCGCAGGGCCTGCTCCAGGTCGGCGCACGGCCCGGCGTCGTCGACCAGGCCGCGGTGGTAGAGCTGGTCGAGCGCGATGGCGTATTCCACCGCGGCGTCCTCGATCGTCTCCGGGATGCTCACCTCGAGCTCGGCCGGCGGATCACCCAGGCCCATGGCGTGCCAGCAGGCCAGGAACTCCTCGTCGGTCAGCGCCATGACCCGTGACCAGTCGCTGCCGCTGCCCATGCCGACCATGGTCGCATCCCGGGGGTACGGGCGACCAGCGTCCGTGGCACCCTGCTCGGCGAGATGACCACGATCGTGCTGACCTGCCCCGGATGGACGGGCCCCCCGCCGTTCGCGGCGTCCGGGCTTGCGCCGTTCGTCCGGACAGCGGTGGAGCCTCCGGTCGTCCGGACACCGGTCGAGCCGCCGGTCGTCCACGCGGTACCGGAGCGGCCCGGCAAGGACGACCTGGCCGAGCCGATGGCCGCGCTGGAGCGGGGCGATCCCGACAACCGGCTGGTGGTCGCCGGCACCGACGCCGACCTCAACGCCGTCGTCCTGCGCCTGCTGCGCACCGAACGGCTGGCCGACGTCGCGGTGGCCTACCTGCCCGCCGACCCCCGCTCCGCCGCCGCGGCGGTCTGGTCGCTGCCGACCGACCCCACCCGAGCCGCCGACCTGGCCCTGCGGGGCGACCCCGACCCGGTGCCCCTGGTCCGCGACGACAGCGGCGGTGTGCTGCTCGGACGCGGTGAGCTCGCCCCGATGCGTGGCGTCGTCTGGTGCGACGACCAGCTGGTGCTGCGCGGGCAGGCCAGCCGGCTGGAGGTGACCCCGGCCGTCCCCGACGGGGTCGCGGTGCGCGCGGCCAGGATCGGGGTGCTGGGCCTGCGGTCGTCCTCGGCGGTCGGGCGGGCGGTGCAGGTGGGCTGCATGTCCGCCGCCGTGACGTTCGACGGGATATCGCACGACCGCCCCGTCAACCGCTGGACCTGGTACCGCCACACCGAACCGTTACGCCTGGTCCGGGGCCTGCCGGCGAGCTGAGGCCGCCGCCTGGCGGGACTGTCGGGGGGCGCGGGCACACTGGGCTCGTGGAGCAACGAATCAGCCTGGTGACCCTCGGGGTCACCGATCTGGCCAGAGCCCGCGCCTTCTACGAGGCACTCGGATGGGGCGGCGCGCAGCAACCCGACGGAGAGGTCTGCTTCTTCCAGGCCGGCGGCATGGTGTTCGGGCTGTGGACCGCGCTGGGCGGTCACGGCGCGCCGGGCATCGAGCTGGCGCAGAACGTCCGCTCCGAGGAGGAGGTCGAGGCCCTGCTCGCCGAGGCGGCGGCCGCCGGCGGCACGGTGGTGCGTCCGGCGGAGCGCACCGAGTGGGGTGGCTACTCCGGTGCCTTCGCCGACCCCGACGGTTACGTCTGGGAGGTGGCGCACAACCCGTTCTGGACGATCGCGGACGACGGCACCGTCACGATCTAACCCTCGTCGTCGGGGCGGACCGTCGAGACCAGCCACTGGAAGTCCGGCAGCGCCGCCCGGTGCTGCTCGGCGGTCGCGGTGAGCACCAGCCGGATCACCGCGCGCCTGGTCGGATCCTCAGCGTCCAGCATCGACAGGTAGACCTGTGACTGCAGCAGGTCGAGCTCCGCGCCGTCGACCGGGGCGGTGATCTTCAACGTCTGGGTGAGCGCGGGGGCACCGGCCGACCCGACCTCCGCCCGGGTGAGCACCGCGACCGCCTCGGGGCCGGCCAGAGCCTCCCGCAGGGTCTGCACGGAGTGGTCGGCCATGCCGGCCAGCGGGGCGGCGTCGGGGCGGTACTCGCCGTCGATCGTCACGTTGGCGGTGAACCCCCGGTCGGGGTCCGGCAGCATCGCCACGAACGCGGCGTTGGGGGCGTCCACCTCGTCGGGCGGGACCGGGCGCCAGTCCTCCGGCAGCCGGAAGGCGATGGGGGTGGGCAGCGAGGTGGCCACTGGTGGCGCTCCTACTCGGATCGTGGGTGGGTGAACAGGGCTGAGAGCGAGTCCGCCGCCTCCATCACGGTGCGCTCGACCTTCTCCGGGTCGACGGTGATGTCGAGGCCCTCCGATCCGCCGATGCCCAGCGCGGCGCCGATGTGCCCGTGCAGGTGGAACTTGCCGTTCTTGAACTCGTATCCGCCGTCCAGCTTCGCGCCGATCCCGGCCCAGGCCTCGCTGTGCATCCCGACCCCGATCCCGGCGAGGTCCGCGCCGAAGTCGACGGCCGCCTTGCCACCGGCGAACCCCTCGGCCGAGATCCCGACCTTCTCCGGCGTCAGGTCCAGGCCGAGGTCGCCCCGCAGCCCGCCGAACGCCTCGCCGGTGGTGCGGGCCCCGAGAATGCCGTAGGACCCGGTGACCTCGGCGGTGGCCCGTAACCCGTCGGAGGCGGCCAGGTGGAAGTCGGGTCCGGAGGCCTCGGCGCCGTAGGTCAGCCCGTTGAACCCGGCCCTGCCCTGGCCGTTCACCCCACCGGCGGAGAACCCGCCCGCCGCGCCGGCCGAGCCGGTGAGGGTGTCGTGCAGGACGTCCAGCGCGCTGCCCGGGGCCCGGTCCGCGCCGGATCCGGGCAGGGTCACGGGCAGCCCGGTGCCGCCGACCGCTCTCGCCGTCCGGTCACCGGCCGCGCGTAACTGGTCGCGGGCGTGGGCCAGGACGTCCTGGGCCTCGCGCCGCAACGGCTCACCGGGGTCGGTGAACGGCTCGATGTACTCGCAGCGGGCGGCCGCCTCGGTGGCCGCCACGTCGTAGCGGGCGGCGGCCTGGCGGGTCTGCGCCTCGGCCTGTTCCCACAGCGTGACGGCGCCGGCCGCCTGCCCCTGGGCCCACCGCAGGGTGCCGGCGTAGGCGGTCAGCGCGGCGGTGGCCGCCCCGACGGCATCGGCGACCTTGAACCACTTCGGCGGTTCGCCGGCCCACATCCGGGCGAACCGCGCGCCGGCCAGGCCGTCCCAGTCGCCGACGCCGACCGACCGCAGTCGCGTACCGACCTGGTCCATCCGCGTACCGTGCCGGGCCAGCGCGACCGCATCGGCCTCGATCGTCTCCGGCGCCCCGGGGATCAGCGCCCGGGGATCGGTGGTCTGGCCCAGCTCGGCCATCACCCGGCCCGCCGTTCGCCCGGCACACCGTTCGCGCCCGGCACGCCGCTGGCGCCCGGCACGCGGCTCGCGCCCGGCACACCCAGCAGCCCCGCCAACCCGGCCTGCTCCGGACTCAGGCCCGCCGCCGCGGCCATGCCGGGCCCGCCGGCCGTGCCGCCCACGGCCCGTAGCGCCGCCTGCTCCTGCGCCAGGTATGCGCTCGCCCCGGCCCGCAGGCCCGTCGCGGCCCCCTCCGCCCCCGCCTGCAGCATCACCGTGGCCTGCCGGAGCGCCGCGCCGAACCGGGCAACCGCCTCGGCGGCCCCGGGGTGGCCGTAGTCCGGCCCACCGGCCGGTGTCGGCACGGCCGCGACCTCACCCCCACGCACCGCCGCGTCGATCGCGGCGGCCGCTCCCGTCAGCTGCTCGGGGGTCACCCCGAGCCCGGTCGCGTCCATCCCCGTCACCGATCCATCCCGCCTCTCGAAACCCCGGCCCGGCCCCGTAACGGGTGCGGACGCTACGGAGCAGCGCGCGGGCCGTGGGGCGGAATGAGAAAACTCGTTCACGTCCGCAAATGTCCCGGCGGTACGGTCGCGGACATGGCCGGTGACGCGTCGGAGCAAGGTTCAGAAGAGGTCCGGATGGACACCCTCTCGGTGCATGCCGGTGAGCGGCGGCCCGGGCCGGACGGGTCGGTGGTGTTCCCGATCTACCAGGGCACCGTCTTCGAGGTGGAGCCCGGGACGGACTACCACGACATCAAGTACATCCGGCTGAACTCCACGCCGTCGCAGGTCTACCTGCACGACAAGATCGCCGCGCTGGAAGGTGCGCAGGCCGCGCTGGCCACCGCGTCCGGCATGGCCGCGTTCACCGCGATCCTGCACACCGTGCTCAAGGCCGGCGACCATGTGCTGGCCGCCGACTGCCTCTACGGCGGCAGCTACGACTTCCTGGCCGGGCACGCCGAGTCGCTGGGCTGGAGCTACACCTTCGTCGACCCGCAGGCCCCCGACACCTGGGCGGCGGCCGTCCGCCCGGAGACCAAGGCGTTCCTGGTCGAGTCCATCGTCAACCCGCTGGTCCGGGTGCCACCGCTGCGGGAGGTCGTCGCGTTCTCCCGGCGGCACGGGCTGACCAGCGTCGTGGACAACACCTTCGCCAGCCCGGTGAACCTGCGGCCGCTCGACCTCGGGTTCGACCTGTGCTGGCACAGCGCCACGAAGTACCTCAACGGGCACTCCGACCTGGTCGCCGGCTGCATCTCCGGCAGCCACGAACAGATCGAGGCGGTCCGTCACACGCTCAACCTCTACGGCGGCACGCTCGACCCGCACGCCGGGTTCCTGCTGGCGCGCGGCCTGAAGACCCTGGGCCTGCGGGTACGGGCGCAGAACCACA
>Ga0310811_10013957_pt1 | contig 10469 bp, 5 predicted proteins | sample YCmetagenome_FD_207642 | JGI IMG/M metagenome (GOLD analysis project Ga0310811, IMG submission 207642) | Soil microbial communities from experimental microcosm in Duke University, North Carolina, United States - YC | ecosystem: Engineered > Artificial ecosystem > Soil microcosm > Unclassified ... | reverse complement strand
AGATAGGATCCCAGTTCTTCAACATAGCGCTGGGCGCCAATGCCCGCACCTATTCGACAGATTTCAAGTCATTTGAGGCGGCTGGGTTCGCCAGCGACCGGTTTTCCAATATCGGCTTTGCGGCGAGTTATTATCCGGGGCATACGCCGGGCGGGGATTATTCCCAGCAAAGACTGGTCGGTAGTTTTTTGAACGCCAACTACTCGTGGCTGAACAAATACCTGCTGGACCTGTCCGTGCGGGCCGATGGCTCTTCGCTCTTCGGGGAGAACAACCGTGTCGCGCCATCCTGGGCGGCGGGGATCGGCTGGAATGTTCATAAAGAAGATTTCTTTCGCAATACCGTTGTCAGCCAGCTGAGGCTTAGGGCCAGCACCGGTCTTACGGGGTCGGTCTCTTTTCCTCCCTATATGGCGCAAACTACTTACAACTATTATACCACCAACTGGTATAGTACCGGTGTCGGCGCCGTTGCCAACAACTATGGCAACGAAAACCTGAAATGGCAGCAGACGCACAACTATGACGCCGGTATGGACCTTGGTCTTTTTAAAGACCGCATCATCATCTCACCCCGCTACTATTACAAGCTGACGAAGGGTACGCTGGCGGATATCCAGCTGCCGCCTTCAGCCGGTTTCTCGTCCTACACGGATAACCTGGGTGATATGGCCAATAAAGGATGGGAGCTGAATTTTAAGGTAACAGCCTTCCACAACCGGGACTGGAATGTCAGCGTATTTGCGAACCTGGTTCATAATACCAATGTCATCAAAAAGATCTCCAATTCCCTGACCTCTTACAATGACAAGGCCAACCAGGCGCAGCAGGCCGATTCGTCTCTGAGGACTACTCCTTTGCTGCATTACCAGGAAGGACAGTCGATCAACGAGATCTATGCTGTCCGTTCGCTGGGGATCGATCCGGAAAATGGGAAGGAGATCTTCATAAAGAGAGACGGCACACATACCTATACCTATGATGTCAAGGATATCGCACCACTGGCGGATCCGACGCCAAAGGTGCAAGGCTCGTTCGGTACCGCAATGTCCTATAAGGGGTTTCAGTTCAATACCATTTTCATGACCACCATCGGGGCCAAAGACTATAACCAGACCCTTGCCGACCGTGTGGATGATGCCAACCCCCGTTACAATGTCGACAGCCGCGCCTTGTCCGGCCGCTGGAAGAACCCCGGCGATCATGCCCAGTTCAAAAGCATCTCCGATCTTTCGGTGACTTATCCGACAAGCCGATTCATACAGAATCTGAGTACGCTGGACCTGAGCTCAGTATACCTCTCATATGATTTCAGCAAGCGGATCTATTCCCGTTTGTCGATGAAGAACCTGCGGGTAGCCCTGACGGCGAATGAAGTATATTTCTGGTCAACGGAAAAGATCGAGCGAGGTACAGAATATCCCTATGCGCGGAGCTTTACCTTTTCCATTCAAACAAGCTTTTAAACTGACTACTCATGAAGAGATTAATTATATACCTGTTGCCGCTGATGCTGCTGGGCAGCTCCTGCAAAAAATATCTTGATGTCAAACCACAATCCCAGGTAGCCGCCGATCAGCTGTTCAGCACCCCCCAGGGGTATGAACAGGCGCTGAATGGTGTGTATACCCGGTGCAGCCAGAGTGATCTTTATGGCACAGAATTGACTATGGGTCTGCCGGATGTGCTGGCCCAGGACTGGACGGTGGCGCCCAACGCCGACTACTTTCTGAACTACCTGCAGACGATCCTGTATAATTATGGGGACCAGAATTTTATTAGCCGGAAAGACGGTATCTGGAGCGGGCTTTACAATGCCATTGCCAACGATAACCTGCTGCTGAAATACATCGATTCCGGCAAGGTCCTGCCTGCTGCCGAATATCCGCTGATAAAGGGCGAGGCACTGGCCTTGCGGGCCTATATGCATTTTGACGCACTTCGGCTTTTTGGTCCCTCTTATCTTACCGGCGCCGGCACCGCGGCTATTCCCTATGTCACCACTTTTTCCAACAAGGTCACTCCGAGCTCTACTGTTGCCGATGTCATTAAACAGACTTTAAAAGACCTGAATGACGCAAAGACGCTGCTGCGCCAGGTAGATCCTATTCTCAATGCCTCCTATATCGTGGGCTATTCCAGTGATACCAGCTCGGAAACCAGGTCGCCAAACCTCTTCCTGCAAAACCGGAGAAACCGGCTGAACTATTATGCCGTCTGCGGAGAGCTGGCGAGGGTTTACCTCTATATGAATGACAAAGCAAACGCATTGAGCAATGCGTTGGAAGTGATCAATTCGAGGAAATTCCCCTTTACCAGCCAGGGCGATCTCAACGCCCCCGATCCTACGAAAAGGGACAAGATACTTTTCAAAGAGCTGTTGTTCTCCTGGTCCATTCCAACGCTGAAAGATACCTTGAACAAACAATTCGGCGCAAAGGAAAATTCCCTGCACATGACGAACGATATGGGCAACCTGATCTATGAGACCGCAGGGGTAGGAGCCGGTGATCTGCGATTTAAACAATGGTTCACTCCGGATGTCAGCCTGTATTTCTCGAAATACAGCCGGGATCCCAACAGCAACCTGGATTCTATCGTTGCCCCGGCCCTCCGGCTTAGCGAAATGTATTATATAGCTGCGGAGTCTTCCTATGATATCGATCCGGTAAAAGCCGCCAGTTACGTCGACACCGTATGCGCCGCGCGTAATGTCGTCCCCTTACAGGTCAGCTCATCTGCCGATTTTATAACAGCGCTGATCAAAGAGGCAAGAAAGGAATTTGTCGGCGAAGGCCAGATCTTTTACATGTACAAACGCTTGAATAGAGGCATCGTCGGACCGACCGGTATTGTCAATGCGCCTACCAACAAAGTTTTTGTATTGCCGCTGCCGATCAACGAGATCGAGTTTGGAGGCCGATAAAAGAATTCAATTTAATGATTAAACGAGATTTGAAATGAATATCATCAAAACTATACTGGGAGTACTGCTGCTTACAACGGTAATGGCCAGCTGTCATAAAGAGGCGCTGCCGCTTTACCAGCAAACCCGGAACAATGTTTTTTTTAATTTTAGCAACGGTAAAGACAGCGTGACCTATACCTTCGCCTATACCCCGGGAGTGCTTGTTGACACTATTTATCTGCCGATCAGTATCTCGGGCAACCGTGCTCCCAAAGGAGTGTCCTATAAAGTGGCAGTGACGGACAGCGGTACTACGGCTGTTGCCGGTCTGGACTATGTAGCGCTGCAGCCTTCCTATGCCATAGCGCCGGATAGCGGTACTGCCTGGCTGCCCATCATACTGCTCAACAATGATACGCTGCTGACGCAGCACTCCGTCACGCTAAACCTGGAGCTGGTGGCCACATCCGATCTGGGTGTACAGATGCCCGATGTTATCAGGGCCAGGGTTATTATCTCCAATAAACTTGAAAAGCCGGACTGGTGGGATCGGTGGATGACAAATTATTCGGATGAGAAGTTCGAACTGTTCATCATAGCTACAAATGGTGTCACCCAACTGGCCAATGACGATGCTACTTACGGCTTGTTTGCTCCCCAGTCCCTTTATTATATCGGGCTGATGAACGATCTTATCAATGACCCGGTAGGCTGGATAACGAAGAACCCCAACCGCGGATATGTATTAGATCCCCAGAATGACGGAACCTGGTATTTTTATAATAGTCTCACTCCCTCCAGCAGAATCCAGGTAATCTTCGATCCATCTGCCAACCGCTATTATTTTGTCCAGAAGGCCGGAGGATATGTCACCCCTAATTAAAAGCTTAAAAAATGAAACGACTCTTTTTTTATATATTGGCTCTGGCAGGCATCGGTCTTTCCGTGAGCTCCTGCAAGAAGGATAATGGAAATTATACTTATCATCTTCCGCCGATGCCGGTAGTCCACCTGGATACGGTCTACAATGCCATCCTGGGGGATACGCTGGTCATCGATCCAAAAGTAACCATCTCCGATAAGTCGCATGTGCTCGGTTATGCCTGGGCGCTCCAGACAGGGATCCTTACTCCGCCGATCGTCTCGACCGGCGCACAGTTAAAGCTTATTTTTACACTGCCTGCCGGCCGCTATAATGGCAAGCTGACAGTGACTGACAGCACCAACGGGCAAAAATACTTCTACGACTTTATTGTCCAGGGGACTACAATCTATGGAAAAGGCATATTGATCCTTAGCCAGGAAGCGGGGATCTCGCAATTATCCTTTGTGCTCCCCGACAGCAGCATGCAGCTTCGGATCTACAAGACGCTGAACGGAACGGATCTTCCCGCTAATGCGCAGCAGCTGATCCCGATGTTCAATGTCGATCTCAACAACGGGGCGTTGTTCAATTACTGGATAATTTGCTCGCAGGGCAGCGATCCCGGTGTACAGATCGATCCTAATACCCTGCTGCCGATCAGGACGTTGAAGCAGAACTTCTTTACTACTCCGTCAGGCATCACTCCCGGACAGCTCTTCAATGATCCCGGGAAGGGTGTGCTGGAAGGTGTACTCAACGGACAGCTTTGGCAGGGCGCCTGGCAGACGGCATATTTCTCGGATATCTATGGGCAATTCGGATCACCGGCTACCGGAGACTACCAGCTTTTCCCACAGGTCATCTTCGACCCGCTGGGCCCCGGGTATTACCTGGGATATGAAGCCAATAAGAAACAGGTCGTCGCCTTTACCAACTTCGGGCTGCCGGCCTATATCGGCCCGGGTTATATCGATACGGTTACTTCGCCTTCCTTTGATCCGACAAATGTAGGATTGGACATGCTGGATTTTGAGCAGATCAATCAGGCCAACTGTTATATGTTTGGCAAGGCGGCGAATGACTCTGTCTATGAGCTGGAATTTGGCACTTACTTCCAGGGGCCCATTTATGTCAACCCGATACACAAGCGGCCTTTCGCCCGCCAGGATCTGATAAAGGCGGATACGAAATGGGCCAGCTCGCCAAAGGAGATCTTCTTTTTTACTTCGGGTTCCACTATTTACGAATACAACCCGACCAACCAGTCGTTCAGGCCGCTGACGACCGATTTCGGTGGAAAGGCGATCACGATGCTGAAAGCTTCTGCAGATGGAAATACGCTGACCACGGGTGTGGATGGATCGGTCTTTTTCCTGGATGTCAGCACCGGCAAATATGGTGACGTCATCCGTCGTATCGATAATATTCCCGGCTCTCCGAAGGATGTATATGTTCGCACTAACTAAACAAAGTATGATCAGGAAATTATTATTATTAGCGGGTTTGTTACCGCTGTTTGCCAGGGCTCAGGACTTTACCCTGAAAGGCCGGATCGGGCATTTCAATGCGCCGGCAAAGATCTATTTCGATCACATGGAAGGGGAGACAAGCCATTCCGACTCTGCTGTATTGGTGGATGGCCAATTTTCCTTTGCTGGAAAGGTCAACGGACCCGGAGCGGTCCGGATGGCGTTGGCTCCAAAAGGCGAAGGCAAAGAAAAGGCCATCTACGGTGGGGGGGAAGCGATCTATTTTTTTATCGGTCCTGAGCATATAAACCTCCGGTCCAAAGATTCGCTGAGTAATGCGGTCATTACCGGCTCACCGGTCAATGACGCCTATAACGCCTACAATGTCTTTATCGGAGGCAGTATTATGGACCTGAATAAGGCAGCCAATGCCGACTTCAACAAGGGGACAGAAGAACAAAAAAAGGACACAGCTTATTTTCATGCCGTAGACCGCCGGTTCAGGCAGCGTGTAGCCGAAAGGGCCGGCCGGGAGCTGGAATTTGCAAAGACGCACCCGCATGATTTTTTTAGTGTTGTTGCGCTGACGGAGCAAACCCAGGATGCGGCGGGCGCACTCCGTTCAAGGACGATCTTCGCAACACTGGACGAATCCCTGCGCCTCTCTTTTGCCGGTAAAAAGCTGGATGAAAAGATGGCAGCATTGACTGCGGTAGTCGCCGGTTCCATGGCGCCCGACTTCACCCAGCCGGACACGGCGGGGCAGTCACTGACCTTGTCCCGCCTGAGAGGAAAATATGTCCTGGTAGATTTTTGGGCCAGCTGGTGTAGTCCCTGCCGGGCAGAGAATCCCAACCTGAAAAAACAATACCAGTTGTATAAGGGTAAAGGGTTTGAGGTTATCTCTGTCTCTCTTGACGACAATAAAAAGAAATGGGTGGATGCCATCGCAAAGGATGGTCTGCCCTGGCTGCAGGTCTCCGATCTGAAAGGCTGGAACAACGAGGCCGGAAAGCTCTATGGCATCTCGGCTGTACCTTCCAGTTTCCTGGTGGACCCGCAGGGAAAGATAGTGGCAACGGGACTGGTTGGCGAAACGCTGAATAAAAAGCTTGCGGAGATCTTTGGCCCTGTGGCCGGTACTTCCGGGCAGATTCCGCTGAAAATACTTTATGTGGGGTATAGTCCTGACAGGCCCTTGCCGGAGAAGCAGGTCTATATGACAAAGTCCGACAGCGTTCTCCGGCTCGTTCATCAGAATCGTATGAACGACTGGCGGAAATTCCTGGAAAAGAATTTTATGATGGTCAGGACGGTAGACGTTCGGGATTACTCGGCAAAGCTTTCCGACTCGGCTGATGTGACGATAATGGATGCGGGGCCTGTATCGCTGCCTGCCGGCTTTGACCGGCCGATGATCCTGATGCATGCTATGGCTCCTCTTGTAGGGATGCCGATCGGTCTTAAGTTCGACTGGTATTGTCAATGTCTTGATGCAGATGCGCTGAATATCCGCACCGGCCATGCCATTTTTCATATCCCTAACGAGGTACATCTGACCCTTGTCCAAAAGACGACGCCTCCTTCCTTTTACAACGGTTTCCAGGGGGCGACCACTCCCCCGGTCATGCCTATGTGGCAGGTGAATACGCAGGGATATGTCGGCGACCCTTATCTGATAGGAATGGTAGCTCATGGAGAGGGGTTTGACGACTCCCCGGATGCAGAGTCGATCTCCGGAGGCGTATGTATGAAGAATGCCGAGGCTGTGGCGCTGGGGCGGCAGGGAAATTATTTTATGTGGGGTTTCTCCGGTTCACCCGAATATATGACCGAAGAAGCCAACCAGGTTTTTGTGAACACCATCTGTTATATCAAAAAATTTGACCATCAAACGGCTCTTGTTAAAAAGGTGCAGGTAGAAACAAGGGAGCTCCTCGACGAGCTTATCTATCGCATCGACCGTTCGGTATATGACAAGGCCATAACATCCCGCCGGGAAGGCAATCTCCGGCTGAAAAGGATGCAGGACTCGCTGCGCGCTGAGAAGACCGCAGGTAAAGATATAGGACATGGAAATGAAATGTTCCTGAAAATGCCGATGACTGATGCCGTGGAAAGTTTCGAGGACTATATCAAGGGGTTTGCGGGCGATGAACTTTTTGCAAAATTCGGCACCCATACGGACCTGTACCGGAAATACTACCGGGACAACTACGAATATTATTATCCTCGCGACGGATACAGCCTTCAGTTGGATGCCGATGCGCAGCACCTGGGCTTATCTAACAGGAAGGTAGCCATACTGGAGAAATGTATTGGTCTGCTGGAAAGCGGTAAGGACACGGCAAGGGCTATGCGGGTGCTGAGACGATATACGATGGAGTCTTTTGCCACGGCTGCTCTCTGGCGACGCTGGCTGACGGAAAATAAGAGCCGGCTGTTCTATACGGAATCCGGTGGGTTTAAATTTGTAGTGAATACGTATGCGGCGGCGGCCCCCGTGGCTCCTCCGGTGCAGCCTGCTCCAGCGAAGGCCCTGGGAACCGTTCCGACGTCAGCCGATCCGGTGGCAATCGAGGGAAGACTGGAAAAGGGACGGCTTGTCATCGATGCCGACATCCTCAAAGGCTGGCATATCTATGCCTATGTCGGTAAAGATGCCCCTTTTGTGCAGACCGAGATGCTGCTTGACCTGCCGGAGGGCGCCGTTTCGGACAAGGAATGGCAGAGCTCGGCGGGCTTGCCTTTCCCGGGAAATGATGGTATCTTTGTCTATGAGGGGAAGGTGCGGTTCTCACTTGCAGTTGATTGTTCCCGGGTGAAGCCAGGCTCCACTATCCGGTGCGGGCTTTATTACCAGGTGTGTGACAATACGAAGTGTTTTCCGCCGAGGAGGAAGACCGTCGATATTAAAATATGATCCATCTTATGAAACTTCAGCAGTTACTTCTGTTTTGTCTTTTGCAGGTTGTGACGACCAGCGGCTTTGCGCAAAAGATCACCCCCCCGAAATTACACAAGGAAGCGGCCGACTTTACGCTGCCGACGCCGGCCGGCGAAAGCCTGCGGCTTTCCTCTCTTCGCGGACAAGTTGTTCTTGTTGACTTCTGGGCATCCTGGTGTATGCCATGCAGGGCGGAGATCCCGCATCTCAAGGAGCTCTATGCCCAATATCATGCTGCGGGACTGGAGATCGTGAGTGTTTCCGCGGATGCACATCCGGAAGCCTGGAAGAGGGCAATGGGACAGGAGCAGATGCCCTGGAAACAGGTATTGGATACGTATAGCGGGACGGGGAATTTTTCCGATGTGGCAGGAGGGTATGGTGTCGAGTCTATTCCTTTTACACTGTTGCTGGATAAGGAAGGGAGGGCAATAGCTATTAATCCTGAACCAGGGGCCCTGGACAAACAACTGAAGAAACTATTTGGTAATTAGGCAATTCAGGGCGCTGCAGCTAAGATCTCCTGCGGTGGAGCGCCCATTTTCTGAGTTTCCCGACCAGTTCTTCGAGTTTCACCGGCTTGCCGATATAGTCGTTCATCCCTGCCTGCAGACACTCTTCCTCATCTCCTTCCATCGTATTGGCGGTCAGCGCGATGATAACAGGCTGTTCGGACAACTTTGCCTTACGGATCTGGCGGGTCGATTCCAGACCATCCATCTCCGGCATCTGGAGATCCATGAAGATGATGTCGAAGGCGGTGCTGGTCACTGCTTCCAGGGCTAGCCGGCCATTCTCCACGACGAGAGGTTCATACCCCAGCTTCTGTAGGGTAAAGAGGATTACCTGCTGGTTGATCTCGTTGTCTTCTGCTATAAGGACCTTTAATGGAAAGGTAGTCGCCAGGTCTTCTGGCAAACGGGGCTTTACCGGTCTCTCTTCCCCGCCGGTCAGGCCCTGGTTCTGCAAACCGGAAAGGATCTGCTTATACATCGCCTGCTGTTTGATCGGTTTGGTCATGACGGCGCTGAACAGGTCGTTGTGATGTTTCTTATATTCATCGCCCACCGAACTGAGCAGGATGATCGGCATTTGCGGATGACGGTCACGGATAGACTGGGACAGGCGGATGCCATCCATAAAAGGCATTTGCATATCCGTTACTACCAGGTCATAATGGCTGTCTGTAGACAGGATGTTCAGCGCCTCTACGCCTGAAGCCGCCAGAACGGGCGCCAGGTTCCAGAATTCCAGCTGGCTCTTCAGAATGGTCCGGTTGGTCAGGTTATCATCCACGATGAGGACCCGTTTGCCAGCATGTTCGGAAAGCCCGTTGATGGACAAGGGCGGAACTTTGTCGACACCTGCGCTGGTGCGGATCGTAAAAGAAAATGTGCTGCCTGCGCCAGGCCGGCTTACGGCGCTGATCCCGCCGCCCATCAGCCGGACCAGCTGTTCGGAAATGGCCAGACCAAGTCCGGTGCCGCCATATTTTCGGGTGGTGGATGAGTCGACCTGGGAGAATGCCTTGAACAGGCGATCCATTTTTTCCGGCGGAATGCCGATGCCTGTATCCCTGACCTCAAAACCCAGGGTCAGCCAGCCTGCGAGGGATGTTTCCAGCAGCCTTACCCCGATGAAGACCTCTCCCTGTTCGGTAAACTTCATCGCGTTTCCAACGAGATTGGTCAGGATCTGACGTAACCTGTGATCGTCGCCCCGGATATACAGCGGGACATCGCGGTCAACCTGGTAAAGCAGCTCGATACCTGTTCTCGCGGCGCGGGCGCTGAAGAGATCGAGGATATTCTCGATGCAGCTGTGCAGGTCGAAATCTTCTTCTTCCAGCTCCATGCTGCCGGACTCGATCTTTGAAAAGTCAAGGATATCATTGATCACATTGAGCAGGGTTTCTCCACAGGTGGTGATGGTCTCGGTATAGGTCCGCTGCTGATCGTTGAGCGGGGTTTCTGCCAGCAGGGCGGACATGCCGATAACCCCGTTCATCGGAGTCCGGATCTCGTGGCTCATAGTAGCCAGGAAAATACTTTTGGCACGGTTTGCCCGTTCGGCTTCCTGGCGGGCTGCTTCAGCTTTCAGGTAGGCTGCTTCCAGCTCGTCTTCGCTACGTTTGCGTTCGAGCAGCACGATGGCTTCGCGTTGAAGGGAAGCCATACGTACGGTCTGGGCGATCTGTATCTGTCCTGCTTTTTTCAGCTGAAAGGCCCATAACCCACAGATGAAGACAATGATGCCCGCAAGAATAATATGGATAATAAA
>Ga0310811_10013956_pt1 | contig 10469 bp, 10 predicted proteins | sample YCmetagenome_FD_207642 | JGI IMG/M metagenome (GOLD analysis project Ga0310811, IMG submission 207642) | Soil microbial communities from experimental microcosm in Duke University, North Carolina, United States - YC | ecosystem: Engineered > Artificial ecosystem > Soil microcosm > Unclassified ... | reverse complement strand
GTTCACGCGGAAGCACACTTACCTGAACTTATCAGATTGGTTGAAAGTGTCAAAACAAATAACGCCGGGATCCATTGTGCAGTTTGATTGGTGTAGATGTTTCCACCAGTCGCCTGGGAAGCGTAGTAGGGCGCGAGTATAGCAGCCACTTTGGTACAAGCTCAGCAGACAATTTTCCGGACACAGTAGCGACCTAACCTGAGGAGCCGCACCACAGTAGGCTTGGTAGGATTATAACCCAAATGGATTGCCAAACGACATAACAGCGATAAATCTTACACCAAACAAAGCGAAGCTTTTAAGCCCAGAGGGTTATGAGCTGGCAAATAAAAATAGAACATACCACCACCCCATCGCCAATCATGGTCTGCAAGGCATATATTAGGTTCTTTGTCACAAATGTTGGTTGGCTGATATCTTGGAAGAACCCCAGTGGTCCACCAGGAAAGGTGTCGCGATACGTGACAAATCCATGTTCAAGACGAATAATATCTATGACCAAGTGCTTAAGCGAATTCAGCAGGTAGCATCAAGTGTAAGAGGCGAGGAGCTCACTGCAGTACTCAATATCAACAGCAGAATTGCCGCCAAAGCGATCGGGCGATTTGCATCAGGTTTGCGGTAGATCGATGCCCACATGGTACCCATAAACATGAGAACTGAAAAGCCTGAAGAACCCTGGCTTGACGGGTATGAGATAAATGCTCATGGTGGTGCTCACCGTATAAGATGCCTTCTAACGCTGTTGAAATTATACTAGCAGTATCTAGCGGAACGCCTGCTGAATCCATGGCAAGAATAATCTGAATGACTTGGGAATTACGGTATGAGGGTAAGAGGACCCTATTTTATATACCTATGACGGGAAGCATCCTGTGACTTCATTTTACATGCGCCAGCGGCAGGCTTGTTCATTTGGAAAGTGCTAACCTAAAGAAGAGGAAGCACTTGTCTCGTTGTGAAATGAAGATGATTTGCCGCGGCGGATGGCAGATGCATGCCATCTGACGCTTCAAGTTGCAGATGACTGTTATGAGTGAAGTACAACTGCAAACAGAGGGACGTTCAAAGTTGGGCGCCCACGCCCAACGCCTACGCCCATGACACCTTCGCCCACGGGACGTCACCTAAAATGTAGTTTGCATAATTAGATAATATGAACGTAAATCTAAAAAATTAACAATTAGCTGTCACCTTGTACTCGCTGTCACATCAATCAGATCTGCGCATATGGCGAAGAACAAGGATAGCGGCATCACAATTCCAGAGATCATTTGGACCGACGACTTAGTCTGGCAGCTATTGGCACAGATTGAGTTATCAGATCACAGAGTCATGCTTCTAGGCAAGTGGAAGAAGGGTGAGGTGAGTGAGTTAAAGTTGTTATATGATACGAGATATGACGTTTCTGTGCCAGAACAGGTGATAGCAAAGTGACAGTATATCAGCACATGGCAGCTTCTGTTTTCCCTCGATTACACAGCCAGAATGCTGTTGCAATGGGGGACCGAGTCAAACGAAAGTACGAGTAGTGAGTGTTGTGCTTCTCTCATTATTTTCTACCTTACAAGTCCATCATGCAGCTTAACGAAAAAATACAAGGTGCATGCTTGACGTCTCTGGACAACTGGTGAAGGTGTCCAGTCTGATGCAAATGGCAACATCTCCGACAACTAATTTTTCAATTGCTATGTCTCTGCTGATGGACCTAATACGACCACAACTCCGAGGGCACAGTGTATTTGGGGTATGTTACTTATGTTTCTCAAAATAATTCTAACATTATGCAGATGAGATTGTTGAGCAATTCCAATTCTTTCCTGTCCTCCATCAAATCTTATCTATGTGTAGGGTGCCAGCTTTTGTCACAGGGGAGCGCTCTTGTAGATAATGAGTTTGTTGAATAGCAAGAATGCAAGATAAGTCACAGTGCAGCTGCCTCTTCGAGGGTCACTTCTGGCTGAAACAAAGTATGTAGAACCATAAGCAAGAGATATGAGTGAAGGTATTGCTTGCATGATGTTTGAAAATGGGCCATTGAGTGTGATATGTGTTTTTGGACAGTGTTAAATGTAGTCAGTTATCATTGATTATATAATACATTTGTTCAAGTACAAAACAGGAAGTGGTATATGGGCAAGGGGGATTGTGGGTGTAGGCATTGGGCGTGGGTGCCCAACTTTGAACGTCCCTATTGACTATTTAGCGTGTTAGGCTCAAAGACAATGGCACACTGAAGAGAGTGTTCCCATGACAATGCACCCTTGACAGCACTTTTTTGAGGTTCACATGGTCTGTTAGACCAGGTTTTCTTGTAGGGAAAAACCCATCTAACAGACCAGGCTCTCCCAAAAAGTTCTCACCAAAATCCCCAAGAGGCTTTTGTGACCCTCATGACATTGATGCAGAAGTGCAGTGTTTCACAAGTGCAGCTCACCCTCCTGCACAGAGGCTTGTGTTATCTGACTGAGCCTCCCTATGAGGCCTCCTCAAAGCCTCCTCAAAGCCCCCACATCTCCACAGTTTCATGTTAGTAGTGTATTTTTAATCAATTGATTCAGTATGATATGCACAAAGTACATATCTAAATGTCCAATGTATCAAAAATTCAACAGGTGAGTAATGAAGGAAAGCACATAAGGAAAACATCGAGTTCCTTATTTGCTCCTTATTTGCTTTACTTTGCACAATAAGGAACTTTTAAGGCTGTTTTTTGTCCTTAAATTAAGGAGGCTAAGAAGATCCATTTCCTTAAACTAAGGAAATAAGGAGTAGTTGCCTTAAAATCAGGTGGATAAGACAGTCAAGGCATGCTATTATTTCAGTAGACACAGAATAATAATCCAAGTAGGCTAAGGCAAAAATAAGGATGTCAATGAGTTCAAGGTGTTCTATGAAAATATTAAAATAGGTGTATGTAGGACAGCAATTGATAAGAGCAGCAATTGAAGCAAAACAATATGAGGCTGGGAGATGAGCGTGCATATAGAAAAGCCAAGGGAGTTCTGTCAAAATTATCACATTAGAGCAGGAAGAATGAGAATAAAGAAACAAATACTTCAAATACAGATATACATTGTCATATCCCATATATTTGTATTTCTCATCCGAAGTTCTGGATCCAAGATCTCATCAGATCTGATGCACAGATCTGTTCCATATCTGATATGATAAGCTTCTTAAATTCATATCCTGTTCATATAATGTTAAACACTGCTTATTCCTCCATTCAGTATATTCTCCCTTCTGGTGTCTCAGTTACTCTTACCTCTGGCTTTGCTTATCAATCCTTTAACCTGTGATTAACTTCTGGCTTGCATTTGACTTGTAATAAGTGTTACTTATACATTACTTATACTTTGTGCATAGCCTTTGGTTAGTCTTCTCATATATAAACTCTTGTATATGTTCTGTAGTACCTCAGTTCAAATATTATCTTAGATTGTTCTCATTCTGTCCTCCAGACTCAAGTCTAATAAGCTCTTGTCACCCTCTGAGACTTAAGGATTGTATCTGATAAGTCTACACATCTGCCTCTATCTTTGGATAGTCTATATTCTGCTGTTTCTAGTCTAAGACTTGTCTAGACTAGTTTATATACCTCCATCTGATATCCAGATGCATTTCAGATAGTAATATGATACTAATCCAAACTTTTGGATATCATACAATAGTCATCTGGACCTTCGGATATGCCACAGTAGTCATCTGGATCTTCAGATATGATATGTATACACCTCTGAAATACAGGGCAGTACTTGGGAAAGGAGTACAGCATATGAGCTGAGGCTGAAGCCCTTTGGATCTGATAACCTTTGAGCATGACCTTAACAGTATATTTGAACTTACACCTTTCCAAGTATGCTTATAACATGTCCTATGGCTCCTACTAGAGTAGCACAGAATTCCCTCCATAACACCAGACTCATGTCCATGCAATGAGACCCCACACCCATAGTTAACACCTTCACCAGTTTCTCTCAGCACTGCATCAACACTCATGGACCAGCTCAGAGTATATCTGAGTTGATGAACTGTAGGCACCCAGAGACTCCTACATGTACTCTGTCCAGAATAAACCTGGCCAATGAAGATCCTGATGATGAAGGAGATGATCTGAATGATGCCTTAGTCCATGACGATGAAGATGATGGTCTTAGTCCTCAGGACTGCATTTTTATGTGCTTATCCGAAGCCATCAATAACCTTGTATGTAATAACCATTGCACTTCCTCCTCTGATGATTCCAAAGTCAAATTTTGTGAGCTGGTGAAAGGAACATTGCATCTAGCCATCAATTTTGAGGTCTTACAGGCTTGAACTCCAACACTCATATTACCACATTCAAAACATGTGCTATGGTGCATCCACATGCTTCATGCCTTTCGCACCTCACCCCTTACCTTTGTGCATTTGTCTGTCCATTTGTCCTTGCTGATTTACTGGTGAGTCACTTCATTGGTTACAGAAGTGCTTACTTCAGACCCACCTGCACACTAATCTATATAATTATGTATGTACAAATTGCTAGTATTTGGGAGTGCACACTACTCAGCTCAGTACCGCATGCTTTCACACTTATAGATACAGTATATATATAGACCTTAGTGGACTTTAGTTGGGGTACTTGGCACACCCTCCACTTCTTAGCTTAGTTTGATTTTGAGAGTATTGAATAGATCATTCGTTTTATCACACTTTTGCACTCATGACCATCCATGCTCGCAATTCTTGTCATGCACCATGCCTTTCATGTTGTCTTACTACTTAAGGGTCTTATATAGAATGCACATATAATGACAACACAATTATATGGGATAAGACTTCTTGCCAGTCCTTAAGTACACAGTCTATGACTTTCTACTTTGTGGTAGATAATGTGTGTATCCATCTCTCAGTAGGTATGCTTTGAGGTCTTTGACAGATTATTTAGGTATATTTCACCCCAAGATAGATTGCCTCAACAGGTAGTAGTTAGTTGGTCACATGTCTCCCTTCCTTTGAGAGAGAAGCTTGTTAAATATGTATGACTTAGTTTAGCAGTTTAGATTATTATATAATCAACCCCTGTAAGGTAGTATATAACTCAGAGTTAGATATGTTCACTTAAGCTTACTTCTAGGCACTTATTTTGTCTGCACTTTAACTCTTAGATACTCTCACTCATTTTGAGAGATGATGGTTGTAAAGTGGGAAGTTATTATTCATAGGTGTGAAAATGGGCTCCTTTTATACCATTTTGGAGGCCATATTAATAAGCATGATCCATCACATGGATTTGTAAGAATGTGCTTACAAACCAGGCTCTTAGATGTGCTGAGTCAGTTTAATTACTACATAGATACTAATTAAAGTGTAGTCTTATAAAGCATGAATAAAAGTGACATGAGTCATCATATGGATTGGTAAGAATGTGCTTACAAACCAAGCTTTTAGATGGTGTTCTGCGCCAGCCAAGGCATGAGGCTGGCACAGAAGTTAGTCTACATATGAGTAAGCAATGTGGCACAGCATTCCTTGCCTCCTACCAAGTCAGTTGTGCCATCAGTCATTCAGTGCAGTTGATCTGTGCATCCATTCATCTCTTCTTTTCTTTCTTTTGCATCCCTAAGACATCAGACCATGCCTCTCCTAGCTGAAGACTACAACCTTGCTGTCCTCCTGGATCTCAGAATGGAAGAGTATGCCACAGCATGGGCGCACCTTACCAATGACACAGTTGACGATGAACAAGCAGCAGAACTGCTAGCTAACCTCTAGATTATGCAAAATCAAGCAGACAGGAGATGCTGGGCAGCCAGACTCAAAGAAGAAGCTCAGACAGCTGAAGCAGACCACAGACTAGCAGCTGAAGGAGAAGCTGAACACTGCCAGCTAGCTCTTGAAGAGCATAAAAAGAACAAGTCCAAATACACTCCAGTAAGAGATGCAGATGTCCCTTCCAACCCAGTCATTTTCCCTTGTCAGTATGTGGTTAGGAAGATGAAGTCAGAAGAATACTGCGAACTATTCTACTTCACTAACAGTGGACTCAAAGAAGCATCCTGCTCAACCTTCTCTGCAGACACTGACACCCTCATCATGATGACCTGTCATATCCCGGATTCCAGACCTATCCTATAGTTGGATATATGGACTAATCCTTAGATTAGACCTCTAGACTTCATTCATAACCATATTCAGTCTCATCCACTATTGTGCTTGTCCAACTACCGCTCATCTGTCTGATCCAATATGCCTATCCGATCCGGATCCGATACGATAAGCTTTCTTATCCATTACCTGTCCATATAACATTAACACAGCCTATTCCTTTATCCAATATGCCTATCTGCTCCGGATCCGATATGATAAGCTTTCTATTCATTACCTGTCCATATAACGTTAACACAGCCTATTCCTTTATTTGGTATTCTCTACCTTTCGGATAACCGGTTCTATACTTACCCGATATCTTCGCTATTTGTCTATTACCGGTACTCAGTTGTCTACTTATCCGTTATGCTTACTGATCCGTTATCCTTTGACTGTGCTAATGTACATAGCCTCGGACACTGCCTCTGATTATTCCATTAGCTACCTATAGTATATAAACTCCTGTAAATCTTGATAGATCCTCAGTTCGAATATTATACAGTCTTGCAGCATTCTTGTCCTTGCACATTAGTGTTGTAAGGACCCCTTCTCTATCCTTTGGGCCTAGGGATTGATTCCCTAGGCCAGAGCTCTGCTCTTCCACGTTTCCGGACGTTGTCCATTTCCGGATCCTACCTCAAGCCTAAAGGATTGTATCCTTAGGTTGAAGTCTTGTCTTTCCGATACTTACACTCCTTCCGATCCTTATCCAACTCTATCTCTACCTAAGGGTAGCCTATATCCATCTGCATCCGCTCTGGAACCCCTATCTGGAACTCCAGACCACTATTTCTGCCTCGGACTGTGTCCGTTGCAGTATCTCCACCCTATGTCATCACTAAGGATTGATATGCTCATCTATCCCACTTCCTATCCCGCACTCATCCGGATGGTTCCCGTGCTCATCCGGAAGTCCTTTGGACGCTCCACCAGAGTTGTCTGCCTACGAAGTCCTCCAGACTTCATTAGGACCTTATTGGACTTTATCCGAAATTAAGGGCACCATACTCAGGTGAGGGGCACAGCATATGAGCTGAGGCCAAAGCCCTTCTGAGTCAGTCATACTCACCCCTCTGAGAGATTGTACGCACTGGCATGCCATGGTCTTTAACATGACCTCTGTAAATGGATCTCACAAGTGGATTCCAGCAGGTGCTGTACATGACCCCAAAGCCCACATTCTAAAGGATGAGGACCTAACCTGGAAACAATTCAATGAGGCTGTGCCCCACATGATAGGCTCAATGAAGGAAAATGACTGGCCAGAAGACAGGGTGGACATGCATGTGGCGTTCTGGTCTGCATTACAGAACTATCATTGGCACCACACCTTTGACACACAAACAATGTGCTCTCCTACTCTACCAAGCCCAGAAGAGATGCTGCTGGCACCTCTCAGTAGGCAGCTCCAACAGCTGGTCACTAGCGAGGATTAACCAGGACTTGCTCGACAAAGCACACAAGGAGGTTTTCAAGCAGTTTAGGATCCAGCGGCTAGCTACAATCCTACAGGTACATCTCCCGCATTCCCTCATTTGTTTCAGTCTGCTAACAACATTGGTTTTTTCCCATGCTACTCCCCCCCTTCTCCCATACCAAACCCCTACCAACCCCATTTGGCATCACATCCAATCCTGGGCATTGAGCCCCCCACTTGGCTCAGACAGAATTTCATCATGTACTGCCCAAATTGTCCCAATGCCATAGCCCCATTGTGCCACATACCACCCCTCACAGCATATCACATGCCCTGAAAACTGACACCACAATATTGGTCTACCCATGCCAGCCTCATGCTACAGCCCCCCCAACTGCCTACACACCCAGAACATAGGGCAATCATGCTGTCAGCGGGCAGAAATGCTTTCCCTCACCCTCCAATGAAACCAGACCTGGGAAGAGAGCCAGACCTGCCTGCCAAGGACAACACTCTGCCACCCTCCCCTGCTGCACTGTTTGCCTTGGCTGCAACCCCCACCACACTATTAATTGCCCAGCCACATGCACATGGGACAGTCAGCACAAAACGGTTTCTGAGCGTATCAACAAAGCACTCTGGACAAAGACTGGGAAGCAGCTCTGCACTGCCTGGCAGAGAGAAGAGAGTTGTAACAGTACCAATCACGACACTCACCACCTCTGTTTCAGCTGCAGAGCCATCACCCATGGGGCCCAGAGATGCCCTTGAGCTCAGGCAGTGTGAACCCCTTACACCCTATAAGATAGAAGCCTGGACCAAGGAACTGCAATCAGCAGGTCTTCTCCCATGCTTCGCCAAGATACTCCTCAGTCTCAAAGAAGGTTTTATATTAAAATTTCCCCATATCTCACACATACAATTGCCCCCTAATAAACCATCCATTGCCACTTACCAGTCAGAGTTTGATGCTATCATACAGAGAGAACTAACAAAATCACGCTACATAGGACCCTTCCCTGCTTCCACTCTCTTAACACTCATTGGCCCATTCCAATCTTCCCCACTTTTAATTATCCCTAAGCCTGGCAAGCCAGGCAAATTCAGACTTACTCAAAACTTTTCATTCCCACACAATCTTAACCCCCCCTTTACTAATCCTTCTGTTAACTTATTTATCAATGCTGCAGACTTCCCCACTACATGGGGAAAGTTCTCCATTATCTACTTGCTAATCTCAAGACTGCCCCCTAACTCCAAAGCCGCTATGTGTGGCATCACAGAAGCTTACCGTACCATACTACTACACCCATCCGAATGGCCCACAGCAGTAGTCCACATCACAGACAACGAGTTCTATATAGACACCTGCACAGTGTTCAGAACCATGTCCTTGGCAGGCATCTATGGACACCTAGCAGATGTGGGGGCTGAGATACTCTGACACAAAGGTATTGGACCCCTTGACAAATGGGTTGATGATCACATCTTTGTCAGAATCTGGAGAGAGTACCTAGATGAATATAATCAGAACTGAGCCATCTGGCATTAGGACTTAGCCAAGTGTGGTATGCACCAAATGGGGAGCAAAATTTAGTTTGGTGGGTGCATTTTCAATGACAACTCAATAGAAGAGTTCAATGAAGACTGCTCCTGCCCCCTCCCAGATCTATCTAAGAACTCACCCAGGTCAGATCACAACCTCCTCTTCACCCACAACATACAAGACATCAATAATGCTTCAGCAAGCCTTGGAATTGTCTTGGAGCTCGCTCAAGACCAGCCATTCAGTCACACCACTATCTACATCAGATTCCTATGGGATCTATTAAACCGTAAAGTATTGCTAAGCCAAGCAAAGGTAGACAACTACCTTGAGGCCATCCACAAATGGAGGAAGAGAGCCACCCATATTCTTCAAGATGTACTAGAACTCTACGGTAAGCTTATGCATGCATGTGCAGCAGTGCCTCAAGGCCATGCTTACCTCACAAGCCTCGAATAGATGATAGTCATCTGCAGCAACAAACCCCTCCTCCCACATCATCCTGACCATGAAGTAGCCTCAGACCTTAACTGGTGGTCTGAACTGCTTCAATCAGGAGGCATTTCCAATCCCATCTACCTGCCAACCAAATTCTCAGACTCCCTCGCCTTCTCAGATGCCAGCTCAGGAATTGGCATTGCTATCATCATCGGTGACCACTGGAGAGCCTAGAGGCTTGTTCCTGGATGGCAGACAGCCCACAACAAGAAGCACAACATTGGGTGGGCTGAAGCCATGGGCTTTGAGTTCCTCATCAGAACCCTCACCTCTCTCCCTGGTGTTAGCAGCAACATCATTGTCCATGGAAACAATACAGGCATCATCAAAGGCTGGTGGAGAGGGAGACACAGGAACAAAGCCATCAATGAAATCTTCTAACATGTACACAGCTTCACTCACACTCTACCCAGATGTTTTGAAGTCCACACAACATACATATCCAGCATGCTGTAGAGCCTAGCACCTCTCTGAGCCCATAGATGGCTCATCCTCATTGACCATTATGGTTCGGTGTGCATAGGGTGCGTGCGCTATACAGCACTCTGATTCAACACAGGACGCACACATCTGCATGTGCAAGCGCTCCACTCCTAGATCTATCATGCTGTAGGGATTAGTTTCCCTCTAGGCTGGTATTAACAGTTTTTACTTAGCTTTCTTACCTTACTTTTCCTGGCTTATGTCCACATTTTCACTGCTTACATAATCACCAAATCTTCGCCCTATACTTCCACTTATTAGCGAGACTTTCAGTTATATTTCTGGTAGCTCTCCTTCTAGGATTCAGTAGCTTCCCCAGATTTGCAGCTCATTAGTTTTAGTAGTAGCTCAATAGCTCACTATACAGCTCCTGATACACAGTCTTGTCCT
>Ga0310811_10013954_pt1 | contig 10469 bp, 7 predicted proteins | sample YCmetagenome_FD_207642 | JGI IMG/M metagenome (GOLD analysis project Ga0310811, IMG submission 207642) | Soil microbial communities from experimental microcosm in Duke University, North Carolina, United States - YC | ecosystem: Engineered > Artificial ecosystem > Soil microcosm > Unclassified ... | reverse complement strand
CGTTACGCTTCCAGTCGTCGGCTCCGACGCCGTTTTCCCCGTGCATCGCGTTTATTGCGTAGGGCGCAACTACGTCGAGCACGCCATCGAGATGGGGGCGACCGGCCGCGAGCCGCCATTCTTTTTCATGAAGCCGGCTGATGCAGTGTTTCCGGTGCCCTACGGTAGCTTGGCTGAATTGCCCTATCCGGCGATGACCGCCGATTTTCAATACGAGCTGGAACTAGTGGTGGCGATCGGCAAGGGCGGTGACAATATTGCCGCAGCAGATGCCATGCAGCATGTATGGGGCTATGCGGTCGGTTTCGATATGACGCGGCGAGATTTACAGGCGGAAGCCAAGAGCCTGCGCCGTCCGTGGGATACCGGCAAGGCGTTTGAATGTTCGGCGCCAATAGGACCGATTCATCCTGCTGCCATGGTGGGCGCGCCAGGCGCGCGGAAGATCGAACTGAAGGTGAACGATGTCGTGCGCCAACACAGCACGGTCGACAAGATGATCTGGAACGTAGCGGAGATGATCGAATATCTATCGCGCTATTTCACACTGCAGCCGGGCGACCTGATTCTGACCGGCACACCGGCGGGCGTTGCCGCCGTGGTGCGGGGCGATGTGATGCGCGGTGGCATTGAAGGATTAGGGACGCTGGAACTGAAGATCGTCTAGCACTTTCTTTGCATCATAAAAAAACCGCGCGCTGTGACAGCGACGCGGTTTTTTTACGCACGTGGCAAACGCGAACCGGCGTGAGATTACGCTGGGAAGTCTTAGTAGCGATACACCTGGTTGTTTTCGATGCGTACGCGATTGCCGACACGCAGATCGCCGATGCCATCCAGCGTCATCATCTGCAATGCACCGTTGTCCAGGCGGATGCCGACTTGGTAGACGTTGTTCGGTGCCTGGTGATTGCGCTGAATCTGGCTGCCGACCAGTGCACCGCCGACGACGCCCGCCGCCGTCGCCAGTGTACGGCCGCTGCCGCCGCCGATCTGGTTACCGACTACACCGCCCACCACACCGCCCACAACCGCGCCGCCTACGCCGCTGGAATTATTGCCCTGCTGGACGAGCTGGATTGATTCCACCACGCCGTAAGCCGACTGGTAGACCGGTGCACTCGATACCGGATAGTTGTTTGGGTAGTTGTCGTTCTGCGGTGGCGTGCCGCAGCCCGCCAGAAGCAGGCTCGATCCCAAGGCCAGTACCGCGATGGTTTGATTCGTCCTCATGATGACTCCTGTTGTAGTGAATCGGAGTTCAGCGTAGCTCTACGGAAAATATTGCTCAGTTCGGTAACGTACCCTCGTGTATTGGCGGCAACACTGTTGGTACACCGTGATTTTCCTACGTGTTCTTGTCTTCTTATCCGATACCGCGGAAGCTGACTGAGACCGATGATGCGCATGGTCGGGCCCGTAAATGTGACAAAGGCGAGTCCGGGTTGCATTCCAATCAAATGAGGGGATTCCATGCTTGCGATGAACTATCGGGGACCATATCGCGTCCGCGTGCAGCAGAAGGCCGAACCGCAAATCGAACATCCCAACGACGCGATTGTGCGCGTCACGCGCGCCTGCATTTGCGGGTCAGATCTTCACCTGTATCACGGCCTGGTGCCGGACACGCGGGTCGGTTCAACTTTTGGCCACGAGTTCATCGGTGTGGTCGAGGAGATCGGCCCCTCTGTGCAAAATTTGAAGGTCGGTGATCACGTACTGGTGCCCTTCAATATCTTTTGCGGCGCCTGCTATTTCTGCCAGCGCGAGCTCTACAGTAATTGCCACAACACGAATGCGGAAGCGACAGCGGTTGGCGGCATCTATGGCTATTCGCACACCGCGGGCGGCTACGACGGCGGCCAGGCCGAGTATGTGCGCGTACCGATGGCCGACGTCGGGCCAACCGTCATTCCGCCCGATCTCGATCACGACGATGCAGTGCTATTGACCGACGCGCTACCTACCGGTTATCAGGCCGCCGAAATGGGCGACATCGATGAAGGCGACACGGTGGTGATCTTCGGCGCCGGGCCGATCGGCATTTTTGCCGCGAAATCGGCGTGGCTACTCGGTGCGGGGCGTGTCATCGTGGTCGACCACATCGACTATCGGCTGCAATTCGTGAAGACCTACGCACAATGCGAAGTGATTAATTTCAAGGATGTGCGCGATATGGCGATCCATATCAAGAAAATGACTGACGGCCTGGGCGCCGATGTCTGCATTGATTGCGTTGGCTGCGAAGCGGTGGGCAATGTGATGCAGAGCATTACCGGCCGTTACCTGAAATTGCAGGCCGGTGCGGCCACCGTGCTGCACTGGTGCATCAACAGCGTGCGCAAGGGCGGCGTGGTGTCCATCGTCGGCGTGTACGGCCCAACCTTTAATGCGATCCCGATCGGCAATGCGATCAACAAGGGACTGACCTTGCGCATGAATCAGGCGAGCGTCAAGCGCCATCTGCCGCGGCTGATTGAACACATCCAGGCTGGCCGTATCGATCCCAAGCAGATCATCACGCACCGCGTGCCGCTGGAAGAAGCGGCTGATGCCTATCATCTTTTTTCCAGCAAGCTGGACAACTGCATCAAGACCGTTCTGATTCCACCGCGAGCCGTGCCGCGCATGGCAGTCGAGGTTTAAGTGATGGATTGACCGAGGAGGAAACGAACATGGACCAAGCCGTACAAGCCAAGCAAGACGGCCCGGACAGAAGCCGCTACGCACATATTCAGGGTTGGGGAGCCGATCTCGATCACCGTAACCGGCCGGCCTATCCAATGGAAAGAATGCCGGCGCGACTCGCACACCCGCCAGAACACGAGCCGGAGCAACAGCCGATCACGACGACGGTCTTTCATTCAACCGAACGCCCGCGCATCACACCAATTTTCGGCAGCACCGTACCGCCCAGCGGTCTCAGCGGCCGTCTGCGTGCATGGGCCTTCAAGTACAGCGAGAACAACATCTTCCATTGGCTGATCTTGCTGCTAGCTGACCGCATCAACATGATGGAGGGCGTTGGTGACGATCTGCGCAGCGGCCACGTGCCGAACGTGCTCGGCGAGATGGGCATCAAGGCGGAACTGAAACACAATCCTCTCGGGTTCGCGAGGAAGGTGGCGATTACGTCCGCAGTGGTAGGTGTCGCCTGTTTCCTGATCGCGAGAAGAAATGGGCGCCGCCGCTAAGGTTCCGGAAGGCGCTTAAGATCGCCGCCTTCGCAGGCGGCGATGCCAAACATCATCAGGAGTCGCACCATGCTGAAGGAAGACCGTCCAGAAACCGCCACCTTCGAGGAGTACGACAACCCGGCCGGCGGTTGGGGATCGGTCAAGGCGCTCGGGTCCATTCTCACCGAGCAGCATGTGATGTTGTACGGCCCGCGAGTGCTGATGAAGCAGAACAAGCCGGATGGCTTTGCCTGTGTCAGTTGCTCATGGGCCAAGCCGGCCGATCCGCACGCCTTCGAATTCTGCGAGAACGGCGCAAAGGCGACCGCATGGGAAATCACCGGCAAGCGCCTCGATCCAAAATTTTTCGACGAGCATACCGTCACCGAACTGGAACAATGGAATGCCTTCCAGTTGGAGTCGTTGGGCCGCCTGACTGAGCCGATGCGTTACGAGATGGCGAGCGATAAGTATGTGCCGGTGTCATGGCAGCAAGCCTTCGACGACATCGGCGCCGAGCTGCGCGTGATGCAACCCGAATCCGTCGTGTTCTATACCTCCGGCCGCGCCTCGCTGGAGACGTCTTACATGTACCAACTGATGGCGCGCATGTACGGCAACAACAACCTGCCGGATAGCTCCAACATGTGCCACGAGTCGACCTCGGTCGCGCTGCCGAAGACCATTGGTGTCGCGGTCGGCACCGTGACGCTGGACGATTTCGATAAGGCGGACTGCCTGCTGTTCTTCGGCCACAACACCGGCACCAATGCGCCGCGCATGCTGCATCCCCTGCAGGAAGCGCGCAAGCGCGACGTGCCTATCATTACCTTCAATCCCATACGCGAGCGCGGACTGGTCGAATTCGTCAATCCGCAATCGCCGGCCGAAATGCTGACGCCAGGCAGCACGAAGATCAGCACACAATATGTGCAATTAAAAATCGGCGGCGATTCGGCGGCCGTGATGGGCATGGCGAAATGGATTATCGAAGCGGATGACGCCGCACAGCGTGCCGGGCGGCCCCGCGTGGTCGATGCAGATTTCATCGCCGAGCACACGACCGGCTTCGAACAGTTCGCCGCTGCCGCACGCGCTGCTGACTGGGGCGACATCGAGCGCATTTCCGGCGTCACGCGCGCCGAACTGGAGCGGGCGGCGCATACCTATGTACAGGCGAAGGCTGCGATGCTGCTGTACGGCATGGGTGTGACGCAGCATCGCGAAGGCGTGCGCAATATCCACATGTTGACCAACCTGCTGCTTTTACGCGGCAACATCGGCAAGCCGGGCGCCGGTATCTGCCCGATCCGTGGTCACTCGAACGTGCAGGGGCAGCGAACCGTCGGCATTACCGAAAAGCCGGACAAGGTGCCGAATGACAAGCTGAAGGCGATGTACGGTTTCGAGCCGCCGATGAAGAAGGGCCTGAACACTGTCGAGGCTTGCGAGCAGATTCTGCAGGACAAAATCTCTGCCTTCATCATGCTGGGCGGGAATTTCGTGCGCGCGATTCCGGATCACACACAGATGGATCCCGCATGGCGCCGCATTCCTCTAACCGTGCAGGTCGTCACGAGGTTGAATCACAGCGCGATCGTGCATGGAAAGAAATCGTATCTGCTGCCTTGCCGCGGCCGCATCGAGATCGACGAGCAGGCGACCGGCCATCAGTCGGTGTCGGTGGAAGACAGCACCGGTTGCATGCACGGCTCGCGCGGCGTGGCCGAACCGGCCGCCGATACGCTGCTGTCGGAACCGGCGATCGTGGCCGAGCTCGCCAAGCGCATCGTGCCGACAGGCGTGAAGGTCGACTGGGATGAATGGGTCGGCGACTATTCGAAGATCCGCGATGCGATAGAACAGACTTACCCGGACATTTTCCACGACTTCAATGCGCGTATGTGGACACCGGGCGGCTTCCCACGTCCACTTGGCGCGCGTGAACGCAAATGGAATACAGAAACGGGCAAGGCCAACTTTATAACGCCGGACAGCCTGGAGGAAGATCCCGATCTGCCTGTGTGCGGTCCCGATGTATTGCGGCTGATGACCACGCGCGGCGACAGCCAGTTCAACACCACAGTGTATGCGCTCGATGATCGGTTCCGCGGCGTATTCGGTACGCGCCACGTGCTGCTGATGAACGCGACGGACATGGAAAGACTGGGATTGCCGGAAGCGTCCTTTGTCACGGCCGTGACCGACAGCCGCGACGGCGTGCAACGCAGCGTTGCCCATCTGCGCGTGCAGCCTTTCGATATCCCGATCGGCTGCGTGCTGGGCTATTTCCCTGAGCTGAATCCGCTGGTGCCCTTGTGGCACCACGCGAAGGAGAGCAAGGTGCCGGCCGGCAAATCGATACCGATACGGCTGCTGCTTGAAGCAGCCTGAAGCGTGCTACGCCACTTCACGCAGCACGCGTACCGCATTCACGACCACTGCCGGCGCATTGCGGCGGTCATGCGCGACATCCAGCCAGGCGCGCGGCGCCTCACCGGCAAGACGCTTGTAGATGACGCCAGTATCGTGAATCTTCTGCATGCATTCCGGCACTAGGGCGACGCCGAGGCCGCCGGCCACCAAGCTGATGATGGATGCCATCTGCGGTGCTTCCTGCTCAACGCGCGGCACGAAGCCCGCGCTGACGCAGGCTTGCAGGATGCCGTCGAACAGGCCCATGCCGATGTGGCGCGGGAATAGCAGGAAGCTGTCGTCGGCAAGCTGCGATAGCTTGATTGACCGCGCGTTCGCAAGGCGATGACCGGCTGGCAATGCGACCAGCATTGCTTCGTCTATCAGGCGTTCGCAGATGAAGTTTTCCGGCAGCGTATACGGCGGACGGATCAGCGCCATGTCGAGCGCCGCATTCGCCAGCTCTTCACTCAGCTTCGCGGTATTACCCTCCACCAGCGTCAGGCGCACCTCCGGGTAGCGTTCGCGATATACGTGCGCGAAGCGCGACAGCAACGGATGAAAGGCGGCAGAAGCGGCATAACCAAGGCGAAGCAAGCCGGTTTCGCCCCGTGCCGCGCGACGTGCGCTTTCGATCGCGCCATGCGCCCGCGCAAGGATATCGCGCGCTTCCAGCAAAAACACTTCGCCAACTGTCGTCAGACGGATGCCGCGCGGCAGGCGTTCAAACAGCGGACTGCCGATTTCCTGTTCCAGTTGCTTGATCTGCTGGCTCAGTGGCGGCTGGCCGATGCCGAGCTGTTTCGCCGCGCGCGTGAAATGCAGGGCGTCGGCGACAGCGACGAAATAGCGAAGATGGCGAAGTTCCATAAGCAGCGTGGAAGAGGGCGATGCTGCAGTATAGCGAATCGCCATACTTATAAAGTATCGGGTTTGCCTGTTCCATATATTGGACATATGCGATTGCCACGACTACTGTGTATGTCCCGACGACAGGAAACGCAGCATGTACGCTCCCTCACGCAACGGTAATGTCTCGCCCGGCGCTGCTGCGCCGGCGTTCCTGGTGCCGGGTTCGACTGCCTTTCGCCGCGCCAACCTGGCCCTGTTCTGCGCCGGCTTTTCAACGTTCTCGCTGCTGTACTGCGTGCAGCCACTGTTGCCGGTGTTTTCATCGCATTTCGCGATATCGCCGGCGCTCAGCAGCATGTCGCTGTCATGCACCACCTTCTTTCTTGCCTTGTCGATTTTCGCGGTCGGCCTGCGCGCGGAACGTTTTTCGCGCAAGCAGCTGATGACATGCTCGCTTCTGCTTTCCTCGCTGCTCACCCTCATCGCCGCCTGCCTGCCGAACTGGACATCAATGTTGCTGATTCGCAGCCTGCTCGGCATGGCGCTAGGCGGCGTGCCGGCGGTTGCCATGGCCTACCTCGCCGAAGAGATGCATCCGGAAGGCCTGGGCTTGGCGATGGGTCTTTACATAGGCGGCACGGCTTTCGGTGGCATGGCGGGACGCTTCATCACCGGCCTGGTGGTCGATTTCTTTTCATGGCGCGTTGCGATGGGAACGATAGGCGTGCTTGGCCTGCTGTCTGCCGGCCTGTTCGCGCTGATGCTGCCGCCTTCTTCGCAGTTCGTCCCGCGTGCCGGCGGAGGCATGCGGCTGGCACGCAACGCCTTTGTCACGCACCTGCATAATCGCCGCCTGCTTGGCGTGTTTGCACTCGGTTTCCTGCTGATGGGCAGTTTCGTCACTACGTACAACTACGTCGGCTATCGTTTGCTGGCGCATCCTTATGACTTAAGCCAGAGCTGGATCGGTGCGATTTTCCTCGTGTACCTGGTCGGTATCGTCGCATCCGCCTGGTTCGGCCGGCTGGCCGACCGGCATGGCCGTCTGAACATGTTGACGTTGGCAATCGTGCTGATGCTGGGCGGGGCGATGCTGACGCTGGCGCACCCGTTGCCGCTGGTCATCGCCGGCATCATGCTGCTGACCTTCGGCTTCTTTGCCGGTCATTCCGTGGCGAGCGGCAGCATAGGCCCCTTTGCTACGCAAGCCAAGGCCCTGGCCGCATCGCTGTATCTGCTCGCCTATTACCTTGGCTCCAGCGTAATGGGCTCGGCCGGCGGCAGCTTGTGGTCGCGTGCGGGCTGGCCGGGCGTGGTCGCCTTCGTCGCGTTCGCATTGTGTTGCGGCCTGTTCATCTGCTTCCGCTTGCGCCGGATACTGTAGACGTAGAAACGTAGGCCCGCGATTTCGGATGCATGAATCGCGTCTCTTGCAAACCGCGGCCGCTCCCTTCTTCCTTGCCGCTGTCGGATGATTTGCCGCCCCTGAACCGTTGAAGGAATTCAAGGACTAACTCTACGTTTAGACGTGTTTATTCCGAGCATTCTTACAGCGAGAGCAATCCATGGTGGGAGACAGAAGATTGCCTGTCGGCGCAGAATTATTGCCGAACGGCGGTGTGCATTTCCGAGTGTGGGCACCACGGGTGAAGCAAGTGACGCTGGCATGGCGGCAGGGTGACCGCAATGCTGTAATGGAAGAGATGCCGATGCTGCCCGAGGGCAAGGGCTATTGGTCATGCACACTGGCTGGCGCCAACGCCGGCACCGATTACGGCTTTCGCCTGGACGACGGCGAGCAAATCTATCCCGATCCCGCTTCCCGCTGGCAACCAGCGGGCCCGCACGCCTGGTCGCGCGTAGTCGATCCGAATTCCTTTGCGTGGACAGACGGCGGGTGGCGCGGCATAGAGCAAGCGAACCGCGTGATTTACGAAATGCATATCGGTACCTTCACGCCGGAAGGCAGCTTTGCGGCGGCGAGCGAACAGCTACCTGAGCTGGCAGCGCTTGGCATCACGATCATCGAAATGATGCCGGTGGCCGAATTTGACGGCGCCTTCGGCTGGGGTTATGACGGCGTGACGCTGTACGCGCCGTACCACCACTACGGCACGCCGGATGATTTGCGCCGCTTCGTCGATCGCGCGCATGCGGTAGGCATCGGCGTGATACTCGATGTGGTCTATAACCACTGCGGCCTGAGCGGTTGCTATTTGCGGCACTATGCGCACGACTATTTCTCCGACCGCTATAAGTGCGAGTGGGGTGACGCCATCAATTTCGACGGCGCGAATGCCGGGCCGGTACGCGATTACTTCATCGGCAATGCCAGGTACTGGATAGACGAATTCCACATGGATGGTTTGCGGCTGGATGCCACGCAGCAGATCTTCGACAGTTCAAAGGAGCATGTGCTTGCCGCCATCGGGCATGCGGCGCGTGAGGCCGCGCGCGGGCGTTCCATCTATATCGTCGGCGAGAACGAGCCGCAGCATGCGCAGCTGGTACACGAGGTGGAAGAGGGCGGCTACGGGCTGGATGCCTTATGGAACGACGACTTCCATCATTCCACCGTCGTCGCATTACGCGGTTGCACCGACGCCTATTTCACCGATTACGACGCTACGCCGCAAAGCTTCATATCGATGGCCAAGTACGGCTTTCTCTACCAGGGGCAATGGTATCGCTGGCAGAACAAGCGGCGCGGCATGCCGGCGCGCGATCTGCCACCGGATGCCTTTATCAATTTTCTGCAGAATCACGACCAGATTGCCAATTCTGGCTTTGGCAAACGCCTGCATCAAACCGGCAGCCCAGGTGCATGTCGCGCAATGACCGCACTGTTGCTGCTGGGGCCGGCTACGCCGATGCTGTTCCAGGGACAGGAATTTGCGGCCTCGGCGCCTTTCTTGTACTTCGCCGATCACAATGCCGAGCTTGCGCCGCTGGTGCAGAAGGGCCGCACTGAATTTCTGCATCAGTTTCCCTTTTTGGCCGCGGCGGAAACGCAGCCTTATCTGAGCGTGCCGCACGCGCGGGACACCTTTATGCGTTGCAAGCTCGATTTATCCCAACGCAGCTCGGAACACGATGGACATCGAGATGTCTACGAGCTTCACCGTGATCTGCTGGCCCTGCGCAAAAGCGATCCGGTATTTGCGCGACCGTATCGCGGCGGTGTCGACGGCGCGGTGCTGTCGGCGCGTGCCTTCATGCTGCGCTTCTTCGATCGTGAAGGCAGTGACGATCGCATTCTTATCGTGAACCTTGGTGAAGACTTGAGCTTGTCGCCACTGCCGCAACCGCTACTGGCGCCGCCGGCTGAGAGCGACTGGCAAATACTATGGTCCAGCGAGCATCCGCGTTATGGCGGCCGCGGGGTGGTGCCCGTCCTCACCGACCAACGCTGGCGCATGCCTGGCTTGTCGGCCTTGGTGCTGGCACCGGTCGCCTTGCCGAAACCGGCGGAGAAAGGAGAAAGATGAGCGACATGGTTTTACGGCGCATGCCGTGGTCGGCCCAATTGGCTTCACACAATACGGCCTTGCTGACGCGGGAATGGCTGGTCGCGAACGGTCTCGGCGGTTATGCCTCCGGTACCGTGTCCGGCATCGTTACCCGTCGCTATCACGGTCTGCTGGTCGCTTCATTGCCGGCGCCGCTAGGCCGCACGGTGATGCTGAGTCATTTGACCGAGCTGATCCATCGGCCGCAGGGAATCATTGAGCTGGAACCGTTGGAACAGCACATGCAGGCTTCCGCGCACAGCCACCTGACCCAGTTTCGTCTTGAGATGGGATTGCCAGTGTGGCGTTATCAGGTCGGCGACATGGTGCTCGAAAAAAGCATCCTGATGCCGCACCAGCAAAACACCGTGCATGTCACGTATCGCCTGATCGAAAGCACAGCGCCGGTCCGCATCGAACTGCGGCCAGCAATGCACTTCCGCCCGCTGGAGGCGGCGGTCGACCAGGTTTTCGTCGAAGTGGAAAATTATTCGATGGTCGTCAACGACGATTGCTA
>Ga0310811_10013953_pt1 | contig 10469 bp, 9 predicted proteins | sample YCmetagenome_FD_207642 | JGI IMG/M metagenome (GOLD analysis project Ga0310811, IMG submission 207642) | Soil microbial communities from experimental microcosm in Duke University, North Carolina, United States - YC | ecosystem: Engineered > Artificial ecosystem > Soil microcosm > Unclassified ... | reverse complement strand
GGAGTATTGGTGCGGGCAGGACAGAAAGTGTTTGAGCGAGAAGGATGTGCCGCCTGCCATACGCCGCCGCTATATACCAACAACAAACTCACGCCGGCTGATGGATTCGAGATTCCAGATGAGCACAGGTCGCGATATTCCATTCTTCCAATCAAGGTCGGGACGGATCCACATCTAACGATGGAAACTCGCCGCGGGACAGGTTATTACAAAGTGCCGTCGCTGCGGGGGCTCTGGTACCGGGGCCCGTTCGAGCACAACGGATCCGTGGCGACCCTGGAGGACTGGTTCGACGCCAGTCGGCTCCGGAACGACTACGTGCCGACAGGATTCAAAGGGTACGGCGTGAGAACGCGGGCTGTTCCGGGACACGAGTTTGGGTTAAAACTGTCAATGGAAGAGAGGAAGGCGTTGGTGGCTTTTTTGAAGACACTCTGAGGGGATTGCCTGGCGCGGAATGCGAGAGACATGTCATTTCAGTGAGAAACAACATCGAGGTGTACGCGTGAAACGAATAGCAGGTTTGGTTGTGTTGGCGATGGCATTCTTTGTGCTCAGCGACGGTCAGGATTCCAAGCGGTCGAATCCTACTGCCGAGCGCGGAGCGACGGAGGGCGTATCAGCGCGAGAGGTGCGTGAAGTGAAGCGCCTCTACGACGTGGCTCAGTTGAAGAATGATGCGAGCTGGTTTGAACGCACGTTTGCCGAAGATTACGTTTGGATCGGACCCGATGGCGTTGTAGTGCCAAAGGCGGAGTATGTCAGAGATCTTAAGTCCCACGATCTGACGTGGGAGTCTGTGGAAGCGAAGGATATGGAGGTTCGTGTGTACGGGGACACTGCGATTGCGACCGGGCGCTTCTTCGGCAAGGGCCGCTTGAGGGGAAAGCTGCTCGACGAGCGTCAGCGGTTCACGTCGGTGCTGATCAAGCGGAACGGCCGCTGGCAGATTATTACGGAACACTGCTCGAAGCTGAATCCCTGAGAGGGCCCACTCGCACGATCCGCGAACCGATAAAGCCGTAGAACACGATGTAGAGATAGCAGACGGCCGGCATAATAAATGCCATGTGAATGCCGATGGAATCGGCCAGGGCGCCTTGGAGCACGGGCAGAATCGCTCCGCCGACAATCGCCATGATCATCAGGCCGGAGCCTTTTCCGGTCAGGGGGCCGAGTTGATCGATGCCCAGCGTGAAGATGGTCGGGAACATGACGGAATTGAACAGGCCCACCAGGATGATGCTGGACATGGCAACTCCTCCCGTGGTGGCCACGGAGAGCCAGACTAACGCGGATGCCATGATGGCGGCACCGCCCAACACCTTACCCGGAGAGGCGGCTCGGAGTACGGCCGAGCCGATAAAGCGCCCGACCATGGCCCCGCCCCAATAGAGAGAAACGTAGCCCGCGGCAGTGCGCTCGGTGAGTGCGCCGATATCGCGCTGGGTGAAGTAGTTGACCAGGAAACTGCCGATGGAAACCTCCGCGCCTACGTACAGGAAGATTCCGATAGCGCCTAATACAAGATGCCGGTGTTGCCAGATGCTGTCGCAGGCCAGGACTCCGTGGCCCTCTTCGATATCCGGCAGCGTTGGCAAATGGAAGCGCGAAACACCGAACGCCAGAAGGAACAGCGTAAGCGCAATCCCGATGTAGGGCAGTTGAACGGCCCGCGCGTCGGCCCGGCCCGCCGTCTCCGACAGAATCAACAGGCCGCCGAGATACGGGGCGATGGTGGTTCCGAGCGAGTTGAATGCCTGCGCCAGATTCAAGCGGCTGGATGCCTTCGCCGGCGCCCCAAGCTGCGCTACGTAGGGGTTGGCCGCCACCTGCAAGAGCGTGATTCCGCTGGCGAGTACCCAGAGCGCGCCGAGAAACAAGGGGTAGGATCTGGCAGCGGCCGCCGGGTAGAAGAGCAGAGCGCCCAATCCCATTACGGCCAGCCCCAATACAATCGATCTCTGATAGCCCACGCGTGCCAGGATGCGCGAGGAGGGCACGGACATCAGGAAATAGGCAGAGAAGAACGTGAACTGAATCAGCATGGTCTGCGTGTAATTCAGTTCGAAGAGGGCCTTGAGGTGAGGCACCAGGATATCGTTCAGGACGGTGACGAAGCCCCACATGAAGAACACTGTGGTGACCACGGTAAGAGCGAGGCCGGTCTTGCGTGGGGCTGTCTCGATGACGGCGGGGGTGCTAACAGGATTCATGATTGCCCAGACTATGTTTTGAGCTTCATGGCCTCGGCGTCCCACAGGCAGACTTTCTTATCGAAGTAGCTGATGTTCGAGAGGAGGGCCGGGCCAGCGGCACGGAAGCCGAATACCGCGTCTTCCACCACGGGCTTGCGGCTGCGTATGGCGGCGATGAAGTTGCGATGGTGCTCGAAGTGGTCGCTGTAGCCCTTGGGCGTCACAAATTTTTCGTCGGCCGACATCTGGCCCGTAGTCAGTTTGGGTCGCGCGGGATACTTCTGCCGGTACTCCTTGAGGTACTGTTCCTGCTGCGTTTTGGGAAACGTATCGATGGTGTAGCCAGGTTCGAGCTCACGCGGGACTTTGGAGAGCGTGACGCCGCCATCGATGCTCATGATGCCCTCACTGCCGATGAAACGCAGCCCGGAGGTTTCGGTGGCGCCATCCACGAAATTGACGCGCAGCATCACGTTGAAGTTGGGGTAGTCATAGAGGGCGATCATGACATCGGGAACATCGCGGCCATCTTTCCAGAAGCGCAGGCCGCCGGTGGCGTAGACGCGGTTGGGGCCGATGGCGCCGGTCACGAAATGGAGCCCGCTAATCAGGTGGACAAAGAGATCGCCGGGAACGCCGGTGCCATAGTCGCGGTAGTTGCGCCAGCGGAAGAGGCGGACTGGTTCGAACGGCACTCTGGGCGCGTGGCCGAGGAAGCGGTCCCAATCGATGTTGGCGGGGGCGGCGTCGGGCGGAATGGAGTACTGCCAGGCGCCGATTGCGGAGTTGCGATCCACCCAGGCTTCCACCATGTTCAATTCGCCGATGGCGCCGGCGGCGAGCATTTCTTTCGCCTTGGCATAAATGATGGAACTGACCCGTTGACTGCCCACCTGTAAGATGCGGCCGGTGCGCTTCTGCGCCTCGATCATCTGCGGTCCCTCGGAAAGCTGCTGCACCATGGGCTTTTCGCAGTAGACGTCCTTTCCGGCATTCATAGCGTCGATGGAGACGGTGGAGTGCCAGTGATCGGGCGTGCCGATGATGATGGCGTCGACGTCTTTGCGCGCCAGCACCTCGCGGTAGTCGCGTGTGGTGAAGAGTTGCTCGCCCCAGACTTCGCGGGCGCGTTTCAGACGTCCGTCGTAGATATCGGAGACGGCGACGAGTTCTACGCCGCCGACATTGAGCGAATTGCGGGCATCGCTGCTGCCCTGCCCTCCGGCGCCGATCAGGGCGATGCGGACGCGGTCATTGGGCGAGGTGTTCTGGGCCGCGAGCAGGCCGGCACCGGCAGCGGTGGCGAGGAAGTGACGTCTGGTAGTCGACATTGAGACCTCGTTTCTACTCTACTGCTTCGGCGGCGGCGGGGGCCACTTTCCTCGGAAACGCGCGACCAGCGCCGCCTGCGTGGTGGGCGAGTACTCAAGGATGGCGCCCTGTTCCACCAGGGTGCGTGTGAGCGCGGCGGTATCGATATCCTGGACGGTGAGAGAGCGGCGGATGGCCATCGCTGCGGCTACTCCCGCGGCTTGGCCGAGGATCATGTACTGCGGTTCCATACGCAGCGTGCTGTACGCCACATGGGTGGCGGAGAAACAGACCGGCACGAGTAGGTTTTCGGCCTGGTCCTTTTTGGGTAAAAGGACGCGGTAGGGAATCTGGTAGGGCTGGACGGCGACTTGCATGTCGCCTTCGTTGCGCACGAAGCCGTTCTCATTGACGACGCGCTGCACGTTGTGGGAATCGCTGTTGTAGGAGCCCATTCCGATCGGGTCGGGTTTACGGAGGTCGGTCTGGATATCCTTCTGGCTCATCACGTATTCGCCCACCATGCGGCGCGCTTCGCGGATGTAGAGCTGGTGCGGCCAGTGGGCTGTGTCGAGGAACTCGTCTTTAGCCAGGCCCCACTGGTTGACCTCTTGCTGCAGGGACGGCGGGACGCGCGGATCGTGGGCGAGGAACCAGAAGAGCTGTTCGGTGTAGTCCTGGTGATCGCGCCAGATCTCCTCGCGGCGGGCGTAGGAAGCGTTGGGATAGTCCCAGCTCTTGCCGATGTAGTCCGTGGAGAAGGCCCCATTGTTGTTGATGTCGGCCTTCTGGTTAGGCACAGGGATGACGGAAAGGACTTCGCCCATGCGGGACGGGCGTCCCTGCTTTTTCTGCATGGCATTCAGGAGGCGCGCGAAGAGTTCGAAGCGTGCCGGGTCATAGTGCGCGGGCTTGGGGTAAGCGACCTGGTTTGCCGGATCGTGCGAAAGAATCATACGGAAGTTGTAGGCCTGTACCATGCGGTCGGCCGAACCGGGCTCGCCCGCGGGGGTGGAGGAAATTTCGGGCAGTAGTTTGCCGGCGGCGTCCCTTGGCGATAGGTCGACCTGGAACTGATGAAAGGGTGTCTCGTTGCGTACCCCGGCCAGCGATTCGCCGAATTGCGCGGAGCTTTCGCGCCCCCAGGTGTAGGCGACTCCGGCCTGCGCCATAAGGTCGCCCTCGTAAGTGCAGTCAGCGAACATGCGCGCGGTGTATTGGACGCCGTTCTCCATGGCGATGGATTGAATGCGCGCGCTGGATTTGCGGACGCCGTCCTTTTCGCGAAGGCGCTGCTGGAAGAGGACGGTGACGCCGGCTTCGTCCAGCATCTTGCGGAAAATGGCCTCGGCGATGTGGGGTTCGACGAGCCATGCGATCTCCTGGAGGTACTGCGACAGATTGTAGACGTTGCCGGCGCGCCAATAGAACTCGAGCGAGTAGCCGCCGATGACTTCGCGTTTACCGACATCGGTTCGGGAGAGTCCGCCGGAGACCATGCCGCCGATGTGTCGCCGCGGTTCGAGCAGCACGGTATGGAGGCCCATCCGGGCGCCACTGATGGCGGTGATGGCGCCCGCGGCGGTCCCGCCGTAGACGGCGAGATCGTAATCCTGGGCAATGGTCAGGGACGCGGAGGCGAGGAGAAGGAGAAGGCACTTCATCGTCTCTTACCGTAGCAAGGGGCAGAGCCAAGGTGTGGGCCGGCAGGTCCGTATGCTCCTGTATTCCGGGATACAATAAGATCCTTTAACTTAAGTTTGGAGGTATTGAGATGCCCCCGGGAGTTGGACCGCGATCGCAGCCACTACCGCGGAAACTGCTTGGAAACACTGCGGAGGCGCAGGCTCTGCAGGCTCAATTCGGCCTCTGGAAGGTCGATCCGTATTGTCAGGCCCTTTGGGTGACCAACAGGTACAGGCGCCGAAGGGACACATTCATCGGCCTCATGGACACGGACACGTGGACGTTGTACCTGGCTCCGTGTTTCGGAGTTACGGCCGACGAGTGTGAACGATGCTTCGGCAAGTCCGCCACAAACAAAGACGGTACTCTTCTTGAGTTGCGGGTGAGGCTGGCGACCTTCGACAGACTTCCTGACCATCTGGAAATCGTAGCCTCATCTCCGGCAATTGAGGACGACGGGACGCGCCAGTACCGTTGGAGTGAGGTCAAGGGCGTCTACGGAAAAGGGGCGTGCCTGGTGCCATTTTACCGGGCGAAGCCCGGGTTTGACGGAAACTCCCATCCCACTCTCGGCCTCTGGATCAAGCACAGTGACGATATTGCTCCGAAGCCTGCGCAGGACTGGCTGTTTCGCGCTCTCGGCTTTGCGATTCAACTGGACAACCTCGGCTATTATGTGCGATTCGGGTCGGGCTTCAACCACGGCGCCGGATCGCAGGTGTCGGACCCGGGCAAGAGCACCGTTTTCGCGCGCAGGAGTATCAAGGGACAACTCGACGAACTCGACAAGAAACGTGACCCGAGGGATCTTCCCAAGCAGTGGGCGCAGAAGCTTGTCGAGGTTCTGGCGCGGGACCTGCACATGAGTTACTTTCAGCCGGAAAACGATAAGGACTTTTTCGACATCATGCTGGCAAGAGGCGATAATCAGACGACGAAATTCAAGCGTCTCACCTGAGGCCGGGGTTTTCGTGCCTGGCCGTCGAGTCGAACTAGTTCTTAGACATTCCAAAGCCAGTGACGTCCACTTCCGTATTGTGCGCAAAGCGGAGGCCGTACACCCCGTCGGTAGATTTCAGCTTTCCAGGCGCTAATACGGCGGACTTATCGTAGCTCGCGACTACGGTCCCGTTGATCGAACATTCTACCTTTCCGCCTTTGACTGAAATCGCGATCTCCTGCGTCACGGGTTCACCCGGACCTGCGGCTTTATGCACCGCGGCGTTTGCTTCCCCGCGCCGGCCGTTCATTTGGAATGCTTCGGGCCCGAAGCCGCGCACAATGAAATTGCCATTGCCGTAGGCCGCACAATACAGATAGTTTTCCTGTGCCGTCCCCAGGTCGTTGCCGCCGATGAATACTCCGTAGGGGTGGGGGTGGCTGTTCAGGTTCATATATTTGGGTTCGGTGAAGGTTGCTTTCACGGTGTAGTCGCCCGTCGCTTTGTTGGCTGGGTTCCAATAGGAGACGGCCGGACCCGTGGTCACTTTAATGGTCTTTCCATCCATTGAAAGCTTGGCGCTTTTGAGGGTCTGCCCAGCCTTCTCCTCGCTGGCGTCTATCTTTCCGGTCCAACCGGGGGCGAAGACGCCTCCTCCCGCAACGGTGCGCGACGATTCGTTGGCTTGCTGCGCCCCGACCGGCGGCGCCAGCATCAGGCCGGCGGCGGTGAGCGTGACTGAGAGCAGGATTCCGCGATTGAAAACGTGAATTGAAGGCATCGTAGTCCTTTCGGTGTAACTCTGGCACTTCACAGTATACGGAACTGCACGCGGCCTGTACGAGTGTTATCGGGTCCCTTAGTTCCACAGCGCCGATTGTGTACGAGCAGATCCAAAACTATCAGATTCCGGTGTAAAAACCCTGGCGCCCGGAGTACAATACGCAACGTGAATATCCCTCGCCGCGATGTCTTCAAATATGCCGCGATGGCGGGAGCCGCCGTCCTCGGTCAGACGCATAGTAAGGCCGCCACCAGTCAGCCTGGCATGCCCGGACCTTTTCCAGGGTTAGTGGTCGGCGTAGAGCATCCGGGGTCCATCATCGACGGTTCCTATCAGTTAGAACCTGTTCGCAAGATGATGGAGAAGGGGATGACGGCACTTACGGGCGCGCCGAGCTGGACGGACGCATGGCGAGCGTTTTTCGAAAAAGGGGATATCGTTGGCATCAAGGTCAGTCCGGTGGGCGGCGCTGCGCTTTGCTCCGACGCGATCGTCCTCCATGCCATCGTGGACGGTCTCAAAGAAGCGGGTGTCCCACTACGCGACGTCATCGTTTACAACCGCTACCGGGAGGAGACGCTGGCGGCAGGAATCGACAAGTGGGTTCCGGAAGGGGTCCGCATGGAGTTCGCCTCACCGGCCTACAACGATACGCAGTTGGATCTGGAGGGCTACGATCGCGACCATTACATGGAGATGGCTTTGATCAAGCCGGGTGAGAACTGGAGCGATCCGCATTTCCGCCGCTCTTATGTCGCGAAGACGGTGTCACGGCAAATCAACAAATTCATCAATCTTCCGGTGCTGAAGCACCACCAGTCGGCGGGCATGACCGCGGCGCTAAAGAACATGTCCCACGGGATGGTAAACAACGTCAACCGCAGCCACTTGACGCCGACCGCCAATGCGTGCGGGCTCTTCATACCTTCGGTTGTGAGCCTGCCGGTGATCCGCGAGAAGGCCGTGCTGCACATTTGCGATGCCGTCAAGGCGTCGTACCATGGCGGTCCCGGAGCTCGCCGGCAATTCGTCTGGGAGCATAAGACGATGTACTTCGCGACGGACCCGGTTGCATTGGACAAGACGGGCTGGAAGGTGATCGACGCCAAACGCACCGAGGTGGGGATGGCGCCGATTGCCCTGTCGAAGCCCGACGACGCGAGTCACTTCCTGAACTGTCAGGTGGAACATATTGAGATCGCGGGATCACTTGGTCTCGGTGTGTTTGACGACGCGAAGATCAGGGTGAAGAAGTTTACGCTGTAGCCCGGAATCTAAAGTGAAGTGATTGGGCGGGTTAGGGTGGTGGGCCCTGCTGGATTTGAACCAGCGACCGACGGATTATGAGTCCGCTGCTCTAACCGCTGAGCTAAGGGCCCAAAGCCACTTGATTATAACAGCTTAGGGGCTCGTTTGGTCAGTATGGGAGATTGCGGGTCGGTCGGCGAGGGGCCGACGTCTTTGGTCGAGGGCCGGACTTTTTGCGTGTAATGAAAAAGTATGGGACCGGCATTATTCGCGAAGTCTTTGTTGTCCTTGGTTAGTGTTTGGTGCAATAATTGCATCGATACTATCGTGCGACACTGTCTCCGTAGACACGCTGGGGAAGCAGGCTGGCTTTTGGCATTCGCCGTGGCTTTCCTGGTGTGTGCCGTTCCAGCAAATGCCGATACGCTTCATTCCCGGCCGGCGGCGACGCCGGACCGACTTTTCGACCCGGTGGTGATGTTGTCCGGGGGAGAACTGGTATCTTCCAGCCCGGATTTGGCTTTGCGGACGGATGATCTTAAAGACGGGTTCTCCCTGACCACTCTTCACTCTGAAGCGGATGCACTGAATCTGCTGGCGAACCCGGATGATAGTTCTTCCGATAGCGGCACGAAGGGCGTGCGACGGTTCATCCTGCTGACGATTCTTTTTGGTGCGGCGCTGCGCTATCTGACTTCGGCGGCATTCTACAATTGGGCTGCCGAGGTTTTCGACCCACTCGAATACTAGCGAAGCGTTTCGCGAAACTTCTGACAACGCTCCATTACTGTCGCGGGTCCGAGTAGGGCAGTGCGATGTGAGTGGCGGAAGGGAGAGATCTCGTTACTCGTTGACGGAGAGGACTCCCTTCACGAGTTGAACCCATTCCAACTTTGCAGCGGTGTCGATGGTTTGGGGCTTCCGGTGAACCGCGCTCGCCTTTGGAAAGGTTTCCACGGTTTCGCCCAGCTCTGGATAAACGGCTATCACTTTGAAATCGGACTTGGAGCGTCCGAGCTGGGAAGCAAACAAGGGGGCCCGCGGCAGTGAGGCGGTAATGACCAGGAGGTCAACCGCGAGCTTCACTTCCGCAAGCAATGCCTTAGCTGCCGTGACGCTTCGGGCAGGCCAGGTTTCGTAGCCGGCCCGGTCAAGCGTCTGACCAAGCCAGAAGGCAAAACCCAAATCATCGTCTACGATTAGAACCGTTTTCACATGTTTGAATTTTCATTACAGAGTTATCAACAAGGCTGGCTGAGCAATCGATGCGCCAGAATATCTCTGTATTGTTATCAAACACTTACAGTTCAGAGCAGACAAATCTTCGGCACAAAGTAGAAGCTGTACGACAAAAGTTGTAGAAAATTGAACTAGTACTTTAAGGATATGCACTAGCATAAATAGAAGTAAGAAATGGATGACGCGTCTAGCCGCCGGCGGTCATGACAGCTTTTGCGGGAGTCTCCGAGGCCGCGGGGTAACGCACGGGTTTGTCTTCGACTCCCAGCTTCTTCATTTTATAGAGCAGGGCCTTGTAATCGATCTTCAACAGCGCGGCAGCCTGCTTTCGATTCCAGCGAGTGGAATTCAACGCGGCGAGGATAGCGTCGGTTTCAGCGAGCTGCTTGGCCTTGGTCACCTGTTCCAGAATCGGTCCGCCGACAGGCGGTGCGGCAGCAGCCCCTTGACCGTCGCTGGCCACAACCGGCATCAGCGACTTGCGGGTCGCTCTAGCTTGTAAGTCGCGCGCCAGAAGGTCGGCATCCCGGAGCACCAGGAATTTTCGGATGAAGTTCTCCAGTTCGCGGACATTGCCGGGCCAGGGATGCGACATCATTGCATGCCTTAGTTCGGTAGTGATCGTGGGTGTCGGAATACCGGCAACGGCATGTTTCTTGAGCAGGAACTCGGCCATGGGAACGATGTCGTCGGTGCGCTCGCGCATCGGCGGGAGTACGAGATTGATCACGTTCAGGCGATAATACAGGTCTTCGCGGAAGGTGCGATCGACAATCGCCTGGTCGAGGTCGCGGTGAGTAGCTGCCATGACGCGTACGTCGACTTTGATGGTTTCCTTACCGCCGATGCGCTGGAATTCGTGATCCTGAAGCACCTGGAGCAGCTTAGCCTGGAGCCGTACGTCCATATCGCCGATCTCATCGAGCAGCATGGTGCCGCCGTCGGCCATCTCGAACATACCGGCCTTCTTCTGGAAGGCTCCGGTGAACGCACCGCGCTCATAACCGAAGAGCTCGCTTTCCACGAGTTCGGACGGGAGGGCGGCGCAATTCAGCTTGAGGAA
>Ga0310811_10013952_pt1 | contig 10470 bp, 8 predicted proteins | sample YCmetagenome_FD_207642 | JGI IMG/M metagenome (GOLD analysis project Ga0310811, IMG submission 207642) | Soil microbial communities from experimental microcosm in Duke University, North Carolina, United States - YC | ecosystem: Engineered > Artificial ecosystem > Soil microcosm > Unclassified ... | reverse complement strand
TCGCCCGCGCCGGCCAACCGGTCGATCTATCCGAGGATATCGTGCAGGACATTTTGCTGGCGGTTCACCTGAAGCGGCACACCTGGGACGCTGACGCGCCGTTCGCGCCATGGCTGTTCGCGATCGCCCGCAACAAGCTGATCGATGCCTTGCGCCGGCGCGGCCGCCGGATTTTCGTCGATATCGACGACTTCGCCGAAACGCTTCCGGGCGAAGCTGCAGCCGAGAGCGTTCCGGCAAACGAGATCGCGGCCCAGCTTCAGTCCTTGCCGGCGCGACAGCGCGAGGTGTTGCAGTCGATTGCGGTCGATAGCACCTCGATCAAGGATACCGCGGCAAAATTCGCAATGAGCGAGGGCGCGGTGCGCGTCGCCTTGCATCGCGCGCTGGCCAATCTCACCGCCAAACTGCGGGAACAATGACGATGGATACCGACCAGCTCATTCGAACCCTTGCCGCCGACAATGCGCGGCGCGCCCAACCCGTCGGTGTCCTCTTGGCATTTGCGCTGCTCGCTGCCGCGCCGCTGTCGATCGCGATGTTCTTCATGATGCTCGGCGTGCGCTCGGACGTCATGACCGCCATGCACAACCCGTTCTTCGATCTGAAGTTCGTGGTCACGCTGGCGCTGGCGATCTCGGCGATGATTGTCAGCCTGCATCTGTCGCGGCCGGAAGCCTTGTTGCGCGGCTGGGGATTGCTGTTGCTGATTCCGGCCGGGATCCTGGCCGCCGCCATCGGAAGCGAGATGATGCTGCCGCAGCGGGTGCCGATGATGACCAGATTGGTCGGACATAATTCGCGCGTCTGCATGACCGCGATCCCGCTGATGTCGATGCCGTTGCTGGCGGGATCGCTGATCGGTCTGCGCCACGGCGCGCCGTCGCGACCAGCGGTTGCGGGGGCGATCGCCGGCATGATGTCGGCGGGCCTGGCGGCGACGCTCTACGCCTCCCATTGCACCGACGATTCACCGCTGTTCGTGGTCACCTGGTACAGCATCGCGACCGCCGCGGTGGCCGCCATCGGCGCGCTCGCCGGATCGCGTGTCCTGCGTTATTGAGGCTGGATGAATTTTGGTTGAGTTCGGCTCAACCTGATCTCATCACGCTTTGGCAGCTACGCCGCCGACGGTGCCGTTTGCTGCATGCGATGGAAGCGCAGCACCTGTTGCGCGGTCGACGGCCGCAGCCTTTCATAAGTGGCCTGGCAGGCTTCGACATCGGTGGGGTCCATGCCCGACAGGTCGTTGCGCATGTTGATGATTAACCGGACGGTCGACCACGACATGCTGGCGACCTTGGCGAGGATCATCACGCCTTCGGCGCAGGTCTCCACCATCATGTTTTCGGCGACGTCCACCGGGACGTTGGCAAGGGCGGCGAGGGCGGCATTGGCTTCATCGAACTTTCGGGCTGCCGCAAACGCCGCCACCTGATGCTCGTCCAGACGGCCTTCGTCATAGAGTGATTTGACCAGGGCGTGGGCGATCGCCGTTTGCTCGGTGACGGCCGTCCGTGCCGAGCGCGCAAGCCGCGTCGCCTCGCGCACCGCGCCCGTCACATCGGCCGCCTGACGCGGGTTTGCCGCTTCGAGCCTCGTGCGCACGGTGTCGGACGCCTTCGCAATCAGCTTCAAATAGAGGTGTCTTGGGATGCTCGGGCGCAGGCCGAGGCAGGTGGCAAGATCCTCGTCGCCTTCGGCGCGATCGACCAGCCGTGTAAAGCCGCGCTCGGAAAGCTCCGCGCCGGTGTTGTTGACGGTGTTGTGGATCACTTCGTCATTGCCGCGCAGTAGCAGGACATCGGTCACGGCCCCGCTCAGCACCTTTCGCATCGAGATCGCCAGCAGATGCGCCTGGCTCTTGGTGCGCGCGGTCTCAATCAGTGTGTCGTCGTCGAGCCGGTTCGACTGCGACAGGACCGGGGCTGCGACCTCGATCAGATCGTCGAACGCCAGCGTGCGGATGGTCCTGGGCGGCGCGGTGTCGACCGATGCAAGGCGATTGGCGAGCAGGGCCTTGGCCGAGGTTTCGATGTGAAGGATCAGGCACTGGAAGACGTCGTCGAACAGGTCAATCTGCTCATCCGAATAGTCGACCGCGCCGTTGATAAAGAGGTCGGTCACCCGGCGCAGGGTTTCAATTCTGCGCGTAACAGTTCCGTGCGCGAGCGTCGCCTGCAGCTCGTCGAGCAGATTTTCGGGACTGGTCGCGGCCTTCGAACGCATGAACCCTATCCTGACGGATGACGAGCGGGCGGTGTTTCTTCGTCGCCAGTTTGGAAATGGATTGGGAACGCGAGGCGCGGCAGTGCCCCGGACCTTGCCATTGCAGAAACTGAACACCCGAGATTAGGGGGCAAAGCCTTTAGGTTTGGTATCAATCAGCCCTCGATTCAGCGCATCGGCGCCGTATTTATCCTTGTTCTGTAAGGAAAGTTCTCCGGCGAAAGGCCGTGCGGACGAGCTGGCGGCGACGCCAGGCCGGGGCAGATTGTCGTAAGCCAAACAGAATTTACGTACCATGATACCGTTGTTTCGATTTTGCCAAAGCTTGTGGGGCGTTTCACAGACGTGATCTCGCAGCCGCGATAACTTCAAAAATGTTGCTTGTTCCATCGAACCGGGGGCCGTCCGCTCCGACTAACCTTGCAAGTCGGCCGTTAACGCTCCGTGGCGGTTTTAAGTGGAATGTCGCATCGCTGCGGTTGCGCAAAAGCGTCTGGCTCGCCGTGCAGGTTTGTGCGGACGACACCATGTGAGTGTGTGCTCCGCTTCGTTGCTGGTAATCATGTCCCTCAAAATCCCAAGGGCCCCTCCGTGCAGCGCCGCAAGGAGACGGTTGAGCTGGAAGATGAAGCCGCCAACGCACCACCTTGAAGATGCGGTTATTCAAACGCGGAAAACTTGCCGGACTGCTGAAGCAGGCGGCGTGGAATGAGGCTGGCAATGAGAGCAATGAAAAGCTTACCGGAGGGGGGGCTTGGTGAAATCGAAATGCTGTTGCCCTGGTATGCGGCCGGCGCGTTGAACGCGCGCGATACCGGCGGCGTCGAGCGGGCGCTGGCGCGCGATTCCCGACTGGCGGAGCAATACGCCGCGATCGAGGAGGAATACGCCGCCATCATCGATCTCAACGAAAGCCTTGGGGCGCCATCGGCACGCGCGATGGAGAAATTATTCGCCTCGATCGACGAAGAGCGGACTTACAGACCTTTGGCATCATTTGGGATCGCCTTCTGGGACGGATCTTCGCCCCGCGGTGCGGTCTGAAAGGTGCCTGCCGGCACTTCGCGGATATCCGCATTTCACGCCGGCCACCAAGCCAAAGCCTGATCGGTTCTGATTGAATCAGAACCGGCCTTCAGGTTATTGTTTTCACGCGATTTCTTTACGCGAACGGCGCCCGCTTTGTCCGATTAGGTCAGCTATGCTGACGCGCTACGCGAGGTCGTCGATCCCGGAAAAATTCGTGCGCTTGCTTTGAACGTGCCTGCGGTCTTCCACGACGTAATGATGTGGGAGCGGTAATTCCCTCCCCGTAGGCTGTATTTGGCGCGAGCGCCCATCCACCCCAGCGCCATATGGCTTGACCCGTCCGGTTGTCCCCCCGGACGGGTCTCACATTTCTGGGCCTGCCAACGGCACCCCTCATTGACCGAATCCGATTTCCTTTGGTCAGCAGAGCCCTGATCAGCACAGCCCCCGATCAGCAAAGTCTTTTGCCAGCAAGGCCTTCTGCGGCGGCTTTGAGCCGGGGGACGAGACTCGGCTGGTCATTCGCATGTTTTCTTGTGGGCGAAGGTCCCAGCTTTGCGGCACTCACTAGACAACAACTAAGTTTTCCACAGAATACACTGGTTAAGTTTGAAGTGATTCGGGTCCGTTGCGTCTGCGTCCGTTCTTCCTTATTCGGGCTAAATCATGACACAACGACCGGACGTGGCACGGGGCCGCGAAATCATTGCGCGGTGGTGCACTCTGGCCGAGCGGCGGCTGGAATATCTCACCCAATTGTACGAGACGGGACGCTGGCGCCGCTATCACAGCGAACGCGCCTTTCTCGAAAACATCCAGGAAGCCAAGGCTGCGGTCAAAACCTGGCAGGATCTGCTGACGCGTGAAGCTTCACGCGACAACATGAAGGTCGACGTCTCCTGGCTCGGGCGTAAGGCTCTCGGAACGGCTTCTGTTTTGCCCGAGGCGGCGCTAGTCTCGCCGGAGATATCGCGGTCGGTTTACGCGGCCATTTCGCAGGCGATCGACCCATCTCCGCGCGAAAAGCTGTCTCCGCGCGAGAAACCACCCGAACCCTTGATCGAAGTGCGTCCCGCCGAAGTCGAGCTGCGCCCCACCGAGCCGGAATTGCCGCCCTCCGTCGAACCCGAACGCGATCCCATCAACCTCGCACTGAACGTCCTGGGGATCCACAACCGCTATCCCTCGCTTCGCAACGTGATGTGACGCGGGACCGCCGCGCCTTTGAGCGAACCGTCTCCGCTTTATTTGAAAACGCCGTAGCCTTCAGCTTCTCACCGCATTGGTGCCGATCACGAGCCGGGCAAAATGCGGTGCGCCATCTTGCGTGAGATCCGCCGTGACCGGACGCAAATGATCGAGCCCGATCACCGCGCCACGCGGGGTCTCCGAAATCATATTGGTGTTGACCAGCACCGTGCCGGCACCCGATGCCACGGAGACGCCGATGCCGGCGAACGCCTTCCGGATCACATTGCCGGAGATCACGATATCGCGCAGATATGAGCCCCATCCGGCGACGATCCCGAATGCGGGCGCGTTCTCGATCACGTTTCCGGTGACCGAGCTGTCGGCCTCGACATAAATCCCGACGCCGGCCTCGTCATCCGGTGCGGTGCCGATCGGCCGCTTCGGCCGCAGATTGCGGATGATATTGCCCTGGACCACCGCGAGCCGTCCGCCCAGGTTGAAGTTGCAGACGGAGACGCCGAACGCTGCGCCATCGACGGTGTTGTTGGCGATGACAGCGCCCTCGAACGAAAATTCGGAATAGAGCGCGACCTCGCGGACGTCGCTGACGCTGTTGCCGATGATCTGGATGTTGGAGGACGAATTGCCGCGTACCGCGGAGTAATCGCAGTTGCGGATGCGGTTGCCGCGCACGATGACGCTGCCGGCGCGAAACGCATTGATGGCGTTGCCATATTGTCCGGAGCCGCCCGGGCCCGCCTTGATATCCTCGATGCGGTTGTCGGCGACCAGCGTGCCGTCGTCACCGATTGCGGTGCGCAGGATTTCGATGCCGTTATCATTGGTGCCCAGGATCGTGTTGCGCGCGACCGACAGGCCGGCGGCATCGAACGAGACCACGGCGGTGGATGCGGTGTTGGTGATGATGTTGCCGCTGATGTCGCCGGAGATCTGCTCGAGCCAGATCGCGGCGCCGCCGCTGCTACTGATCTCGCAATCGGTGATGCGGAGGTCGCGGCCGCCAAGGCAATGGATCAGGCCGCGGCGTGCGGGCAGCGGCGTGTTGCCGCCGTCGAAGCTGATGCCGGTGATGCCGGCGCTATCAGCGCCTTCGCACGCGATCATCGAGGGATCGCCGCCGCTGAAAGCCAGTTTCGTCGCGCCGCGCACGCCAATGAGCTGCGCGCCATTCTGCAGGCGAAGCATGCCAGTGCGGTAGACGCCCGGCGGCAGCACCAGCGGCGCTTGCGCGCGCGTTGCTTCATCGATGGCGCGCTGCAGGGGCCGGGTCTGATCGTCGGCACTGCCGGGCCGCACGCCATATTGCGTGGCGACGCGTCCGAGCACGGATGGCAACGGAGCCGCGCGCGCAGCATCCGGCGATACGGCGAGCGCGCCGGCAGCGCCGGTCACCGATGCCCCGATCAGATGGCGGCGGTTGAGGTCCATGATCACGTTTCCAGCGCCGGCGCGGGATATCGCCTGTGACGCTGCAGTAACGCAGAAATCCGGTCCCGCGCCGTTAAAGCGCGTCCGCTGACCGTGCCATTGTTTGGGTAGGGTTAAATCTTTACTGGTCTGGAGGGCGAAGAAATCACGAACCTTCCCGGACCGCGGCACGGGTCAGCTTCACCATTTCCATCAGCATCGCTTCGCCGGCATCGACGAGCTCTTCGAGTGTGAGGCGGCTTGTTCCCCGCGGCCAGGATGTGCCTGGGCGGGCCAGTAGCGGCACGTGGATGAACGCGGCGAGGCGCGGGCCTTTGCTGCCAACGGATTCAATCGCGCGCCAGCTCAGATAGTTGCAGAGATAACTACCGGCGTTGCGCGAGGGGCGTGCGTCGACGCCGGTCGCGAGCGCCGCCCGCAACAGTTTTGCGGTGTGCGGGCCGAAGGTCATGGCGTCAGCGGTGCCGGCGATCGTTCCCCGGCGAACCCTGGTATGACCGGCATCGGGCCACAGCATGGTGACGGCGTTGCGGGCGCGGGTCTCGATCCGGACCCACGAGGTGCGCGCCGCAAGGCCGAACATCAACAGCGCCTGCGGCCGGTATTGCCCAAGCAATTCCGGTAATTGCCGATCGACCGCGCCATAGGTCACCGGGAAGATGTGGCTCGTCAATTCGACCTCGGCGAGCGCCGGGCGGCGCAGGTGGGTGAGCCGCGCCACCAAAGGCTGCGTCGGATTATAGGGCGCGCCGGGGAACGGTTCGAAACCAGTGATGAGGATGCGGGGATTAGCCAACAGGGCGACTCCTGATCCCCGTCATGCCCGCGCAGGCGGGCATCCAGTAAAGTTGGAAATCAGTGATGAGCCAATTAGCGCTCCGCAATACTGGATCGTCCGCCTTCGCGGACGATGACGCTGTTTCCGGGGTAGGTCTCGTCAGCTTCACCGTAACATCTCCGCGATCTGTTCGGCCGCAACCGCCGGCGCAATATGGCCTTCGGCGACTTCGGCCTCGGTCTTCTTCACTTTGGCACGGATGGATGGGTCGGCGCGCAGCCGCGACATCAGGCGCTGCTCCAGCATCGACCACATCCATTTCACCTGCTGCTGGCGCCGACGCGCGGCAAACTCGCCCGAGGCGTTCATGGCGCTGCGGTGATCGAGAATCTTCTGCCAGAGCTCCGCGATCCCGGCGCCCGTCAGCGCCGAATAGGTCACGACCGGCGGATGCCAATGCTCCGAGCGGGCGCTCAAGATATGTAGCGCACTGCGATATTCGCCGGCCGCGGCGTTGGCGCGCTTGATGTTGTCGCCATCGGCCTTGTTGATCGCGATCATGTCGGCGAGTTCGATGAGGCCTTTCTTGATGCCCTGCAGCTCGTCGCCGGCGCCGGGCAGCATCAGCGCCAGGAAAAAATCCGTCATGTCGCAGACGGCGGTCTCGGACTGCCCGATGCCGACGGTCTCGACCAGCACCACGTCGAAGCCGGCGGCCTCGCATAGCAGCATCCCCTCGCGGGTTTTGGCCGCAACGCCGCCGAGCGTTCCTGAAGCAGGCGAGGGGCGGATATAGGCCTGGTCGGAAGCCGACAGCCGCGCCATTCGCGTCTTGTCGCCGAGGATCGAGCCGCCGGTGCGCGCCGAGGAGGGGTCCACCGCGAGCACTGCAACCTTGTGCCCCTGTTCGATCAGGTACATGCCGAGTGCGTCGATCGTGGTCGATTTACCGACGCCCGGTGATCCCGTGATGCCGACCCTGATGGCCTTGCCGGTATCCGGCAGCAGCATTTGCACGAGATCGCGCGCCGCCGCCTGGTGATCTGCGCGCCTGCTTTCCACTAGTGTGATGGCGCGTGCCAGCGCGGCGCGGCTGCCGGCACGTAGTTCCTGCGCAAGCTTATCGATGTCGAGCGGGCTGCGGCCGGTCATTGTTGCGCGTCATCTTTCGCTCTTGGGCTGCTCGCCGCCGAAAATGCGTTGGCCTTCCGGACTGAGATATGGCTTGAGCATCGTCCACGGCACGAACACCACATATCCACCTTCGGCGTAGGGGCCGACCGCGTCGGGCGGATAGTAAAACGTCAGCCCAGAGCTTTTTCCGGCTTCGGTTGACGACGTGAGCGTCACTGCACCGATTTTTACGAGCCTGGGCTCGAGACCCTTGTACCATTCGGCGGTCGCCGTATCGTCGGCGCCGCGCTGCTTCTTTTCGGCGTTCAGGGCGGAGATCGCGTCCTTCAGCATCGCCTTCATCGTCGGGCCGTTATCTGCCGTTTCCGTGAAGAACGGACGGATGCTGATGCGCTTCTTCGAGGACTTGTCCCACAAGATGGTATCGACATCTCTATTGGGGTGCGCGCCAAGGGTGTCCATCTCGTCGGATCGCACCACGCTGACATAGCGGTCGACGACGTCTGAGCTGACGGCGTAATTGCGATCAACGTTCCAGCGGCCATCCTGGAAGGATTGCGGGTCTTCCTTGCGCGCCGCGGCAGCGTCCTTCGCGTTCTTCTCGATCCACTTCCTGCCTTCCGCCAGGCAATCGGCAGACAGCGCCGCATCCGATCTGATCTTGCCGTCGAGGTAGACGCTGGCCTCGATGCTTGCGTTCTTGATCGTGGCGTCGGGCTTCTGGTCGGCTGCGATAATCGCCGATGGCCATAGCAGGAATGCGAGCGCGCCGGCGAAGTGCAGGTGATGGACGAACGTCGAAACAGTGCGGCGCACAGAAAATCCTTTAATCAAAATCGTCGCCGTGGGGTAAGGCTACTCCGCCGCCTCGCTGTGGCCGAGCCGTGCATTGAGCTTGTGGATCAGCTCTTCGGCGGCGTCGGCGATGACGGTGCCAGGCGGGTAGATCGCTTCGGCGCCGGCCTTGTAGAGCGCGTCGTAATCCTGCGGTGGTACCACGCCGCCGACGATGATCATGATGTCGTCGCGGCCCTGTTTTTTCAGCGCGGCCTTCAATTCCGGCACGGCGGTCAGATGCGCCGCCGCGAGCGACGAGACGCCGAGGATGTGCACGTCGTTCTCGACTGCTTGGCGGGCGGCTTCGTCGGCGGTTGCGAAGAGCGGTCCGATATCGACGTCGAAGCCGACATCGGCAAAGGCCGACGCAATCACCTTCTGGCCGCGATCATGACCGTCCTGGCCGATCTTGGCGACGAGGATGCGCGGCCGGCGCCCTTCGGCTTCCTCGAAAGCGTCGATCAGCTCTTGGACTTTCTCAACCCGGTTGGACATCGTCGAGGCTTCCCGCTTGTAGACACCGGTGATGGATTTGATTTCGGCGCGGTGCCGGCCGAAGACTTTTTCCATCGCATCGGAGATTTCTCCGACGGTCGCTTTCGCCCGCGCAGCGTCGATCGCCAGCGCCAGCAGATTGCCGTTGCCTTCGCCGGCGCTTCGCGTCAGCGCCGCCAGGGCGTTGTCGACGTCTTTCTGGTTACGCTCGCTGCGTAAGCGCGCCAGCTTGTCGATCTGCAACCGCCGTACATTGGAGTTGTCGACCTTGAGCACGTCGATCGGCGCCTCGTCGACCGGCCTGTACTTGTTGACGCCGATCACCGCCTGCTTGCCGGCATCGATCCGCGCCTGCGTCTTGGCCGAGGCTTCCTCGATCCGAAGTTTCGGCACGCCGGCCTCGATCGCCTTCGCCATGCCGCCGAGCGCTTCGACCTCCCGGATGTGGCCCCAGGCCTTGGCGGCGAGGTCGCGGGTGAGGCGCTCGACGTAGTAGGAGCCGCCCCAGGGATCGATGATGCGGGTGGTGCCGCTTTCCTGCTGCAGGAACAGCTGGGTGTTGCGGGCGATGCGCGCCGAGAAATCGGTCGGCAGCGCCAGCGCTTCGTCGAGCGCATTGGTGTGCAGCGACTGGGTGTGGCCTTGGGTCGCCGCCATCGCCTCGATCGTGGTGCGCATGACGTTGTTGTAGACGTCCTGCGCCGTCAGCGACCAGCCGGAGGTCTGGCAATGCGTGCGCAGTGACAGCGAGCGCGGGTCTTTCGGGTTGAACGGCTTGAGCAGCTTGGCCCAGAGCAGCCGCGCGGCGCGCATCTTGGCGACTTCCATGAAGAAGTTCATGCCGATCGCCCAGAAGAAGGACAGCCGCGGCGCGAAGCGGTCGACATCGAGACCGGCGGCGAGCCCGGCGCGCAAGTATTCGACGCCGTCGGCCAGCGTATAGGCAAGCTCGAGGTCCTGCGTCGCGCCGGCTTCCTGCATGTGGTAGCCGGAGATCGAAATCGAATTATATTTCGGCATCTTTTGCGAGGTATAGGCAAAGATGTCGGAGATGATCCGCATCGAGGGCGTCGGCGGATAGATATAGGTGTTGCGCACCATGAACTCTTTCAGGATGTCGTTCTGAATGGTGCCCGACAGTTTCTCCGGTGGCACGCCGTGTTCGCCTGCGGCCGCGACGAACAGCGCCAGGATCGGCAGCACGGCGCCGTTCATGGTCATCGACACGCTCATCTGGTCGAGCGGAATGCCGGCGAACAGCGTGCGCATGTCGTAGATCGAGTCGATCGCAACGCCGGCCATGCCGACATCGCCGGAGACGCGCGGAT
>Ga0310811_10013950_pt1 | contig 10470 bp, 14 predicted proteins | sample YCmetagenome_FD_207642 | JGI IMG/M metagenome (GOLD analysis project Ga0310811, IMG submission 207642) | Soil microbial communities from experimental microcosm in Duke University, North Carolina, United States - YC | ecosystem: Engineered > Artificial ecosystem > Soil microcosm > Unclassified ... | reverse complement strand
TAATGTGTCGCTATCAACATGCAAATTGGCCTCCTCATTTGTTGGGAGTATAAACGCAGATTCCCTTCGATTTCTGATTTACAAAGCACAAAGGGTGCGTCATCAAATGAAAATTGGATGCAGAGCAAACTACCCCTACCAGAGTTGGACTGCAGACCAAACTTTGATTGGGGCAGCAGTCAGTGATGCTGCGGCAAGCGGCCCCCTTTGAGCCACATGCACTGACAGACATAGACGCTGTCAACGCAACAATCACGGCGAGGTAGGAGAAATGCATTGTTTGTGTATCTGCTGAAGAGCTTGAATGATCTATTTGAGGTGAAGGAAGATGAGTCGCTTTTATACTATTGCGAAAGATAATGCTTAGCAGTGTTGTGACAACATAGGGGTTACGCATGACGGATAATATTGCACGACGAGAGTTTAGGCAGAACCTATCCGCTCCGGCCATTCATAACAAGCTGAGCTTGTGCCAAATAATGTACATGGTCACACACGGCAACGTAAGTCTCATGTCGATGAACACATTTCACTTCACTTATTTACTCGAGCTGGAAGAACAGAAGTGCGCACCACTGACACCTGGGGTTTGTAATGGAGGCGCTTGTATGATTCTGCCTTTCTCTTTGCTATTCAGCACTTCACACTTCCCTTAGCCACCAGGACAATTTTCAGGCATGCTAGTAAGTTGGTTTGTTGGTCAATCTGTATGACGAGAATTCAGGTAAAACCTATCCCCTCTGGTCATTGTATAAAAACAGACACGCATTTGTTACCCTAGGCTATTTGAGGAGCTGGGGCGGACAGAAGTGCAGGGGTGTTGGTACCCCTGACTCGAAGACCACTATATTCATTATTCAGCACTTCAAGCTTGAGCGCTTGTTCCTGAATCCCCTTAGCCATGGGGACGTTTTACAGGCATGTTGATTGTGATCTGGTTAGTCGACGCATTCTTTAATCATATTTTGATCCCACACGGCCGCAAGAACGAAAGAAATGTGAACAGGAGGGGACAAAACAATATAGCATTACACGGTGAACACAATACTAATGGCGACCGAGCCGGCGGACATACACATTTACATCGTGTGCAGATAGGCCTTACTCAGTTGCGGAGATCTTACTGCCGACTTTCTATCATGTTGATGTATTTTAGCGGTGCGTGCGTACCAGATCCGTAGTCTGCATCAGTTAAATCTTTGGTCTGATAATCCAACCACACGATACAACGTTATTACATCGTCGCACAACGCCCCAAGCATTATGTTTCACTTAAAATTAAATGGCCCACTTTTATTGGCACACCAGTAATCAATTGAGGAAGCCCATAAATATTCCCAATAAAACAAGTTGAACAAATGCACACAGCCGGAACAAATTACACAATGAAAGGTTAGAATATTGTAATAGGGATTTGACACGATACGTGAGTAAGTTATCAAAATAAACCGAGTCTAAGGCCATGTAACATGAGTGGGATGCTGAAGTCGTTTGACGCGGTCGTGACGTAGCACTAAGCAGTATTGACGCACAAGTGAGCTTCGCCGCGGGCTTGACGCGGCAAATTTGAGCTTGGTGCGGTGTTATTAAGCTTGACGCGGTGAATGAAGTTGGACGTAACACTGACACGGCACTATGGAGGGATGAATGGAGTTTGAACTTTGGGTATCAGTATCCTAGGTACAAATATGAGTGATCTGAACACGGCGAGATAAAGAATAAGTAACTCACCCTCAGTCTGACATAACGGATTGAGGGAAGAGTGGGACGACGAGAAAATATAGTAAAAGCTCCGTATTCCAAACATCATACTCCGATATCACGTGGATCGCCATCACGCGTATCAGTATAATCGTTTCCGTTTCATGCATTCATACCTCAGTTGTTGCATCAGGATGTAACTCTGCTAAGACTGTCGTCCCTTAACTATTACGCCAAAAGGCAGTGATACTGAAAGCTTATGTGTCAGTATCGATCGCGGATGGTATTTATGTGGATTATGGGAACTCTAGTAAGCCAGCGTGCTCACATGAAGATGGACGCTCAACGAGTGGGCGAGCCCGAATTTCCCACGTCGTTTCAGATCATATAGCGCTGAAAATCGAGGATTATCTGCAAGAGCTTGACGAGTATTAAGATCCTGCAAGTGAGCTGCCAGCCGCGCAGAAAGATTAGCAAATTTCCCGTCTCTCGAGAGTCCAAGTGCCTCGGCAAGTGCTTCCAGATCTTCACTTGAGGAGACTATTGTTTGTAACGTTCTCATTGCAATATTGTTGTGAATGCGCGCCCATGTGCGCGTCGTCACTATATTGTCTGAGTTTCAAACTTGGCTGCGGCAGCACCGGCAGGTGACGCAGAACCTGGTGGCGAATAACACTATCCCTTCCACTAGTACTCCCACAGAAGTAAACCTGCGAACCACAAAGCAAATATATATATAATGTTATATATATCCTTTTACTCTCCCCACCAGTTCAGTGATATCGATGATGTGCGGTCACACCCTTAGCAGGTCAAACAGACGTTTATCCTCAATCTCATCATGACCCTTTTACCCTTAACTATCCTATTACTGTTACACATCCCGTTTGTTTGCTCTTCACTGCTGAGCCTCAATGACACCAGTGTCAATACACTTGACGGCAGTGACCCTCCATCCTGCAGCAACACCAGATCCTTATGGGATATCATCTGGAGTTGCGCTGCGACTCTATTTGCATGCACATGGACTGCAATTCATACAAACATCCCGGGCATGGACGAGGGGAAATTCACTGTCTTATCTCGTCGACTAGGCATCATGATCATGGCGCTGATCGCCCCAGAACTCATTATTACCTGGGCCACGTCTCAGTTTCTAAGTGCTCGTGACACTGCGAAGGCCTTCAATGATGCCTTTGGTGCACAACTTCATCAGGCCCGCAGCGACTGTGCAGATATGGGAGAGTGCGCAGCTACGTTGCTTAGTGAAATACCAACAACGGATAGAGCGAATAGCCCGCATCCGAGCGCTCTGCAGGTTGCAAGTCGCGATTTTAGAGGTCAGTTGTCCACTTGGTCCTTCAGTGTGATAACTAACTTCGTTCAATGAATGTCTCATAGAGTGGACAGTGATGCATGGTTTTTTTGCATGGATGGGTGGATTCATGCTCTACGTCGATGGAAAGCCGCGAGCCACTCTTAGACCCGAGGAGCTTAAGCGCTTTATTCATGAGGGCTCTGTGGAATTGCCCATCATCGCGGAGGCAGACATTGAAGATCGAAGCAAGGGCGACGCATTATCCAAAGGGATCGCCATTCTTCAGCTGGCATGGTTCGTCGTCCAGCTTGTTACCCGTTACGTCCACAACCTTCCGATCACCCTGCTTGAACTCGACACCCTTGCTTTAGCTGCCCTGGCCGGCATTGCCTATGGCCTTTGGTGGAAGAAGCCTAAGGATGTAGGACGTCCTCATGCTGTGTATTGGAAAACAACCGCCTCTCCGCCAGGCAAATTAGCCTACGAGTATGTTGTCGATGTTCTTTCTTGAAATTGTTTTAATTCGCCTGCATGCTAGACAAGTAGATGTAATATTCTCCACTGAAAGTTGGAGTGATTTTTTGGCCACTTGCGTTTATCCCTTTGAGAATCTTATGGGTAGCGCGCAAAATTCCTCCCATGCTGTCCATTCACGTCGGGTTTCGTCGGTAGGTGGCTATGATAATAGCAGTGTCTCCTCCCGTCCAACAATTATACTTTCCATTGGATGTCTCAGCGGGGTTGTGTTTGGAGGGATACATTGTCTGAACTGGAATGTTTTGTTTCAGGATCACATAATGTGGCGTGTGGCTTCCCTTGTGATAGTGTCTGCACCGGTATCTACTCTTCTGCTGTGGGGCTATGGGTTTTGGGTGGGCAGTTTGGACAACGCTAGCGGGATACTCGCAGTTATCAGGGAACTCGCATTTCTTGTTCCACTCGCCAGCTTTTTCATATATATTGTTGCACGCATTGTACTAATTGCACTTATATTGACAAGCTTTCAATCGCTACCCCCTGGCACATATGATACGGTAGCCTGGTCTAATTTTATTCCACATTTGTAGTTTCCTTTTACTTACGTCGCAGTCATGGTTATGGAATCGTTAATCGGAGATGCGAACATGGCTCGGGGTAGTTTCGACGTAAAGCCAATCGTGCTGCGTTTATGTGAAGGAACCACAAACATGGTTCCAGTATATCGACTCGACCACAACGCCGTCTAGATCAGCTGCATGCAGTGGAGGAGATGCGGCATTATATGTAAATTCCGCCAAGTCTATCAACACGTCACAGCTGCAGTGGCAGGAAGGGGAGATGAACTTTGCAGGCGGCGAAGATACTGCAGAGGAAAATGTCCTTGAAAAGTGGGTCTTCCCAGACCAAATGGTAATACCTTGCATAAAATGAAGCGCACTGGTCATGGAACGCAATCAATGCATCGCTGAAGAGACGCATTGATCTTGCATTGAAGCAAGGTAGTAGCTAGAAGTTGTCTAGGTCGTTCCGTCCTCCGATTTGTTGAGTTGGGATATAGTTTCCCTATCAGTCGATGAAAGAAAGATAATCGTTCCTTAATTCCGAAGAAGTGACTAACTTCGGAGGAACGCCTTCGTTAGATATTATAGCTGTTTGTCTAGAATCTCTGAAAACTCTCGAAGAGAGCTTACGCATAGAGTTCCTCTCAACGACTATGAATTGCATTTGTGCAATAATATGTGATCTACTCGCTCGCATCGCTGCCGCGAAGATCAGTTCACTTCACTCGCTCTGTAACACTGTGATACAAATGGACGAGTGATAATCTCGCAATACCTCGAGGACTTACATAGTATGTACCAAGTGCGAGCTTCAACTTTCCCGAGCTTCACGTATCAACCTCGCCAGCTCCTCAAAATCTTTGACAACAAGATCGACCTCACCGCCGTTCTTCTTGCTACACATGCTCTCCCTTATCTCGCGCGAATCTTCAGCAGGGCGTGGTACATATATCGTCTTGAAGCCTACGCTGGCGGCGGCGATGAGGTCGAACCTGTGCGCAGCGACCATTGCTATCTTGTGTGGTGGTAAAGAAAGGTGGTACGCTGCAGATTCGTAAACCTTTTTGTTCCTGCGCAGACATCAGGCGAGGGGGATGTAAAAGCGATCAAGACGCACGGTTTGTAGGATCCGAACAGTTCAGATGAAAATATACCATCCCAGGGAACACCTTGGTTCTTTGCCTATAACACTGATTAGAGGAAACGTCTGGTTCGTAATGTGGAGACTCGATTACCAGATCGAGAAGCAATCTGAAGTTTCCGTTAGATAGAGCGAGGATGTTAACATAGCGTTTGAGTTCTGTCAGGCCGGGAATGGTGTCCTGATATGCTATTAATAAAATTAAGGGATGATCAGTCAGGTTTTTCCTAAAAGTTCGTACCGTCCAAATTGTGCCAGATCATAGTTAGTTCTTCACGATCGGATTCGCCCCATACTTCTACAAAATGGGACCAACGTGGAGTGGTGAGCATATCGTCCAGTATCTGTGATATGGTCAAACATAGGTCATGTGCACGGGGGAGGAATTACTTGTCGGTGCATGATGTCTGCGTTGACGGTGCCTTCTCCGCCCTGGGATACTTTTTTGCTATTCACGTCATGATCTGGGGACCAAGACAGAAGAGTGATAGACTTACACATGAGCATAATATCCGGCCCTCCATTCTTCTGCAAAATCGACTGCGTCCTGTGAGCCTGATAGATGAGATCAGTATGAGATATTTTACGTGAATGTGAGATTTGCTATTTACCTTCGAGAAGCAATCCTTTGCTAAAGCGGGCGACTTGACGAGTGACTGTGCTGTGCCAGTCAAGGACGGTACCGAATACGTCGAATAAGCAGGCGTCTATTTCGCGGAGGTCGAGATGTTCGGTGCTCGTCATGGTCGGTGTGCTTCAAGGATAAGCTGGGAGGAACGGGATCAGTTGGTGCTAGTCACATGCCAGTATGCCACTGCACATGTGTAAGTATATGAGGATACCGATGCAAACTAGCGCGTCATGCATCATGTCTTGGATGGAATGGCACTCGGTGATCGAAGGATATCCCGCCAGACCCGATGGCCAGAATACGTACTAGTCTGATTAGTCTATTTGTGGAGGTGGAATATGTGTCGAAAGGCGCTGTCCCCTAGAATAGTCACTTGATGCAAGATGCTATCACCGTCATATCAATAAAATAGTAAATATAGTACTGAACTAGCCGCTGGCTGTTGAACTTCAACTTTGAGTTGAGGCCGTGAGCACGGGAATTGCCGATGCAGCCTTGCTCGGAAGCAAGTGACTTTGTCGTGCTGCTCGCTATGATGATGGTCAACGACGATGAAAGGCTCTGAAGAGATTGTTAACTGGAATAACACTCTACCATCCAGTTCCTATCATCCTCAGTCACTGAAATACGTACCTTTAACCGCGGTTCCAATATACGAATGCGACCACAACGTTACCGTATAGATAAGCCGCACACAATCGAGGGGTTGTAAGCATCATTTATACATTTTGCCGTCTATTTAATGAGCGTGCTACAGCTTGGAATCACTATTCTGAGATACGAGCTATAGACAAACTGCAGTGCATACAATCGAGGAGATGTGAGCATCTTATGCACATTTCGCTGTCTATTCAGGTTAGCACGCCGCAGCTACAGTGGTGTGAAAGGGAGGTGAGCTTTACAGGCAGCGAAGATATTGCAGTGGAAAGGGCAATTAGAAAACTGGTCTCCCAGGACCTATGTTGATGATTCATGAAGCTCGATGTTCATCCGGCAGCGCGCGACATATTGGTCCAGCGTGAACACTGAATATGCAGGGAAGCAATTGAGCCAGTCATCTAGATCGTGCCTGTGCACGTGAAAGTCATCCGATTTATCGAATCGGAGCCTGCGCGATGGCGGGATGCAATTTTCTGCCAAGTAAGTCGCCTCAATGTAAAGCGTCATATATCATATGTGATACATTAAAACTAGAAATGTGGGATAAATTGGGTCCAAACTTGACACCAAGGCGATTCACAGCGCCGCAGAAATGACATTGATAGTCAATATCAGAGCCTGAATCTGTCTTCTGTTGAATTGTAACCCTCATCACAATCTTCGTGCCTGGTTCAATGCTTGACCATTTGTGGCTTGTGAGTGGGGTTACTCGCGTGCCCTGGTCAATACACAAATCATACTTTCCTTCTTCCATATACCGTCTTTGAATTTGGGCTTCAATCACATCCCGTTCGAACAGAACTCGGAGCATGTTGTTGAGTTGCTAAAGACAATCTGACGAGTAAGCATTCATAAGAAAGATTTTGAGGCCAGCGAGCGGACCTGATATGAAGTGCAGGAGTTCACTGAGATCGGATGGTGGTGACCTGTTGCGTCCGCCGTCTACCAAAGTCACGATTCCAGCAAAATGCGATGCAGGTGGCCCCACGGAGGATTGTCCGTGCATGACCATGCTTTCAATTGTCATAAGGAACTTCTGACGATCCTCTTTCTCCCTCCGTAGAATTGCCAACGCTTCGTGTGTGTCACGTTGACTTTGGATCTGGGACGACCACTAACCACAGAAAAGTGAGTAAATGCAAACACTCTTAAGAGGGAGTATAACACAACTAGATAGTCAGCCAGATAACGATCGATTTCAGTAAAGCATCCAGCGATGGCCTGCGTGACAGATGAGGATGCGAGATAACGTTCACGCAACATTGTCACGCGTATTGAGGTGTCTTGCAGCATCCTAAGTGCGACTCGATGTCAGACGGTTCAAGTACAGGCCAACAAGGCGAATACCTAACACGGTTGTCGTGTTGTGTTGTGAGCGTCCCTGGGTTTTATGGCACTTAAAACGAATTGCAATGACCTTTCCGAAACCCTGGAACCACGGGAAATGCATTTCGATCAGATGGCGAGGTCAGAGAACATGTAAGAGAGCGAAGAAAGGAGAGCAGGAAGGCAGTTAAGATACTTAACCGAATTAACCATCGGGAAGTCATGAGACCACAGCCCAGCTAGCCCCAATTCCACTATAATCAAATTCATACGAAGCCAAATTTACAAAGAAGAGTTTCAGATCGACTTATCAGGAACTTCGAAAACATGAGGTATTCAATGAGGCTGCTAGCTGTGTTGTGCAACTAAGTATTATTTATGAAAAGTTTTGGCTTTGGTTATTGACTCGGAAGCTCTCAAAGAGACTCAGTCACTCTGGTCCAGTCCAGGCTCAAGCTTTTGACACTCCGCGAATCCGATAACCATATAATGCCCATGATCATTCTTTGACATCTCACAGGCGGTTCACATGGACAAAGCTTAGCAGGCCAGCGAGTGAACTCATTTCGAATGTCATGAACGTAGGATATCTAGAGTTTCAACACTGTTACAACAAAGCAATAAAACTACAGATGTGGAATGAACTGGGTCCAAGCCACTGTATCGTATGCACCAAGAGGTAGTGATCGTAAGCTGAGCATTATAAGTACAATTAATGTAAAGCGTGCAGCAACATATATGAAAGAGGTGATTATTGCGGCGCACATGATAATGTATCGACCTACATGCGAGCTCCGCCATCCTATCCAATACTCAACATAAAGAACAAGAAGGGCCGGTGCACCTGCTATCGCAAGGGAAGCCGCACGCCATAACGTGTGTTCTGTGGGTATCTGAAATAAGTAGTTCCAGCCAAGACAATGTATCGTTCCGAACACCATCCCACTGAAACACCCAATAAGACGTACGTTCGTAGCATATAGGTCATTGTTGTAGCCACCCAGAGATGGAACACGACGAAAACGCACAGCATGAGGCGAAACGGACGCCCCAATGCCCATAAGGCTGGTAAAGGGATAGATGAGACGATCAAGATAGCCTCCTACGAGGTCATGAAATTTTTCCTTGCTAGAATGCAAGCGAATCAAAACAGTTTCAGGCAAAAAATTAGACGACGTACTCGTAAGTCAATGTGCTTGGCCGATTTTGTGCCTTCCAATGAACAATATAAGGACATCCCACATCCTTGGGCTTCTTCCACCACAAGCCATATGCAACGCAGGTCAAGGCAGCTATAGTCAGAGTGTCGATTTCGATCAATGTTATAGGGAGGTTCTGGACGTAACGGGCGATAAGCTGGATGACGAACCACACTAGCTGAACAAGAGCGATGCCTTTGGATAGTCCGTCACCCTTACTTCGATCTTGTATCTCTGCCTCCGAGATGACTGGCATGTCTACAGACCCCATACGAACAAAGCGCAGAAGTTCATCGGTGGTAAGAGCGGCTCGCGGCTTTCCATCGACGTAGAGCATGAATCCACCCATCCATGCAAAGAACCCATGAGTCATTTTCCATCCTGTGAATGCATCGGTTGCAGGTCAGTCCTGCCTGACCGAAGAGCCTGAGCATGTAACTGACTTTCAAACTCAACAGGTCTGAGAACGCTTGAACTTCCACTCGCTTCTGTGATATCTGATATATCTCGATCATCGTGGAAGAATCCAGGAGTAGGTCTCCATTCTATGGCGGTACCAGTGACATGTTAGCCCTGGCTAACCGAAGTCCAAGCATGATGTAACTGACCTTGAAACACTGCCGGTCTGGGAGAGCTCGATTCGGAACTTCCACTTGCTTCCGTGATCTCTGATAAATCTCGATCATTGTCGAAGAATCTATGTGTTGTTCTCCATCCTATGAAGGTATCACTTTGCATGATAATCCTGCCCGACCGCCAATCATATAACTGACCTTGAAACTCAGCAGGTCTGGGAGCACTTGATCTTAAATTTGCTTCCGAAATGCCACCAAGTGATGTCGCTATTCTCCATCCTGTGAAGGCATCGGTTGCATATTAGTCCTGCCCGACCAAAGAGTATAAGCATGTAACTGACCTAGGAACTCCGCAGGTCTGGGAGCGCCCGAACTTCCACTAATGACACTAAGTGACACCGCTGTGCGATCTGATATATCCCGATTATCTCTGTAGGTTCTGGCACTTTGTGCACTAAATTCAGCATTGAAATCTTTTGCAGCTTGACGGGCACTAAAAAACTGCCGTATGGCCCAGGTGATCATGAGTTCTGGGGAAATCAATGCCACGACCATGATGAACAGACGACGAGAAGTCACGGTAAGTACGCCCTCGTCCGTACCCGGAATATTCGTATGTATGGCAGTCCATGTGCACGCAAATAAAGTCAAGCCGCAGCTCAAGAGAATGTTCCACAAGGTTCTGGTGTTGTGGGATGGACAACCGCTCACATCAAGTGTGTGGATACAGGTATCGTTGAGACTCGGCAGTAAAGCGCAAACAAACGGAACGCAAAAGAGGACAGTGCAGAGTAGGAGGGCCATGGAAAGTTTGGGGTAGAACGTCTGTCCATTCTTTATGCTGAGACTTGGTTCTACAGCATATCAGGCAGATCCAGT
>Ga0310811_10013949_pt1 | contig 10470 bp, 8 predicted proteins | sample YCmetagenome_FD_207642 | JGI IMG/M metagenome (GOLD analysis project Ga0310811, IMG submission 207642) | Soil microbial communities from experimental microcosm in Duke University, North Carolina, United States - YC | ecosystem: Engineered > Artificial ecosystem > Soil microcosm > Unclassified ... | reverse complement strand
TGGCCGAACGTGGTGTAGCTATTATCCTGATCTCATCCGAGTTACCGGAGATCCTGGGGATGTGCGATCGTATTGCAGTTTTTCGGGAAAAGACGATCGCCGGCTTCCTTTCCCAAGAAGAAGCCACTCAAGCTCGAATTATGGCGCTGGCCTTAGGCCACTCCAACACGGATGATCGGAGCCAAGAGCAAGCATGAATAGACGCTCGAGAGAAATTGGAATCTCTTTTACGATTTCGGCTTTGATGCTGATTCTTGCTTGGCGGACAACCGGCTACTTTAGCTACACCAACCTGGTCGATCTTTTCCTGACGAATCTATCGGTCGTGATTGTAGCCATCGGCATGACCATGGTTATTTTGACTGGAGAGATTGATATCTCTGTGGGCTCCATCTTCGCGATATGCAGTGTTGTCATGGGTCTCTGCGCTAGCAAAGGACTTTCAGTTTTTTTTAGCGCGCTGATCGCGTGCTTTGTGGGCATACTCTGCGGTGCACTTAACGGTTTTCTGATTGCTTACATTCGAATTCCATCTATCGTAGCGACTTTGGCAACCATGGTGGCTCTTCGAGACGGGCTTCGATGGTCGACACAGGGAGCATGGATTGAGGGATTGCCTTCAGACTTTCAATGGTTTGGCATGTCTCCAAAGTCTTACATCGAATTCGCAATCTTTGTGATGATTGGGATAGTGGCTTTTACTGCATGGGCTCTTCATTTCCTCCGTGTTGGGAGAAATGTCATTGCTACCGGCTCGAACCGAGCAGCAGCACAAATCGCAGGAATCAATACTCAGGGAATCATCTTTAGCGTCTTTTCTCTTATAGGAGCACTTACAGGACTCGCAGCTGTTCTTAATTCAGTCCGTTTTAATCAGATCCCCAGCAATTCAGGCATTGGCATGGAATTGAAGGTGATTGCCGCAGTGGCTGTAGGTGGAGCGGCTATTACCGGTGGATCTGCAACGATGACCGGGACGGTTCTTGGCGTCATTCTGCTGGGCTGTATCAACTCTGCATTGACCTTTCTTGGAATCAACGCTTATTGGGAAAAGGCGATCCAAGGAGCCATCATTCTCATCTCTGTATCTTTAGACACCTTCCACCTACATCGTCAAGATAATGCCTACTCACTTTCGGCCTAAACTGGCACTCTCCAACATTCAGTGGATCCTTGTCGGTGCTCTGATGGTTGAGAGCATATTCTTTTCTGTTTTATCTCCAGCCTTTCTCACACTGGCAAATCTACTTGAGATTTTGCGCTTCAGCGTAGAACTTGGTCTCCTTGCAATCGCGCTTACGCCAATTTTGATCACCGGAGGCATCGATCTTTCCGTAGGGTCAACCATCGGCCTTGTCGCTGTGGTGTTTGGAATCGTTTGGCATAACCTTCATCTCTCTCTTCCTCTTGCGATCGTATTGGCGCTCGGAATCGCCTGTATCTGCGGCTATATTAATGCTTTTCTGATCGCCAACCTCCGCCTGCCCCCGTTGATTATCACCCTCGGTACTTATTCGCTTTATCGCGGAGTCGCAGAGGGAATCACTCGCGGTGCCGAAAGCTTTACTGGTTATCCTCACAGATTTCTAATGCTTGGACAGGGATATATCTGGAAGCTTCCAATTCAGGCCTTTATTCTTGCTCTTTTTGCTTTTTTTTATGGCATTCTTCTTCACAAATCGACGATCGGGCGCAGTCTCTATGCGATGGGTCTTAACCCTGAAGCGGCTCGTTATGCAGGAATTCCTGTCCGTCGTTATCTGTCTTTGGTCTATCTCCTATCTGGAATAACAGCAGGAGTTGCAGCGATCATCTATGTGGCGCATCTTGGACTTGCCAAATCTGACCTGGGAACAGGATTTGAGCTGGAAGCGATCACCGCTATCGTTATCGGCGGCACTTCTGTTTTCGGCGGCCGTGGAGATATTTTTGGTACGCTTCTCGGCCTCTTTTCTATCTGCGTCCTACAAAATGGACTTCACTTACTCGCCATTCCATCAGAGGTAACGGGAGTCCTCACCGGCGTTCTTCTAATCACCGTCGTCGCAATCGATCTTCTTCGCGAACGGCTTCCCGAAGCGAATCGAGCACGACGGTTCCTAAAAAGCCCAGCCTCGGTGGCGATTGCGTGCGGTATCTTCCTAGTCCTTGCAACTCTCTCAACCGTATTCTTACGTCACTTTCAGTTGAACAACTCTGCCTTCAGAAAGCATCACCGTCCTGTGATCGCGGTGATGCCTAAGGCAAAAGGCGACCCGTACTTTATCAGTGCCCGTGCAGGAGCGGTAGAAGCCGCTCAGGAACTTGGGGTCGACCTTATATGGGATGGTCCAACTACTCTTGATGCGTCGTTGCAAAACGAACTTGTAGAGAACTGGATTACCAGAGGCGTCGACGCAATAGTCGTAGCGGTTGAGAACCGTGGAAGTATCTCGACTGTCCTTCGCAAAGCGAGGCAGCATCATATCGCAGTTCTGACCTGGGATGCCGACGCGGAGCATGATGCGCGCGATTATTTCCTGAATCAAGCCACTCCACAGGCAATCGCAAATGCACTCACCGACGAGGCCGCACGTCTGCTACCGCAAGGGGGACAGTTTGCAATCATTACCGGTGCGTTGAGTGCGGAGAATCAAAACCAATGGATTGATTTCATCAAGGCCAGGACAGCTGCAAAGTACCCTCAATTGAAATTGGCAACGGTTCTTCCCAGCGATGACGATCGCGATAAGGCCTTCTCGCAGACGCAAAATATTCTCAAGGTATATCCGCAAGTCAAGCTTGTTATGGCTATATCAGCGCCAGCTGTTCCAGGTTCTGCCGAAGCGGTCCGTCAGTCAGGGCGATCCGTCGAGGTCATTGGCCTTTCTCTTCCCCTGATCTGCAAACCATACATACACGATGGTGTCGTTCAGGCTATTGTCCTTTGGAATACAAGGGAACTGGGCTATCTTACGGTTTATGCAGGATGGCTTGATGCTGAAAAAAAGATACCGACAAGCGCAAAAGAGATTTCCGTAGGAAGACTGGGTAAGCTCGAGATACAAGGAAGCGAGGTTATCCTTGGAAAGCCTATGCTGATCGACAAAACAAATATCGACCGTCTTTCCTTTTAGGAAAATTGCCCCGTCTTACGGATCGCATCCTTCACCTTCGCTTCATCTTCGAGGACACGAATCTCCAGCCAAAACTCCCTCCGTTCGTTTGGATTGAGCATTTGAAGCGCTCCTCGTTCTCGCTCGTGAACTCTTCCCATCGTTCGGCAGTTTGCAGGTTCCAGACCAAGCACAAAGTGATTCGCGCTCGTCATCTTCCACTGATTGAACTGTGGCAAAGCGACCGGATCATAACTCAGCGCAACCCCGTAGTTTTGCTTTTCGCTGTCGCTAACCAGAACAACTACAGCCTTTTCGATACCCGACTGCATCTCATGGAAGTAGACGCGTTCTTTCAAGTTCATCTGCGGATTATCAAAGAGATTCCATTCATCGAGACTCGCAGCGGACAATTCATCAATGGGTTCGACGATCCGAGATGGGCTGTAAACTTTCGACTTCGGAGTCAGCAAAGGAAATCCAAAGTTGCAGTGATACAAAACCATCAACGGAATCGCAACGACTCCCTGATTCTCCACAACATCATGAATCGTAAGAGAAGAACTTTTCAAGGAGCTCGATATCGTTCTTCTCATCAGAAGATTGGGGCCGTGAACCGAAGCTTCTCTAACACTTCCTGAGATACGAAAGATGCAGTCGTCCTCTTCCCACTGCTCTGACCAACCAACATTCTCTGCGGGTGTGTTAGAAATGGATCCATGTAGTCCGAGGTCTTCACCATGGTCCTGGGAAGGGGCTCCTGCAGTAGAAAGTCCGCAAGTGGTCAACAGTCCACCTGAAAATCCTTTTAGCCACTCCAACTTTCGACTGGAATAATAAGAGGGATGAACCATTCCACTGGGAGAATGCCAGCACAAAGATTCACCTCGAAAGCTAGCTTCGTAAATATCCATCCCTTTGTCGGGAACAACCCAGAATTCGAACCCTGTAGCCGTTCGAATCCGCAGTGTATTCGTTCCCTTTGCTTTTCCGTCTGCATAGACTAAGGGAGTAATCCCGCCCACCTGCGAGAGCCTTCCGATCCGAGGAACCAATTCGTCGCGACTATTCCACGAATCCATCTTGCGGCGATCTCCTGATAACCTACCTCATAAGCTGAGCGAGCAATATGCTATGAACAATCAAGGAAGCGGCTTAAGCCAGACATCACGGTGTGAGATTTTTACGTCTCCTCCACCTTCAATCTCAAAGGCAAGCAGCCCCTTCGCCTTATAAAACTTGGGATCGGTATCGATAAGAATTGCCATCACATGTCCATTCACAATATGAATGAGCGTATGTCCATCTGCAATAATTTCTACCTGATTCCATTCACCGGGTTTAATGTAAGACTTCAGCTCGTCGGAAGTACCGAGGGTACTTAATAGCCGCGGTTTTCTATCGGCCTCAGTCGATACCATCTGACCTCGCCACGCAATAATTCCACGAGGGCTGTCCTGCTCGTAAAGCTGACCCGTGTAACGATTGCTGTAGTCGAAATCTCCTTGGTATCCAGTCAGATTCCACTTGGCATGCTTCTGTAAAAGCTCCTGATTCTGCTTAGCTCTTTCCCTTTGCTCCGGGGTCATTTGCGCCAGACGATCTGCAGGAATCTCTCTAGGGTGAGGAGGAACGCTTTCACTCCGATACTGAATGCCACCATTCGCACCCTTCCCTTCTAGCTTCATCTCGACTTTGAGCATGAAGTTTCCGACCTCTCCACCGCGCCAGATGATGTTGGTCGTGCCAGAGGGATGAGCATCACTAGAAACACCTACGATCGCGCCATCTTCCACATGCCATACATCAGAGGGGCCATCCCATCCGTTCAGCGTCTTGCCATCGAAGATCTGAGTCCACCCCTCATGATCGTTAAAGTCGATCGGCTCCGGCTGTACGAACCGGCTCGCAGGCTGATGGGCCTGCTGCTGTTGTTGAGCAAAGGCTATTGAAGCGCAAAGCACGCCGAAGCAAGCGGCCGTACGCATGGATAACGTGAAAAGGCGCAATCCGACATGACTCGACATAACGTTCTCCTCAAAGCTCACTTTTGAAGCTAGACGTGAGAGAGATTGGCTCCCACTGTTTTGTCTTTGCAGACTTCAACACTGCATCGGTTACATAATCCACAGCCAGACCATCCTTGAAAGTAGGAGCCGCCTCGCGCTTTTCTCCCACAGCTTTCAGAAAGTCCGCAACCTGATGGATAAATGTGTGCTCATAGCCGATCTGCAGGCCGGGAACCCACCACTGCTTCATATATGGATGATCACCATCTGTAATGTGAATGCTCTTCCAACCCCGCAGTCTGCCCTCGTCGCGATGGTCAAAGAACTCGAGACGATGTAGATCATGTAGATCCCAACGAGCCGATGCGTTCTCTCCATTAATTTCCAAGGTGAAGAGCGCCTTATGACCACGAGCATAACGAGTCGCTTCAAACATTGCCATTGAACCATTTTCAAAGCGTCCAAGAAATGCGCTGGCATCATCAATTCCAACTGGCTCAACTTTATTGGTTAAGCTGTGCTTTCGCTCCTTGATGAAAGTCTCGGTCATCGCTGAGACTTCCGTAAGAGAGCCATTCAGCCATAAAGCCATATCGATGTTGTGAGCTAAAAGATCCCCGGTGACGCCACTGCCCGCAATCGAAGAGTCGAGGCGCCACAACCCTTCACCTCCCTGAGGAAGATCCTGCGAGATTGTCCAATCCTGAAGAAACTGAGACCGGTAATGAAAGATACGGCCAAAACGCCCTTCTTCCAGAAGATCCTTCAAAAGGACCAGAGCGGGCACACGGCGATAGTTGTACCAAACCATATTCGGGCTCTTCGATGCCTCCACCGCATCGACCATGACCTTGCCTTCAGCGGCGGTGCGTCCCAAAGGCTTTTCACAGAGCACCATCTTGCCGGCCTTGGCAGCAGCTACCGCGATTTCGGCATGAGTATCGTTTGGACTCGCGATATCAATAAGATCAATGTCCTTACGTTCAACGAGAGCTTGCCAATCCGTCTCGATGGACTCAAATCCCCAGTTTTCAGCAAAGCTCTTTACTCTCTCTGGATTGCGTGCGCACACAGACTTGAGTACAGGCTTATAAGGCAGGTCGAAGAAACGAGGTGCCTGTAAAAATGCGTTCGAATGAGTTCGACCCATAAAGCCGTAACCCACCAAACCTACATTGAGTGTTTTTTTTGCCATTGCTTAATTCCATCCATGCGCGTCGCGAACAGAGATCAAGGTTCCAAGCACATCACGCCATGTATACGGTGACATCATCGTTTCGTTGGAGAACATACAGCCATCCCAGCAGATATGCTCGAAGGCATGCGTCGGCTCGCCAGCTTCGTCCTTCATCCATAATCCGGCGACTTCAACGATATCCATCTTGCCGTTCGGATCTTTGGCAGGGCAATGGCGACCAGTTTTGTCATGAGAACCCGCTCCATGAACGGTCCCGTCATTCTGTGCAACATGAAAATCGATCGTCCAGGGGCGAAGTGCATTCGTCAGCGTTGTCAAGGCCTTCATCAGAACATCTTTCTGCGACCAATCGAAGTTCTCCGGAAGCAGACGATCTTCCGGTGCGTTGTATCCCAAGGTGTACAGCAGAGAATGAGCCATGTCAGCCTGGAATCCCACAGTCTCGGGACGACCGACCAGCTCAAGAAGCTCGATCATATGCTTCCACCCATGCATGCCACCCCAGCAGATCTCACCTTCCGCAGCCAGACGTTCACCATAGCCTTTGGCAATCGATGCGGCTTCACGAAAAGTCGCAGCAATCTTTTTCGTATTCTCTACCGGATCCTTTGCCCATTCGGAAGGTCCTGTTGCGGAATCGATCCGGATTACTCCGTAACGACGGACTCCAAGATCGCGCAGGGTCTTCGCCATCTCACAAGTCTTTTTTACCTGCGTCAGAAATCTTGTGCGTTCTTCCTGAGATCCCATCGCCGAGCCACCGCCAGTCGGTTCCCACACAGGAGCTACAAGCGAGCCCACAACAAGATTCCGCTTTGCGATACTTTCCGCTAACCGCGCCAGTTCCTCTTTGGTCGAATCAATGTCGATGTGCGGCAACGAGGCGAAGAGATCGACTCCATCAAACTTAATGCCATTCACTTCCGCCGCTGCCGTGAGGTCCAGCATCGTCTCCAGATTAATTGGAGGCTCCGAATCTGGCCCTTTTCCGACCAGACCCGGCCACATCGCATTATGAATCGCTGGTTTTGTATGCTTTGTTGTTCCGCTCACAAATCCCTCACTTCTTAATCAGCTGCGCAGCATCTGGATTACCGGGACCAAAGTGCTTAAGCAGAACAAGTGGGTCAGTCGAGCTCTGATTCTCTACAACCAAACCCTTCTGAGCTGTAGCAGCGGTGACAAAAACCTCGTCCTCAGTCATCTGTCCAAAGCGGATCATCGAGGGAGTTGAGACTGTCTGCTTTCCAAGACGGCCGTGCCCTTGCGTCACAATCACCCCATAGGCCTCGGCATCCTTCACAACAACACTCTTTCCGGGAAGGACTGTGAGCTCTTTAGCCGAGTAATAAGGGGTTCCGTAGGTAATCCAGACCTCGCGATAGCCCTGTGACTCCATCTCATCTTCCGACTTCACCGGCTTGGGGGATGTCTTGTTGGTCTCGGCAAACCTGGGGTTAATGTTCGCTTCCCAGTCCAGCATGCTAATCAAATAGTCAATATCTTTGTGAAACTCAGGCTTTACATCCTTGGTCAGTAGCTCCCAATCGACGATTCGACCTTCCACCTCAGATTGGAACATCGCAAAAACATCACTGTTCACCTGAGGTTCGTAGGTCACCAGTGAACCCGGAGCATGCAGAATGCCGGGATTAATCTGCCACCCTTCGCCTGGAACGAGGCGATACGCTCGAGAGTGAGCAAGAATCCCATTATCGCCCTGATTCCATCGTTCCAAACAACGACGGATATCGTCTTTGGTCGTTCCGGGCTCCAGCCCCATGTAGGTATGGGGGAAATTGTTCTGAATCTGGTTATATTGCGGAGGGAAATAATAGGCTTCCGGCTTTCCCTTCTGGCCAGTAAGTTTTGCAAACTCTTCGGTCTGATGCATATGGTGAGGAATCGGTCCCATGTTGTCGAAGAACTTGCACAATAAATTCCACCCACCCTCACGCTTCATAACATCCGAGCCCAGCAGCAGATCGCCTGCGGTCTCGACCGCATCCTTCAGGAGAAACTTCTCTCCTTTCTCAGGATTGATATAGCTCAGACCTTCATCCGGCAACGTATCCGAACCGTTGGAAGCCTTCGTCGTCGATGAGAACCAACGCTCGTTGATACCACCCCTGTGTCCACCAAAGGCATAAAGATCATCTGGATGAAGCTTAAGCCGTCTCCCCGGAATCATAAAGGACCGAGGGACCCAGCATGGCGCCAGTCTTAAAACTCCGTCCGTTGTATTAATTGTTTCTTCCACCCGCGATCGATTCAGCATTCCTACCACTTCCTTTTGTTTTGTGAGCTTTCATATTTAGTGGCTACTTGCTCGCCACAAAGACCATCGAGCCTCGAACTAATGCTCCATTCCTATTCCGAATGAGTACAACGTGTTGTCATGAGTGACAAAAAACGCATGACCATCGCCCACTGCAACACCAGCCATGTGCGCGTATGTCTTGACCTCATCGCCACTCGAGTACAGTTCTTTGCCCGTCGAGGCATCGAGTACGAATAGGGTGGCGTGCGTCGAGGCATCTCCCTGGGAGAGCTCAATTACCAGGCCATTTGCAACGACCGGCGGCGCGGGGTTGACAAGATCTCTGGATACCCACTCCGGAACCAGTTCCGTTTTGCCACCTATCTCTTGCACCTTGAATGCAACGACACTTCCGTGCGGAGCCACACCATTTTTATTTCCAAACTTCACTGCTTCACTAATTGGCCCAGAAACAGGGGCTAGAATCCAGTTGTTGCCGCCGTCTTCCCAAGTGCCAAGAGCAGCAACACTCTTGCTTCCCATCTTCGAGATCTGAGGAGTCGATGCCAGCGGAGTCCGATGATCGGCTCCACCGAGTGCTCCTGCATCCAACAAGACATAACTCCCGTCCTTACCAGGTGCCGCTAGAACCTTCTTCTGGTTGTAGGTAAAAAGAACCGGAGTTACGTCTTGCAGCCCTCCTCCTGCCTCATACCAATCCTTCACCTTCGCCTGCGGATCGAGAGCTACGATGCTGTCTGCATGAACATCCGCCATGCCGCTTTTTCCTGAGCCGGTTACCGCATAGGCTACATCACTATCCAGCGTCGGGCCCATGGCAATTAGCGGGGTAACTGTTCCGGTCTTGTAGCTTGAGACGGAATAGCTCTTCCCATCCATCGTCATCGCCCATACGGCATTCTCTGTCCCGTTGCATCCATTTGTAGTGGTGGTGTAGATCTGATTTTTATCGAGCGCAAGGCCCTTCGAGATTCCCCCTGGGCCAGGCAAGAACTTCACGGCCGGAGCAAAATCTGCTCCCGTCGCGATCACCTGTTCATGGAGATATCCATCCGGGGTCATGACATAGAGTCCGCGAATGCCAAAACCTCCTCCTCCTGCCGAGACACCGATTCGACGTTCCGAGACCTTCAATGGTCCTGCCGGAGGAGGCGGAGGCGCGGAGCCAGGAGCACGGCGCCTAGCGCGGAAATTAATAACAGGAGGCGCTTCGGCAACTATTCCTAAATTCGTAACTCCACATGCGGATGCTGGAGCATCGTAATGCTTGGTCCAGATCATCCGCCCGAGTTCGGAATCCGCTGCATAAACATCTTGAGAACCTGACCAGATCACAAAATCCTTGAAGCCCTGACCATTAATGAGACGAGGAACAAGAAGAGGCTCGCTATAAGACGACGACTCCTTTCCAGGCTCTCCGAGTTTCAGCTTCCACAGAAACTTGAACTTGCTCGAGAGGTTGTCTTTGGTGATGATGCTCTCGGCCTTCTGCCAGCCGTTGTGCTCCATGGTATTTCTCGGGGAGCTCCAGTTCCCTGCCGCTTGCGCATTTGCACGAGAAGCGCAAAGAAAAGCCGCGGCAAACGAAATCCCGATTGCAAGACCGAACCATTTCTTCATCTGCAGACGTCCTCTTGTATTAAATCCCGAATGCGGTGTTATTTGATTCCGAAGCAATAAAGCGTCCCATCGAATGTTCCGAAGTAAACGCGCCCATCAGCAACCGAGAGCCCCGCCTGATGAAGAAACGATGCAATCTGATTGCCGCTCGTATAAAGCTCCTTGCCTGTGAGCCCGTCCAACACATAGAGTTTTGCTGGGACTGAACGTTCAATTCGCTGCTCCGCTGAAAGTAGACCGCCCTCAACCTCGTTCGTCTGACCTGTA
>Ga0310811_10013948_pt1 | contig 10471 bp, 10 predicted proteins | sample YCmetagenome_FD_207642 | JGI IMG/M metagenome (GOLD analysis project Ga0310811, IMG submission 207642) | Soil microbial communities from experimental microcosm in Duke University, North Carolina, United States - YC | ecosystem: Engineered > Artificial ecosystem > Soil microcosm > Unclassified ... | reverse complement strand
CAAGCACGCAGGGATACTGATCTATGACACCATTTGTGATCGCTATTTGCGCGCTGTTTACCATAAGCGTGCTGTTTTGCGTCTTCTATCTGCCGGGAACGCTCAAACTTGGTCCAGAGAAGAGCCGCGTCAGCTATTTGCGCGAACGTAAGGACGTGGTTTACGAAAACCTGCGTGATTTAAATTTTGAGTATAAGGCCGGCAAGTTCCCGGAAAGCGATTACGCTTCTATGAAAGCTTCGCTGGAAGAAGAAGCGGCCGCAATTCTTGCGGAGATCGCTCGTTTGGAAAGTGCAACCTCGACTGCGACCTCCCTGAAGGATCAGAAAGGATCCTCGATTTGAATTCCCCCCATACTGTTGTTCTGAGCAGACGCGCCATCCGCACTTGTCTGGCGGTTGGCCTGCTCTTCGGCCTCGCAAGTTCCGCTCTGGCCGACACCCTCACCGGCACAGTCAAAAACGCCACAGTTGGCAAGCCTGCCGCCAACGACGAAGTCGTGCTGCTCAACCTCGCAGAAGGCATGCAGGAGGCTGGACGAACCAAGACAGATGCGAAGGGAAATTTCAGTTTCAATCTCAAGGATAGTGGCTCTCCCCACCTCATCCGCGTGATTCACCAAGGCGTGACTTACCACCGCATGGCGCCTCCAGGAACCACGTCGGTAGAAGCGAATGTCTACGACGTGGCGAAAAAGGTCGACGGCTTGAGCGTGACTGCGGATGTAATGCGGGTGCAGGCGGAAAACAACAATCTCGAGATCATTCGCCTTTTCGCGATCAACAACGCCTCGAATCCGCCCAAGACGCAGATGAATGATCAGAATTTCGAGTTTTATCTGCCCGACGGCGCACAAGTCGATCAGGCGATGGCTAGAACCGCCAATGGCCAGCCCGTGAACTCGAGCCCAGTACCTCAGAAGGAAAAAAATCGCTACGCTTTCATCTTTCCCCTGCGGCCGGGCGAAACTCAGTTCCAGATTTCTTATCACCTTCCTTATAACGGCCAAGCCACACTCGATCCAAAACCCCTTTACGCCATGGATCACTTTGTAGTGATGTTGCCGAAGTCGATGCAGTTCTCCGGTCCCGCTTCGTTCCAGTCCATGCAGGACCCGCAACAAAGTGACTCGACGGTCCAGGTCGTTTCCAATGCACAGCCTTCCCAAGCGCTCGCCTTCAAGGTTTCGGGAACCGGTGTGCTGCCGACCCGGGAGGAAGGGGCCAGTGGCGGCGGTGGCGGTCAAGGGACCATGGGCAGCGCGCAGACGCCTGGACGCGACAATCGCCCCGGCGGCGGACTCGGTCCGCCGATCGACGCTCCAGATCCACTTGAAAAGTATCGCTGGTACATCCTCGGCGTGTTCGCGGTTGCGCTTGCGGTTGGTGGTTACTACATCGCGAAACGCACTCCGGCACAGGCAGCTAAGGCGCATACCATAGATGAGGATGAAACCACCGAGATCACTCGTCCGGGGTTCACGCGCCCGCCACTGCGCCCAGCTACGCCATCTACCAAGAGCTCGTCCGTGCCACCCAGCACGTCTGCCCCTGCAACCGATCACGCAGGAATGCTATTACAGGCTCTCAAAGAGGAACTCTTTCAGCTGGAAGTCGAGCGCCAGCAAGGCAGCATTACCCAACAGGAATACGAGAAACACAAAGCAGCCCTGGATCAGACTCTTCAGCGGGCAATCAGCCGAACCGCTCAGAAAGTATAGAGTCGGTAGCGGTCACCGAGTCGCTGTCCAAGCGCCGCCGCGAGCCCTCAGCTGCCCGGAGTGGCATGCTCCGCTACATTTGCTCATAACGCGGCATGCTGTTCCCGGCTACTTCTCCAGTGGCTTCGGGCTCGGCATGCCGACTGAATCGTGCCCTCTCATTGTGCATCTAAAGACTTGAGTGTAGCTTTATCAAATAATATGGGTAACACGTTCAAGACTGCGTTTCTTCTCACGACGTTAACTCTAGTGCTGATGTTTATTGGGCGCGCATTCGGCGGCCAGAACGGGATGGTCATTGCCCTGGTTCTTGCCGCGGTCATGAATTTCGTCGCCTATTTCTTCTCCGACAAGATTGCGTTGGCGACCTACCGCGCACAACCCGTCACGCGCGAGGAACTGCCGCGTGCCTATGAGGCTGTGGAGCGCATTACGCAGAAGGTCGGTCTGCCCATGCCGAAGATGTACGTAATACCGACCGACTCGCCGAACGCTTTCGCTACGGGACGCAATCCCCAACACGCTTCCGTAGCTGTGACACGGGGTATTCTCAATCTGCTGACTGATGAAGAACTCGAAGGCGTGCTGGCGCACGAGTTGGGTCATGTTCGCAATCGCGACATCCTGATCAGTTCTATTGCTGCCACGATTGCTGGTGCGATCACGATGCTGGCCAGCATGGGACGTTGGGCGATGATTTTTGGAGGCATGGGCGGCCGTGACGACCGCGATCGCGGAGGTGGGCTGGCCGCGCTTTTCATGCTCATCGTGGCCCCCATTGCTGCAACCCTGATTCAGCTTGCCGTTTCACGCTCCCGAGAATATGAGGCGGATCATACCGGTGCGAACTTCACCGGCAATCCATATGCGCTGGCAAGTGCGCTGAAGAAACTGGACACGTACTCACGACGCTTGCCCATGGCGGCGACGCCTTCAACGGCACATCTGTTTATTATCCAGCCGCTTCTAGGCATGAACTTCGGGAATCTCTTCTCGACGCATCCGCCGATTGCGAAGCGCATCGAGCGCCTCACTGGACAGCCGGCGGAGTTTCAGCAATAAACAAAAAGAGTTAGCCACCGGTGCACAAACCAAGGTAGCGGAACGCGCTTTGTGACCCTTCTGGCTAGTGTTTTCTCTCATGGTGTGATCCTTGCGCGCATGACTTGGGTAACGCCTCCGTGCATGACCCCATAGTAGAATCAGCCTGATGGCGATCGAAACAGGAGCCCCGGCGACGACGCGCGCTGCGCAACTGGAAGCTGCGCTGCGCACGATTATTCGCGGCAAAGATGATGTCGTCCGGCTGGCGCTGGTCTCTATGCTCGCCCGCGGTCACCTGCTCATTGAGGGGGTGCCCGGAGTCGGCAAAACAACTCTTGGACAAGCAATCGCGCGTGCCCTGGAGTGCAGCTTTCAGCGTGTTCAATTCACCAGCGACATGTTGCCAAGCGACTTGCTGGGGATTTCCATCTACTCCGCAGCCGAACAGGCGTTCGAATTCAAGCGAGGCCCGGTATTTACCAACATTCTTCTTGCGGATGAAATCAACCGCACCACTCCGAAAACGCAATCAGCTCTTCTGGAAGCTATGAACGAAGGGCAAGTCACGGTCGATATCCACTCCTACCCTCTTCCGCAACCGTTCCTGGTCATTGCCACCCAGAACCCCGTAGAACATCATGGCACCTATCCTCTACCCGAATCGCAGCTGGATCGTTTTCTAATGAGAGTGCGTATGGGCTATCCCGGGGAAGAGGCAGAACGGGAGATTCTGCGTTCCACTGTGGGCGCGATCCAACTCGAGAAGCTGCACCCCGTCCTGAGTGCCAACGAGGTGCTCGAGATGCAGCAGTGCGTCACTCGTGTTCACGTCGACGATTCGCTGCTGACTTACACACTGGAGATCGTCCGCAAAACGCGGGAGTCGGAGTATTTTTCTTTAGGCGTATCTCCACGCGGATCTCAGATGCTGTACCGCGCCGCGCAAGCGATGGCGTTTATGGATGGCCGCACCTTCTGTGTTCCAGAAGACTTCAAACCGCTGTTTGTTCCCGTTTTCGCCCACCGAGTGGTGCCCAATGCGCATTACGCCTCAACCTTGAAGAAGTCTGATCAAGCTGAACAGATCCTTCGCGAAATCGTTGAGAGCACACCTGTCCCCGTGTAATCAGTTCTTCAAAATCTGCCTGGATTTTTCCATAGCGCTTGGTTACGCCCTTGAATTCAGGAGGGACCATACGTTTATAATTTTCCTCCACTGCTCGGGAGGAAGCCATGACACAAGTTGACGAGATCGCACCGGATGTCTACCGCATCTGCGTGCTTTACCCAGAGATCAACCTGCAGTTCTGCCATTTTCTGATCAAGGATGAGGAACCCCTGCTGTTCCACACGGGTCTCCGTCGGATGTTTCGCGAGGTCCGCGAAGGTGTGGCCAGGGTAATCGATCCAGCACAACTACGTTGGATCAGTTGGAGCCACTTCGAATCTGACGAGTGCGGCTCGTTAAACGACTGGCTTGCTATCGCGCCGCATGCTCAGCCCGCCTGCAACATGGTTGGCGCTCTGGTGAGTGTCAACGACTTCTGTGGCCGCGAGGCTCGCGTCCTCTCGCCGCAAGAAACTCTGACCACCGGGCGCCACCGTTTCCGCTACTATGCCACCCCTCACCTGCCGCATGGCTGGGACGCGGGCGTCCTTTTCGACGAGGCTGATTCAACCCTCCTCTGCTCGGACCTGTTTACGCATGGCGGTGAAGTCGAGCCTCTGACCCAAGTCAGCATCGTCGACCGTGCTAGTCAAACACTAGCGCAGTTTGAGGCCGGCCCCTTCGCCAGTTATGTTCCATGGACGCAGAACAGCGCTCGCATTCTGGAAGGGCTCGCATCGCTCAACCCGAAAACACTTGCTGTTATGCATGGCTCCAGTTTCAGCGGGAACTGCGCGCAGGCGCTTCGCGACTTGGGATACGTCATGAAGGAGCAATTAGACAAACCTTCGTACAATCTCGCAGCCACGGCCGCATGACCGCGAACCTTGGTTGATTGTCACAGCTTCTGCTCGACGAGAATGACACAATGGCGACTCCATGAGCGCAGTTGCCGAGGAGCACGTCAGTCGAAGTTTGCCCAAATCGCGGCGCCGGTTGCCGGTCATTGGCTTCGTTGCACTGCTAGCGATCCTGGCTCTTCAACTGGTTCTTTCTATCCGGCGAGAAACTCAAACTTGGGACGAGGCGTGCCACATCTTCGCAGGCTACAGTTACTGGACTCGGGGCGATTTCGCCATGAACCCCGAGCATCCGCCGTTGGTGAAGTTATTAGCAACTCTTCCTCTGCTTGGGCTTCCGCTGCACGTGCCCGCACATCCGAAGGATTTCTCCAAGGAAGAAGATTTCACCACCGCGACGCAGTTCGTTTATTCGAATGATGCGGAGAAGATTGTCTTTCGCTCGCGATTGGGCGCGTCCCTCTTAACTGCGCTCTTGGCGCTTCTGCTCTTCGCAGCCGCACGGGAGATGTTTGGCCTAGGACCTGCCGCCGTCGCACTCGCGCTGTTTGTTTTTGAGCCGACCATTCTCGCTCATGGCGCGCTGGTCACCACCGATCTGGGCCTGAGCTGTCTTCTCTTTGCTGCGGTCTACGCCTTCTATCGTTATCTGAATCGACCCTCACCAGTAAGGCTGGTGATCACTGGGCTTGCCGCGGGTCTAGCGCTGGCAGCCAAGCATTCCGGAATACTCGTATTTCCAATCCTGCTGGTATTGGCGCTTTTTGAATTATTCAAGCGAAAAGAGGGCATCTTCGACGCGCCCGCGCGAGCTCGCAATCCAATGCTCCAACAAGTCGCGCGACTGACTGTTGCCCTGGTCGCAATCGCAGCCATTGCCGTCCTTGTACTGTGGGGTTCTTACGGATTCCACTCCCAACCGCGCCCCGGGTTCCATGCACAGCAGCAAGTAGCAGAATACGCGGCTCGGCTGAAGCATTCGACCCAGGCGAACTTGATCTCGGCATTCGCGCGCTGGAGATTGTTGCCGGAAGCTTACCTTTACGGACTTGCCGATGTGGGTATCACAGCCGAGTTCAGCCGGACTTATCTGCTGGGAACAATCTACCCCCACGGCAAGTGGTTCTACTTCCCGGTCGCCTTTGCCATCAAGTCGAGTCTCGCCTTCCTCCTGCTCCTCTGCGCTGTACCGATCGTCGTTGGCACAAATCGCGTCGGCCACTTGCGGCAAGTGGTGTACATGGGCGCGCCTGCGTTTTTGTACTTGCTGGTTGCCATGACGTCGGGCATGAACATCGGCATCCGCCACATTCTGCCGGTCTATCCTTTTCTCATGGTTTTGGCTGGCTGGGCAGCCTGGAAGTTGATCGACTCTCACCGAAGCCTCGGATGCGTCGTAGTCGCGCTACTAGTGTTCAGTTTCGTCTCTTCCCTGCGGGCGTTCCCTGTCTATCTCGCTTACTCCAATGAACTGTGGGGTGGACCGTCACACACTTACAAATATTTGAGTGATTCCAACACCGATTGGGGCCAGCAACTGAAGGCTACGAAGAAATATCTTGATAGTCAGCATGTCGATCACTGCTGGTTCGCATATTTTGCCGATGTTGTAGCCGATCCTAAATACTACGGAATCCCCTGCCAGCCGCTCACAACCATCGCTTCGGTATGGCTGCAGCCCTCGATCGATGTACCCCCGAGTGTCGACGGCCCGGTGCTCATCAGCGCCGGAGTTCTCTCTGGATACGAGTTCGGCCCCGGATCCCTGAACCCTTACGATCAGTTCCAAAAGCTGCGTCCCACTGCCGTCATCGAACATGGGGTTTTTGTCTACGATGGACACTTTGATATTCCATTGGCTTCGGCCCTGAACCACGTGACGCGGGCTCAGTTGCTAAGTGCAAACGGACATCTAGACAATGCTCTGGTCGAAGCGCAAGTTGCCGTAAACCTCGCGCCGGAGTCGGTCCAAACGCAAGCGCAACTCGGGCAAATTCTGATGCGGTTAAATCGAGGGGACGAGGCACGCGCGTCGTTCCGGCGGGCACTATCCTTGGCCACAACGAATTACCCAGAATTCCAAACGGGCTGGGTACCAGGCCTGCAAAGCGCTCTCGCCCAAAAGTAGTGCCGCTCGCTCGCGCACCCATTCTCCGGATCCCAACTTCTTATTCTGGCCAGACGGGCAGTGGATAGCGATAATGTCCGGATGGCAATTCTGCGTTCGCTCATGATCCTGTCGCTAACGGTGTGGTTGGGTGGCGTCATCTTTCTTGCGGTAACAGCACAAACAGCGTTCGCCGTGCTTCCCAGTCGCCACCTCGCTGGGTCAGTGGTGGGCGCTAGCATTACGAAACTGCACTGGATGGGTCTAATCTCCGGAGTCGTCTACCTCATCAGTTCGCTCATCTATTCTCGTTTGCGGTCAGGCTCTGCCCATCCATTTGCGGCACATAACGTTCTGATACTCGCGATGCTCGCTCTCACCCTCTTTTCCCAGTGGGGAATCACACCGCGTATGCATGCCTTGCGTACGTCCCTGGGCGAAATCGACAATGCACCTCCGAGCGATCCGGCTCGAATTCAATTCAACCGGCTACATGTATGGTCTGAGCAGACTGAAAAAGCCGTGCTGATTTTGGGAATTCTCGTAATTTATCTGACGGCACGGCAATTTACCTGAACTTTCAGAGGAGAAGTCTTGGCGGAAACACAATCGAGCGGTGGACGAATCGACTACTCCGATAACGGGCAGGGTGAGCCCGCGCTTCTGCTGATGCCGGGGTGGTGCGCCACACGTAAAGCGTTCGGCGCAATGGCCGAATTATGCGCGAAGCGGCGTCGTGTGCTCGCGCTCAATTGGCGTGGGCACGGAAACTCGGCGGTCGCGGATACAGATTTCGGGGAAGCTGCCCTGGTAGAAGACGCCCTTGCAGTGATTGAAGCCAGCAAGGCGCGAAGCGTAATTCCCGTGGCTCTGGCGCACTCCGGATGGGTCGCGCTTGAACTGCGTCGCCGTCTCGGAGCGCGAATTGCCAAAATCGTGCTCGTGGATTGGCTTGTACTTGATCCACCGGCTCCCCTTCTCGCCGCTTTGCAGGGACTGCAAGATCGGCTGCATTGGGAAGAGACTCGTAACCGTCTGTTCTCGACGTGGCTACAGGGCGTCGGCAATGAAGCAGTCAAAAATTTCGTGCAATACGAAATGGGGATCTGCGGATTCGAAATGTGGTCGCGCTCCGGAAGAGAAATCGCCGCCGCTTATGCGAAACATGGCAATCCCCTGCTTGCGCTGGAGAAACTCGATCCGCCGGTACCTACAATTCATATTTACGCGCAGCCCTCCGACCCCGTGTACTGGCAAGCGCAGCAATCGTTCGCAGCCGAACATCCCTGGTTCACCGCAATCCGCGTAAATGCCATTAGCCATTTTCCAATGCTGGAGGAGCCTGAGGAAATGGCGCAGGAAATTGAGAGATTCGTTAGCTCGGCGGAAACGAAAGCTGGAACGCCAGGCAAGTAGTTGTCGGTGTCCCAAACTCGAATTGCGTCGAGCCTTCGAATACACGATATCCGCGCTATTCTTCCTGACCCCTTGACCTCGATCTAGCCCGCCCCTGCTATCATCACTAGTTCCTCTTACTGCGCTGTTCACGCTAGTGCGGTCGCAGTTCAGATACTGGAAACATTTTTTATGAAAACCGGAATCATTGGCCTGCCTCAGGTGGGCAAGAGTTCGTTGTTTCGCATTCTGACCAAGGCGCAACTGTCAGACCATACGTTTGCGAATCCCCGGGAGGCTCACGTGGGAGTTGCCAAAGTTCCAGACGACCGTCTCGACCGTCTGGCTGCTCTGTACAACCCTAAGAAGCTCATCCACGCGTCGGTGGAATACGTTGACGTCGGCGCGATCGGACAGGATGCTCTCAAAGAGACCGCCTACATCGGGCACCTGCGCCAGGTCGATGCGCTGGCACACGTCGTCCGCGCCTTCGAGGACCCCTCTATTCCTCATGTCGGCGAAATCGATCCTTTGCGCGACATCAAGAACGTAGATTTCGATCTTATCGTCAGCGATCTCGGCCAGGTCGAGAAGCGCCTTGAGCGCCTGGAAAAAGACTTGAAGAAGATGAAAACAGCCGAACTCGAGCGTGAAAACGAACTCCTGATTCGGGCCAAGGCCCATCTGGAGAGTGAACGTCCTTTGCGCGAGATGGAGATGACCACCGAGGACAAAAAGCGCATTCGTGGTTTTATGTTCCTGAGCGAAAAACCCATTTTGTATGTGGTCAACGTAAGTGAGTCGACCGAACTGGGCAAAGAACTGGAGAGTGCTGTCACGAAGTACAAGCTGACGGAAATCGCATCGCGTCCGAACGCATCGGCAACTGCGATCTGCGGCAAGGTAGAAGCTGAACTCTCCGAAATGAGCGATGCCGATGCTGCGGAATTCCTGTCCAGTTACGGCCTGACAGAGAGTGGCCTGGTCCGATTGATACGCACGACGTACGCGTTGATGGGACTAATTTCCTTCTTCACGGTCGGGGAGGACGAGTGCCGCGCCTGGACGATTCCTGCCAATAGCCGGGCCGTGGAAGCCGCGGGCGCCATCCACTCCGACCTGGAGAAGCACTTTATCCGCGCCGAAACCATTCACTGGGATCAACTGCTCGAAGCGGGTTCGGAAGCCAATGCCCGCGCACGCGGTACATTGCGTCTGGAAGGCAAGGATTACATGGTGAAGGACGGGGATGTGATGCACATTCGACACTCGGGATAGTGTGCCCTGCCTCGATGGCGAGGTTTGAACACGAACTCTGCATCATTGGCTGTATTACCTCCGAGATCCTTCGCTACCAGAAGTTGTGTCTCGATCTCCACAAGCGAGTAGCGGGCTTGGTCTTCAGCAATGTTGCCAGGCACAGATACTGCGCCCCTCCTAGGCTGCCTCCTTAATCAATAGAGTCCGTTACGAGGAGATAACTTCGTCACTCGGAACTGAGAATGGCGCTGCTCAGACTCGCGTTAGAAAGACCGTCTGCTATGATCCTCCGGAAATAATGAACCCAATCCTCCTCAGCATGCTGCTGGGTTTTACCGCCGCCGCCGCCAACGTCTTCGGCGGTGCCATCATCGTTCAGCGGCATTGGGACCACTCTTATCTTCGTTATTTTGTCGCCCTGGGCGCCGGCTTCATGTTGGCTACTTCGATCGTCGAGATGGTTCCAACCAGTCTCGAACTTCGGGGCAAGACAGGAGCGTTCCTGATTCTGCTCGGGTACCTCATCATTCATTTTTTCGAGCACACTGTAACTCCTCATTTTCACTTCGGAGAGGAGACTCATTCGGACGAGTTCGTGCAGGCGCACAAAAGCTTTTCCGTGCTCGTGGGATTAATGATTCACACCTTCTTCGACGGGATCGCAATCGCCTCAGGCTTCATCGTCTCCAACTGGCTGGGCTGGGTCATCTTCTTGGCTGTATTTCTGCACAAAATCCCCGAGGGATTCACTGTGGCGTCGGTGATGCTGGTCAGTGGACGTAGCCGTGGGGCGGCATGGGGCGCATCGATCCTGTTGGGCGCTGCAACGGTCGCGGGAGTGCTGACGATGGCCCTCTTCCGTCATCAGGTCAGCGCCGGATTACCGTTGGCGGCCGGCGTGACCATTTACGTAGCCGCATCCGACCTTGTGCCGGAAGTCAATAAGGAACCAGGCGTGAGAATGGCATTGCTGGTGT
>Ga0310811_10013947_pt1 | contig 10471 bp, 7 predicted proteins | sample YCmetagenome_FD_207642 | JGI IMG/M metagenome (GOLD analysis project Ga0310811, IMG submission 207642) | Soil microbial communities from experimental microcosm in Duke University, North Carolina, United States - YC | ecosystem: Engineered > Artificial ecosystem > Soil microcosm > Unclassified ... | reverse complement strand
CAGGTGATCTGGCGAGCGCGTCTGCAGCAGCCCGTTGGCCATGCCGAGGAACACCATCGTCGAGAACCCGAGCAGGACGAGGAACGGCAGCGACAGGAGGAGCGAGCGCTGGAGCGTGAACACGACGAGGAAGCCGCCGAACGCGACGGCCGATCCGATGAGCACCGCGCCCCTTCTGCGGAGTCCCCCGAGCGCCGACGTCGCGAGCGCGCCGCCGAGCGCGCCGACGCCCGACGCCGCCAGCATCCATGAGAGCTCGACCGCGCCCACCTGCAGCACCTCGTGCGCGACCGCGGGCAGCAGCTGGATGTACGGACGCGCGAACAGCGCGGTCGCGGCGGCGAGGATGACGATCCAGCGAACGACGACGTCCTGGCGGATGTACGCGAGGCCCTCGCGGATCGAATCGAGCATCGAGACCTCGCCGCTCTTCCCGATGATCGGCACGGGCCGCATGCGCAGCAGCGCGACCACGACCGCGAGGTACGAGATCGCGTTGATGTAGAAGAGGATGCCGGCGCCGAACGTCGGCCGGCCGGCGAACGGTGCGTAGATGAGGCCGCCGATGACCGGCCCGATGATCTGCGGCCCGTTGAACGCCGCGGAGTTCAGGCCGATCGCGCTCATGAGGTCGCGTTCGGGCACGAGGCGCGGGACCATCGACTGCCGGGTCGGCGCGTCGAACGCGAAGATCGTCGAGTTGAGCGCGCCGAGCAGCAGGATCTCGACGATGTTGATCTTGTCGGTGATCGCCAGCGTCGCGAGGATCGCGGCCGTCACGGCCGCGCTCGATTGCGTGACGAGCAGCAGTCGCCGCCGGTCGGTCCGGTCGGCGAGCGCGCCGCCGAACAGGCCGAGGGTCAGACCGGGGATCGCGCGAGCGAGCCCGACGAGGCCGAGGTAGAGCGGCGCGAGCTGCGGGACGCCGTCGCGCACGGCAAGGAGCACCACGAGGTAGCCCTGCCCGAACATCTGCATCCACGTGCCGACGTTCGACACGAGCAGGCCGAACCAGAACAGGCGGAAGTCGCGGTAGCGGAGCGCGGCGATGGCGGAGGTGCGCCCGGGCTCGACGTCCGCCGCGAGGTCGGTCGCGGGCCCCTCGAGCTCCTCGGCCAGGTCCTCCCGGTCCCCGGCGGCGCTCACTGCGAGAGTGCATGGGAGTCGAACCCACCACGGAACGTGCAACGCCCCGTCAACGGTTTTGAAGACCGCGGCCTGCACCGGCAGACGCGCACTCTCATCGGCATTTGCAGAGGAAACTCTAGTCGTCGACGGCGTCACGCATCGCCATGACGGCGCCGTCATACCGGCTGATCGCCGGCTCCCTAGCGTTGCGAGAGAACATGGAACACCCTGCTTAACCATGCGGAGGCGCGCCTGCGACAGCGCACCCTCGCGGTCGGCGCGCTCCTCGTCGCGATCGCGTATCCGCTGGTGTTCACGCTGAATATCGCGGAGCTGGACGTGCAGCTCCCGTTCGCGATCATCCCGGTGGGCCTCGCCGCCTGGGTGTTCCGCCAGCGGGTCGCGCTGGTCGTCGTCGGGATCGAGATGGTCGCGCTGACCGCGATCTTGAGCGTGCGCGACGGCGCCGGTATCTGGACGCTCATCGAGCAGGGCGAGCTCCCGACGCTGCTGCTCATCGTCGTCGTCGCGGTCGCGATCGGTTTCCTGCGGGGCCTGCGCGATGATCTCGCCGAACGCGCGAGCGAAGCCGAGGCGTTGACCAAGGCGACAGCCGCGTTGGTCGCCGGCGCCGCCGCGCGCGAGACGATGCAGGCCATCCTGAGCGCCGCGGTCGGCGCCGTGCCGTCGACCGTGGCCGCGTTCATCGCATCCGACCCGAGCGGCGAGCAGCTCCACGTGGCGGCGACGCTCGGCGGGCCGCAGGAGTATCTCGGCCGCCCATTTCCCGTCACCACGGGTGTGACCGGCCGGGCGTGGCGCACCGGTGAGATCCAGCGCATCGCCGACGTGCTGAACGACACGGAGTACATCGGCGAGCGTCACACCTCGCTGTGCGCCCTCGCGGTGCCGATCATCCGCGAGGGCCGGACCCGCGGGGTCCTGTACTTCGAACGCGATTCGGAGGTGCCCTACACGCCGCGCGACATCCGGATCCTCGGCGCGCTCGCGGGCTACGCGTGGATCGCGCTTCGGAGCGAAGAAGGCACCCACGCGCTCGGCGCGGCGACGGATCGCTTCGCCGCGGCGTTCAGCGCGGCGCCATCGAGCCTGATCATCAGCCGGGCGAGCGACGCCAAGATCGTCGACGTCAACGACGCGTTCCTCGCGGTCGTCGGCCGACCGCGCGATGAGGTCGTCGGCGGGACGGTGGCCGACCTCGGGCTCGTCGACCCGCGGAGCGGCGGGCTCATCACCGAGCAGTTCCGGCGCGAACATCGCCTCTCCGGCGTCACGCTCCAGACCGATCGACTCGGCGACGGCATCCGACACTTCCTGGTCTCGGCGGAGACCGTCGATATCGGCGGCGAGGCACACGTCGTCTGGTCCGCGACCGAGGTCACCGACGCGAAGCGCGCGGCCGTTGAGACCGAGCGGCTCGCCCTCTACGACGTGCTCACCGGCCTTCCGAACCGGAACCTCTTCGCGCGGAAGGTCGCAGATGCGTTGCGCAGCGCCGCCCCGACCGGAAGGCCGGTGGCCGTGCTGCTCATCGACCTCGACCACTTCAAGGACGTCAACGACACGTTCGGCCACGGCTTCGGCGACCTCGTCCTTGGCGCGATCGGAACGCGGATCCGCGCCACCGTGCCGGCCCGCGAGACCGTCGCGCGGCTCGGCGGTGACGAGTTCGGGATCATGCTCGACGCTGGCGCGCCGGATGCTTTGCGCGTGGCCGAAAGCATCCGCCGAACGCTCGAGGCGCCGGTCGATCTCGAGGGTCACAGTATCGGCGTCTCCGCGAGCATCGGGGTCAGCTTCTTCCCCGAGCACGGCGACACGGAGAGCGCGCTCCTGCGACGCGCGGATATCGCCCTGTACGCGGCGAAGTCGACCGGCGGCGGAGCGATGGTCTACGCCGCGGCGATCGACGCGCACAGCCCGGCGCGGCTCGCGCTCACCGCGGAGCTCCAGCGCGCGATCGCGGCTGACGAGCTGATCCTGCACTACCAGCCCGTGATGGCGCTCCACGCCGGTCTGTGCAACGGCGTCGAGGCGCTCGTGCGCTGGCCGCATCGCGAGCGCGGACTCGTCGCGCCGGCCGAGTTCATCCCCGCGGCCGAGCGCAGCGGGCTCATCAAACCCCTCACCGATTGGGTCGTCGGCCGGGCGGTCGCACAGGGTCGCGGCTGGCGGGCCGGTCCGGACCCCGTCGACATCGCGGTGAACATCTCGATGCGCAACCTGATGGACCCGAGCCTGCCGGGGAGCGTCGCCCGACACATCGCCGATCAGGGCATCGACCCGGCGCGCGTCTGCCTGGAGATCACCGAGTCGGTCGCGATGGCCGACCCGGAACGGACCATCGGCGTGCTCATGCAGCTCGACGACATCGGCGTGCACATCGCGATCGACGATTTCGGGACCGGCCACTCGTCGCTCGCGTACCTGCGGCGGCTCCCGGTCCACTCGTTGAAGATCGACCGCACGTTCATCGCGGGCCTCGCCCACGATCCCGCGAGCCGGTCGATCGTGAAGGCGACCATCGAGCTCGGGCACGCGCTCGGACTCGTCGTCGTGGCCGAGGGCATCGAGCATCAGGAGGAGCTGGATGCCGCCCGAGCGCTCGGGTGCGATCAGGCGCAGGGCTACTTCATCGCGCGGCCGATGGGCGAGGCCGAGATCCCGTTGTGGCTGGCGGCACACGCGGGCGCGGAGTACAAGCGCGACCTGGCCCGGAGCTGACGGCTACGCTGCCGCGGTGACCGAGGGCGGCCTGAAATTCGAGCTCGAGCGCGCCATCACCGAGAACGAGCTGGTCCTGCACTACCAGCCGCGCGTGCTCGTGAGCACCCTCGAGCTGCGCGGAGTCGAGGCGCTCGTCCGGTGGCGCCATCCGATCCGCGGCATCGTCCCACCGGCCGAATTCGTCGCCGCCGCGGCGCGCAGTGGACTGGTGCACGACCTCGATGCGTGGGTCATCCGCGAGGCGCTGCTGCAGGCGGCGGTCTGGCGGCGCGATGGCCTGCGGATCGGCATGAGCGTGAACGTCACGCCATCGCTGCTCGGCGACCAGAGCTTCCTGCGGCTCATCGAGCGGACCCTCAACATCCAGGGCGATCCGACGACGCTCACCTTCGAGGTCGCTGCGGCCGCGCTCGTGGGCACGGATCCGCCGCTGGCCGGGCTCGTCCAACTCCGCGAGCGGGGCGTGCGGCTGGCGTTGGACGACGTCACCACCGGGCCGCTGCTCGACGCGGGCGCATTCATCCAGTGGACCTACGTGAAGCTGGGCCGATCGCTCATCACGGGCGTGGGCCGCGAGGGCGGCTCCGCCGAGCTGGTGCGTGCGCTCGTCGCGCGCGCGACCGAGCTCGGTTCGCGGATCATCGCGGTCGGTGTCGAGGACGACGCGGCGGTCGCCCTGCTGCGGGAGACGGACGCGTACCTGGCCCAGGGCTACCTCATCGCGCCACCGCTCGGCGTGAAGGAGCTCGCGGCGTGGTCCGCCGGGCGTGACCGGCGGGCCTAGACGGCCTCGAGCATCGGCTCGGCGAACTGGCTCTCGTACAGATCGGCGTAGAACCCGCGGCGCGCAAGGAGCTCATCGTGCGTGCCCTGCTCGACGATCCGCCCGTGATCCATGACCAGGATCACATCGGCGTCGTGGATGGTCGACAACCGGTGCGCGATCACGAAGCTCGTCCGGCCGCGCATCAGCGTCGTCATGGCGCGCTGGATCAGCATCTCGGTGCGGGTGTCGACCGAGCTCGTCGCCTCGTCGAGGATGAGGATCGGCGGGTCCGCGAGGAACGCGCGAGCGATGGTGAGCAGCTGCCGCTCGCCCTGGGAGACGTTCGTCGCTTCGTCGTCCAGCATCGTCTGGTAACCGTCGGGCAACGTGCGGACGAAGTGATCGACCTGCGCCGCGCGCGCGGCTTCGAGGATCTGCTCGTCCGTCGCGTGGTCGGCGCCGTAGGCGATGTTGTCGTGGATCGTGCCGTTGAACAGCCACGCATCCTGGAGGACCATGCCGAACGTCCGGCGCAGCTCGTCGCGGGTGAGGTCGCGGATGTCGATCCCGTCGACGGTGATCCGTCCCGCGTCGATCTCGTAGAAGCGCATCAGCAGGTTCACGAGCGTGGTCTTGCCGGCGCCGGTCGGCCCGACGATCGCGATGGTCTGGCCCGGCTCCACGCTCAGGTTCATGTTCTCGATGAGCGGCGTCTCCGGCTTGTAGCGGAACGAGACGTCCTCGAACACGACCCGCCCGGCCGCCTGGCCGAGGCGCTGAGGGGTCGCTGTGTCGGGCCGCTCCTCGGGCTCGTCGAGCAGCTCGAACACGCGCTCGGCCGAGGCGATCGCGGACTGCATGACGTTGCTGATGCTGGCCGTCTGGATGAGCGGCATCGTGAATTGGCGCGAGTACTGGATGAAGGCGAGCACGTCGCCGAGCGACATCGTGCCCGTCGCGACGCGGATCCCGCCGATGACGGCGATCGCGACGTAGTTGAGGTTCGCGATGAACTGCATCGCCGGCTGGATGAGCCCGGAGATGAACTGCGCGCTGAAGCTCGCCTGGTACAGCCGGCCGTTGTGCGAATCGAAGGTGTCGATCGCGTCCTGCTGGCGGCCGAAGACCTTGACGATGCTGTGACCGGTGTGCATCTCCTCGATGTGACCGTTCAGGAGACCGGTGTGCTTCCACTGCGCGGCGAATTGCTTCTGGGAGCGCTTGGCGATCATGACCGTCGCGCCGAGCGACAGCGGTACCGCGAGGAGCGAGACGCCCGCGAGGATCGGGCTGATCGTGAACATCATGATCAGGACGCCGACCACGGTGAGCACCGAGATCATGAGCTGGGTGAGACTCTGCTGGAGGGTCTGGGCGATGTTGTCGATGTCGTTGGTGACCCGGCTGAGGATGTCACCGCGCGACTGTCCATCGAAGTACGACAGCGGCAGGCGGCCGAGCTTCTCGTCGGCGTCACGCCGCAGCCGGTACACGGTGCGCTGCGTGACGCCGGCCATGAGGTACGACTGCGCCCACGCGAACAACGCGCTCAGGAGGTACAAGCCGATGAGCAGCATGACCGCCGCGCCGAGCGCGTTGAAGTCGACGCCCTGGCCAGGCACGACGTGGGTGCTCGCGAGCATGTCGGCGATCTGATCCTGCCCGCGCGCGCGGAGCCCCGCGACGGCCTGGTCCTTCGTGACGCCGGCCGGGATCTGCTTCCCGAGCACGCCGTCGAAGAGGATGTTCGTCGCGTTGCCGAGGAGCTTCGGCCCGATGACCGCGAACACGACGCTCACCACGCCGAGCACGAGCACCAGCGCGATGAGCCGCCGCTCCGGGCGCAGCGTACGAAGAAGCCGACCGAGCGATGCCCGGAAGTTCTTGGGCTTCACGGTGGCGTTCATGGCGAAGCCCATCATCATTCCGGGCCCGCCGCCGGGACGACGCTGACCGCCGGGGCCGCCCGGCCCGCCCGCCCTCATGCCGCCACCTCGGTGCCGGCGAGCTGGGACTCGACGATCTCGCGGTAGGTCGCGCACGTGATCATCAGCTCGGGGTGCGTGCCGATGCCCACGATCCGGCCCGCGTCGAGCACGACGATCCGGTCGGCCTGCATGATCGTCGCGACCCGCTGAGCCACCACCAGCACCGTCGCGCTCGCGACCTCGCGGCGCAGCGCGGCGCGCAGCTTCGCGTCGGTCTTCACGTCGAGCGCCGAGAAGCTGTCGTCGAAGATGTACACCTCGGGCCGCTTCACGAGCGCGCGGGCGATGGCCAGCCGCTGGCGCTGCCCGCCGGAGACGTTCGTGCCACCCTGGCTGATCTCGGCATCGAGGCCGCCGGGCATGTCGCGGACGAACTCCCCTTGCGCGATCGCGAGGGCGCGCCAGAGGTCCTCGTCCGACGCGCTCCCGCGGCCGAACCGCAGGTTGCTCGCGACGGTGCCGGTGAACAGGAGCGCGCGCTGCGCGACCACGCCGATGCGCGACCAAAGATCATCCCGGCGGAGCTCCCGCACGTCCACGCCGTCGATCAGGACGGCCCCGCCGGTGACGTCGTAGAAGCGCGTCAGCAGGTTGACGAGCGTGGACTTGCCGCTGCCGGTGCTGCCGACGATCGCCGTCGTCTCACCGGGCCGCGCCTCGAACGAGATGCCGCGCAGCACGGGCTCCTCGGCGCCGGGGTAGCGGAACTCCACGTCGCGGAACTCGACGACCCCCTGGCCACGCGGCGGTGCCTGCGGGACCGCCGGATCGCTGACCGATGGCTCGGCCTGGAGCACCTCCTGGACGCGCCCGGCGGACACCGCGGCCCGCGGGACCATGACGAACATGACCGTGCCCATCATCACGCCGAAGAGGATCTGGATGATGTACTGCAGGAACGCGGTGAAGTTGCCGATCGGCATCGCGCCGCTGTCGACGCGGATCGCCCCGAACCACAGGGCGGCCACCGTCGAGAGGTTCATGATCACCGTGAGCGCCGGCATCATCAGGGAGAACAGGCGGTTCACCCTGAGCGCGGTCGCCGTCAGGTCCCGGTTCGCGTCGTCGAACCGCCGCTCCTCCTGCCGGGTCCGGACGAACGCGCGGACGACCCGCACGCCGGACAGGACCTCGCGGACCACCAGGTTGATCCGATCGATCTTGAGCTGCATGGCCTGGAACTGGGGGATCGCGCGGGTGATGATCAGGCCGATCACCAGGCCCATGAGCGGGATGATCACCAGCAGCATCGCGCTGAGCGGCACGTCCTGGCGAAGGGCCATGATCGTGCCGCCGATCGCGAGGATCGGAGCCGAGATCATCATCGCGAGGGCCATCACGATGAACTGCTGGACCTGCTGCACGTCGTTCGTGTTCCGGGTGATGAGCGAGGGCGTGCCGAAGTGGTTGACCTCGACCTGCGAGAAGGTCTGCACTTTCCGGAACACGGCGCTGCGGAGATCCCGGCCGAAGCCCATGGCCACCCGCGCCCCCCAGTACGCGCCGACGACGGACGCGCCGGCGAAGACGACCGTCACGAGCAGCATGACCGCGCCGGCTCGCCAGATGTAGTCGAGATCGCCGCGGACGACGCCGTTGTTGATGATGTTGGCGTTCAGCTCGGGGAGGTAGAGGTTGGCGATCGACTGAACGAACAGCAGGCCGATGACGAGCGCGAGCTCACGCCGGTACGGGGCCAGGTACCGCTTCAGCAGATCGACCATCGGATATCAGGTTGCCGAATATTCGGGAACCTGTCAATATGTCGTGCATGTCGCTGTTGAAGCGCCCGCCGGGATCGGCGGTCTACGGCCTGCGCATCCTGAATCACTACTTCAGCCAGCGGTTCACCAGCGCCCTCGAGGAGCACGACCTGACGCTGCCGCAGATGGGGATCATGTTCGACGTGGCTCGCACTCGCGGCGCATCCAGCGCCAGCCTTGCGCGGGCGCGCGGGATGACACCCCAGACGATGAGCGAGATCATCACCGGCCTCGAGCGCGAAGGCCTGCTCGAGCGGCGCCCGCGGCATGGCCGGACCCTCGGCCTCTACCTGACGCCGGCGGGCACGGCACGGCTCACCAAGGCCGGGACCGCGGCGGTCGGGATCGAGCGCGAGATGCTCGCCGCGCTCTCGGCACGGGAGCAGGACCGGTTCCGCGAGCTCATCTTCAAGTGCGTCACCCAGCTCACCGCCGGCGAGGAGCGCCGCGCCGGCTAGCGCCGGGCGAGCTTCTGCAGGGTCGGCGCGCCGCGGGGCGGCACGAGGCCGGGGGCCACGCCGAAGGTGTGGGTCACCTCCGCGACGTACACGTCACCGCGCGAGTCGACCGCGATGCCGTGCGGTGCGGTGAATCCGCCCGGCGTCCCCGGGGCGCCCCCACCCCATCGCGCGACCACCGTCCCGTCGCGCCGTAGCGCCGAGACGCGGCCGTAGCGATCGGTCGTGATCTCGCCGAACCGATGCGACCGCTGGCCGGCCCGCCACCAGAGCTCCGCCACGTAGATCAGGCCGTCAGGCCCGACCACGAGATGCGTCGGCCGTTGGACGTCGAGCCACTCGCCGAGGTAGCGGCCCTCGGGACCGAACCGCTGGATCCGATCGTTCTCGCGGTCGGCCACGAGCACGTCGCCGGTCGCGAGCACGCAGATCCCGTGCGGGATCCGGAACTCGCCGGGTCCCCCGCCCGGCGCGCCCCACGATCGGACGAGCGTGCCGTCGGGATGGAATTGATGCACGCGCGCGTTGCCGTACCCGTCGGTCACGTAGAGGTCGCCGTTCGGCGCGAGGGCGGCGTTCGTCGGCCGGTTGAACGGCCCGCCCGCTCGGGCGATGGTCGCGTACGCGGCGCCGTCGTACCCGGTGTCCGATGGCCGGCCGCGCGCGCCGAGGGTGAGCCGCAGCTGGCCATCCGGCGTGAAGGCGCGCACCGAATGATCGGCGTCGTCGACGCACCACACCGAGCCGTCGGGCGCGATCGTGATCCCGTGGGCGCGCTCGCTGAAGGCGTCCTCGCCCCAGGACCGCACGAAGCGGCCATCGCGCTCGTACACGAACACCGCGGCCTCGCCGCGGGTGAAGAGGTAGACCCGGTCGCGCGCGTCGACCGCGACCGCGGCGACGTCCTGGTGCTGCCGGCCGGCCGGAAGCTGCTCCCAGCCCTCGACGACCTCGAGGCGCGGGGCGCTAGCCGCGAACGGCCGCCACGCAGTCGACCTCGATGAGCCAGTCCTCGCTCACGAGCCGAGACACCTCGACGGCGGTGCTCGCCGGACGGTGCGCGCCGAGGAACCGGTCGCGCTCGGCGATGATCGCCGCGCGGTCGCTCATGTTCCGGAAGTACCAGTTGAGCTTGACGATGTCGCCGATCGTCGCGCCGCAGTCGGTGAGGATGCGGTGGATGTTCTTGAACACCTGCTCCGCCTGCTTGGCGGCGTCGCCCTTGCCGACCAGCTCGCCGGTCTCGTCGATGGCGACCTGCCCGGACACGTAGATGAGCCGGTCCGACGCCGGCACGATCGCGACCTGCGAATACACGCCGACCGGGGCGGCGACCCCCGGCGGGTTGCGGAACTCGGCCGTGATTAGACCGGGGTGGTCATGTGCGGCTGGATCTGCTGAAGGAGACGCTCCTTCGGCATGTAGCCGACGAGGCGCTGCGCTTCCTTGCCGCCCTTGAACAGGATCATCGTCGGGATCGCCCGGACGCCGAATCGTCCGGCGGTGATCGGGTTCGCGTCGACGTCGAGCTTCGCGATCCGGACGTTCTCCTTCTCGCTCGCGATCTCCTCGAGGACCGGGGCCACCATGCGGCACGGACCGCACCAGGTCGCCCAGAAA
>Ga0310811_10013946_pt1 | contig 10471 bp, 8 predicted proteins | sample YCmetagenome_FD_207642 | JGI IMG/M metagenome (GOLD analysis project Ga0310811, IMG submission 207642) | Soil microbial communities from experimental microcosm in Duke University, North Carolina, United States - YC | ecosystem: Engineered > Artificial ecosystem > Soil microcosm > Unclassified ... | reverse complement strand
CCATCGTCACGTCTTCGTGGGTGACGGTCTTCACCACGTTAGGCCCCGTCACGAACATGTACGACGTGCCACGCACCATGTACGTGAAGTCGGTGATGGCCGGCGAGTACACCGCACCGCCAGCGCATGGACCGAGGATTGCCGAGATCTGCGGGATGACGCCTGACGCGAGCGTGTTGCGCAGAAAAATGTCGGCGTACCCGCCAAGCGAGACGACGCCTTCCTGAATGCGCGCGCCGCCGGAGTCGTTGAGGCCGATGACCGGCGCGCCATTGCGCAGCGCGAGGTCCATCACCTTGCAGATCTTTTCAGCGAAGGCTTCCGAGAGCGATCCGCCGAAGACGGTGAAGTCCTGCGAGAACACGTACACGAGACGGCCGTCGATTCGACCGTAGCCAGTGACGACGCCGTCGCCGTATGTCTTGAGCTTATCGAGCCCGAAATCCGTCGAGCGATGCGTCACGAAGCGATCGAACTCGACGAAGCTCCCTTCATCGAGCAGGACGTCGAGCCGTTCGCGCGCGGAGAGCTTTCCCTTGTCGTGCTGCGCCTTGATGCGCGCACTGCCACCGCCCTGCTCGGATTCAGTGCGTCGCTGCTCGAGCACGGTGAGCTTGTCTTTCATCGTCATAGGTCGAGGAAAGTAACAGAGCCAGCACGGAGCCGTGAGTCGGTAGTCGGTAGCAAGACAAACGGCGGGACGCTCCAAGGAGAAGCGTCCCGCCGCTCGGTCATGCTACCGACCAATAGCTACCGACTAACGACTACTCACCCTGCGCGACTTCGGTCGGAATAATGTCCGAATCGTCCGTGTGCACCGTCGGTGGCGTCTCCGGACGCGGCGGCTGCTCGGCAGGAATGTCCGTTACCGTCAGCACGATCCGACGGTGGATCGGATCCACCTCGAGCACGCGCATGTCGAGGTTCATGCCCTCATACGCGATGTCCGCCGGGTTCGAGACCGCGCGCATCGGCGACAGCTGGCTCACGGGAACGAAGCCCTCGATATCGTTGCCGACATCGACGACGACGCCCTTGTCCATCAGGCGCACGACCTTGCCGCGCAGCTCGGTGCCAACCGGGTACGTCTCACCGATGCGGAGCCACGGATCCTCCTCGGCCTGCTTGAGACCGAGCGAGATTCGCTTGTTGTCGGAATCGATGTTGAGGATCACGACGTCGACCGCATCGCCCTTCTTCACGACTTCCGACGGATGCTGAACGCGCTTGGTCCAGCTCATGTCGGAGATGTGAATGAGGCCATCGATCCCCGGCTCGATCTCGACGAACGCGCCGAAGCTCGTGAGGTTGCGGACCTTCCCGTTGATGCGCGTGCCGACCGGATACTTGAGCGGCAGCACCATCCACGGATCCTGCTCCGTCTGCTTCATGCCGAGCGAGATCTTCTCCTCGTTCGGATCGACCTTGAGCACGACCGCTTCGATCGTCTCGCCGATGCTCACGAGCTTCGACGGGTGACGAACGTTGCGCGTCCAGCTCATCTCGCTGATGTGCACGAGGCCTTCAATGCCCGGCTCGAGCTCGATGAACGCGCCATAGTTGGTGATCGAGACGACCTTGCCGGTGACACGCGTGCCGACCGGATACTTCGCCGCGACGTCCTTCCACGGATACGCCTGGAGCTGCTTGAGGCCGAGCGAGATGCGCTCGCGCTGCCAGTCGATGTCGAGCACCTTGACCTCGAGCTCCTGACCGATCTGCACCATCTCCGACGGGTGGGAGATGCGGCCCCACGACATGTCGGTGATGTGGAGCAGACCGTCGACACCGCCGAGATCGATGAATGCACCGAAGTCGGTGATGTTCTTGACGACGCCCTTCCGGACCTGGTCCTTCTGGAGCTCCTTCATCAGCTTCTCGCGCTTGCCGGCACGCTCGGTCTCGAGGATCACGCGAGGCAAGAACGCGTCGACGCCCATGAGGTCGACCACGACACCGCCCTTGATCTTCTTCTGCAGAACGCCTTCGACCGGCTGGTCGTTTTCGTAGGCGAGGCGGATGCGCTCCCACACGCGCATGAAGTCCGCCTTCTTCTTCGACAGAACGACCGACCCTTCCTGGTCCTCGAGGTGCTCCAGCAGCACCTCGACCTCGTCCCCGGGCTTGATGTCGGGAAGATCCTTGAACTCCTCGAGCGGAATCGTCCCTTCGGATTTGAATCCGATGTCCAGGACGACCATGTTGTCGCGGATCTCGAGCACGCGGGACTTTACAATTTCACCCTCCTCGATCGACGCGAGGGTGCCATTGTACATGTCCATCATCTGCTCGTACTCCTCGGAGGAGTACTCGTCTTCCTCGTAGAGCTCGGGACGGCGGTTGGCAAGCGGCCGCAGCTGCGACTTCTGCAGGTCGCGCTTTTCTCGCGCTGTGAGCACGTTGCCGGTGGAAGGGGTGGTGGTTTCTAGCTCGGGCATACCGAAGAGTATCTCCTGAACCGCGGATCTTTAGGCTCGCCGCGCCGAGTCGAGTGCGTGGAGTGAGACGAATCGAGACGACAAACACCGCCCATTAGGACGGGTTCAGAGTTCGATTCGCGCGAACCGTCAAATGTATTGTCAGCTTGCGTGATCGTCAACGGGGGAAGTATCGCTTCCGCGCTGAGTTACGGCCCTGGCCAGGGCCACGATCCGCTCCACTTGTTCAGGCTGCGTCAGGTAGGTCGTGTCGATCAGGACCGCATCCTTCGCCTGAACGGTCTGCGTCGCGTCCTGCGCATCGCGATGTACGAGGCGGTCGGTCTCCTCGGCGATCTCGGCCTCCGTCGGGCGGCGACCGATCTGTTGCGTGAGCCGGCGTCGCGCCCGCTCCCAGGGATCCGCGATGAGAAACACCTTGAGCGTCGCCTTGGGAAAGACCGTCGTACCCATGTCACGTCCATCGACGACGATGTCGTGGCGAGTCGCGGCCTGTTGCACCAGCGAGTTCACCCAGCTGCGCACCCGGGCCATCTGGGCCACGCGTGACACGTGACGCGTGACTTCCGCACCTCGAATCTCCGACTCGACGTCAACGCCCTCGATGCACGGCGCGAACGACGTGGTTCGCGGGCTCAGCGTGACGTTCCCGGCCACGCGCAGCACCAGGTCCTCCGTCCACTCCGCCGGCGCGACGCCACTTCGCACGGCGGCCGCCGTGGCGGCGCGGTACAACGCGCCCGAATCGACGTGACGAAACCCAAGCACCGACGCGACCCACTGCGCGGTGGATGATTTCCCCGACGCCGCGGGCCCGTCGATGGCGATCACGATACGCGCCGCGCCCGACGCATCCGGGCTCACGTCGTCACCCGCTCCAGGTCCGACCAGAACCCTGGATACGAGACGGAAACGCAGTCCGGATCATCGACCGTGATCGCGTTCCCGGATAGTGCGCCAAGGACGCCAAACGCCATCGCGAGCCGATGGTCGCCGTGCGTGAGCACGGCACCGCCTAACGCCCGCCCGCCCCTGCTGCCGCGCACGCGCAACCCGTCCGGAAGCTCGTCGGCGTCGGCGCCGACGACGCGCAGATTCTGCACGACCGCCGCGATCCGGTCGCTTTCCTTGACGCGCAGCTCGCTCGCGCCGCGGATCTCGGTGACCCCGTCCGCCAACGTCGCGAGACACGCCAGCATCGGCAGCTCGTCGATCATCGCCGGCACCTGTTCGCCACGAACCTCGACGCCCCCGAGCTCACGCGGCGCGACGGTGATCGTACCGACCGGCTCGCCGCACTCGTCGCGATGGACTTCCCACGCGACGTCCGCGCCCATGTCGCGCAGAACGCGAAAGAAGCCGAGTCGCGTCGGATTCAACGCGACGTCAGTCAGCTCGAGCGGCCCGCCGCCCCCGATGCCGCCGGCGGCAGCGAGCGCGGCGAAAAACGCGGCCGACGATGGATCTGCCGGGACGTCGAGCTGAAACGCCGAGAGCTCGGACGCTGGCTCGAGCGATGCCTCGAGACCTGACGACCGGACCTCGATGCCAAGCGCTGCCAGCATCCGCTCGGTGTGGTCACGCGATCGCACCGGCTCCCGCACCGTCACCGGTACACCACCGACCAGGCCGGCCAGCAGAATGGCGCTCTTGACCTGCGCGCTCGCCGTTGGACTGTCGAACTCGATCGACCGGAGTCGCCCGCCGGTGATCACCATCGGCAGGTGCTCACCGGCATCGAACGTGAACTGCGCGCCCATCGTGGTGAGCGGCCGCGCCACCCGACCCATCGGCCGGCGGCTGAGGCTCGCGTCGCCGATGAGCCGACTCGGAAAGGGACAGCCGCTCAGCACGCCGGACATGAGCCGCGCCGTCGTGCCGCTGTTCCCGCAGTCCAGCGACTCGTCGGTTACTACCAGCCCGGTTAACCCGCGGCCGTCCACGCGCATGTCGTCCGTAAGTTGCGGCATTCTGGCGCCTAACGCGCGGAGCACCCCGGCCGTCGAGCGCACGTCGGCCGATGGGAGGATGTTTCTGACCCGCGACCGCCCACTCGCGAGGGCCGCACAGATGAGCGCCCGGTGCGAGATGGACTTGTCGCCGGGCACTCGGACGGCGAGGCTGGCCGGACGCGCGATCATCGCAGCCATTGCTCGAGCGCCGTCGCCAGATCGGTTTTCTCGTCTCGGTATTTCACGATCAGCGGCGTTTGCACGGACAATCCTTCGGCAGCGGCCCACGCGCCGCGAACGGCTCGCGCGCCTGGTACCACCACGGCCCCCTCGGGAATCTCCAACGGCCGGCCCGACTCCGCGCGGTACACGCGTTCGCGGACGAGGTCGTATACCGGCGTCCCCCGTGTCAGCACGCTGCCCGCGCCGAGGACCGCGCGCGAACGCACAATGGTCCCCTCGTACACGCCGGAGTTCCCACCAACGATCGCGTCGCTCTCGATGATCACCGGGGTGGCGTTGATCGGCTCGAGCACGCCGCCGATCTGCACGCCCGCGCTCAGATGCACCCGGTCGCCGATCTGCGCGCACGAGCCGACCAGCGCGTGCGAGTCGACCATCGTTCCCGCGCCGACGTACGCGCCCACATTGATGAACACCGGCGGCATGCACACGACTCCCGGCGCCACGTAGGAGCCGCGGCGAATGGACGTGCCGCCGGGCACTACGCGGACGCCGTCGTCCAGCGTCAGAACGCGTGGCGGAATGGTGTGCTTGTCGAAAAACGACACCGGCAGGGCGCCCGCAGCACCGTTCGCGTCAGGCATTGGAACGACGCGACCTGCCCGAAACCCGAGGAGAATACCGCGCTTTACCCACGGCACGGCGTGCCAGGTCCCGTCGCTGTCGCGTTCGGCCGATCGAACCTCACCACGTTCGAGCGCTGCCAGGAGCTGCGCGACAACGGATTCCGCGTCGTCAGGCAACGCCGCGTCCGACGGCGTGGAGGCCAGCGTCTCGATCCGCTCAGCGAGTGACGCGAATGACGCTGTCGTCACGCGGGGATGGCTCCGGCAGTGGCCAAGGCCGCCTTGAGCGGTGCGTTGTGCTGATCCGCCAGCGGCACCAGCGGCAGGCGGAGGCGGTTCTGAATTCGACCCATCATCGCCAATGCCGCCTTCACGGGGATCGGGTTCGAATCGATGAACGCCGCCTCGAACCACGGCGTTAGGCGCATCGCCAGCTGGCGTGCCCCGGCGAAGTCGCCGCTCGCGCACATGTCCACCAGTCGGGCCATGAGACGCGGCGTCGCGTTGCTGACGACGGAAACGACGCCGTCGCCGCCCGCCGCCATGATGGGCAGGGTGAGGGCATCGTCGCCGGATAGCACGCTGAACTCCGTCGGCCGCTCGCGGAGGATCGTAGTCACCTGGGCGAGATTGCCGGACGCTTCCTTGATCGCCACGATGCGCGGATGCTCGGCCAGGGCGAGTGTGGTTCGCGCTTCGATGTTGCTGGCCGTCCGTCCCGGCACGTTGTACACGACGATCGGCAGGTCGACGGCATCGGCGATTGCACGAAAGTGCGCGATGATGCCGCGTTGCGGTGGCTTGTTGTAGGCAGGCGATACGTGGAGGAGATGCGTCGCGCCGGCCGACTGCACCTCACGCGACAACGCGATCGCGCGCGAGGTGTCGTTCGTGCCGGCACCGGCCACCACGGGGACGCGGCCTTCGGCGACTTCGACCGTGATTTCCACGACGCGCCGGTGTTCCGCGAGCGAAAGCGTTGCCGCCTCCCCCGTGGATCCGCACGGCACGAGAAAGTGAACGCCCTCCGCGATCTGCCACTCCACGAGGCGCCGAAGCGCGGCTTCATCGACGTCGCCTTGTGCGGTGAACGGCGTAACGAGTGCAGTCCCGCACCCTGTCAAAGCTCTGGGCATCAGGCAGTCTCCGATCCAAGATCGAGCACGTCGCGCATGGTAAAAACGCCGCGGCGGCCCCGAACCCATTCTGCGGCGTAGAGCGCACCGTCCGCGAAGACGCGTCGATCGCGGGCGGTGTGCGTCAGCCGGATTTGCTCGAACGGCCCATCGAACGACAGCTCGTGGGTCCCCGGCACGTGACCGGTGCGCACGCTGGTGATTGGAATGGATCGCGCGAGCTCTGACGACGCCGCGCGCTCGAGCGCTATCGCGGTGCCCGACGGCGCGTCTTTCTTCGCCGCGTGGTGAGTCTCCACGATGTGTGCATCGAACTGCGGTGCCCGACGCATCACACGACCGGCCGCCGAGGCCAGGGCGAGAAACAGGTTGACGCCCACCGAGAAGTTGGGCGCGTGGACGAGCGCACCCTGCACATCGAGAATCGCCTTCGTCACTCGCTCCAGCTGGTCGGCCCACCCTGTTGTGCCGGTGACGACGGGGTACCCCGCACGCGCCGCGGCCAGAATGTTTGCGGGCGCCGCGGTGGGCTCGGTGAACTCGATCACCACGTCAGTGTCGCCGAGCCGGTCACGCGTTAGGCCGCTGCCCTGCTCGTTCTCGGTGACCCCGAGCAGCGCCGTGACCATCCAGCTTCGCTCGCGAGCCAGGTCGGCAACGGCACGGCCCATCCTGCCGTCCCCCACGATTGCGACGCGAAGCGCGCTCACTGGCCGACCGGGAAAAATGATACGTGCAGTCGTCGCATGGCCTCGAGCACCTGATCGCCGTCCACCAGCAGCGTGAGGTTGATCCCCCCGGAGCTGAGCGAAACCATGTGTACCTTGACGTTGCCGAGCGCCGCGAGCGCCTGCGCCATGGTGGCGGTGCTGTCGCCCAAGCCGGCGCCCACGAGCGCCACGATGCCGCGATTACGCTCGACCGACACGTCGCCGAGCGCCATGAGCGCGCCTAACAACCCGTCCAGGTGCGTCGCGTCGTCGATCGTCATCGACACGGAGACCTCGGACGTGGCTACCACGTCCACCGACGTCCGATTGTCGTCGAAGATCTCGAAAATGCGCCGCATGAAGCCGTGCGCGAGCAGCATGCGAGGTGTTCGGATGCGAATGAGCGCGACGTCGCGCTTGCCGGCGATCGCGCTCACGGGCCGACGCGGCGCGTCGAATGTGATGCGCGTCCCGCAGCCCTCGGGGCGCCGTGAGTTGTAGATGTACACCGGGATACCGATCTTCACCGCCGGTGCGATGGTGCTCGGGTGCAGGACCTTCGCGCCGAACGAGGCCAGCTCCGACGCCTCGTCGAAGCGGATCTGCTCGATCAGTCGTGCCCCGTCCACGACGCGCGGGTCCGCGGTCAGCATGCCGTCGACATCGGTCCAGATCTCGATGGCCTCCGCTCGCAGCGCGGCGCCGAACAAGGCGGCGCTGTAGTCGCTACCCCCGCGTCCCAGCGTCGTGGTGACACCGGCAGATGTTGCGCCGACAAAGCCACCAACCACCGGTGTCGTGCCCGACTCCAGAAGCGGTCGCACGATGCGCTGCGTCGCCTCGGCGATCAGCTCGGCCTGCGGCTCGGCTCTCGTGAAGTGATCGTCGGTGATCATCACGTCGCCGGCATCGACCAGCTCAGCGGGGATGCCACGCGCGCACAACACCGCAACGACGAGGTGCGATGACAGTCGCTCGCCGATGGAAGCGATCGCGTCGAGACTTCTCGGAGTCAGGTGGCCGAGCACCGACAGTGCTTCCGCCAGACTCGCGAGCTCGTCGAACATCGCGCTGAGATCGGTGGCGACCTCGGCGCCGGCTCCGTGGTCGCCGAGCAGCTTCGATGCTTCCGCGAGGTGGCGCTCGCGAAGACCTTCGACGCCACGCAAGGCGCCGATCAGCTGTCCCTTTTCCGCTTGCTCCGCGATTGACAGCAGCGTGTTCGTGGTGCCCGCCAAGGCGGAGACCACGACCAGCGGTTGGCGCGCAAGGCGCCCGCGCACGATGTCCGTCGCGCGTTCGATGGCTGCCGCGTCTCCGACGGAGGTGCCACCGAACTTGACGACGATCATGCCGAGCCGACGACGCCGGTCGCGACCAGCAGCTCGGCGTTCAACACCGAGCCACCGGCGGCACCGCGGATGGTGTTGTGGCCTAACGCGACGAGCCGCAGATCGAGCTGCGGGTCGGTGCGCACGCGGCCAACAACAACCGTCATCCCCGCGCCCGATCCCACATCGCGCCGGGCCTGCGGTCGATCCAGTGCATGAGTGACCACCAGGGCGCGCTCGGGCGCACTCGGCAGACCCCGCACGGCAGCATCCCCTCGCCATTCACCGAGAACGCGGAGGGCGTCTTCGGGCGTCGCGGGTTTGTCGAGTTTGATGGACATACAGACCGTGTGCCCGTGCTCGACCGGTACGCGGTTCGCGTGCGCGCTCACCCGAAGAGGCGCGGGAACGAGCGCGCCAGCCTGAACGCAGCCGAGCATCTTCGGAATCTCGCGCTCGATCTTCGGCTCTTCCTCGCCGATGTACGGGATGACGTTGCCGAGGATGTCGAGCGACGGAACGCCTGGATACCCTGCCCCTGACACCGCCTGCATCGTGACCGCGAATACCTGACGTACGCCGAACGCCTCGTGCAGTGGCGCGAGTGCAACCGTCGCCACGGTGGCCGCACAGTTCGCATTCGTCACGATGCCACCCGACCAGCCTCGCGAGCGGCGCTGCTGCTCGAGCAACGCCAGGTGACTCGCGTTGACCTCAGGGATCACGAGCGGAACGTCCGGCTCCATTCGGAAGTTTTTCGCGTTGCTCAACACCAGCGCGCCACTCCGCGCGAACGCCGGCTCCAGGTCGCCTGCTGCCGCGGCGTCGAGCGCCGAGAACACGATCGGAGCGCTGATCTCAGCGGGATCGCACGGCAGCACGGTGCGATCGGCCAGCTCGCCAGGAAGCTCTCCCTCGAGCCAGCGCGTCGCGTCCGCGTATCGCTTCCCCGCCGACCGCTCGGAGGCGGCGAGCTCGGTCACCTCGAACCAGGGGTGATTTCGCAGGCAGCGGATGAACGTCTGGCCAACGGCGCCGGTTGCGCCGAGGATCGCGACAGGAACGCGGTGGGCTCGAGGTGCGGCGGCGGTCATGCAGAGAGCAGTGAGCGAACCAGGCGCTCGTAGGTATCGACACTCGCGCGCAACTCGCGCACGTCGATGTGCTCGTTAGGTGTGTGCGCGACGTGGATGGACCCCGGGCCGAACAGGAGCGGCGTGCCCCAGCGGCCAAGCAACGGGATGTCGCTCGTGTATGCGACCGGGGCGACGTCGAACCCCGGAACGACGTGGAAATGCTGGGAGGGAATGTAGGACCCGTACGTGATCTCGGCCCTGCCGAACGCCCACTGCTCGATCAGCGGCTTTACCGCCGCCACATCGCCGACCAGGCGGAACATGAGCTCCGCTTCGCACTCACCTGGGATGATGTTCGCTTCGGTACCGCCGCGAATCGTCCCGATGTTCACCGTCGTATCGCCGAGTCTCGCGTCGGTCGGCAGCGGAAGCGACCGAATCGTCGGCAGAAGCTCGAGCATCGGCTCGATCGCCGAGCGCCCGAGATGCGGGTACGCGGAGTGTGCTTCGCGCCCACGAGTCTTGACCGTGACGCGAAGCGATCCTTTTGCGCCGCTCGCCAGCCGGCTCTCCGTGGGCTCGCCATTGATCAGGAACCGACTCGTTGCCGGGAGATGGTTCGCCGCGCGGGCACCGTCGGACCCCTTCTCCTCTCCGACCACGAGGAGCAGATCGACACGGTCCTCACCGCTGGCCGCGAGCCGGTCCGCGGCAGCGAGCATGGCGGCAGCGATACCCTTTGCGTCGCACGCGCCGCGGCCGTAAAGGCGTTCACCATCGAGCTTCGGCGCGACGTACGGCGGGACAGTATCCAGATGCGTGGATAGCGTGACACCACCGCCGCTCCGTGAGGCCCACACGTTGCCGCGGCCCGGCGTGACTTCCTGCACGGTCACGTTCCAGCCGCGGCTCACGAGCCGCCGCGACACGAAGTCGACGATCTTACTTTCGCCGCCGGTCGGCGACTGGATGGAGAGCATCTCGGCGCAGAGCGCGACGACGTCGGTCATGCGCGTAAG
>Ga0310811_10013945_pt1 | contig 10471 bp, 6 predicted proteins | sample YCmetagenome_FD_207642 | JGI IMG/M metagenome (GOLD analysis project Ga0310811, IMG submission 207642) | Soil microbial communities from experimental microcosm in Duke University, North Carolina, United States - YC | ecosystem: Engineered > Artificial ecosystem > Soil microcosm > Unclassified ... | reverse complement strand
TTCTAGACCCGTCATGCTGGTGATCCGGAAGTGGGTCGGCGCCATCGTGTTCAGCACCCCGCGGTCGCCGGGGGCGAAGCCTGGCCAGGCCGCCGCCTGCCGCGACGTGCCGGGGTAGTGGTCGTCGCCGGTCCTGGTGGACAGCATCGACTCCACGAAGATATCCAGTTCCGAAGGAACGAACGGTGGCTTCACGTAGTGGGCCAGCAGTACCTGGCGCGGTGAGGTCGGGCTGTCCGCGCCGCGGTCGCCCGCGGCCAGGCGCGCCACGAAGTCGCCGTTGACGGACCCCGCACCGGACCCGGCGCCGTCCGGGTCGCACAGCGTCCCGTCCGTCCCGTAGGTGCCGCCGAAGCCGTAGGGGGAGACCGGCGCCACCAGGGTCACCGAGGCGGCCCGGTGCGCGGCGGGGCGTTCCGTCAGGTACTGCAGGACCACTCCCCCGCCCATGCTCCAGCCCACGAGGTGCACCGACGCCAGCCCGAGCGCCTCGATGACGGCGGCTAGGTCGTCGGCGTAGTCGCCGAGGCCCCGCGTGGCGTCCACGGGCGCGGGGTCGGTGTCGCCGAAGCCGCGCAGGTCCACCGCCAGCGGCCGGTAGCCCTCCGGCAGCGCCAGCATGGTCGGCTGCCAGAACAGCGACGACGACACGTTGCCGTGCACGAATAGCACCGGCTGGCCGTCCCGTCCGTCCACCGAGAGGACGGCCGTGGTCAGGCGGCTGGTCGGCACCTGTTGCGCGGTGATGCCTGGCAGCAGTGTCTGCATCGTTTCCTCCGCTCGCGCCGCGACGGTGCGGCTAGACCCGGGCGACGCCAGCGTAGCCCCAGACCCGCGCCGCGTTCTGCGGCAGGGTCCCGTCGTCGGGACGCCAGTGGGAGATCTGGACGACACCCGGGTCGACGAGGTCGCGGCCATTGAACATGTCGGTGATCTCCGCGCGGGTGCGGCCGATGAAGACCGCGCCGCGCTCGGCGTAGGAGGCGGTGACCTGTGCCATCTGCTCCGGCGCGAAGTCCCCGGTCACGTGCGAGATGACGAGGTAGCTGTCCGGGGCGAGGGCGGTCAGGTATTTCCTGACGATCCCCGTGGGGTCGTCGGCGTCCGGGATGTTGTGCAGCGAGGCGATGAACAGCAGCGCCACCGGCTGCGTGAAGTCAAGCAGCTTCCCCGCGGCGGCCAGCACCTCGTCGACGTCCCGCATGTCGGCGGGGACGGACACGACCGACTTGTTGTCCGCCATCACCGCCGAGGCGCGGGTGAAGACCACTGGGTCGTTGTCCACGTAAACGACCCGGGCGTCCTCGCCCGCGATCTCGTGGGTGTTGGGGGTGACGGGCAGGCCGGTGCCGATGTCGAGGAACTGGCGGATGCCCGCGTCGCGCAGGAACGCCACCGCCCGCGCCAGGAACAGGCGGTTGCCCCGGGCGCTGTCGCGCACCTCGGGCATCACCGCCAGGGACATCTCGGCGGCCCCACGGTCGGCCGCGAAGTGGTCCTTGCCGCCGAGCAGGTAGTTGTAGACCCGTGCCGGGTGCGGGATGTCGGTGCGGATCCCGATGGAGATCCAGCTGTCGTGCCGTGCCTGCTCGTCCTGCTCGGTCATCCTCGGGTCTCCGCCGGCGTGTTCTTTCGTTGTCTGCCCAAGGATGCCACATTCGGCGGCGGCACCGCCGGGCGCGCCGCGCCGCTAGATGCCGTCGGCGACGGTGAACCGGCTGAGCTTAGGAGCGGCGGCCAGGAGCGAGCCGAGGTCCGATGCGCCCTCGGCGGTGGCCCGCCACGCACGGTAGGCCTGGTCGCGTTCCATCGACTCCCAGGTCTCGTAGAGCACCACGTGCGTCGGGTCGTCGCTGTCGTTCAGGACCGTGACGTCCACGCAGCCGGGGAACGCGCGGGTGTCGGTCAGGGTCTTGCGGAGGATCTCGGGCGCGGCGTCCAGCGACTCGGCCTTGAGCTGCAAATCGAGAATTGCGACTATCGCCACGACTGCTCCTTCTGCGCACGGTGATCGGCAGGCACTACCTTCTCGCAGCACCTGGGCCCAGGTTAATGTGCCGGATCTCAGCAAAACAGCGTGACAGTAGTCACCGGACGACAGTCGCATGGCACGCGCGGGGTCATCCGCTGGACCTCCGGTGTGCCCTCAGCGGCGCAGCAGGGTGACGGCACGCTCGATCCTGGCCGTGAAGACCCGGGTGATGACTTCCCGGTAGATCGGGTTCGCGATCTGGAGGTCGTCACCTGGCGCGATGAGGCCGAGGTCCTGGACGTAGGAGACGTCATCGTCGTAGGCGGCGTCCGCGGGCGGTAGGGTACCCGCCAGGGTCGGCTCGATGACCCGTCGCACGCGCGGCTGGCTAGCCGCACGGCGAGGGAGTCCAGGTGGGTCGGGCGGGCCCGGATAGGCTCGCGCGACCGCCTCCGGGGTGAACTCCTGGCCGGTGTCGGCGGTGTGCTGGCCGTACAGGGCCGCGACCTCATCAGCGGTGAAGTCGGCGATCCCAGAACCACTGGCAACAACGGTGCCTAGCTCCACTTGACCCTTGACGGATCGGCCTCACTTGATCCTTGACATCTCCCTAGACGGATTCTTCACTGTTTGCCTTCCGCGGGTCTCGTGCGCCCCGGCCACCGCGGGGTTTGCGCGCCGCGCGCATCGCGGGGCAGGCCTGGGCCTGCCCGCTCTTCCTGCTCCCAGGGGCCGCAGCGGTCTCCAGGGGCCAAGGGCAGCCCGCAGGGCTGTCGCGCGCAGCGCGATGCGGAGCACCCTTGGCGCCGGAGGGGCGGCCCCGTAGCATGTGCGGCGCGCCCGGGCAATGAGCGGCGGCGAAGCCGCCTCCTTCCGGGCTCTTGGCCCGCGCAGCGGGCCGACCACGGGTCACCGCCTCCCCGGGCGCGGATGCGCCGCGCAGGCCTTGTACCGGTGGATCTCGCTGGCCGTGGTGCGCGGCACGACGCGGGCGGTCTGACCGTCGGCCTGGAGCCGGAAGCTGCGGTCCTCGGCGGTGACGGTGACGATCTTGCCCGCGTGGACCAGGCCGGCCTGGGTCTTCTGGGTGGCGGCCATGATGCCGCCGCGGGGGGAGGCCCGCCGCTGCACCGTCGCCGGCCCGGACGGCGGGACCGGGCCGGCAGCGGCCTTCCGGGCCGGTGACGGTGCAGCCGGAGCCGGTCACCGGGGGAAACCGGGCAGGGCAGGGTGCGCACCAGGTCCCCGTCACCGCTGAGGACGGTCATCTGGGTGCCGTCCATCCGCAGCGTGACCCGCTGCCCGGCCAGCTGGTAACCGACGCTGAGCTGGGCGCCCGCCAGGCTGACCAGGCCGCAGCCGTTGACCGTGCGCTCCGCCTCGACGGCCGCGCCGGTCCCGGCCGGCAGCGGGGACGGCCCGGCGGGGCGGGCGCCGCCGGCGGCCAGCCGGGCCAGCCCGGTGATGCCCAGCCGGGATGGCAGCGTCTTGACCCGGGTCCCGCCGAGCAGGACATGCAGGCTGGTCTCGTCCACCCAGATGGTGACCTTCCGGTCCGCGAGCGCCGGGCCGAGCCGGACCTGCTGCCCGCCGACCTGCAGGTTGCCCGATGGCGGCACCACCCGGCCGGTTTCCACCGCAGCCAGCGGCATCTCCCGGTGGTCCGGGGCACCAGCAGCTGGCAGGTCCGCCGGCGACGGCTCCCGGGACCGAGATCGCGCCCGGCGCAGCTCGCAGACCGCCGCCTCCAGCCCGGCCGGGATCTGCCGCGGATGCTGGTGCACCTTATGGCTGCGGTCGGTCAGGCCCGGCGGGTCCTCCTCCCGGTACCGGCCCAGCCAGGCACGGACGCTCTGGCGGCTGACCCCGTACCGATCGGCGACCTCGGTCACCGGAACCCCGGCCAGCACTTCCAGCACGGCCCGGTATCTCTACTCGGTCACGCTCAGCTCCCGCAACACGAGCAGGAGTGTCAAGCATCAAGCGAAGTCCATGTGTCAAGCATCAAGCGGGACACCACACCACTGGCAACAACGGCCTCGTGAATAGTTTCTTTATTCATCAGTAACATCTCCATAACGATCACGCTCCGCTCTTCAGCGGTCACACTACGGATACTTAGACTGACTGACGATTTGTTGTCGGATTCTGTCGGTTTCTCGTCTGCGCCTAGCTTCGCTGATCGTTGCGCCTGCTGAGGCTCGTAATTGCCCGGCAGCAGAAAACTGGGAGCGGGGATGAGCTCCTTTCCTAACGCGAGCCCGCTGCTCCGGGTATCGCTGCTCGGCGGGTTCCGCGTCGAGCGGGGCGATGACGTACGGGGCCAGCCAGACTGGCCGCGGCGCAGCGCCAAAACGCTGACCAAACTGCTCGCGGTCCACCCAGCGCACGCGCTGCACCGCGAACAGATCATCGATGTCCTCTGGCCGGAAGCGGACGCCGACTCGGCGCTGAACAGCTTCGGCAAGGCGCTACACGTCGCCAGACGCGTGCTTGAGCCCGGTTTGGTGCGGTGGTGTGACTCGTCCTACCTGCAACTGGCCGACTGCGTGCTGGTGCTGAACACCAAGCGCGCCGTAATCGATGCCGACGTCTTCGAGCGCCTCGCTAGGGACGCGCTGCAATCTGACGAGGCCAGCGGGTACCAGGCTGCACTAGCCGCCTACCATGGCGAACTGCTTCCAGAGGACATGTATGAACCCTGGTGTGCCGACCGGCGCAGTGCGCTGGCGGAGCTGCATGTCCGGCTCCTCATCGGGCTCGCCGACGTCTACGAGCGCTGCGGAGCCTGCAAAGAGGCGGCGGACCGGCTCCGCGAGGCGATCGGGAAGGACCCGACCAGGGAGGCCGCGCACCGGCAGCTCATGCGGCTATACGCACGGATGGGCACCCCGGACCAGGCAGTGCGCCAGTTCCATGCCTGCGAGGAACTGCTCCGCCGCGAGCTTGACATGGCGCCGCAGGCAGAGACCATATCGCTCTGGCAGGCAATCCAGGCTAGCCGTCAGCCGCCGGCCGCCGCCGTGCGGCGACGTGAGCAGGCCGGCGGTACTGGCGGCACGCTGCCCTGTCCGGCTGCCGATAGCACGTTCATCGGCCGGACCCAGGTGCTGCAATTCATGTCTGACCAGTTGACCCGGTCCGAGACGGGACGCGCCAGCATGATCGTGATCAGTGGCGAGGCAGGGGTCGGCAAGACACGGCTGCTTGAAGAACTCGCGCTGCGCGCCATCGGACTGGGGGCAGTGACGCTGCGTTGCGGGCGGGGAGCACACGCTACCCGGTTCTCCTGCGGCGCGCTTGTCGTTGCGCTTGAAGACTACGCGGCACGGCTCCGTAGGCTGGAACGGCTCCAGATCGCGCGCCGGTACCCGGCCCTGGCATGGCTCGTGCCGTCACTCCGGTCCGAGATCCGGGGCAAGGATCCCGGACCTGGACCGCGCGATTACCAGCTGGACCTGATTCCGTCTGTCGCTCAGTTCCTGGGCGACCTGGCCCGCGTCAAGCCAGTCCTGCTGCTCCTCGGGGACCTGCATGAGATTGACGGCGTCGGCCTTGACCTCGTCCGGTACCTGGCACACCTGGCGGTGAACGAGCCGCTGCTGATAGCTGGCGTGCTGCGGGACCTGGACATGGAATACGAGCCCAGGCTGCGACGGATGAGCGAGGCGATGACCAGGGAAGGGCTCTGGGTACGCATCGAACTGCACTGCCTTTCCCGGCGCTCGACCGATCAGCTCGTCCGCGCGTTGCTCCCGGACATCGTCGTCAGTGACGCCCTCCTGGCGGAAATTTACGAGCAGTCGCGGGGTAACCCGCTATTCGTCAGAGAGTTGGCGGATGCGATGCGGGGCGACCCGTCCTTGCTCGCCGATGGACAGCGAGACTCCGCGTGGTTCGCTGCCAGGCTGCCCACCCGCGCCCGCACGCTCACTGACCTGCGCCTATCGCTGATGGACAAGCCGCTGCGGCAGGTTCTCGGACTGGCCGCGATGGCCGGTGACAAGGAGATCTCGGTGAGCCAACTCCGGGCCGGGGCGGAGGCACTGGAGCCGCCGCTGCCCCCTGCGGCGCTGCTCGACGCGCTGGACTGCGCGCTGCGCATGCACCTCCTTGAAGAATGGGGGGGCGGCTACGCGTTCCGCCACCCGGTGGTGCGGACAGCGCTGGTCGACAGCTTGCCCAGGCACCGCAGAGACGAGTTTCGCGCGGCGCTTGCCACGCACAGAACAGGACATGCTGGCTTACGTGCTCGCCTCAAGGGCGGTACGGAGCCGGCCGGCCGCGGCGCGGCCGCTGGAAGTGTGCTGGAACCGGTTCCAGGCATGTTCGTAGGTACGCGGCGAGGACTCGCAGGATTCCGGCACGCTCACTCGGCGAGCCGGGGAAAGGACAGCGGTGGGCACCGATGACGAATACGTAGCTAAGAACAACGGCGGGCACCGGCGCGATGGCCGACTGTCACTTGCGCCGATGCCGCCCTTGCCTTCTCCTGGGCCGCGCCAGCGCCGTGGAAAACCTCGCTGGGCGCTCTTCGGGGCCAGCGCGCTAGCGACTCTAGTCGTTGCCGGCATCGTGATCGCGGCACCGTGGAACAACCCGTGGGCGGGCGATCCGCTGGGCAACGCCCGCTTCTTTACGGACCCGAGCAGCCAGGCAGCCGTAGCGGCTGCCTCGTCAGGCGCCGACGCGGCCCGAGCCCAATTGCTCGGCAAGATTGCCAACCAGCCAACCGGCATCTGGCTGACCGGCCGGATGGGAGCGGCTGCGGTTCGCGGCGAAGTGCGGAAAGTGTTGCGCGAGGCCGCAGCGCAGCGGGACGTGCCGATATTTGTGCTGTACGCCTATCCCTTCCGCGGCTGCACCCCCGGCGCCGGCCAGGCCTCCGCCTCGGCCATGGCTGCCAGCTACCAGCAGTGGACCGAGCAGGTGGCTCAGGGCGTCGGTACCAGCAAGGCCGTGCTCGTGGTGGAGCCGGACGCCCTCCCCCAGTACGCGACGCTCGGCTGCCTGTCGGCGGGGCAGAAAGCCTTCCGGCTGGCGGTGCTTAGGGCGGCCGTGGCGAGGCTGGCGCGAGTGCCGCACGCGGTCGTCTACCTAGACGCGGGGAACGCCCGCTGGCATCCTGTCCCCGTGATGGCCCGGCTGCTGCGCGCGGCGGGCGTGCTCGCTGTCCGGGGCTTCGCGCTGAACGTGAGCAACTTCGACCCGACCAGTGCCGAAGCCAGCTACGGCGACCAGTTGAGCGCCGGGCTTGACAACGCGCACTTCGTCATCGACACCTCACGGAACGGGGCCGGCAACCCCCCGCGGACCTGGTGCAACCCTTCCGGTCAGGCACTCGGCCTGCCGCCTACCGCGAACACCCCTGATCCACGGGTGGACGCCTGGCTGTGGATCAAGCAGCCGGGCGTGTCCGACGGGACCTGCGGTGACGGACCGCCCGCTGGCAAATTCTGGGAGTCGTATGCGATCAATCTGGCCGCCAGCGCTCCATGGTGACCCTCATGCGGCGACCGTGCCGGTTATGGGCGGACCGGGTCGATCTTCCGGATCTGCACCCGGTCCACTCCCTGTCCGAAGCTGGCGGCCACCTGAGAGTGGGCGATGGCCGCTGCGGCCGACGGCGTCTGCGGGAGGGTGGACAGCATGTCCTCATTAACCACGACGTAATCGAACTCCCGCCAGCCGCCTGCGAATGCTTTGTGCACTGCCGGGTCGTAGTCCAGCGGCCAGTAGGACACTACGGTGTCGGAGAAGAAGCCGCCGCGCATCGGCTGGTCGTTAGAGCCGTGCTCGACCAGGTAGAGCCAGTACTGATCGACAACGATGATCCGGCTGCTGTGACTCACGTGCTGAGTCAGCCACAGCTCGGCGGAGCGTTCCGGGATGTCCAACCGCACGGTCATCGCGGTGTGGTCGCCGGCCGCCCACCGCGGCCCGACGAACACGATCGCGAGCACCGCCGTCGCGACCACGGCGATCCGCGCTGCCCGGATGCCGACGACGGATCGAATCCGTCCCGCCCACCGCCACAGCGCATCCATACTGCCGGAGACGACGAGGGCCGCGAACGGCAGCATCCCGATGACGTACATGTTCGGCAAGTAGCCGGGCTTGAGCACAAGTGCCACCTGGGTCAGCAGAGCGATCGCGATCGCCCGGGTAGAGCGCCGCACCAGCGCGACCGGGACGAGCGCCAGCGCGGCGAACAGCAGCCACGGATCCAAGTGCAGCCAGACGAGGACCTCTTGGTGCGCCTGGCTCTGCACGTTGAAGACGCTGCCGCTGGCTTTGCGGGTGAACAGCTGGACGGTGGCGTACCCGAGCAGACTGACGTGTCCGCGCCCGGGTACCAGTTCGCCCTTGAGCGTCGCGTACAGGGGATAGAAGCCGCCGACCAGCGCGAAGGCGGTCACGAACAGCGTGGCGCAGTAGGCCCTCGTGCGCCGGTCCGCGTTTTGGACCACGGCGACCAGCATCGCAGGCAAGAGATCGAAGGTAGTCTCCTTGCACAGCACGCTGAACGCGAAGCAGGCGCCGCTGCCCGCGAACGCCCATAGCCGTCGGCGCGGATCCCACGCCAGCACGAACGCGGCGATGACCAGTGTCATCGAGGGGTTGTCCAGCAGCACCGCGCGGTGGTAGAAGACGCCCACCGGGGTCAGGGCCATCGCCAGCACGGCGGCCGCGGCGGCCGGCCAGCTGAAGCCGAGCCGCCGGGCCAGTATGTAAAGCAGGGAGCAACTGGCCAGGAAGACCACGGCCATCAACTCGCGGCCATGGTCGATGGAGAAGACCATCCGCCCGAACAGCCCCCCTGCCTTGGTCCAAGCGAAGATGAGCAACCAGGCGAGCGGCGGGTGCCCGTAGCTGTAGGTGTAGTTGGCCAGCCGCCCGTGCTGCGCCGCCCATGCGTAGCCGACATAGGTGCCCTCGTCGAACTGGGTGGCGGGCCAGTGAGTGAGGTTGGTCATCAGCACGAATCCGGCGATGACCAGCAGGACGAGCTGAACAGGCCGGTCGATGCGCCATCCCTGCAGCCACAACCAGCCGTGGCGGAGCACCGCGATCCTGTGTACGTGCCTTTCAGGCACCGGGCGCGGTCGTGCGGGGCCATCCCACTGGCCACCCGTTGGTGGGTCCAGCCCGGGCAAAGCGTCCAGCCTGGTCCACAGAGGCCCAGCACCAGGCCGTGGCGTCGGCACCAGGTCTCCGTCCCCGGGGGCCGGCGGCTCTGCGACCAGCACACGCGCCGCCACGCTGGACGGGTCCGCGCCGACGGCGACGCTCCCGCCTGGCGTCGCGCCGACGACTGTGGCCTCTCTGATGTGCTGGCCCAGGTGAGTGGTCTTGTGCCAGTTCGTGGTGCCGCGCACCTGGCGGATCACCGCGCGGCCGGCAGCGTAGGCGAGCAGCGCCTGGTAGGGCAGCAACCCGATGACCAGCCTGAAGTAGTCGGCCAGCCGCGGACGCTCGGCATAGGCGCGGCAGAACTCGGCGATGGCGACGCCCTCGACGGCGAGCATGCCCAGCATCGGCAGCAGTGGCAGGAAAGAAAGCAGGGTGATGGCGATCGGTTCCTTGACCAGCACCGCGGTGGCGATCGCGGCCGGAATCAGCAGCCACGACAGCGCCATAATGTACGGGCTTGCCAGGATGTAGGCGCCTAGTGGCCGTTGTCGCAGCGGAAGTCGCCGCCAGTAGCCGCGGCCGAGGGTCTGCAGGAAGCCCTGGTTCCATCGGGTGCGCTGTTTGATGAAGTCCCGGACGGTCGCCGGGCACTCTTCCCTGGTGACTAGCTCCGGCTCGTAGAACACAGCGGTGTGGGCCCCCAGCGCGCTGAGCCGCACCCCGATCTCGCAATCCTCGGTCAGGCAGTCGAACCAGCCCCCCACGGAGCGCAGCACGGCTGTCCGGATGAACACCGTATTGCCGCCGAGCGGGATGAACCGCTGCCTGGCATGGACGTGCATCCGGCTGCGGAACCAGAAGTAGTACTCCAGAACGTTGTGGACGGTGAACCAGTGCGAACGGAAGTTCATCAACTGCACGCCGGCCTGGACAATGTCCGCCCCGGTGGCGCCGAATGCCTGGTCGACGCGGCGCAGCAGGGCCGGGTGCACGTCGTCCTCTGCGTCGAAGATGCCGGTGATCTCTCCACTGCAATGCGGTAGCGCGGCGTTGAGGGCCTTCGGCTTGCTCTTCGGCGAGGCTGAGTAGACGATCACCTTGATCCGGTCCGGATACTGATCGGCCATATACTCCGCGACCGCCCGGGTTCCGGGGTCGTTGTCGCCGACCACGACGAGGACTTCGAAGACCGGATGATCGCTCCTCATGATCCGCGTCAGCGTGACCGGCAACACCAGTTCCTCGTCGCGGGCAGGGACGATCAGCGAGAACGAGTGATCCGGCGGCCGCCCGTTGTCCTTGCGCCCGTCAGTCTCCAGTGATTCCGGGGTCCGCCAGGCATTCATCATCCAGATGAATGTCGAT
>Ga0310811_10013944_pt1 | contig 10472 bp, 15 predicted proteins | sample YCmetagenome_FD_207642 | JGI IMG/M metagenome (GOLD analysis project Ga0310811, IMG submission 207642) | Soil microbial communities from experimental microcosm in Duke University, North Carolina, United States - YC | ecosystem: Engineered > Artificial ecosystem > Soil microcosm > Unclassified ... | reverse complement strand
CACTGGGAAGTATTCGAGCAGCTACACTTCACCGGGCCCGTATGGGATGGCAGCATTATCAGCAAAGCACATCGAAACGATCTGATCGAAGTCGGGCTTGCGACGCGCGTCTGTTACAAGGGCGCGCAAGGCTACACAGCTACTACCTACCCAGCCTACACCGTGTGGCTGGAGAGTGGGCGCAAGAGAAAGCTCGCCGCATGAGCAGCGGTGGGTACAGCCTCACCGAGGCATGGAACCTGCAAATGCAGGGCCGTATCGACACGCTTGAGAAGCTGCTGCTCGAAGCTGCCGCTCAATTCGAGTTCTACGAACAGCAGCATCTCACCAAGCGCCCGCCCGATCACGAGAAGGCCAAGACAAACCGGGAATGGGCGGCACGTATCCACAAGGCCATCAGCAAGGATTTCAGGCACAACTGGGTGAGGTCGACGCTGGGGCACGGCGAAGCGATGTGCTCGAAATGCAAGCTGACCAACCGTGAGGCTGCAGTACTAGGCCTCATCAATGAATGCACACAGCGGGGATAAGAGAATGGCGACCGAGCAAATCATCACGCGCTATAGACCAGCCCAGTTCAAGGAAATACTCGGTCAGGAAGGTGCGGTGCGGGCGGTCGAGCAGTTGCTTGACGGTAGTACTCACAATTTCATGTTCAGCGGCCCGCCCGGCGTCGGCAAGACGACGCTGGCCAAGGTGGCGGCTGGCGCGCTGGGCTGTACGACGATCGATGAGATCGATGCGGTGTCCAATTCAGGCGTGGACGAGATGCGCGAGCGGACGCGACTCGCCAAGTACCCACCATTGGAAGGCGGCTCGCGCGCCATCATCGTCGATGAGTGTCACGGCCTCAGCCAGAAGGCATGGGAAAGCCTGCTGATCGAGCTGGAGAACCCGGCTCCCTTCAACTTTTGGTTTTTCAGCACGACCACGCCGCAGAAGATGCCGATTGCCGTGAAACAACGTTGTGTCTGCATCACGCTTGTGCCGGTAAACACGGGCGTGATCGAGAAGGTATTATGGGACATAGCCGACGCTGAGAAATGGGACCCTCTGAACAAGGCGGTCACGATCGCCGCCGCCAAGGCCGATGGCAGCGTGCGGCAGGGCATCCAGAACCTGCTCAAGATCAAGGACTGCAATGAGATCGACGAAGTCTACGACATGCTCGACGAGCAGCCCGGCGCGTCTCAGGGCATCGATTTGGCGCGGGCGCTGGTCAAGCACGCTAGATGGCCCGAGCTGATCGAGATCGCCAAGACCCTGCCGCCGAACACCATCGAGTCCACCCGCTACCTGATCGTGAATTACGTCGCCAAGGTAGTGGTTGGTGCGAAGGGAAGCGATCTGGAGAACGGACTGGCGATCCTGAGGGCTTTCTCCAAACCGTTCGCAAGTGGGGAAGGACTTGCCCCACTACTACTGGCGATCGCTGAAATCATGGATGGGAGAAGTAAATGAGCGACCTACCTACTACTGCAGACCTCAAGGCCATGCAGGCTGTCCATGATCGCATGCGCGACATGGTCGGGATCGACAAGCATGCGCTCGACGACGAGCTGGCGACGCAGGCCGAGAAGTTCCGCGACGTGCTCGACGGGCTACGGATGACGATCAGCTACTTGGCCGCCGCCAAGGACAACTTCGATCAAGTCGAGGCCGAGTTGGATCAGGCCGAGCGCGAGGCTCATGAGCGCCGGTATGCCGGCGTCGAGAAGGCCCCTCGCCTCACCGACACGGCGGTGCGCAAGGCGGTCATGACCGCTGGCCGATGGATCGAAGCCAAAACGATCCGCCGCGAATGGGAGGACATGGAGCGGGCGATGAGCTTCCTCAAAGACGTGTTCGCCCAGCGGTCGTCGAACATGAAGGAGCTACCAACGCTCTACGCGGCCGGCTACTGGCAAAGCAACAGCTCGGATGGGCGGCCCTACCGGGAGCGGCAGGCTGATGCCGTGCGGGAGGAAGCCGGCCGGCGGCGGGCTGAGGCCACCTCAACTACGGAACGGCGTCGCCCGAGGGATCGCTGATGAATTTGTGGTTATACACAACTTTTTTCGGCGTCGGTGCATTGCCGTGCGTCTGGATACTAACGAGAACCATCGCCCGCGCGTGGTTTGCGGAAAAAGAGCAGCACATTAACCGGGTCGAAAAGGCCCATTTTGGAGCAGCAGCAGATGGCCGGTAAGTTTGAAATGAACCGCAACCGCACCTTCGAAGAAGTGCACGAGCGAGCCAACCAGCGCGGCAGCGCTGCCGACACATGGTTGAAGCAGGGCATCAACGTGTTCAAGTCCAAGGAAGGCCTGAACACGCTGCGGTATTTGCCGGTGCCCAAGGCGGACGCTGACCGGCTAGGCCTGAGCCATTACGGCATGGAAGTGTTCGTCCACTACAACGTCGGGGGCGATCGCCACAGCTATCCGTGCCTTGAGGCGATGAAGAAGCAGCGCTGCCCTGTGTGCGAGTACCGCAAGCAGCTGGAGGCCGAGAAGGCCGACGAAGAAGAGATCAAGGAGCTGCGCTACCGCAAGACCGTGATCGCATGGGTCATCGATCGCGATGCCGAGCGGACCGGCGTGCAGCTGTGGCCGATGTCCTACACCATGGACAAGAAGTTCTGCGCGCTGTCGATGGACGAGCGCGACAAGACGATCCTGATCATCGACGATCCGGACGAAGGCTACGACATTTCATTCCGCCGCGAGGGTACTGGTCTAAACACCAAGTACAATGGCGAGAAGATCGCACGCGAGCCCAGCTACCTGATGCGTGACGAGCGCGATCAGGAGGACCTGCTGCAGTTCGTTGCGGAGAACCCGCTCGACTCGGTGATCCAGTTCTTTTCCGAGGAGGAGATCGACGCCACGCTCAACGGACGCTCGACGGCCAATGAGGATCGAGGCCGCATCCGTGACGATCGTGAAAGTGATCGAGGCCGTGATAGGGCTGACGATCGGGGCCGGGGTCGAGGTGATGAGCCGCGCCGCCTGCGTGACCGACTGAACGATGACGATGGAGGGGGCCGTGGGGAACGTGAAGGTCGGTCTCGCGATACAGGGGCCCGCGACGAGCCGAGTGATGACCGGACGCGAGGTCGAGCTGGACGTGGAAGCGATCGAGACGACGATCGTGGCACGCGTGATCGGGGTGATGACAGTGGAAGGTCAGACCGTGGCCGTGACCGAAATTCCGATCGGGATCGCCCGGATGATCGTCGCAGCGGCGGGGCAGATAACGACGGTGCGGCTGAGGAAGCCACCTACGAAGATGACGAGGGCAACCTCGTCAACCGGGAGACGGGCGAAGTCCTAGAAACCGCCAGCGAGCGGGGCCGCGCTGAAGCCAATAGGGAGCCCGCTGAGAGGGCGTCCCGGGGCCGGGATGAGGGTCCCCGGGGGCGGTCGGGGGAGGCCTCTACAGAGCGCCGTAGGCCTGCCAGCCGCGTTGCCGACGACCCTCCTCCTGCCCGGAGCGGCCGGGGCTCAACCCGGGAGGCCGATGAGGGAGTGGCAACTACGGAACGGCGTCGCCCGGCAGCGTCCCGGGACGCCGCGCCAAGCTCGGCTGAGCAGGGCAAGGGCCGGTTGGCTGGCCTGCGCGGTCGCCGCTGATGACCGACGCCGGGATCGAGCGGCGTCGCCCGCAGGGGGCTGCCCCACCAGCAGCCCCTTCCCGGCGTCGTCCAGCTACGGAAGTGAGTCGCCCGGCCGAGCCCGAGGGGCGCACGGGCGGGTTATATTTCGCCAGCGAAAAGACCCACCTCCAGTTCATCCACTCGGGCTCGACCATGCTCGACTGCGCGTTGGGCGGGGGCTGGGTACTGGGACGCGTCGCCAACATCATCGGTGATAAGTCCACCGGCAAGACGCTGCTGGCGATCGAGGCGTGCGCCAACTTCGCCAAGGCCTATCCACGCGGCAAGGTGTTCTTCCGCGAGCGCGAGAGCGCATTCGACAAGAAGTATGCCGAAGCCTTCGGCCTGCCGATGGACCGCGTCGATTTTGGACCTGAGACCGGCGCGGCGCGGTTCGACACGGTCGAGGGCTTTCACGACGACCTGCTTCAGTGCATCGACAAGGCCAAGCGCGCCAAGCAGCCGGCCATCTATGTGCTGGACTCCTTCGATGCCCTGTCGGCCGCCGCCGAGATGGATCGCAAGATCACCGACGCTTCCTACGGCGGCGATCGCGCGAAGAAGATGAGCGAATTGTTCCGCCGTCTGATCCGGCCGCTGGAAGATAACGACGTGCTGCTGATGATCATCAGTCAGATACGCGACAACATCGGCGCGATGTTCGGCAAAAAGACCAAGCGCATGGGTGGCCACGCGCTCGACTTCTACGCCACGCACGTGATCGAGCTGGCTCACCTCGGCTACGTCCCCAAGACGATCAACGGTGTGAAGCGCGACACTGGCATCGACGTGAAGGCGTTGGTCAGCAAGAACAAGGTGGGGCTCACGCATCGTGACGTGGAGTTTGAAATCCAGTTCGGATATGGCGTCGAGGACCTGACCAGTTGTCTGGACTGGCTGATCGAAGTTGGACGCATCGGCACGTTGGGCTTGAACAAGGACTCCGCACTGCGCTTCCTCAAGGAGACCAACAATCTGCCCGATGCTGAGTATCGCCTTAGGGTCAAGGAAGTAACCGCCGCCGCCAAGGTGGCGTGGCGCGAGATCGAATACGAGTTTCTTCCAAAACGCCGCAAGTACTAAAGCAGGGGAGGGGGAGCATGACCAAGATCACCCTCAGCGTTGGCATGACGGCAGCCTCGCTGATGTTCCTAGGAGTACTACTATGCTTCGCCGCCATCTACTCGGATGAGGACCTGCCACGCCTGTTCGATTTCGGTTTCGAGCTGGCGATCAGCTCGATGGGGATCGTCATCATGATCATCTTCATCGAACTTCTGGGCCACGTGTTCTGGCCGAAGCGCTTCTCATGAGTAGCGTGTTCTTCAATTGGATGAGCCTGCTGCCCATGCAGCAGCAGACGGTACTAGTGCTCGCGTTGCGTGGTCCTGACGGCATGGATAAGTTTCATCAGTGCAAGCCGCTCATCCGGGCCTATCGGGCGTGCATCCTTAAGCAAGCCTACACCGGAAAAGAAGCTGTGATGGGAGCCCCAGCTACGGATAGCTTCTCGTCATTGGAGAACATGCTCTTCGACGATAAGTGGCTTAGGGTCCTCGACTGGTACTTGGACTCAGTCGATTGCATTCCGCACCACTACCATTTGCACTTGATGCACGGTGCTGAAATTCTTGGCTACCATCATCCCAACGATCTTATTAGCCATCGCTGGCGCGCTTTCTATGCGCGCTGCTGCGAGGACATGCATGTAAATGTCGAATTGCCCGGCCAGCTGGAACGGCGCTTGAACGATGGTGGACGCGCATGAGACCGGGTGGCGGGGGCATCAAAGGTGGCGCGTTCGAACGCAAGATTTGCGTCGCACTCAGCCAAGCCATGACCAATGACGAACGCAAGGATTTATTCTGGCGCACATCGATGTCGGGCGGCCGAGCTACGATCATGAACAGGGTGCCCGGTCAGCGCAATATCAGTCAAACCGGCGATATCTCAGCTATCGATCCTCTGGGAAACTGGCTGACCGATCAGATGTTGATCGAATGCAAACATCATCGTGATGTCCAATTCAACCACTACCTTTTGAACCGGGGCGGCAAGATTGCCGACTGGATCAAGACGGCCAAGCAGCAGGCAGGGAGCAAGCGGTACGCATTGATCTTCAAACAGAACAACATGCCGACCCTCGTCTTTACCGACGCCCCCTTTCTGGACGGACCGGCCAACAGCAATGCGACCTACCGCATGCCCCTGCCGCTGCTGATCATCAGTCAAGGTTACCCGACATCAACCCGGGACACACATACCCTTCACAAGTTTGACCACTTCCTTGAAGCGATCCGCGCCATTTTCCCACCGATCAAAATAGAGCGGCGCAGGCCCAGCCAGTGACAGTACTAGCTTGTGCAGATTTACATATGACCGGCAATCCACATGAAGAGGAGCGCTGGGGCTTGTGGCCGTGGCTGCTGAAGCAAGCTGACAAGTATGGTGTACGTGAGCTGATCATTGCCGGCGATGGCACCGAGGCCAAGGATCGTCATAACGCCATGGTCGTGCACCGTATGGTCGACGAGCTGAATGCACTCACGTATGCAGGCGTCTACACCTACTGGCTGATCGGCAACCACGATTACCTTGACCCCGAATATCCCTTCTTCAAATTCCTCGGCGGGCTGCTTGCCAATTTCGAGTTCATCACCAAACCCAAGGAAGTGAAGCTCAGCATCGGCAAGACGATCCTGCTGCCCAATACCCCTGACTGGAAGAATGACTGGAAGGGCATCGACTTCGCAAAGTTCGACTACGCTTTTGCCCACCAGACTTTCTCGGGCGCAGTGACCGAGACCGGCTACCGCCTGATCGATGGCTTGCCAGCCGATGCGCTCGATGATGTGCGCATCAAAGCCTACTCGGGCGACATCCACGTGCCACAGAAATTCGGCAAGCGGGGCGAATACCTCGGGGCTCCTTACCGCACGCGCCATGGCGACAAGTATGAGGGTCGGGTACTACTGATCGAGAACAGCAAGGGCAAGCACAAGCAGACCGATCTGCATTACGAGACCAAAGGCAAGCATCTGATCGAGATACGCACGCTCGACGATATGGACGGGCTCAAGATTCCCAAGGGCGGTTACGTCAAGGTGCGCGTGCGTGTGAGCCGGGCCGACCTGCCCAACTGGCAAGAGACCAAGGCGAAGGTCAAGGCCGAGGTCGAGCGGCGTGGCTGGGAAGTGCATGATGTCGAGATGGAACGCATCGATGTCGGTCTCACGCGCGAGACCGCGAAGCTGGAGCTGAAGGGCAGCCTTGCGTCCCCGCGCGGCACCTTTGACCAGTACTGCAAATCGAAGAAAACTCCCAAGGCGGTCATCGACGAAGGCCGCGACATCCTTACCAAGCTTGGCGCACGATGATCACCTTTCTCAGGACGGACGTGATCGATTTCATGGGGCTCAAGGGAAAGCACAAGATCATCCTTGATCTGAAGCCCGGGGTCTACTTCGTCACGGGCGACAACCGCGACAACCCGCGCATGGGCGCGAACGGCTGTGGCAAATCGACGATGTTCGAAGCGATCTACTGGTGCTTTACCGGACAGCTGATGGACATCACCGTTCCCGGCGCGGATGTCGAGCCATGGGGCGGGACCAAGCGCCTGTCGGTTACCAACTGGTTTGAGATCGATGACCAGTACTACGGGCTGATGCGCCAGCGCAAACCTAACGGTCTTTTCCTGAAGGAAGGCGAGGACGGTGAGTGGCGCAAGGTCGATGAGCTTGAGGTGCGCCAGATGATCGGGCTCAGCAGCGAAGCCTTGAAGCGCACCATTTTGCTCGGCCAGCACGTCGATCTCTTTCTCGATCTCAAGCCCACCGAGCAGTCCAAGTTCTTCTCCGACATCCTGAACCTCGATCTTTGGATGGAGGCGTCCAAGATCGCGAGCGAGCGCTCGGCAGCAGCGGTGCGGGAGCTACGGACCCAGCAGGAGGAGATGACACGCGCCCAGTCGCGGGCTGATACACTGTCGGAACAGATCGCGGCCGAGCGCCGCTCGGAAGATGGCTGGCGCACGACCAACGAGAAGAAGCGCCATGACGCCCACAACGAATTTAAGCTGGCCGAAAAGGATTGGAACGCCGCCAAGAAGAAGCTGGCCCAGCTACGGAAGCCGTCCGATCTGGGAGAGGCCATGGAGAAGCTGCAGGCCGAGATCAAGGAGCTACAGGGCAAGCGGACCGAGCTGATGCGCGAGGAGAGTCGACGCAAAACGGACAACGGCAAAACGCTGCACGACCACAAGCGCTGGACCGAGGAAAAGGAACGCTTGGTCAATGCCCAAAAGACCAAGGTCTGCACCGAGTGCGGGCAGACCGTTACCCTGAAGCACATCACCGACAAGCTGCGCGACGTTGAGGCTAAACTAGCCAACCACCAGCATCTTCTGGCCGACGACAAGCAAGCATTGCATGACCTGAATGAACAGATCGCGGACCTCGACGACGAGATCGAGACGCTGTCCGGCAAGCTGGAGCCCCAGCTACGGAAGCATCAGGAAGATTTGTTGACTTATAAATCAACCCAGCGCGATTTGGACGATGCGGCGACCAAGGTCACGGCGTGCGAGCGAAGGTTGGAGGACCTGACCGAGGAGAACCCGCACAGCGCGGCGATCAAGCGGCTCGACGACCAGATGCGGGATGCGAATGCCCAAGTCGTGACGGCCAAGCTCGCCGTCACCAAGGCCAACGAGAAGGCCGAGATCGCGGACGAGCTGGAACGCATCTTCAAGGAGATCAGGCTGCAGCTGATCGACGAGGTACTGGCCGAGCTGGAGATCACGGCTGGCGATGCCGCCGAGCGGCTGGGCTTGGTAGGCTGGCGCATCAAGTTCTCGACCGAGAAGGAGCTGAAGAGCGGCGGCACTTCCGTAGCTCTGACCACGATGATCTACCCGCCCGGCGTCGAGAAGGGCATCAACTGGAAAATCTACTCGGGGGGCGAACGCCAGCGCTGGCAGCTGGCCGTGACCTTCGGGCTGGCTGAGGTACTACTGGCGCGCGCCGGATTGGAGAGCAACGTCGAGGTGCTGGACGAGCCCTCGCAAGGGACCAGTGCCGAGGGCGTGTCCGACCTGATCGAGTACCTGAGCGAGCGCGCCCGCCAGCAGCACAAGGCGATCTTCTACGTCGACCATCACGTGCTCGATCGCGGCATCTTCGATCATGTCTGGCAGGTGGTGCGTGAGAACGGAAGCGGCAGACTGGAGGTGCTGTCATGAAATTGGAAGAACTGCACGCTGCGCTCAGCAAGACCGACACCCCCAACCGATTCCTCGATCGCCACATCTGGTTTCATCGCCTCTGCCCACGCGAGCATCTAAGGGGCGAGCCATGGAAGTACACCACCTCGATCGACGACGCGCTGACCCTGCTGCCGGCCGAACCCTACTGGGTCCAGCCATGGACCTACCTGCTGACGCGGCCGGCTTACGACAACGGCAAGCTGATTGGTGCGGCGAAGTTTGTACTGCATCATCCGCTGTCATCGGGCGGCGGCCCGAGCTGGCAAGGCGTGGCCACTACCCCGGCGCTGGCGATCTGCGTCTGTCGTATCGAATATGAATTTTGGAGACTAGAACATGAGAGACGACCTTCCCCGGACGGGACCTCAACCGAAGCTGGACGTGCAGAAGATCATGGGGGAGGTGAAGGCGAACAAGACAAAACTGGATAACTGCCGTGGCCCGCACGAGTTCGAACTTACGCAGCCCGACAACGCGTTCAGCAAGCGGCGCTGCAAGCGCTGCGGCGGCACGGTCGATGGTACCGCAGCCTTCTGGTACCTCAAGGGCCTCCAGCACGGCAGGACGCGGTAAGGTCAACTACGGAAACAACGTCCCGAAAGATCGCCCGAGCCTGCGGCGTGACGCTCAGTTCATCCGCACCGATAAAGGCCTCTACCGCATGCGGCTCGATCGGGAGTGGTGCACTTACCAGCGCCTGCTGGTCTGCATCGGACTGAACCCCAGCACCGCTGGAGCTACGGAAGATGATGCCACGATCCGGGCGATGTACGGGCACTGCGATGCATGGGACTTGGAACGGCTGGTGATGATCAACCTGTTCACGTTGGTCGCGACCGATCCGGACGAGATGAAGGCTCATCCATATCCCGAGGTCGCGGGCAGCATCGAGGTTTGGCAGAAGCTGTTTGGCCGGCCCGAGCCGATGACAGTTGTGGCGGCTTGGGGCCGCCACGGGACTCATCAGGATCAGGACCTGAAAGCGATGCGCTGGTTGAGGTACTTCGGCATCGCACCGTTGTGTCTCGGCATCAACAAGGATGGAACGCCGCTGCATCCTCTCTACGTCAAGCGCGGCGTTCCACTACTACCCTACGACGGACGCTAGGCTTTCGGGTCGTGAGGAACTTCCGACCACTTGTGGCTGGTGACCTTTGCGCGCTTGTAGTCCTTCACGGTCTCGGGCTTGACGCCATAGACAACGCCCATGCCATCGACGTAGGCGTCATCCCCTTTGCCATCAGCGATCTCCCAAACCCGCACGAAGGTGGCGCGCCGACCCTCGACCAGTGAGCGCTTGCGCGCCGCTCCAAGCGAGTCGCCTTTGCCCCAACCATGGTCGTTGTTTACTGCGATGAACTTCATTTCCATGACACTCTCCTTTCAAACCTGCACTGCGTTGCGCTGCAGCTGCCGCCACAGAGCCATCGGGATTTTGGCCTTGCCCTCGGCATCCGCGATGCGCACCCACTTGCGCCCTTCGACGATCCAAGCGAGCCTGCGACCGTTGCCCAGCTGAGGCACTTCACCTTGCAGCCACACCGACCAGCGTTCAGCGCCTTGCCAGAC
>Ga0310811_10013943_pt1 | contig 10473 bp, 9 predicted proteins | sample YCmetagenome_FD_207642 | JGI IMG/M metagenome (GOLD analysis project Ga0310811, IMG submission 207642) | Soil microbial communities from experimental microcosm in Duke University, North Carolina, United States - YC | ecosystem: Engineered > Artificial ecosystem > Soil microcosm > Unclassified ... | reverse complement strand
CTGAGAAAGTTGTCAGGATCGTTCATTTGCGATCCTCCCGTCCCGGCAGACCGCGACGCGCCAAAGCATCAGGATTCGCACGGTCGCGCTTGCGCTTCACGAATGCGCGCTCGACATGGTGCTCCGTCACGAAAGCCGCAATGGCATCCTGCAATTGTTCCGGCATCGGCAGAGACTCGACAATCTGTTCGCCGGCTTCCGTCATTCCCTCGCCTTCGGCGGGATCCGCCGTAACCATGGCAAGCTCGTACGGAGGATCGCGCTCGACCGGGCGCAAGACGACCCATAATTGCGGCTGATCCATCTGCAGGTTGTCGCGGTAGTGCGCGGTTTCCGTGCGGTACAACTCCACGGCTGCCGCGCCAGCGTAAAAGGTCGCGCGCTCGCCATCATCAGTCAGTTTCGTCCACGGCGGCGTCTCGGGCACGCCGACAAGCACACTGACGGGGCGCCAGTGAAAGTCGACCCATCGGCTCTCGCCCTTGCTGCGTTCGACCACGACGCCGACCTCGTATCGCGCGAGCGGTGGTACGATGCTCAACTGACTGTCTCCAGATGCTGGACCGGCAATCCGGTCAGCAGGTTTTGTGGCTTCATGCGGATCGTCTTGTCGCCCGCCATCGCCAGGATCAGATAAACCGGATCGCCCCTGACCTTCTCGACCATCAAGACCGGATCGGAGAATGTCAGGCGGAACAGGCCGACCACGCGCGCCAAAGTCGCTTCGTCGATCTCTTCGCCATGCCAGAGCATATCACCGATCCTGGTCGCGTCGGCATCGAGGCCGACATACCAGGTAAGATCGACGTCATGCAGTTCGGGCAGCGCTTCAATACTGACATTGATCCCTAGCAGGTGGGCGATCCAGCGCTGCATCGCCTGCGCCAGCGCATCCAGCCCCTCACGCCCGGCTGTCAGATCGAGCGCCATGTCGAACTGATCGCTTCGATCCCAGTAGCTGCCTGCATTCTCTTTGTTGATCACGTCGATTTCAGACTCGGCGGGAATTCCCAGCATAGAGACCAAAGGCGTGACCGGCGTAGTGTTGACGCCGCCGATGGTTTCTTCGTCTGCAACGATCAACGATCCCTCGTGCAAAGTGACACGCTGCGTGCGGAAGAAAAGCTCCGCAGCGCGCAACACCCAGGCATCGTCGGTTCCGTCGAGCGCGTTGCGCAGGATTACGTGCACAAGCTGACTGATGAAAAGCGGCGGAACGCTGCCAAAACCGCCGCGCACCAATTCTCTGAACGCCGCCTCGAGGGTGTTGTGACGCAGCAGGCGGTCGCGAAATGCGATCATCAGCTTCCAGTTTTCACGCGCGTCGGCGTCGGCGATCGCATCGATGTCCGATTCCGACACCGGCATGCGCGGGTCGGCCAGCAGCGCGGCATGCAGCGTACGCTCGACCGCACAAGCTTCCGCTGGCGGAATCAGCTCCGGGCGCGCCAGGTATAACTTGAGAAACTGGTCGGTGACGTGCAGGCCGCCATCTGTGCCGCGGTCGAGCAAATGGTGACCGCTGGAGATCCAGAAGTCCTTCATTTGCGTTCCCTGTCAGCCATCGCAATCAGGTTGACGTCGTCAACTGGCTGCTCGTCCTCACCTTCGACTTCGAGGAAAGAGAAGGCTCGCACGGGCTTTGCCGCACTGCGCGGACGCAATGTGCGAAACGATTCCCGCACGTTGCCGTCTTCAAATGTGCGATGCACCGCGATCAGCGTGTCGGACGGCTGGTTGCAGAGCGATTCAGCAAATGCAATCTCTTCTTCCGCCGCCGCTACCGCGTCGTTCCTGGTCGGCGCGCCGAACTTCGCCGTCAACTGATCGGCCAGCATGTTAACAACTGTCAGCCTGTCACTTTCGTTTGCATCAACGATTTGCACCAGCGTCGACCATCCGAGTGTCGACAGGCCGAGAAAGCCGCTGCGAAAAGCCGTACGCGCCTTCCCTTCGAGCGTTGTCGGGTCGCTGTTCCAGAACGCAAAGGCACCGGACACTGCCCACTCGCCAGGCTCGGCCGCCTGCTCGAACACAAAAGTATCGGACGGATCGAGCCGTATGGTGCGCAGGAGCTTCACGTGCGCGGGCCTCTCGCCTGCGGATCAAACCAGGCCGGCTCGGCGAGCTTCGGCAGGAATTTCCTGCGCGTGACGTCTGCCTTGCCGACGCGGCGCATCAGCAGGTCGCCATTGTCATCGATATCGCGCCGTACGCCCTGTTCGCGCGGCAAGCGCTCGATATAGCTTTTCGCGACTGCTCCAAATCCGCTTTCCTGCCAGGCATCGATCGCAACCATGAAATGGCGCGCAAAGCTTTCGACGATGTGACCCGACATCAAGTCGTTGAAGCCTTCTTCCTCGAGTGCCGTGACGAGCGGATTTAATCCGGGCTCGGTGCCGGTCATCGAAACCGTGCGGATCATGCCGGCAAATACCAGCCACGGCGGCGTGTCGATTTCGCGCGTGCCTTCCGGCCAGGCGAGCCGGCCGCCACCGACAAGCCCGCCGTTGACCGAAATCGAGTCCGGCCAATCGATCACAATTGAAGTTTCAGGCTGCGCGTGCGCGGCAAGCGCGTCGGCCAGTGCAGCCATGCCGGCATAAAACGCCCGGCGCGCTTTCAGCAGCGGCTCGTCGGGCTCGAGCACCACGGCAAATTCGGCGAGATCGAAGCGCCCGACATAGACCAGCGTGCCGGCGCCTTTTTCCGGAGCGATCGCCATCGCGTGGGCAAAAGCGTCGCCGACTTCGCGCAGGCGGATGGCGGTGAATGGCGGCGGCAATGCCAGTTCCGGCGCAAGGCGCATTTGGGCCGTCTCAACCGGCATTGTTCCTCACTCTACCATTCACTTTAGAATACCTATACTTATAACGCCGGAAGGTCCCGAGGCCAGACCCGCAGCCACCGGGAATAATGTGAAGGCAGAATTGCCTTCGATCGGCGGGACAAGCGAAAAGGTTAACGCGCCAAATGGCCGAAGGGCCACGAAACATCCTGATCTGCTCGTGCGACGACACCATGCCGCTCGACGGCGAGAAGGTGCGCCGCGCCTGCCGCGATTCTGTCGTCATCGAAGGCCGGCAATTCTGCCGCGCAGAGCTCGATCGCGTTCGCAAGGCGGCTGCCGATGGCGAGCCGATCGTCATCGCATGCACCCAGGAAGCGCCGCTGTTCAGCGAAGTCGCGGAAGAAATTGGCGCGTCCGCGCCGACATTCGTCAATATTCGCGAAACCGGCGGATGGGCCAAAGACGCCGCGAAGGCCGGACCAAAAATGGCGGCCTTGATTGCGGCAAGTGCCGCGCCGGCTGCGGATGTTCCGTTTGTGTCGCTGTCGAGCGACGGCGTGACGCTTCTTTATGGCAAAGACGAACGCGTCATTGAGGCGGCCGAGCTGCTCAAGGAGCACCTCGACGTGACCGTGCTGATCAAGGCCGGCTCCGAGCTCACACCGCGTCGGGTGACCGAATTTCCGGTGGTGAAGGGAGTCATCCGTGCCGCGAAAGGCTATCTCGGCGCATTCGAAGTGACGGTCGATGACTATGCGGCGCCGGCACCGTCCTCGCGCGGCGCTTTTACATTCGGCGCCGCGAAAAACGGCGCGGTGTCGCGATGCGACATCCTCATCGACCTTTCCGGCGGCCCGTCATTATTCCCTGCTGCCGACCTGCGCGACGGATACTTGCGCGCGGATCCGGGCGATCCGGCCGCAATTCTTCGTACCGTGCTCAAGGCGCGCGACCTGACCGGCACGTTCGACAAGCCGCGCTATATCAATTTCACGGAAGACCTGTGCGCGCATTCGCGCTCGAAGATCGTCGGTTGCCGGCGCTGTCTCGATCTCTGCCCGGCCGGCGCCATTGCGCCCGCCGGCGATCACGTCGCCATTGATCCGCATATCTGCGCGGGGTGCGGCCAATGCGCCGCCGCCTGCCCGACCGGCGCTGCCGCCTATGCGATGCCGCCATCGGACGCACTGCTGGGGAAATTGCGAGCCTTGCTCACGGCCTATCGTGAAACCGGGGGCGTACAACCCATCGTCATGTTTCATGATGCCGACCACGGCGGCACCTTGATTGACGCGCTTGCGCGCCATGGCGACGGGCTGCCGGCGAACGTGCTCCCGATCGAGGTCAACGAAGTCACGCAGGTCGGGCTGGAGTCCGTCGCAGGCGCCATTGCTTACGGCGCGACCGCGGTGCGACTACTGGTCCGCGCCAAGCCGCGTCATGATATTGCCGGTCTGCAAAAAACGATCGCTTTGGCCGAACCGATCCTCGTCGGCCTCGGTTTCAATGGCGCCCGCGTTGCAACGATTGAGACCGACGACCCCGATGCGCTGGGCGCGGTCCTGCGCACGATACAGTCCCTTGCCGCAACAGCAAAGCCGGCGTCTTTTGCTGCAACCGGCCGCAAGCGCGAGGTGATGCGATTAGCATTGCGTGAGCTGCACGCCGCCGCACCGACGCCGGTCGACGTGGTGCCGCTGCCTGCCGGTGCGCCATTTGGCACCGTCGAAGTGAACGTCGAAGGCTGCACGCTGTGCCTTTCCTGCGTGTCCGCCTGCCCGACCGGCGCGCTTTCGGACGACCCTGAACGGCCGACACTACGCTTCGCCGAAGACGCCTGCGTTCAGTGCGGGCTGTGCAAGGCAACGTGCCCGGAAAAGGTAATCAGCCTGAAGCCGCAGATCGATTTTCGCGCCGCAACCGCCATGAGCCGCGTCATCAAGCAGGAAGATCCCGCGGAGTGTATCCGCTGCGGCAAACCTTTCGGCGTGAAGAGCTCCGTCGAGCGTGTCGTTGCCAAGCTCGAAGGCAAGCACTGGATGTATAAGGACTCGAAGAAGCGGCTCGATGTCATTCGCATGTGTGACAATTGTCGCGTCGAAGCCATGGCGGAAGAACAATTCGACCCGTTCGGCGCACCGCGGCGCGCTCCCGTGCGCACCACCGAAGACTATTTCCGCGAGCGCGAGGAAAAGGGTGACAGCTAGCTACTTTTTCGTCGCTGCCTTCGCCAGGAAATCCACCAGCGCCTTGCGATCTTCCGGCGATCCGATCGTCTGCTCGGGCATCTTGGTGCCGGGCGTGTAGACCGCCGGTCCGACCTCGAACAGTTTCGACACGGTTTCCGGCGTCCACACGATGTCGAGCTTTTTCAGCGCCGGAGAGAAATTGTAGCCGGGCAGCGTGGCGATGCGGCGCCCGAATATTCCCGACAAAGTGGGCCCGGCTTTATTGCCTTCGTCAGGGGACAAAGTGTGGCAGGCGATACAGGCGCGAAAGATCTCGGCGCCATGGTCCCCGGCATAGACCGCAAGCGGATCGTCCGGCGCGCCGACGACCGCCGCCCCGATCGGTTCGCCGTTCGACGCATCCCAGCGCCGGATCATCCGGTCAGCGCCACCGGTGAGCAATGTGCGGCTGTCGGGGAAAAACGCTACCGACCAGACCGGCAGGCCTGGGCCAACAAGAGTATGCGCGAGCGTACGCGTCTTTCGATCGATGACAGCGACGGAACCGCGAATGCCGGCGGCCGCCACAAGATTTCCGTCCGGCGCACTGGCAAGGGCGATGACGGGATTGGGCGAGGCTTCAACCTCGCCGCGCGTCTCACCGGCAGGGGACAGGAAGTAGACCTTGCCATTCGCACCAGCTGTCACGATGTCGCCGTCGGGTGCGACGATGACAGCGTTGAGCGGCGTCGGCAAGGTGTGGACTACGGCGCTGCCGCCGGCGAGCGGCCAGATGCGCAGCGTCGCGTCATAGCCCGCGCTCACCACGCTTTTTCCGTCCGGCGCGAATGCAACGCCGTTGACGTTCTGCCCGTGACCTTCGAGCACTCGCACCGGTCCGCCGTTCACGGGCCACAAACGGACGCTGCGATCCCACGACGCCGACGCAATCATGCTTCCATCTGGCGACACCGCGAGATTGGAAACGGGACCGGAATGGCCGTCGAAAATTTTTTCCGGTTGCGGTTGCCCGGCGGACCAGATCGCAATGTGTGCATCCGCTCCGGCCGTTACGATGCGTCCATCCTTGAGATAGGCGACGGCATTCACTGCGCCATCGTGAAAGCGAAGTACCTGCTCGGCCGTGTTGCGGGATAGCGACCAGAGAATCGCCGACGTGTCGAAACTGCCGGAGATTGCGCGGGTTCCGTCGGGCGAAATTGCCAACGCCTTTACCGGACCACCGTGACCGCGCAATTGAGCGTGCGCCGGGGCGAGCGCGAGCGGGCACAAGAGCAGGCCGAGACAGAGAGATCTGGTCCAGAAGGTCATAACGAACCAATGCAAAGTATTGGCCTGACTTTAGAGCATTTTGAGGAACGTTGGCGCCATGTCCATCTCACTATAAATGAGGGCCTGGATAGATGAGGCCGCATTGCGGTTAACCGATACGATACGATCGTGGGCTACGACGGATTTCTCCCTTTAGCGGCTCATGCTCCTCGATGCGTCTTCTTTCATACAACGTTCGCAATGCGCATATCCGTGAGGAGGTCGCTTCGAGCGCCTGGGACCACCGGCGTGACGCCGTCGTCGACCTGATCACGGCAGAAAATCCGGACGTGCTCGCTTTGCAGGAAGATAGCACCGAGCAACTGGATTACATCCGGGATGCTTTGAAGGACTCGTACAAGGTTTGTCTCGATCCGGCATTCTATGAAGCCGACAGGTCCCACAATGCGATCCTGGTCCGAAACACTTTGAAGGTCGCCGGTTCCGGAGCATTCTGGATACACGGCACCGGACAAACGCAATCCAAAATCGACGGATCGATCTGCTTCCGCCATGCGACCTTTGTCAGGCTCCACGAGGCGCATGAGTCGCTGCTGGTCGTCAATGTACACCTCGATCACGCCGACGACGCGGCAGTGAAGCAGGCGGAAATGAAGGCATTCATCCACCTGCTGGGCGGCATCGCCGGAGTGCCGCCGACGAAAGCGATCGTGATGGGCGATTTCAACGCCGTTCCAAAAATGCAGCCTTGTTTCCTGCTCGAGAAATTCGGCATGCGCGACGCAGCGCGGTTGCAAGGCAGCGAAGATGGAACGTTCTCGTGCTGGACGAAAGGCGTGCCTTCGGATCGAATCGACTACATCTGGCTGTCGGACGACCTGAAAAGTGCACTCAAGTCTTATCGCGTTGTCCTCGGCGCTTACCCGCAGCAAGGCGGCGGGCTGTACTACGCGTCAGATCATGCGGCTGTGCTGGCGCAGTTCGACATCTAGCGGCAATCAGTCAGCGGGCTGCATGCCGAGCGCACGAATGCGTTCGCGCGTTACGTCATCGCGCAATGCGTCGATGAAGGCCTGCACCGCCGGACGGTTTCGCCGCGCGTCGGCGACCAGGAAATCGTAGTGCTCCGGCGACACCGGGAGAAATCCCAGGCTGTAAAGTTTCGCAACCGGCTCGATCGCAAGGCCCCAATCCGCGCGGCCCTGAGCGATCGCGGCGGCAACGGCGTTGTGCGATTTGGGCTGGTTGGCGTAGCCCGGCGGACGCGCGCCGTCGAGCAAGCTGTCCATCAGCACGCGTGTGCCAGAACCCACATTCCGGTTGACCATCAAGACTGATGCATCGGCGATAACGGTCTTCAGCGTTTGCTCGGCGCTGCGGCCTTCGAAGCGTTTGTCGCCGGGCCGGAACACGACGCCCTGCATGCGTCGCCACCCCGGAACCAATGCAAGGCCGGGGCTGATAAGATGCTTGTTGTATTCTCCGGTCGCGGAATCAACCAGGTGAACCGGCGCGACATCGCACTCACCGCGGGTGATAGCCGCAACGCCGCCTTGGCTGCCGACCGCCAACGTCCGCGCAATGACGCCACGGTCGGCAAGCGCGCCGACGACGACATCGAGCGCAACGTCGTGGCTCCCCATGATGACGAGGTCGGACGCCTTTTTGCCGGTGTCGAGCAGCGTCACCTGCGCTTCGCTGTCGCTGTCCAATGTCGCTGAGAGCGCATCGATTTCGATAAAGCCGTCGGCCTGCGAGAAACTGGTCACCGCACCCGACCCCTTGCCGATCGGAAAGGCAAATGTCGCTTCGCCAGCTTCAACAAGCGAAACCAGCACAAATTCCTTCCGTCCGAGCTCGGAAACGATGTGAACCGGCACGCGCGCCGGAACGGCTTTCTCGGCTTCCGGCGGCAGCCCGCCCCAGGCGCGGATGACGGGCGCTACAAAGGCATGGAACGTGAAAATCGCCGAGGTGGGAAAGCCGGGCAGCACGACGATCGGCTTGGTTCCGACAACGCCCAGGCACAGGGGCTTGCCCGGCTTCAGCGCCACGCCGTGCACCAGAATTCCCGGCTTGCCGAGCTGCGAGACCACACGGTGCGACAAGTCGCCCGCGCCTTTCGACGTGCCTCCCGACAGCACCACCATGTCGCTTGCGCCGAGCGCCTCGCGTACCGCTTTTTCGAGCGTCACCACATCGTCGCGAAACGCGCCGAATGCGATCGGCTCACCGCCGGCTTCCGCAACCGCTGCAGCAACAATGGCACCGTTACTGTCGTAGACACCCGCGGGCCTCAGCGGTTGGCCCGGCTCGACAAGCTCATCGCCGGTCGAAAGCACGGCCACCTTCGGCCGCCTTACCACGTCAATGCGGTCAAGCCCGCAGGCCGCCAGCATGCCAATTTCGCGCGCGCCGATTTCCTTGCCGCGCCTCAACAATGTTTCGCCGCGCGCGATGTCCGAGCCGGCGAAGGAAATGAACTGTCCCGGCAGCACGGCACGGCGCACCTCCAGGCGCGGCCTGCCTTCCTCTATCAACTCGGTCTGCTCGATCATGATCACGGCATTGGCGCCGCGCGGGATGACCCCGCCGGTCGCAATCGCGGTGCATGTTCCTGCTGTTACTGTTTCAACGGGCATATGACCGCAGGCGATCACTTCCGGATTGAGCGTTAGCACCTTGGGATTGCCGTCGCTCGCGCCTGAGGTGTCGACCGCGCGCACCGCAAAACCATCGACATTCGAGCGGTCGAATGGCGGCGCGTCTACCGGGGCAACGGCATCCTTCGCGAGCACACGGCCGCGCGAATCGGCGAGCTTGACGTTCTCTGCCGCGAATGGCTTGAGGTCGAGATGTTTCTCGAAGCGTGAGCGCGCTTCCTCCGCCGATACAACCTCGAGGAACTGCTCCTGACGGGCCGCGGCGCGTACGCGCGCGATCAGATCACTGTCGCCGGTCAGCCGCGGCTTGCGGGATTCGCTCATGACAATTGACTCACGGCCACTGTCTCACCTGGACAGACGCGCCGGCAGGATATCCCTCGCTGTCGGGCGGCACCAAAATCCAGCCGTCGGAACGCGCCAGCGACGAGAGCGGAAGATATTTGCTCGCCAGCGGCTCCGCCTGTGCCGCATTGCGGCGTACTGGAACGACCTCGGCCAATCCGACGGTCGAGGCAACCTTCCGCGCGAGCGGCAATGCTTCCACCATCTCACCGTCGTGGTTCTTTGCCGCCGCCAGCCGGTCGAGAATCCGCCGGCCCACTAAGAGCCAAACCGCCAGCGCGGCATCAAGGCGTCCCGGCAACAAAAGAACGGGCGTTGCACTCACAAATCCGACCGCTGAGGTTTCGCCCGGCGTGAGGGCAACGCCGTGCACCGCGAGCCGGCCTTCGCGCGTGAGAACCTGCACCGCGTTGTCGTTACGCCCGCTGCCGGTGCCGCCGATGGCGATGATCGCATCAGCGCTCTCCGCGGCCATCGCCACGCCAAGACCACGTCCGCTGTCGTCGAACCGCGCGGCGCCACCGCGCCGCTCAATGTCCGTGCAGACCAATCGTGCAGCGGCAGTGATGATGCCGCTGCCGCGCAATGGCAGAACGCGAAAGCGCGGCTCGCGTACCGTCACCCTCGCGATGCCCGCGGCCGCGAACGCCGCAACATCCGTTGCCGTCAGTCGCTCGCCGGCACGCCGCAGCGGAATTGCCGGATCGCTGTCGCCGCCGGCGGCCAGAACTCCCTCGCCGGGATTGATCGGCATCAGCACCTCGGCAACGCCACCGCCAACCTTCACGGCATCGATCGGCGCAATGCTGTCGGTCCCCGCGGGCATTGCCTGACCGGCTTCGACACGCGCCGGCATGCGTGCGAGTGGAGCCGGCGCGTAGCCGCCTGCGCCGAGCGTCTCATCCGAACTCAATGCCCACCCGTCCTGCAAAGCCAGCGACGAGGCCGGGCGCGCCGGCGCCATGGCATCGGTCGCGAGCGCACGTCCAGCAGCGGTCGAGACATCGATCGTCCGCGGCGTGACCGGCTTCACCTCTGCGTCAATCAGCAGCAGCACATCGGTGAGCGGCGTCAGCCGTGAAATCGTCTGTATTGCTTCGGACGCCGCCATTCGCTGTGCTTGACCTTGTTGCAGTCAGAGACTTCAGTTTACCTGAACAACGCCGTGCATGCAGCGCGGCTTTCCATTGGTAAAATCGGGGGAAGTAAGCGT
>Ga0310811_10013942_pt1 | contig 10473 bp, 22 predicted proteins | sample YCmetagenome_FD_207642 | JGI IMG/M metagenome (GOLD analysis project Ga0310811, IMG submission 207642) | Soil microbial communities from experimental microcosm in Duke University, North Carolina, United States - YC | ecosystem: Engineered > Artificial ecosystem > Soil microcosm > Unclassified ... | reverse complement strand
CAGCACGAAGATGGTTCGATTGCGGAAGACAAGATTGGATACATCAAGGCTGATCGCGAATTGAAGCGCCGTATTCCGTACGTGAACTGGTTCATCCATGGTGGTGGTAAGCGCAAGGACTATCGGCCACGGCAGCGTCGAGTAAATTGGTATTACCATACCGATAGTGGCACTGTGAGTTTCGATAACAAAAAGGACGCCCTCCGCGCTGCTTTGAGTCAAGCAAGGGCTCATGGTAAGGAGGTTGAAATTCGGCAGGCGCATCGTTTCACCTATGGCTCCGGTCGCGGTGGTGTAGGCTTTGGAATAGCGTTCATTATCGTATGGCCGTGTGGAACTGCTTGGCAATACGATAGCAACCGGCGCAGTGATAAAGGCTGGGATCCAAAAGCGCTGCGTGGCTATGGCAAGCTACCTAACGGTAGTGGTGAACGTTACATACGAGGTGGCAAATGAAAATCAGAAGTAGATTCAAGGATTATTACGACTACGTGGAACACGTGTACGGAGGTGGCGATCCGAAGATTCCGTACAATCGGGATTTCATCCAGGATCCTACCTTCGTGCTGCCCGCCAACGAAGCCCTACCAGAAGGCGATACGTATCTTGTTCTGCCTTCGACGTTCAAAGCGGATACTCTGAATATACCTAATGGTAACGTTCGGGACCGTTGGCTCAAGGTAGGTGAAGTATATGAAGGCTACCGAGGACTCTCAGTAGCAGGGAAGATGTATTTCCTTCGGCAAGACTACATAGGTTACCAAGGGGATTCGAATCCTACGGTAGTTACCAAGGTAACCAAACCCTGGTATGTGGTTGAAAGTATGAAGTTCAGCACGCGTTGGCCTCCTCAGGAGTGGACGGAGTACAGTGGTACTCTCAAGGAAGAATTGGTCAAGATTCATCAATATCTGAAGGCTCCTGTATTTGTGTTTGATACTTACAGTGATGGCAAGATCGCTGTCTGGCAGAGGGTACCTGGCCTGGGAGCACTTGGCCTTCCAGCGCTTGTTCCTGCGGAACAGGTGTATCAGGAACTCGCCATGTTTATGGGAAAGATGTATACCGAAAATCCGGACATGCAGCCTCAGCACCCTCGAACCGATATCGAAAAGGTAGAAGCACATGGCTTTGATAAGAAGCAATCTTTCCGTCATCGCAAGTAAGGAACTGGCATGCATCCGAGAGAATTTGTACAAGTATCGTTGATGTCCCGATACGAAATAGGAAAGAAGGTTCCGATCTCCGAACTGGATCCTGGATCGTTGGTGATTATGAAGTTCGAAGAACAGCTGGACGAGGTTATGGATACCGCTTATGGTATTCTCCTGACCCAGCGCAAGAATAAGAAGGAGGTCGTATGTATGGATGTTCCGTTTGAGGACTTCCCTTGCGACCGGTTCCGTATTCCCAATAACCAATTGGTGGTTCAACTCATCTTCCAGGAAGAATAATGAAACGGCTGATATTGAGCAAGAAGGAATTTCTCCGCTTCCTCGAGGAGAAGGAAGCGCTTGAAAAACGCAACGATGGTTGTGTTATGGGACTTGTCCGAGCCTTTCGTCGCTTTGCTGATCCGGACAAGCGTTTCTCCTCATCGGTTACCTATGTCAAGTATGGCACCGGTGTTGAAGTGGTGTGGGAGAACACAAAATTCGCACTGGGGCTTCGGCGCGGTGACGGTGGACGCCATCGTCGTGAGTATTACGAGAGCTTCAACCAATTCGTGGACACCTATCGCAATATACTGTGGAGAGCAAAAGATGAAACCGTTGCAGGGTAATCCGATCGACGTAGCCTTGCTTGGTCAGATACATGATTGGACGAGCGATAATGGCAATATCCTGATTTGGTACGATGGTCCTCTGTTATGGACTGGTAGATTGCCAGATGATCGTCCGTACATCGTCAGTGCTGCCGACTGGTCGGAAGATCGATTGACTGATCGGCATGTGCTTTACGTGTTCGATCAGCCGACATTCGAAGATGTGCTGAATCAACTGAACGATCATAGTGCGTTCATGAATCCTCAGTTATCCAGGTGCTCCACCATCTATGTAGTTGACTGGCGGATGCACAAGGACGATTATCGTCCGTTGGCTGCTGTGCAGCTTTCGACATTCGAGGAACTGGACGCCTTTGATAGCAAACTGCATCCGGAACATGATGCAAAACTCGTTTATGGGGATTGATAAAATGATGCATTTTAGCCACGTCCCGTTCAACGTGAACGAAGAAGTGAAGGTCAAGCTAACGGAAAAAGGTCTGAAACACCTGGCATCTATCGGATCTCTCAACTGCGAATTCAAACTCCAGGATGATGGTTACCATAAAGTCCAGCTTTGGGTTCTGATGCGCGACCTAGGTCCTCTGTGTGGAAACGGTTTCGATAACGCATTCGAGACAAACATTCTGTTGATCGACGTTGAGGTGGATCGGTGATGAAGATAAATGATCGAGTTCGTATCAAGGATACCGTAGAGTTCGAGAGCGACGGCGATGGTACTAACATTGGTACTGTGCGCGTAGTAGACGAAAACCGCAGATTGAATCTGGGCATTCAGCTTGACGGTGGTGATGTCCAGGTTTGGTTCTTCGCAGAAGAGGAACTCGAACTGGTAGAGCCTGCAGATAACCAGGTAGAAACACAATGAAGAAAGGTGAAGCACTGGCGAAGATGATTAAAATCTGTGTCGAAAAATTCGACGGTCACTATGACAAGGGTGGTCAGCCGTATATCCTCCACTGTCTGAAGGTGATGCACTATCTCCAATCAGAAGATGAGGATGAACAGTGCGCAGCAGTCGGTCACGACCTAATCGAGGACATCTTCAAAGACAATCACGAAGCAGGTTACGCGTATCTTCGCCGCGAAGGCTTCAATGACCGAGTGATCCACCTGATTCGTAACTTGACGAAGGTTGAAGGTGAGACGGAAGAACAATACGTAGCGAAGGTAATTTCGGACCGTGGATCGATTCGGATCAAGAAGGCTGATTTGCGACACAACAGCGATATTCGAAGGCTCAAGGGCTTGACCGAAAAGGACTTCGCAAGAACGCAGAAGTATCATCGCATGTACCACGCATTGCTCGAAGCAGAACAAGCGTATCGATAACTTTGGAGTGACGATGGAAACTATTGCATTCTGGACCTTTGTTTGTATCCTGGTCATTGGGTACTGGGCCCACGATATCATCACTGGTAAAGAAGATAGAGAAGCCAACGCGAAAATCAAACTCCTCGAGTTTGAGGCCCAGCAGGAGCGCGAACATACAGAGGAGTTGCATGAGTTGAATATGCAGCGCCTTGAGGAGCTCTTGGAGTTACGCAATCGCGAAGAACTGGATACGCAGACTCGCGAATCAATCAAGGATATCTTGGACCACTATCGTCCGCAGAACACCAAAGGAACTTAAATGGAAAAGACTCTCGGCGATCGTATGAAACGGTACGAAATGGAAGAAGCAGGCAGGCGCCTGATGCCACGATTGCCTATCATGGCCCGGCTTGATGGTCGCGCGTTTCATACGCTTACTCGTGGTATGGATCGTCCCTTCGACCGACAGTTCTCGTTAAGTATGATTGAGACTATGAAGCACCTGGTTGACGCGTTCAGTGTCTCACTTGCGTACACTCAGAGTGACGAAATCACGTTGATGTGGACGAACGATGATCCATTTTCTGAAATGCCCTTCGATGGTAGGCAGCAAAAGTTGGTTTCATTGCTTGCGGCGGAGGCTTCGGTAGCCTTCAATCATGCCATCCTAAATAACATGCGTAGCGGAATAAAAGGTAGACGGCCAACGCTTGACTGCAGGGTATGGCAAGTACCTAACCTGCAGGAGGCCTATCATTGTTTCCTATGGCGCGAGGATGACGCAACTCGCAACAGTTTGCAGATGGCTGCGCAGTCCGTGTACTCTGCGAAGGAACTGCATAAAAAAGGCCGCGCCGAATTGCACGACATGCTATACGCGAAAGGTATCAATTGGAATGACTACCCCGCATTCTTTAAACGTGGAACATATGCTAAACGGATTTCAGTCCATACATGTTTGACCGAAGAGGAATTAGCCAAGATTCCTGCCAAGTACAGAGAGGAAAAACGGATGACCATGGTTACTCGTACACCTATCATTTGTCTCGAAATGCCGCCCCTTCTTTCGTATGGCAGTTTGGATCAGATTCTTGGTGGTCCTGTATTTGGTCGCGACCCACTGGAGTAATAAATGGCAACTAAATGCATTAGCGTGGTGCAGGAATCAATGTTGGACCAGGCGAAACGTACGTACTTGAGGGCAAAGAAGGCATACTACAACGATGAGCCCATCATGACTGATGCAGAGTTCGATTCGTTGGAAGACAAGATCCGCAAACTCCATCCTACCTGGAAGGAACTGAAGAAAACAGGCACCAAGATCAAGAATAAAAAGATCGAGGTTCCGCTTGAACAATTCATGCCCTCATTGAACAAGATGTACCCGGAAGGTGTGGACAAGTTCTTTCGTCGGCCCTCCAGCAAGAAGGTTAAAACCTGGATCTTAACAGACAAGCTGGACGGTACGTCACTTCAGCTTGTTTATGCGAATCACGAGCCCGTAGGTCTTTTCACTCGTGGTGACGGTACGCTAGGTGGTAACATATCGTTCTTCCTTCCGGAACTGATTCGCTTGAGGCGTGTCCCGGCACGTATCAAGACTAAGGAACGCGTGGTGTTGCGCATCGAAGGTCTGATGAAGAAGCGGACCTTCGAGAAGCATTGGGCTTCGAAATTCGACAATATCCGTAATATGGTCAACGGTATATTCAATCGACAGGACATGCATCCTGCACTGAAGCACGTTGATTTGGTTGTGTTAGGAGTGTATGGCAATACCATTGCAGGAGGTCTTCATTGGGCGGCTGAGGCCGGCTTCACTGTAGTTCCATATCATGCTGTTCGTGCAAGTTGGTGCAGTACCGATAGTCTCATAAAGGATCTAGGTACACGTCGCGAAGCATCCGACTATGAAATGGATGGTCGTGTTTTGGCTCCTGGTGACTGGATCATGGAATACAAGGACGCGGAGAAGCCAAAAGCTACTATAGCATTTAAGTTCAACAATGAGGCTGGGGCTCACCGAGTTGAAGTACTGGAAGAGATTTGGAAGAAGACACGACTTAATCGTTGGTCGTGTAAAGTGCGCATCCCGCCGACTAAGATGGACGGGGTGGTGGTCGAACACGCTACAGCACACAATCCAGAATGGATGCGCGAACGTAACATCGGTAAAGGTGCGATCATTCGCGTGTTACGTAGCGGTGGCGTGATACCGAAGATTGTGGACGAGCAAGCTATCAAACCTGGCAAGTTTCAAGGACCCCCAGGTGAATGGGAAATGCGCGGACGCTTTGCGTACGCAGTTGAACGAGACGACGTGGCCAATGTTCGTGCCCTCCATCACTTCATGGTGACCCTGGGTGTAGAACTGTTGGCTGAAAAATCGTTGAAGAAAATGTACGATGCTGGCTATACTGAGCCTGCCCATTATATAGACATAGCAATTACAGGTAGGACCCGTGATGCAGCCGCGGCCGCTCATTTTCTGAAATCAGGTTTCGGGCAGATAGATTCACGGAAAAAAGCCAATGAACTGATTAAGGCACTTGCTGGCAAGGTCAACCTCAAGAAGTTGATGGTAGCCAGCAATTGCTTCGAAGGGCTAGGAGAAAAGAAACTTACTCAGTTGGAAGAGCACGGCGTGGCGATGGCGGACATGGTGAAGTGGTCTGCCGAAGATTGGGCCAAAATGGAAATCCATGAACTTCACGGTTTCAAGGACAAGACGGTCTCCAAACTCATTGATAGCGTCAAGAAATTCCGTAAGTGGTATGTGCCTATAAAAGGCAAGCTTGATATCGATGGCTCCTTACCTAATAAGAAGGTAAAGGTAGTGAACATGGAAGGCAAGCTTTACACCATGAACGTGTCATGGACTACCTACCGTAGTAAAGAAGAGGAAGCACGCGTTGTGGCCGAGGGTGGCAACGTAATCAAGTTCGGAGCAAAGACAGACGTTCTGTTGTACCGACCAGGCGGCAAGCTTTCGACGAAGATCGAGAAAGCAGGGTCCAAGGCGATGACATGGGAACAGTTCTGTAAGAGGTATAGTCTATGATTGAGATGACTGGTACGCAGTACATACTGAGCCTGCACGAAGTATGTTGCTTCCAATCTACTGAACGACATGTAGGACCTGCAGGCAGTAAGGAGTTGCGTCGATGGTTGGATTCGAAGGCACTGCACATAAACGGTAAGCCAATAGCTGCTAAGGAACAGGTGCCGTTCCCCATCCAAAGCGTAGTTCTGTTCCCGAACAGCAAACGTAAGCGCTGTACTATCCTGTAGAGGTTGGGATGAATAGCAAACAGACCCGTACCAAAGCACGTCAATTCGTGGCTGAGGTACTGAAGCTTCTACCTGCCGACTATCATCGTGAACTGACGGCCATCGTGCTGGAACAAGAGCGAAGAATCCAGGTACTAGAGAATCAGCTTTTGAAGCGTGATGGCTATCTGATCGAACACCTTGACGACTAGGAGGCTAACATGAGCAATATGACAGAACAGTTGGCAACTGTGCGCGAACGTGATGGGTACGAGGCTATGCGTGACTATGCGCAACGTACACTGGATACGTATCGAAGGTGCGCACGCCCGCAACGAGACGGTACGAAGCATTTCGCTCACGTCGATACGTTCCGTCCGCATTTCGTTATCAGTATGTTGCAGTTGCGCAGCCTGCTGCGTGACGAACCTTATAGGAATCTGGTATGAAGTTCGGTGACTTGTGCAAGAGAGTTGATGCCCTGCGTGCTTCAGGCATTGATCCTCAAATGGATGTTGGAGTCAGCAATCACTACGGCGAGTTGGAGGACACTCTTATAGACCTGGAGATAGTTGATTCACCTTGGCAAGGTAAGAAACGGAAGCCTTTCATCGCGTTGGTAGGCGTGTCGTCTATGTATCCAGAACCGGACTGAGGCGCAAATGAAGATTATTTCCAGCGGTCGCTTCGACGTATGGGTGGACGATACGTTCCGTTTGCACATAGCGGAGCACTTACGCATCGCCCTTTTTGATTACCTGATGAAAGACTGGGAATGGGAGCCCTCACCAGATCAACGGCTGACCATAGATTCATTCAAAAATTGGGACGAAGAAGGGGCCGGGGTTGGCTACAGCTTCTACGTGCGCGATCTGCCTTACGAGATTTATGAACAAATCTGTAGCCTGTATATGTGGGACGACGCGCCATACGCTCGCATGGTAGGCGGCCAATTCGTTACGAAGAGGATTGATGAATGAAGTCATTCTACGAATTCATGGACATCCATTTCTTCCTTGAGGAAGACGGTCTCCGGCTAGGGCAGCGATTCTGCAATATGTTCATTCGGAACTCCTGGCCGGAACTGTATTATGAGCGCGATCTCCATTCTCAAATATCAATGATTTGGGAGTGGCTGGAGAATCATCAATACACTGAGCAACTGCCTCAACGATTTGAAGAAAAGTAGTATAGAGCGGTCCCCTTTAACTGTAGTATAGGAACTAACTTTACCTTTCCTTTTCCCCTTTAGTTGACCTAGTAACCATGAAAAAGAATATCCTCGCACTGTCCATCGCGATCGCCATGGCACACATTGCCAATGCACAGTCTATTCCTGCGTGTCCTGCCGGAACGGAAAGCTGCAATCAGTCCACCCAAACAATGGGCGATACGACGAACGATGCGAGTAACAGCCAATCCCACGCAGACCAGTTGGGCAACAGTACGAATTCGAATCAAAGCGGTAACTCGATTGGAGTCGATCCTTCGATCCAGCAGTCAGGTAACAGTGTTTCGCAGAACGGTAACAGCGTAAGCGGTGGTGCAGGTGGCAACGCTAGTGTAGGTAACACGTCGGCGACTGGTAATCTGTCGAACAATAACAACCAATCGTCAGTTGGCAATACTTCGTCGAACAGTGGCGGTAACACGTTGACGAACGGTAGTAACTCGGCGAACAACAATACCAATAACGGCGGTAACGTTAATTCGTCAGGTAGTGGTAACGTGCAAGGCGGCAGTGCTACGACCAACAGTGGCAACGTCAACGCTAATGGTGGTGCCGGTGGTGCCGGTGGTCAGGGCGGTCAAGGTGGTGCTGGCGGCTCCGTCGCAGGTTCCGGCAATTCGAGCAACGCGAATGTGAACAACACCTCGAGCAAAGGCGGTGACGCCAAATCGTCTGCGGACAACCACAACTCTAACGCCCAGGGGCAGGGACAAGGTCAGCAGCAGTCTAATAGCAGCAAGAACGCGAACGTAAACAAAGGCGGTAATACGGTGTCTGCCAATTCGAATTCGACTGGTGCATCCAAGTCAACCTCGAAGGGCGGCGCTGCCTCCAATGGTCAGGCCAACACAGGTACCGGCAACAGCACGTCCATTACTTCTGGTGGCTCCTCGTATGTCGATAACAGCAAGGTGATCATTCCCCCGCCGCTTCCGGGCACGCCGCCGGCAATCGTTGGTGCTACCCAGGCAGTCGTATCTGTTGGTGCGTGTGGTCCACTTGTCAAAGTGGTGAAGACTCGGATCGAAGGTACGTTCCATGGTTTGATTTTCGATTCGAAGGTTGACCAGGGTTACGATGACGACCTGGAACCTGTTACGAATACGGACGGTTCGACGCGCTACTATGACCAGGTGCAGATGCCGGATGGTCGTATTCACTTGTTCGGTAGCCAAGTGACCGAATCGGTTAGCGTGAACTCAACGAGTTCCAGTCGCCAGATTGGCGTTGGTACTGGGGGCTCGGGTGGTGGGTACGGACAGGGCGCGTTGGGGGCCAGCGGTGCAAATCAGCAGCAACAAGTGCGCCTAGTGGTTCATCCGTGTGAAGCAGGTGTCTTGGCTGATCCGGTTGTCGCACACACGGAGCTCCCGGCACTGACGAACATTCATAACTAAGACATGGAAACGGTCATTGTTCATCTAATGGCCGCTACCATATGTTGGGCCAATCAATGTCATCCGGCGCTGATTGGCCCAAAGACGCCTCAAGGGACGTTCATCTTGCAGCACCGGAGAACGTCCGATCCAGGCTATGGTGGCGATGTACTGGCTTTCGCAAAAGATGATACAGGTGTGTACGCAGTTCACCGAGTTTGGACGTTAAAGCCCAAACAGCGTAGGTTAGAGCGCTTACGTGATGGTGATGCCTCAAGTCGTAAAGACGTAACAGACGGTTGTATAAATGTTATGCCCAGTGTCTATGATGAATTGGTTTCCTGCTGTTCCAAGTCAACGATAATCATTGAACCGTAGAAGGTACACATGAAGATTCTAGTCAAGAAGGTCGGTACGAAGTTCATGGTCGATCCTATCGATCTTTCTGGCAGCCCTCAAATGGGTTTCGGTTCGACGATGGATGCTGCACTCGGAGATTTCCTCCGCTGTCATCAGGAAAGGCTGGGGGTCGAAATCATACTGGATGAGACGGCACAGAAAGCAGAGAAGGAACGTCAACGCCTTGAACTCTCAAGGAAGTGAAATGAAAAACGTACTGTTCAAAATCAGTGTGGGTGGGGAACACGTTCCTGTTTCATCGGACATTAACTCCGTGATCGAATTAGCGGAACATGACGGCATTGCCTTGATCACCATCGACACCAAGATCAAGCATCCTGGGATAGTAGCCATTGGTAGTGATGAGGATAACCCTATAATCGAATTGGATCTCAACAGCCCTGACGATGGTGATAATTCTGAAATCACTATCCTAGGCTATAGAGATTGGTCCGTTTGGAACGCACAGTCTGGCAAGTATCGAATTGATATAACACTGATTCGAAATGACATTCTTTCCGGAGATTGATAATGGCAAAGGATAAGAAATACGGTTCCTACACATGGGAACAACTGACGTCCTTGCTTGATAGCTGCGAAGAAGCCACATCAGGTATCGATGACTTGGTCGGCGATGGTGCTGTGGCTGTTGATATCATTCGAGACCTGATGACCGAAATCACCAAGCTGAAGGAAAAGGATAAGGAATGATGACTTTACTTGGCTGGGTGCTGTTCGTAGCCGCCCTAGGACTGGTACTGATGTTCGTGGGCTGTGGTTCAAATAAGGAGCAATCCAATTTCGTCTACTTCACCGGCGCGTTTGTGGTAATCGCTGCTGTTGCTTTTGGTATTGGTGTCATGGCAACTATGGATTCCCGAACCAACTGCACGTCGGAGACCTATCAATGATTTATGTCCTAATCATGAGCGCGATCTTTTCGGGTGGTATGCGCACTGCATCGGTAGTGCACTCACAGCACGACTATCCTTCGTACGATGCGTGCCAACGTGCATATGGAATCGCGAGGGACCAAATGTTGGCGATGAACGCCGACAAGGTGCAAGGTACGTGCATGCAGGAAACCTCGAACGACA
>Ga0310811_10013940_pt1 | contig 10473 bp, 5 predicted proteins | sample YCmetagenome_FD_207642 | JGI IMG/M metagenome (GOLD analysis project Ga0310811, IMG submission 207642) | Soil microbial communities from experimental microcosm in Duke University, North Carolina, United States - YC | ecosystem: Engineered > Artificial ecosystem > Soil microcosm > Unclassified ... | reverse complement strand
GCGCCCTTGTGGCGGCCGCCCTGGCCCTGCAAGCCGAAACCAAGGCCCCCTATATCGAATTGCGCACCCGGCGCGCGCAGCATGCAGGCTGGACCGTCCGCAAGGATCTCTATGCCACCTTCTCCGGCCCCCTGAGCGCCGACGACCAGGAGAATCTCAAGGCCATACCCCGCAAGCAGCGCGCAGTGGTGCGCAAGACCCTGGAAAGCAAGCTGGTCAGCGAAGTCCCGGACAGCGTGGACGACATGTTCCGGGTTTACGCCGAGAGCGTGCGCAATCTGGGCACGCCGGTCTTCGCCAAAAGCTATTTTGCCAGGCTCAAGAAAAGCTTCGGAACCGATTGCGATATCGTGGTGATACGCGATGACGGCGTGCCGGTCAGCGCGGTGCTGAATTTCTACCACAAGGACACGGTGCTGCCCTATTATGGCGGCGGCACTTCGGGTGCGCGCCGCAATGGCGCCAATGATTTTCTTTATTGGGAAGTCATGCGCCGTGCCGCGGCGCGCGGCTATCGCAGGTTCGACTTCGGCCGCAGCAAGGCGGGCACCGGCGCCTTTGCCTTCAAGAAGAATTGGGGCTTTGAGCCGCAATGGCTGGAATATGAGTATCATTTCGCGCCCGGCGAAACGATGCCGGACAAAAATCCGCTCAATCCCAAATACCGGCTTTTCATCGATACCTGGAAAAAGCTTCCCCTCCCCGTCGCCAATTTCATGGGGCCATGGCTCATCCGCGGGCTTGGCTAATTAGCTGGAGCTGATGGAAATAACCGTCTCCCAATCCTACGGACTGCCTGACCTGGCGGCCAGTTGGATGGAGCTTGAGACTCGCGCCGATGCAGGTTTTTTCCTGTCCTGGCGGTGGATCGGAAGCTGGCTGCGCACCACGGGTGCAAAACCGCTGCTGGTCCAGGCATGCGAGGGTGGCCAGATCGCCGCCCTGGCGCTTGTCACCCCGTCGCGCCGCAGGCCGCTTTTCTTTTCGGTGAACCAGCTCTGCCTGCACGAAACCGGCCTTGCCGAATTCGACTCCGTGATGATCGAGCACAACAATGTCCTGGTTGCCCGCTCGGCGCCGGCGGGTCTTGTCACCAGCATGCTCAAGACGTTGCAGGCGGCCGATCCGTCCTGGGACGAGATTGTCCTGGGCGGCGTTTCCCCGAGCGTCCTTGCCCAGGCGCAAGCCGCGGGATTGACGGTGGTGACCGACCGCATTTCGCCGGATTACGGTGTCGCCCTGCCCGACCCAGCTTTGCCGGGTTCCTGGGAAGACACGCTGTCGTCGAACCTGCGCGCCCAGTTGCGCCAATCTCGCGCCTTCGCCGAGCGCATGGGGCCGCTCACCCTCAAATGCGCCGACAGCCCGTCGCAGGCGCTGGACTGTTTCGAGAAAATGATCGTCCTGCACACCGCCTATTGGCGGGGGCGGGGCAAGCCTGGAGCCTTTGCCTCACCTTTCTCCAGGGCCTTTCACCGCGAGATCATCGCGTCACAAACAGGTCCCGGCACAGCCCAACTGTTGGAACTGTCCGCCGGCGCGCAAGTGCTGGGCTATCTGTACAATTTCCAGTACGGCGAGCGGGTGTACAGCTACCAAAGCGGTTTTTCCTACAGCGACGACAACCGCCACCGGCCAGGCTTGCTGGCCCATGCGCTCGCGATCGAACAGGCGCGGCAGGGTGGCATGCGCGTCTACGATTTCCTGGCCGGAGACGCGCCCTACAAGGCCAGGCTGGGCCAGGAGCTGGGGCAACTGGCTTGGGCCCGCGGCCAGAGGAACCGGCCATTGCTCAGATGCGAACGGGCTGCGCGCGCCTTTTACCGCAAGCTGCGCGGCTCAACCGGCTAGCGCCAGGTGGCCGCGAGCTTGATGGCCTCCGGCCGTTCCTTGAATTGCACATTGCTCGCCAGCAGGCCCTTGAGCAGCCCGCGCGCGGCATCGCGCTTGCCATTGCCGTCCAGCGCCACGACCAGGTGATAGGTGACCGAGCCATCCTGGGGCTTGAGCTTGTGGGCCGTGTCGAGCAGAGGCAGCCCGCCGGCGGCATCCTTCTGCTGGACCTTCAGCCATCCCAGCGTGTCGGCGATATCAGCGGAATTGGGCGAAAGCTCCTGCGCCTGGGTCAGGATCGCAAGCGCCCGCTTGGGATCGCGCCCCTGGATCAGCCAGCCCAGATTGTTCAAGGCGATGACATTGTTGGGAGCCTGTTTCAGCACAGCCTCATACTGCTCGGCGGCGCGCGCATTGTCCTCCTGCTGCATCAGGAGGTTGGCATAGGCGATCCGTATGGTGAGATCGTCCGGCTTGCCCGCAAGCCATTTGGACATCAGGTCGGCGGCACGGCCGCCATCCTTGGCCTGTACCATATAGGTGGTCAGCAGGAGCAACGCCGAATTGCTGGGCCTGTCGGCCAGGCTCTTGTTGAGGACGGAAATGGCCTGGTCGCGCTGCTTGGCCCTGTCCAGCGTCCCTGCCAGCAGGAGATCGGCAGCGACTACCGGACTGGCCGCCTGAAACGCTCGTGCCGACGCAATGGCGCCATCGAAATTATTCCGGGAGAGCAGCAGGCGGACCTGGGCGGTTCGTACCTCGGCATCGGTGGGAGCCAGCTTGACCGCGACGTCCATTGTGCGCGTGGCACCTTCCTGGTCGCCGGCTTCAGACATGGCATTGGCCAAAAGGACCTGGGGCCGCGCGGCAGTCGGCATCTGGGACACCAGGCGGCGATAGGTCGCCACCGCTTCCTTCTTTTGTCCGAGCGAGACCTGAACCTGGCCAAGCATGGCAAGGGCGTCCCTGTTTGTGGGCTGCACACGCAGGAAATCATTGGCTGCGGGCAAGGCGTTCTTGAAGTCCCGCCGTTCGATCAGATAACGAACCAGCACAACCCGCGGCGCTGCGCTCTGCGGCACGGCCGTGATCGCCTGGCCGAGCAGGGCACGGACATTCTGATCCTGGCCCTGCAGCGAGGCGATTTCGGCAAGCTTGAGAAGCGTCGCCAGATTCTTGGGATCCTGGGACAGGATTGCCCTCAGGTCACGATTGGCATCCGCGAACTTCTGAATCGAGACCAGAAATTCGGCGCGCGAAAAGAGCGCCGTCAGGTTTTTGGGATCGGCCGCAACAGCCTTGTCCAAAGCGGCTTGCGCTCCGGCATTGTTCTTCTGGGCCAGCAGCACGCCGCCGCGATAGACCAAAGCCGCGGAGCGCTGCTTGGGATCGGCCCCCAGCCTGTCGGAAACGGCCAGCGCTTCGGGATAACGCTTGGCCTGGGTCAGGGCCGCGATCAGGGGGGCGGCGATCTCCGCATCGGTCGGGTTCTTGGCGGAAAGCTGGGTGAGGTCTTTGATGCCTTGGGCGGTCTGGCCCGTCTGGATTTCCAGCAGCGCGATGCTGCGTTTCACCCCCGGGCCGCCTTTTGCGCCCGCATCCACCTTCCGCAGGATATCCAGTGCCTCGCCATTGCGGCCCAGCCGCATATAGGTGTTGGCGAGCAGCTCCTGAATCCGCACATCCGGGGAATCCTTGACGGGATTCAGCGCCGACAGGGCATCGTCGGGATTGTTCTGTTTCAGGCGGATGGACGCCAGCCTTATGCGTGCGGCGGGCAAGGTTGGATTTTTCAGCAACAGCCGGCCCAGGATCGCAGCAGCAGTGTCCTCATTGCCGGCCTCTACCGCCATCTCCGCCACCATGACGGCAACCCGCGGCTGGGAATCGCGAAACTCGCCCGACAGATTCTGGGCGATGTTCCACGCCCCCTTGGCATCACCAGCCCGCGCCACAAGCAGCGCATGGTAATAGCTGCCCAATTCGGCCCGGGGATATTTCGCGACAATATCATCGACCTCCGGCTTGGCCTTGGCGTCCTGCCTGAGCGCCATATAGGCCTCGATGCGCGCAAACCGTCCCTGGAGGTTTACGGGATACTTCTCCAGCAGCTGGTTGCTGAGATCCAGCGCCGCCTGATTCTCGTTGGCCGACAGCTGCATCCCGATCTTGAACAGCATGGCATCCGGCGTATTCGATTTTGTGATCGCCTCGTCCGTGAACTTGCGGGCCTCGGCCGCTTGTCCCTGGACCAGCGCGATGCGCGCTCGGACAAGCAAGGCGCGCCCATCACGGCGCAACGCCAGGGAGCGATCGATCGCATCCTTGGCCTCAGGCTCCTTTTTGAGATTTTGCAACGCCATCGCGCGCGCCAGCAATATGTCCGCAGCCGCGGGCGTATCGGCGGCGGGATCGGGAAACTGATTCAGCAGGAGCTGGGCTTCGTTCCGCGCGAGCATGACTTCAAACAAGGGCGGCAGCACCTGGGAGGGAGGCGCGCCATCCTTCCTTGCCTGGCGAAGTTCGCGCTCGGCGCCGCCGGTATCGCCGGTCCGGAACAGGACCGTTCCCAACAGAATTCGCGCGGAGACATTCCTGGGGTCGGCGGTCAGCGCATTCTTGAGATTGATGAGCGCCAGCCGTCCATTGCCGCCGGCGATGGCCTTCTGGGCGTCGGCGACAAGCTTGTCGGCCGCCGACTTGTTGGACGCGGTCATGGCGTTGCTGGCCGACGGAACATCGGCCCAGGCAAGGCTCGACGCGGCCAGCCCCGACGACAGGGCGGCGGCGAAGAGCGCGTGACGGCGCCAGTGCTGGTTGTTCAAAAAGGCGCGATGGGTCACTTGGTCCCCCGATTGACTGGACACTTAGCTGTGGCCAATAAGACTATAGAAATGTGGCCGGCTGACGCCCAAAAGCTTCGCGGCCTTGGAAATATTGCCGTCCGATAGGGCAAGCGCTTCTGCCGCAAGCCTTTTTTCGACCCGCGCCACTTCCTTGCGCAGGTTCAGGTCACGTTCGCCGACCTTGATGTCGCCCAGATCCAGGTCCTGGGCGGTGATGCGCTTGCTCTCGGCCATGATTACGGCGCGTTTCACGCGATTTTCCAGTTCGCGCACATTCCCGGGCCAGCTATGGGCGGACAGCGCCGCGAGCGCGTCCTCGGTGTAACCCGAAATATGCTTGGAATAGGCCTTGTTGTATCCATTCAGGAAATACTGGGCCAGCAGCACCGGATCGCCATCGCGCTCACGCAGTGCCGGCAGGTCTATGCGCACATCGTTGATGCGGTAATACAGGTCTTCCCGGAAACGCCCCTCCGCGATCAGCTTTTCGAGCTTCTGGTTGGTGGCGGTGACCAGGCGCACATTGACGGTGATGGATTCCCGTCCACCGACGCGTTCCAGCCGGCGTTCCTGCAGGAAGCGCAGCAGCTTGGACTGGAGCGGAAGCGGCATGTCGCCGATCTCGTCCAGGAACAGCGTGCCATTGTCCGCCATTTCGAACTTGCCGTGGGTGCGCTTGATGGCGCCGGTGAAGGCACCCTTTTCGTGGCCGAACAGCTCGCTTTCCAGCAGGTTCTCCGGAATAGAGGCGCAGTTGATGGCAACGAAGGGCTTGGAATTGCGCGGCGACAGCCGATGCAGCGCGCGCGCCAGCACTTCCTTGCCGGTGCCGGTTTCCCCGATCAGCATGACGCTGACATCCATCGGGCCGACGCGATCCAACACCTGCGCGATCTGGGACATTTTCTCGGAACCGAACACCAGGCCGTCGGTGGCGCGGGCGGACTGCTCGCGCAGCAGCTTGTTCTCTTCCTCCAGCGCGTGCATCCGGATGGCGCGGTCGATGATGATCTTGAGGATATCGCTGTCGACGGGCTTGGCGACAAAATCGAAAGCGCCCTGGGCCACCGCACGCACCGCATTGGCGCGCTCAACATTTCCGCTGGCGACGATCACCTTGGTTTGCGGCGACAGGTTGAGAATCTCGTCCAGCGCCTTGAGGCCCTCGCTGGCGCTGTTTTCATCCGGCGGCAGACCCAGATCCAGGATCACCACCTGGTAAGGCTTGGATGCGTTTATCTGGGCGATTGCCTCGGCACGGCTGCCGGCCACGTCCACAGCATGGGGCGAAAGCGCCCAGCGCATCTGTTTTTGCAGGCCCACATCGTCCTCGACCAGAAGAACGCGCTGCTCCGGCTGCTGGGCAGGGGAAACATCGGCTTCGGTGGCGGTTTTCTTCATGGTTTCGACCGTCGGTACCTTCGGTGCTATTGCTGGACGAGCGGCAAGGAGAGCGTTACGCAGGTCCCCTGCCCCACGGCGCTTTCAACGGTGACATCGCCGCCCAGGTCGCGCATCAGTTCGCGGACCTGATAGCCGCCGATGCCGAAACCACCCCGCTTGGTGGTCTTGAGCGGCCGGAAGAGTTCCTCATTCACGAACTGCTGCGTCATGCCAGAGCCTTGATCGGAGACCGCGATAAGAACCGTGTTCTTATTCGCCGTCGCATTGATTTGGACAGCCGCGCCCGGGGGACTTGCTTCCAGGGCGTTGGAAACAACATGTTCAAGCACGCGATGCAAAATACCGAAATCCGTCTGTACTAGCGATGTATTTGAAATATCTGCGTTAAAAACAAGAGTGTGTCCCAAAGAGCATTTCTCTTCCGTAAATTTCTCAAGAAAATCAATTAAATCAACAACTTGGTGGGATTCCCCGCTGATGGGCCGCTGCCCGACCACGGTCAGGCTCTTAAGCATGCCTTCCAAACGCTCCACCGAATTGCCCAGCGTGATCACCATATCGTCCCTGAATTCCTTCACATCGCCGAATTTGGTGATGTTGGACACCAGAAGGCGCAGCTGCCCGATGGTGTTCTTGATGTCATGCACCACAAAGGCGAACCGCTTGTTGAAATCTTCCAGCTGGCGGGCGTCAGCCAGCGATTGGGCGGTCTCCTCCTGCACCAGATGGGCGGCAAGCTGCATCGCCACCAGCCGGACCAGGCTTTGATCCTCCCAATCCAGCGTACGGGGCGCGCGCGGCTGGTTGAGAATGGCGAAGCCGGCCACGGTCGACCGGTAGCGCATGGGCACGATGATCCAGGCATTTTCGACGAACTTGCGCCAGGGGGCGAAAAGAGTGCTGCTTTCCCCCTTGTCGTCGTCAAAGCGAATGAAGGAGGCGTCGCCCGAACGAAGCGCCTCCACCCTGGGATCGTCCTCAGGCACAGGTGAAATGACCGCGTCATCGCCCCGCTTGGCGGCAGGGATATATTGCCGCCAGCTTTCCCGGTAGAGCCAGATCGCGCCCCCCGACGTGTCCATCAGATCGCACACGATGCGCAGCACGCGCTCGGCCGTATCCTGTCCGGGATTGACGGTGAGCTCGCGGATGGTTTTTTCCCACTCCACGCGATAGTCGTATTTCAGGCTGAAGAAATTCTCGTTGATGAAGCGGCGCACCCGCGAGCGCACACCCGACGACACCAGCAGGGCGGCAACGGCCGCAACGCCGCCGAATGCGACGATGACTGCCAGGGCCGTGCCGTTGGAACCGCCATAGGTGCGCACATACCAGGCAGCCAGGGCGATGCCCTGGAGCATGACGCCCACCGCCACCAATGTGGTGGAATGGAAAATAAACGTGCGCGAAGAATGGACACGCACCTTCAATTGGGGGAGCCGGGTGGAGCTCACCACAAAAAACGGCAGGGCGACGATGTAGACCAGGGGGTTGGCCACCGCCAGGCTCAGATCGGGCCGGTGGGTGAGGAATTCCGGCATGCGCGACAGCAGTTGAAACACCAGGATGGCGGAAAATCCGATCGCCCAATGCTTCAGCGCCCACAGTTCGGCCTGGGTTGAATTGCGTATGACATTCTCGACCACCAGAAAGCCCAGGATCGTGATCATCACGCGGACCAGGGTGACGTCGAGCCTGACGCCGGCGAACGCCCCCATCATCAGATCGTTGATGCCCAGTGCGACCTGCAGCGCCAAAAGGACCGCGGCCGCCACGACCAGGGAACGGAAATAGCTGGTATTGCTGGCATGGCGCCGCATCAATCCCAGCGAAAGAGCCAGCCAGGACGCATCCCGGACGGCGCTCATCACCCGTTCCAGCCAGTCCGGAATATAGCCGAGATAGACCGCCACAAAGGTTTGCGACCAGGCCGCGGTCGCAAGCATCACCAGCAGGAACAGCAGGGTCTGCAGGGTGCGCGCGGCGCGCATCGCCACAATGACGGCGAAAATGACATAGGCCACAAAGGCCGCTTCATGTCCCCAGACGAGTAAGGGTGTGGTCATGATATGGTGTCTTCAAATGTCATGTCTGCCGAGGCCGCAGACGGGTCGCCAATTTGGAAGGCAGAATATCGAATATTACCGTCGCCAATCCTTTAATACTTCTGGGATTGGCGGCCAGAAGCCCCACACGGTCGCGGGTTGAGGAAAGCCATAACCGCTTATAGCTGTCATCGCCCCGGCCAAAATCCACGTCGCGCACCCGGTCCTGGTCATGAAGCTGATTGAGGACCCATTGGGTAAGCAACGTTCCGGGCGATTGCCGGTCAAAGGCCGGATCATGCGCCAGCTTGAATATGGTGGCGCGCCCATCCTGCACCAGCCAGATCTGGGCGGCCGCCGGTGTGCCGTCGATCCGGACCACCGCCAGCCTGGCGACGCCACACGCCCCGAGCCTCTCCAGCAGCGCATCGATAAAGCCGGGATGCGGCTCGGCCGGCTTCCAGCTTTTGGCATAGATGGCGTTGTAGATCTCCCTGCCCTCCTGCCCGCGGGCCGCCATGTCGATCAATTCGAAACCGAGCCGGCCCTCGCGCAGAAGCGGCGCGGCCTTGCGTTTGACGGTCGCCTTCAGCTTGGAATCCCTTCCCTCCCAATAACCGGCGAAATCCTGGATGCGCTCGAACCAGTTCGCAAAATGACGGAACCGCAAAACGGCCAGGCCGCCGGCCGCCAGCCCCTCCTGCAAGGCCCCGGTAGTGCTCTCAGCCCCGTCCAGGGCATCCAGCCGCAGGCTGGCGCCGACCTTGCCGGCCAGAAGTTTGCCGAAGAGCCGGGCATCCTCGTCACGGCCCAAGGGCAGCGAGAACAAGGTCGTGAACGGCGAGGTGAGACCGCGAATCACCTTGCCGCCGACCGCGACCACAGGCATCGCCGCCACGGCGCCTCCCCTGTCGTCGACCAGGGCAAGGACGGCCGCCTCTTCGCGGTCCGACAAAGTGGTGGCGGCCAGTATCTCAAACCAGGCCCAACAGCCTTCGGGCTTCATCTGCCGGTCGAACAGGGCGTGAATGTCAGCAGGGGCCGTCGCAATTCCGTAAGTTTCAAGCCTCACGGCATCCCCTAGCCCTGACCACCGACACATGGTTAAGCTATCGAAAAAGAGGGAATTTTTATAGGGGGTTAGGCGCTCCCGCCCCTGGCAGCAGGCCCCTGAGGGGCGTCCTGGCGCGCCAGGACGAAGGGGCAGGAAACGTCTTCTTTAACCGGTCCGTTGTAATCCCGCTATGGCGCTTTCCGAGCGCCTTTTGCGGGGACTCACGAAAGACGCGCGATGATAGTGGCAATAGAGCCCACCTGGACTGGCACCATCCATGCGCCGGGCAATACCACCCTGCTGGACATCGCCAAACTGGCCTTTCCCGGCCAGCAGCTCGCCATTCATGCGGAGGCCGGCCATGTCCAGGAAGTAAAGTCGCTCCTGAAGGCGGCGGCATCGCCGACGGTACATTTTCATACCATCGAACTGAGCCCTGACTTTCGCCACAAGCCGCATATCGTTTCCTTTGGCCGGCTGTTCAACGAACTCAAGACCATCCGCAAGGCGCTGGCCCAGGTCCCTGCCGGAGAAGACTGCCTTCTGATCCTGCTTTCTGCGACCTCGACCTCCGTCGTCGCCGCCAATCTCCTGGCGCGGTTGAGGCGCGGGCGCACCTTCATCCAGACGCAGCTGCACGGAAACCTCAACGAACTCACCGACTGGCGTCATGGCGATCCCGTGCGCCGCGCCCTGGACCTGAAGTCGGTCCTGTCCCGGCATTATCGCCGCATGCGCTATCTGGTGCTGGAGGAATTCATCCGCACCAGGCTGGCGCAGATGAGCCCCGCCACGGCGGACATCACCGATGCCCTGCCGCATCCCCTGGCGCTGCAAGGCCATGTTGAAGCGGAACGGCCGCTAGAGACACCTTTGCGGTTGGGCCTGGTCGGATTGGGCAGCGAGGAAAAGGGCATGGGCGCCTTCCTGCGCATCGCCAAGCAGCTCAAGAATGAGCTGGGCGGCCGCATCTGTTTCCATCATGTGGGGACTTTCGTGAAAGGGACCGATCTTTCCCTTTATGCCTTGCTGGAGGAGCCCCCGGCGGAAAAGCAGCTCACCCGCCAGGAGTTTCTTGCCCGCATCAACCGGCTGCATTATGTCGTGTTCCCATTCAAGGAAAATTATTACGGCCTCTCGGCCAGCGGCACCTTCATGGATTCTATCGCCGCCCTGAAGCCGGTGATCGCCACCCGCATTCCCCTGACCGAGCAGTTTTTCCGCGAGTTCGGCAATATCGGCCATCTCTGCGATGGCGAGGCGGACATGATCTCCACCATACGCAAACTCG
>Ga0310811_10013939_pt1 | contig 10474 bp, 4 predicted proteins | sample YCmetagenome_FD_207642 | JGI IMG/M metagenome (GOLD analysis project Ga0310811, IMG submission 207642) | Soil microbial communities from experimental microcosm in Duke University, North Carolina, United States - YC | ecosystem: Engineered > Artificial ecosystem > Soil microcosm > Unclassified ... | reverse complement strand
TGAACGCTTATGACGAGACGGAGCCTTATACGTTTGGCGGCTATCAAGACGGTGGACATTGCTATTTTCATAACAGCCTGATCTGGGGCGAAAATCTTACGAATGTCTTTATCACCGGCAACGGCATGATCAATGGCGGCGGCCTGGTTCGCAGCGACGGATTGCTCGACAAAATGTGCGGCTTTAATACCTGGGACAAACCGGACGCGAAGAAAACCGATTATCCGCCCGCCCGCCTCGGCAACAAGGCCATCGCGCTGAAGCTCTGCAAAAATGTTTTAATCCGCGACGTGACGATTTTTCATGGCGGACATTTTGCGATCCTCGTCACCGGCTGCGACAATTTGACCGTGGACAACGTGACGATGGACACGGATCGCGACGGGATAGACATTGATTGCTGCCGCAATATGATGGTGAGCAACTGCCGCATTAATTCGCCAAACGACGACGGCCTCTGCCCGAAGAGCACGTTCGCGCTGGGTGAACGTCGTCCGACGGAAAATCTCACCATCGTCAACTGCCAGGTTTCCGGTTTTGAAGAAGGCACGTTGCTCGACGGGACGATGAAGCCCAGCAAGAATCATAACGGCCGCATCAAGTTCGGCACGGAATCGAGCGGCGGTTTCCGTAACTGCACCGTGGCGAACTGCACCTTCCGCAGTTGCCGTGGGCTGGCGCTCGAAGAAGTGGACGGCGGCATCATGGACAACATCACCATCAACAACCTTACGATGATGGATGTGCCGGACTACGCGATTTACATCACGACGGGCAAGCGCAACCGCACGCCCAACGTGACGACGAACAGCCGCGGCAGAAATATTTTAATCTCCAACGTCATCGCCGACGGCGTGGGCAAGATGAGCGGCATCCAGATCATGGGTTTGCCGGAGCAGCCCATCGAAGGCGTCCGGTTGGAAAACATCCGTCTGACCAGCAAGGGCGGCGGAACGGAAAAAGACGCGGCCATCAAGCCCAAGGAACTCGGCACGAGTTATCCTGAACCGCGCAAGCTGGGCACGCTGCCGGCCTACGGCGTTTTCGCGCGCCACGTCAACGGGCTGGAACTGGCGAACATCACCTTGGATTTTCAGACCAATGATTTCCGGCCCGCCATCATCTGTTCAAACGTGAACGGGCTGGAGATTGACAGCTTCAAGGCGCAAACCGCAGCCGGCGTTTCGGCCGCACGATTTGACGACGTAACCGGACTGGATGTCCACAATTCACCGGTTCTTAAATGACCGTTCAACGACGGCTCGTTCACCCGCCGGGCAGATGAGGCAATCGCCTTCTGGAACGAATCCAGGAGGCGGATGTGCGTTGCTCCGACGCGTTAAAACCACGGTTTAAGAGCTGCTTTTAAGGCCACCGTCCGGCTTGAGTTCAAGCGGTGCGCTCGCATTTAATTATCTTCCTGACGTTAGAAAAAACATTGGTAGTAGAACAAACGTTCAATAGCAGCCTTCGTTCAATTTGTTAAAATTCTGCAAACCCATTAATCATCTTCACGGCCGAATAGTTGTTTTTTTGGAAGCCGTGGAATTTGATTCCGCAAACCTGCAAAGCCACCGACGCATTATATGAAGAACATAATTCAAGCCTATTGTCTGACCGGCTGCCTGCTGGTCGTGATCGCAGCCTCAAGCCAGCCGGCTGACGCGCAATTCGTATGGAGTGGCGCAAGCGGCAGTGATTTGAATTGGTTGACCGCCGGCAACTGGTCGCCCAGCGGTCCGCCCGGCGCGCCTGATGATGTCCATTTTTTTGATGTCGGCGCGACCAATGACATCGTTTCGATAGACAATGTTGTATCGGCGGATACGACCGTGCAATCGCTCTGGTATGGCCAGACCAACGGTATTCACAACACGCTCATCGCTCCAGGCGTGACGTTGACGTTGGCGGGGACCGGCGCGGGAAATATTTTGACGGCGGGCACGGAAACTGACAATGGCGGTTCGCAAGGTGAGACTAACACCATTTCCGGCGCAGGTGCGACGCTTTTGATCAACAACCCGAATGGCATCATTGCCGTCCGTCAAGGCGTGGTGAGCGCCGGCAGCACTGCGAGCCTGCGCTCGACGCTGAATCTTTCCGGCCTGGACAATTTTAATTCAACCATCGGTCGGCTGCTGGTGGGATCGGAAAGCACTTTTGCGCGGCCGGCGGGCACGTTGTTCCTGGCCAGGACCAACGTGATCACAGCCGGCGGGTCGTCGCCAGCCATTGCCGTTGGCGGAAATGGCGGCGGCAGTCACAATTCAGGGAACGCCAGTTTTCTGTATTTGGGCCAGATGAACACCATTAACGCCAGCAGCATCACCGTCGGCCGGGTCAAACAGGGCGCGTCGGGTGGTCTGACCAGTTCGATTCTGTTCAACCCGGCGTTGGTCAGCCCGATGGCTTATTTTCGCGGTGCCGACGGTGTGAGTCGTATCCCGGCCTGGACTTTGGCCGACGCCGAAGCAGGCAGCGGCAGCGGCACGACGGCCGGCATCTGTGACTTTACCGGTGGAACGGTGGATGCAATGGTTAATGTGATGACGCTTGGGCGGCAAACAGGAAGTCACAGTCCGGTGGGCACTTTGACCTTTGAACAGGGGACCTTTGACATCAACACCCTGATCCTGGGCGAGCAGACGCAATCTTCAACGTATGGCGGCAATGGCACCATCAACGTCAACGGCTCGGCAAACTTGATTGTCCAAAATAACCTGGAGCTTACCCAGACAGTGGGCGGCACCGGCGCCGCCGGTTCGACGGGGACGTTGAACATGAACGGTGGCACCACAAAGATTGCCGGTGATATTACGGACGGCGGCGGCATTGGCACCCTCAATGTCAACCTTGGCGTGCTGGACATGCAGCCGGCCGGCGATCCGACGCCGGGCAGCATAACGGCGGACACGCTGGCCATCGGCAATAGCGGCACGGCGGTGGTGACCAACGCTGCCAGCATTTCAGCGTCTTCCATCACGATTGGCTTCGGCGGCTCTATTGCTGGGAATACCAGCATAGATATCGGCAACACGGGCGTAGGTTTATTTGATTCTTCCGCTGTCGGCGGCTTCACTTTGAACGGAACCTTTCAAGGCAGCGGCACGGTTAGTGGTGATTTCATTCAATCTCCGGGCACCGCGATCATTGTGGGTGGTGCGGGCGCAGCGGGAATGCTGAACTTTTATAATAATCTGACACTGGGCGGGGGCACCCTGGCCTTCGATTTGTCGAGCAGCGCGGCGGGCGCGAACGACACGACGTATGTTTATGGCAACTTGAATCTCACGGGCACCAACGATGTGGTGATCAATGCGACGGAAGGAGATTTGGATGCCACCACGCCCTACACGTTAATCAACTATTATGGAAGTCTGTCAGGTGATGCGACTTACTTCCGGGCGGTCGGCCCGTTGAGCCAGAGCCGGCGCACATTCTCCTTTGATACCACCACCATGCCGAACGCCGTCACCATGACCGTCGGCGGCTCGACACCGGTCGCGCTTACATGGCGGGGTGACGGCACGGGCAACATCTGGGACATCCACAACACCGCCAACTGGAACAACGGCACAACGAGCGACCAGTTTTACAATCTGGATGCCGTGTTGTTCGATGACACCGGCTCCAATTCGCCGGCCATCAATCTGACGGAATCTCTGGCTCCCGGTGCCATTACCGTGAACAACGCGGTGGAAGATTACACATTTGGTGGCAGCGGCGCGCTGACGGGCAACCCCGCTCTCAACAAGGCAGGTGCGGCGGCTCTTACGATTGCCAACGACGGGGCGAACGCTTTCGGAGCCCTCACGCTGGATGACGGTGCGCTGGCATTTGCCAATTCCGGGGCCAACAGTTTTGGTGACATCACGATCAACGGCGGCGCGCTCACCTTCTCCAACCGCCAGCCCAATACTTATTCAGGCAACCTCGCCCTTAACGCCGGCAGCCTGACGCTTAACTTGAATGCGGACACCACTCTGGCCAGCGCGATCACCGGTGCTGGAACATTGGTAAAACAGAATACAAATGTGCTGGTTTTGAGCGGCGACAACAGCTTATTTGACGGGCCAATTACGGTAAACGCCGGCGTGCTCAAGATCGGAGATGCCGTGGGTTTGAATCAGGATTCTACTGCGCTTGGTTCGGTCAATGGCGGCACATTGATCGCCGATGGCGCAACGTTGGATGTGAACGGTTACAATTTGGAATCGGAACCGGTGACCGTGTCCGGTGCCGGTGTGAATGGCGAGGGTGCCATTGTTGAGAACACAGGCGATCCTGCGTTTCACAGTCCGGGCGGAGCGAATCTGGCCTATGTGACGCTGGCCGGCGACACCACGTTTGGCGGCACGGGCCGGTTGGATTTCCGTTCCAATCCTTCCAGCGGCACCAACGCGGCGTTTTACACAGGCGGCCAGCCTTACAAAATTACCCTGGTGGGCACCAACCAGATTCAATTCACCGGCGTCCAGATTGATCCGGCGTTGGGGGACATTGATGTCCAAGAAGGAACGCTCGGCATCGAAACCTCGACTACGCTGGGTAATTCCGCCAGCAACTTGTTTGTTCACGCCGGCAGCCGGCTGTTGTTTTATCAACTTTACTCGCCGGTGGAAAAACAAGTTCACCTGTCCGGAGACGGCACGAACGACACCATTTATGCCCAGAGTTCGCAAAATGCTGGTCAAAACATCTTGGCCGGGCCAATTGATATTACCGGCAACTGCCGGATTAATGTGGCTTCGGGCTACGACCTGACTTTCAGCAATATCGTCAGCGGCACGGGTGGTTTGACGCTGACGGCCGCCGGCACGTTGCATCTGACAGGCATGGCTGCCAACACTTGGTCGGGCGGGTTGACCATCAACGCCGGCAGGCTGCAAGTTGGCGATGGTCAGGCGGACGGAAGCATTCCGGCCACCGCCATCACGAACAACGGCGCGTTAGTTTTCAATTCAGCCAATGACCTGGTCGTGGCCGATGAAATCAGCGGCACGGGCACATTGGAACAGGATGGACCGGGTAAATTGACATTGACCGGCACCGACACCTTCACTGGCGCGACCACCGTTAATGGCGGAATGTTGCAAGTGGATGGCTCAATGATCGGCAACGGCGGCGTCACTGTTTCCGGCGGCACCCTCGCCGGATCGGGCACGCTGCTCGGCAACGTGAGCATCCAGACGGGCGGCACGCTGGCACCGGGAGATTCCATTGCCACTTTCAATATCATCGGCTCGCTCACGCTGGCCGGCACGAACGAGATGCAATTGAGCAAGTCAGGCAGCACGTTGACAAACGACATGATCACCGGCATCAGCAGTCTCACACTGGGCGGCACCTTGATGCTGGACATCAGTGGAGACGCGCTGGCGGTGGGCGATTCGTTCCAACTTTATTCAGCCACCTTCATCGTGCCTGGCAGCTTTGCGGACATTGAACCGGCGCAACCAGGAGCGGGATTGGCTTGGGATACATCGGAACTGGCCAGCCAGGGCATTCTGAAAGTGGCCGGCACCGCGTCCGGCGCGCCCGCGATCGGCGGTGTGTCCGTGGCCGGTGGCAACGTGATGTTCACGGTGACGGGCGGCACTGCGGGTGCGACGTTGTATGTGCTGTCGTCCACAAATCTGGCTGCGCCGCTCGCCAACTGGACGTCGGTGGAAACCAACCAGTTTGACGCCAACGGCAACTTCAGCTTCACCAACGCAGTGGATGATCAGCCGCAGCAGTTTTACATCATCCAACAGCAATAACCTGCGAAACGATCACCCGGCGACGGCACGATGCGTTGACTCAAATCAATTTTTAGGATCATCAGTGGTCCAACATTTGGATTTGAAAATAGATCCCGCCACCGGCAATCCGCCAGGCCTCAATAAAATCAAACATCAACAAAGAGTCTGTATTTGTTGACTGAAATCAGCTCTCGCCCGCCTGCGCCGATAGAACAAATGTTCAATGGCGGACCACGAGCGATTCAGCAATTCTCGGCCATTGTTCACGCTGATAAAATTTGACATGAAAAAGACCGCGCTGATTTTGATTCAAACTTTTTGTTGGTGTGTTTTGCCAGCCGCTGTCGCCGTTGCCCGGCCGTTGCCAAAAATCGAACTGCATCAAGTGTTCTCCCAGTTGAAGACCGGGCGTCCGGTGTGGATGAGCGAAGCGCCGGATGGCTCCGGGCGGATGTTCATCGTGTATCAAGACGGCAAGATTGTGATTGTCAAAAAGGGTTCCGACGGCAGTGATGCGAAGGAATTTCTGAACATTGAAAACCGCGGTCCCCATTTTCAAAATGAGGACGGTTTGATGAGTATCGCTTTTCATCCCGGATTCAAAACCAATGGGCTGTTCTACATTTATTACAACCAAAAAAATCCCGGCGACCAGCACAAGCAGCCGCAGAATTATCCTTTCCGCACCGTCATCAGTGAATTCAAATTTTCCGCCACCGATCCGGACAAGGCGGATATGGGTTCGGAGCGCATCCTGCTGCAAGTGCAGCAGCCGTTTTCCAATCACAAGGGCGGCGAACTGGCGTTCGGACCGGATGGTTATCTATATCTGGGACTGGGTGACGGCGGTGAAGGCGATGATCCGTTTGGCAGCGGCCAAAGCACGGCCACGTTGCTGGCCAAAATGCTGCGCATTGATGTGAATTCGCGCTCAACGACCGGCACGGGCAAGCGCCAGCATGAGCTGCCTTACGGCATTCCATCCGACAATCCGTTTGCGCAAGAGAAGGACATGGGAAATCGCGGCGCGCAAAAGGAGATTTACGCCTACGGCTTCCGCAATCCGTGGCGTTACAGTTGGGATCGCAAGACTGGCGACTTGTGGGTGGGCGATGTCGGCCAGGATTTATGGGAGGAAGTAGATCTGGTCACCAAGGGCGGCGACTACGGCTGGAGCGTGCGCGAAGGCGCGCATCATTTCAAACCCGGCCCGCCCGGCGCGCAATACATTGATCCAGTCATGGAATATCCGCACCGGCCGAACCTGCTGCCGGAATCCTTGTTTCCCGATCACAGCATCGGCCTGTGCGTGATTGGCGGATATGTTTATCGCGGCCATAAATTTCCGGCGCTGGACGGTGTTTACATTTATGGCGATTACAACCTCGGCACCATCTGGGGATTCCGCTACGACCGTGCCGCGCATAAAGTAACTGCGCAGGGGGCATTGTTGAGCCAACCGAAAAACATCACCAGTTTTGCGGAGGACGGCGACGGCGAACTCTACCTGCTCACGCAGGGCGGCCAGATTTATTCCATCGCCACCGCCCCCTAAAACAGCTGGTGTGCAGAACAACAATCGGGCTAAATTATTTTCCATGACCAACTCAAAAATAATTCCAGCCGTCATTTTGGTGGCGCTAACGCCGGCCTTTGCCTCTTATGCCGCCAGTCAGTTGACGATCAAGGCCGTGAATTCGCTGCCCGTCGCGCGGACCAGCCAGACGATTGAATTGTCCGCCGCACAACTGGCTCCGCTCGGCGCAAAGGATTTGGAGAAAATCCACGTCAAGAATTCGGCTGGACAGGAATTGATCTGTCAGGCGGTGGACACGGATTTTGACGACTATCACAAACCGGATGAGGTGATCTTCCAAAGCGGCTTCGCCCCCAGCGAGACCAGGACATTCACCATCACCACCGGCAAAAAACAGGAATTAAAACCGGGCGATTACAAGGCTTATGGCCGTTTTGTGCGCGAACGTTTTGATGATTACGCCTGGGAAAATGATCTCATCGCCCATCGCACCTACGGTCAGGCGCTGGAAACGTGGAAAGGCGAACCGCTGACCAGCAGTTCCATTGACATCTGGTCGAAGCTTAATCCGACGCTAATCATCAACGAATGGTATATGATGGGCGATGCGTTTTATCATCACATGAACAGCAACGGCGGTGATGATTATTCCGCCGGCGCGACGCGCGGCGACGGCGGCAATGGGATCTGGGCGGACAACAAACTCTGGGCTGCTAAAAATTTTGTGAACTCGCGCACGCTGGCCAGCGGACCGATCCGCGTGCTGTTTGAACTGGATTACGCGCCGTTCGATGTGAATGGAACGAAGGTGACCGAAACCATGCGCGTCTCGCTGGACGCCGGCAGCCAAATGGATCATTACACCGTCACTTACAAACCGGAAACCGCAATGACGCTGACGCCAGCAGTCGGACTGAAAAAGGTTAAAGGCGAAACCAAGGAATTCAATGCCGCCAACGGCACGCTGGCAATTTGGGAGCCGATGGAGCAAAAACGCGGCATGCAAGGTGTGGCGGTAATCGTTGATCCGAATAATTTTATCCAGCAGACCGAGGACAAACAAAATAATCTCCTGGCCGTGAAAACGGCGGCGGACAATTCCATTTCTTATTGGGCCGGTTTTGCGTGGGACAAGGCGGGGAAAATCACCAGCCAGGGCGCGTGGAATCAGTATGTCGCTGACTTCGCCCAGGGTATTCAGTCGCCAATTGAAGTCAGCGTTTCCCGCGAATAGCGAAATTGCCGGCCAGTTCATTTATCAACCAAGCACAATTGCCATGAAACGTTTTTTAAATTTATTCCCGGTCAATCATTCCAAAATTCTTTTAGGCGCATCCTTTGCTGTTTTGTTGCTGAACAGCGGTTGCGCCACATCGGCTGCCGATCCCACCCAGATGGCGTCCGCAACCGGTGGCATTACTGATGTAGAAATCCGCGACGTCGTCGCGCGCGTCGCCGAACATCAGCTTCATACGCTGGTGGATGGCGATTATCCGGCGGTCACAAACATTGACGAAGCGAAAAACGTCAAACCGCCGGAAGGCATTGCGTGGAATTATCCGTGGGGCGTAGCGCTTTATGGCATGGAGCGTTCGGTGGATGTCACCGGCGACCAGGCTGTGGACAAATTCGTTGTGGAACACAACTTAATCTGCGCGCGGGATTACGACTGGTTTGCTGAGCTGGAAAAACAATTTGGCCGGGCTGCCGTTGCGCCGTTGATGCGCGGTTCAAAAATCGGTGGCTTGTTGCGGCTGGGCAGCCTGGACAGTTGCGGCGCGATGGGAAATGAAATGCTCGAAAGCATGATCCGCCATCCCGACCAGGTGACACCGGAAGAAAAAGCCGTGGTCGCGCGCATCGCTGACTGGGTCGTCCACAAACAGGATCGGCTGCCGGATGGAACGCTCTGGCGTTCCCGGTCAATGGGCGGGACGGTCTGGCCAGACGATCTTTACATGGGCGGCGTGTTTCTGGTGCGCTGGGGCATTTACAACCACGACCAGAAATTCATTGATGACGCCGCGCGCAACATCATTCATCAGGCCGCGCTTGAAGCGGACACCGATGGGCTTTGGTTTCACGGTTATTTCATCAACGAGAAAAAACATGCGCCGTTCAAATGGGGACGCGGCAACGGCTGGGTGACGGTCACGCTCGTGGAAACATTGTCTGCCATGCCGGAAAATGATCCGCTGCGTCCGCAGTTGCTCGACATTTTGCGCAAACAGATTGCCGGCTTGAAAAAAGTTCAGGCACCCGACGGCATGTGGCGTCAGGTTTTGGACAAGCCGGAATTATGGGATGAAACTTCCTGCACGGCGATGTTCGCCTACGGCATCGCCCGCGCGGTGAACCGTGGCTGGATTGATCCATCGAACATGGTGGTCGCGCGCCGGGCATTCGCCGGCATCGCCAAAAAGGTGACGGCGGATGGCGACGTCAACGGCACCTGCGAGGGCACGAACATCGGCACGACGCTGGATTTTTACATCAACCGTCCGCATCCCGACAACGATACACACGGTCGCGGCCCGACCATGCTTGCCGGAACAGAAATTTTGCTGGGCACCAAAAAATAATTTTCATGCTTATGAAATCGGTGGCAAAAGAAACTCTGCTGGCAATCACGCTAGTTTGTTCGGCGTTTATGTTCATCGGTTGCAAAACGGCGAACGCCCAAAAAACTGAAACGATTGAACTTTTCAACGGGAAGAATTTCACCGGCTGGACGTTTTTCGTGAAAAACGGCGCTGACCCGATGCAGACATGGAGCGTCACCAACGGCGTCATTCATTGCGCCGGCAAACCGGCGGGTTATTTGCGGACGGAAAAAAGTTATCACGATTACCGGCTTTCAGTGGAATGGCGCTTTGTAAAAGTGGCGCGCCACGCCGACAACACTGGCGTGCTTGTTGACATGCAACTGCCGGACGCGGTCTGGCCCAAGTGCGTCGAGTGCCAGGGACAAAACCAGAAGCAGGGCGATTTCTGGTTGCAGGGCGGTGCGACGGCGAAAGGCTTCCAAGGCGACGGGAAAAAGCCCGTTCATGTTCCCATGAACGGAGAGCCGAATGAAAAGCCCGTCGGCGAATGGAACACCTGTCAGGTCATCGCGAGCGGCGACACGGTGCAATACATCGTGAACGGAAAAGCCATGAACCAGATCACCGGCTGCAATGTCTCCGCTGGA
>Ga0310811_10013938_pt1 | contig 10474 bp, 9 predicted proteins | sample YCmetagenome_FD_207642 | JGI IMG/M metagenome (GOLD analysis project Ga0310811, IMG submission 207642) | Soil microbial communities from experimental microcosm in Duke University, North Carolina, United States - YC | ecosystem: Engineered > Artificial ecosystem > Soil microcosm > Unclassified ... | reverse complement strand
TGGTAGATAGACGACGAGTGGACGCCTGGTAACAGGTGCAGCGAAGTCGCCCTAATGATCGTACGGCTTGTTTCATCTAGGATCTCTGAGTGTGAAGAGCTGGTTTTCAACTGGCTGGTGAGGGATACTCTTGTGATAGTGGGTGCTCACTCGGCAAAATTGAGGAACGTGTGTTAGTAAGTTGTGAATAGTGCAATAATGTAAGAGGGCTTTTAGCTCAGGTGGTTAGAGCGCAGTCCTGATAAGACTGAGGTCCCTGGTTCGAGTCCAGGAAGGCCCATTTGCTCTGGGGATGTAGCTTAGTTGGTAGAGCGTCGCCTTTGCACGGCGAAGGTCAGGAGTTCGAATCTCCTCATCTCCACTATTTAATAAGGCGGGAAGAGTGTTTATAAACGCTCTTCCCGCCTTTGTTTGTATTGTTTACCTTATGGTCTATCACCTGCAAAACATGGGTTTGACAGCAGTTTAATAATGAGTAATTAACTCTGTGTGTTTTTGCTGCATAGTGTCTATGGTATGTTTGTTGATATCATGTTGAATCCAGGTTCCAATTACAACGGAGTGCCCGCATTGCAATAAAATCTTGAGAACTCCTGAGATCCAATATCAACATGAGCTACAGACATCTCTAATGATCTACCACTCCGCTTCATACTGTGAATGGGGTTGGAACATTGTATTCAATCGCTGATGCGGTTCGTTATGTGGTTCTCATCAACACACCCAACAGCAATAATGATGGATGGGATTATACCGAACTGTAAAGCTTGGCAGAACGTGAGCGTATATCTCCTGTGATCCATGGCACAATGCGTGCCAGGCAGGACTCAGCGATCATTACGTTTAACAAGGGAGGATGCAGCATAAATATTGCATCCTCCCTTTAATTGGTTTTACTCGCAAGGGTATTAGAGAGTGGCTTGAAATCCTTACTTTTCTATCTTACATATGATCTTTCATTACAAAATTATTTTGACTGCAGCAATAGTGGAGTAACAAATTGGTTAGGTATGGTTATGCTTCTTTGCTCTGTGTGTTTGGATGGAGGAGGGGATAGAAGTTTATTGTCCAGCCGACCCCGAAGATATGTGGCATAAAGAGACTCGATGTTTCTTTATTCCAAACGCGTTCACGTATACGTTGAAGTGTGGGAAACCGGAAATCATAAGGAATATTTCCGATTTGACCATGCCAGGTACGTTCTGAAGCTGGCAATTTCAACTGATCACGGATAGCAACTCCTACGAGAACTGCCATTGTGATAATCACCAGTGTGTTGATTGGTTTACGTTTCATTGTGTGCTTCTCCTCTGAAATTAGAGATTTATATTATTGTTTTCATCTGCTAATACGAAAATAGTAAAGCTCAGTTGCAAACAATAATCATTGTTGTTGCAAGTTCTAATTTTATTAGACTTTTCTACTGATTTATCGCTCTTCTTTCCTTGTGTAAGGTTATATTTTCCCCTATCCCCCAAATGAGGGAGAGAAAGATCCCAATCTTAAGTGATGGTTTCTCTATTGATTTCATTTACACTTTCCTGGTGTATGAGTTATGCAGAACAGATGTCAATACCTTGATTGATGTTCTGGTGTCCTGACCAGAAAAAAGAGGAATAGAGAATAAAAATGGAAAATGATATGCCGCAGCAACAGGCGAATGGAATAGCGAAACCTTTTGATGGAAAGCAATTGTTGCTTGGCCAACTGCCAGTAATAATGGTTAATGCAGTTCTGCCGTTTCTGATTTATCAGGTGATGACTACTTTTCTGCACCAGCCTATGTTTATTTCGCTTGTAGTAACAGGTATTCCATCGATAGTAATGAGCATTGTTACTCTCATCCGTAAACGACGCATTGATTTTCTGGCAGGAATCGTTCTGGCAGGAATCGTGGTTGGCCTGATTTTGACATTTGTCAGTCACGATGCTCGGTTGATGTTAGTCCGTGAGTCGTTCTTTACTGCTGCTCTTGGTCTGGTGTTTTTGATCTCCTTGCTTTTCCCAAAACCATTGATCTATTATATCGGGCGTTCATTTATGACCGAAAACAATCCAGAACAATTGTCCAGATTTGAATCACGCTGGCTGCAACCAGAATTTCGTACGAAGACTCGTGTACAGACCGCCATTCTGGGCGTTGGTCTGTTTGCGGAAGCTGTAGTACGTTGTATTCTGGTCTTCAAGCTTCCCATCTCTCAGTTTCTGGCTATCTCACCGTTTGTCCAATGGGGGATTATTGGGGCCACGATTGCAGTACTCGTTCTCTACAGACGTCGTGTCAATCAGTAAATAGAAATTCTTGTGTAGCGTTATGATTTAGCGCTACTTTTTGTTTTTTAGCCCAATTGCTGCTGAGAATATATGCAATTTGTACGAAAAATAGCTTGTAGTTGATTTAAAAGGAGTAAGAAACTGAAATGATTGGCGGAAAAATCAACGAATATTCTTGTGTTTTATGCAAATTGCACACATTTTGATGGGTGATTTTTTATATTTTCTCGTATATTTGTCCGGAAAATTATTATATATTTTTACTATTGTAAGTGTAAGCGATGAACGAAGAGCAACAGAGATGTCTTACTCAAGATGTAACTCAAGCTACGAATTACATGTAGTGGTCGCTACACTCCTGGCATTGATAAGCCTTATTGATAAATCCTCTAAGGTCTGGATGATTGTAGTTTGAAAGTCACTCAAGGAGTTCAGGATGAATGCTTCCATGCTTAGAGCAAGTTTTGATCTGGTTGAGTCGGATAAGGATGAATTTGCGGCAACATTTTACCGCCGTCTATTTGAAAAATATCCAGAGACACAGCAATTTTTTGCCAAAACTGATATGCAGCAGCAAGCACGTGCCCTTGCTTCAACATTAACAGTGGTAGTTGCTGGTGTTGAGAAAGGTGATAATTTAGTTCCGGCATTGCAAAGTCTTGGCTCTCGCCATAAAACATATGGAGTGTTGCCTGAGCATTATCCAATTGTTGGAGAAGTTCTGATCGAAACATTTCAGAACGTTCTTGGTGATAATTGGACCCCTGCTTTTCAAGAAGCCTGGGTGCAGGCATATGAAGTTATTGCCCAGACAATGGCTCAATAAAGAGAAGTAGTGCGTATCTTTTGCGATTGTAGCAATAAAAAAGTATTCTCCTTTTGATTGTGAATACTTCGCATTCCAAAAGGAGAATACTTTTTTGTGCAGGCGTATGGGGCTAATTGGTTTATGCGTCAGATTATTCAGCCAGCAATTCAGCCTCACTTAATGGGCCAAGAGCAGTTAATACCTGTTTGCTGGTCATGGGAAAATGATTCAACGCACGCATAACATCATCTGTGGTAATCTTTTCAACACGGCTAATCTCTTCATCCACGCTGATCAGACGACCTTCAATCACCCAGTCACTGGCAAGTGAGCGCATACGTGAGAAGGTTGATTCGCTGCTGAGAACAAGGCTGCTGATCCATTTATCTTTAGCTCGCTGCAACTCATCCTCATGAACCCCATTCTCAAGCAGATTTGTGAGTTCCTGACGTAACATTTGCAGGACACGAGGGGCGTTCTCCGGAGTTGCGTTGGCTTCCAGCAACATCATGCCTGTACCATCCATTGCCCATATACCAGCACTGGCCGACTCTGCCAGACCACGCTGGTATATATTCCAATAGAGACGTGAACCGTCGCTATCGCCCAGAATGCTGCCACCTATCGTTGCCGCATAGTAATCTGGATGCCGTACATCAATTGCTGGCATAGCGACCAACATGATCTGTTGCTTGAGGTTTTTATCTACCATTACGTTATTGACCGGACGTTCAGGCTCATAATGTGAAACATCACGACCACTGTCACCAGTACGCCAATCACTACAGTATTTTTCAGCCAGCTGAACAATATGATCCCAATCAAAATTGCCCGCGATGGAGAGCACAAGGTTGTTTGCTGCGTAACGACGTTTCCAGTAATCACGCATCTGTTCAGCACGCATCCCACGGATACTCTCTCTCGTTCCCAGGACATCATGTCCCAATGGATGGTTGCCGAAATAGGCCTGCATCAAACGACGATAGGTCAGATTATATGGTTGATCTTCAGAACGTGCTATCTCGTTGACAATGACCTCTTTCTCCATATTGAAATCAGTCTCATCCAAACGTGGATACATCATATCGCTGAGTAGTTCTACTGCACGATCGACGTATTCACCCAGCACACGAGCATAGAAGACCGTCGCCTCATGTGATGTGAAGGCATTGAGTTCCGCCCCGATCTTATTGAATTCCAGTGTGATCTCTTGCCAGTTCAGGTGCTGCGTGCCTTTAAATACCATATGTTCTAAGAAATGAGAAACACCAGCGATTGTGGGATCATACTCATCACGTGAACCGGTACGAACGTAATAGGATACTGCGACTGACTCAAAATCCGGCATTGGCTGACCTACGATTTGTAGTCCGTTGCTAAGGGTATGCGTATGGAACACAGTGCTGTTTGCTGTGATCTCTGACATATTGCTCCTCCATTGGGCAAGGCGTGTTTCGCCTGCTGGTTTCGTCTGGCAAGGTACAAAGTAGTACAGGCGTAAGACTTGTAACTAGCATAATAGCCCCACCCTGGGAGAATTGTCAAATCGCATATCACACTATGTCAGATCATCTGCAATCAAAGATTGCTTGCTCTTCCTGACATTCATTAGTCTACTTTGATATAGTGCATCTGCTTTATAATAATAAAGCCGTTCTACTCCTCATGTTGAATATGGCTAAAGTGTGTGATATGCTACGCTGTAGACAAAGACGGAGCATGCATTCATAACCAGTCTACTGGCTTCTTTGGTATAGATCCATGTAGCACTGCGCAGAGCAAGGAAGACTATGTTTGCTTGTTCGGTTGACCGTTAAGCAAGGGTCTTACAAAGACATCTATACTGAAGTGACTTATAGAACAACAGAGACGCATCCTATGTCTTGGCTAGAAGAGGAGTTGTGGATGTCAACCTCAACCTGGGGAGGAACTGAAATATCCGCTAATGAGATGTATCCTCAAAAATTATTAATGCATCTTTTAAAACAGATGATGCTCCATTTTGGTGCTCAGGGTGCTTGTATTGCATTACATGACGAGAACAATGGTTGTATGACGGTACGTGCGCATATCCGCCTGAAACAAACTTCATCTGCTCCTTCTTTGACTGAAGTGACAGAAACTCTCCCAACACCAAAAAAGAAATTGTCATCCCTTTCCAAAAAACGTGTAACTGGTCAGTTGCAACCCCATGATCCACTTATCCAGCCTGTGCCATTGCCTGCCGCCGATTCCTCTTCCGTGCCTGCTCTTTCGATGGAGGATATTGAGGAGGTAACCCCTCAACAGAGTGAGTTGTTTGCTCTCAGTGCTTCATATGCGATTGGTCAGGATCTTATTGGTTATACCTGGCAAAAAAATGATGCGTATGCAATGCGCCATGAGGATTATGCAACGCTCTTTCGCGCGAATCAGAATTTGCGTACGGACGTTGTACCTTCTAACTATCTGGTCGTGCCCATTCGTGAGTCAACACTACTTGATGAACTACGTGGGGGGAAACATTCGCCAAATGTGTTGGGTATCATTGTCCTCTATCGCGTTTCTCCTGTTACTGTTAGTTTTCAGGCGCAGCGCGTTGAATCTCTACAGTACACAGAAAAGATCGCGCTCTACCTGCAAAATGATGCTTTGAGCTGTACACAACGACGTATGGGCGAATACCTTGAAATGTTGCAGGAAATCAGCACGGTGTTCCCCAAATCTGTGATGCTGGCTGAATTGGTTGAGCATGTTTATCAATTCGCTTTGCGGACGGTTGATGTGAACAGTATGTTGCTTACCCTCTATGATCGGGACCTGGAACGCCTGTATGATGTATTTGCTCTTAATATGGGGAAGCGTATCAAACAACTGGCTGATCATCCTGCGGTCAGTTGCAAGACGGATCGTCCTGTCTGGTGGCATGTTACGCAGCATTTGCGACAGACGTTGCAGTTTTCGCCCATGCATGATACTGAGCAGACCAACAAATATGCAGAATTATTAGGCGGTACCTGGGGGGATCAGCGAGAAGCAGAAGCATTTTTGTTGATCCCTATGAAAATGTTTAATCGGGTGATTGGCTCGCTCTGTCTGGTAAGTAATCGTGCTCATGCTTTTAGCCAGGTAGAAATTCAAGTGCTGGAGACAATGCTACAGATTGTGACGGTTAGTATTGAAAATGCGAAACTATATGAACGAGATCGCAAAATTTTGTATGATGCTCGTCAGCGTGAAGCACAGCTAGCCGCAATTAATAGTGCTTTGCAGTCCATTAATTCTGTTCTCAACGTCACTGAATTGTTGAATAATCTTGTGGAGCAGGCAGCCTCCATCGCGAAGGTTGATCTCTGTGTGTTTTTTGAACCTTCCTCCGAACAGAGCGAATTAGTTGCTCATGCTCTCTATGCTCCTTCCAGCGTGCAGATGGTTGATGATGGCAGTGGTATGCCTGTTGTCGTGCCTCCTAAAAAGAGGGAGCCGGATGAGATCATTAATATGATTCAATTGCCATTTAAGGATACCTTCCTGGAAGGGAAGATCAATGATGGCTTTTTTTATCTGGATCAGGCACAGCTAGAGGAGCTATCAAAACGCAGTAATGAGGGTGGCGCTATTCTTTTACGTGAAACGGTGATTGAGAATATACTGATGCTGCCCATGTCCTACCAAACCAAGTTTCTGGGTTTCCTCGCAGTACCCACTCCTCGTGGCAAGAAGCAGTTCTTGCCAAAGGAGGTTACAACCTTACTGGCTATCTGTGCACAGGCAGCCAGTGCTATTCGCAATGCTCAGTTGTTTGAACAGCGGGCAGAGGCATATGCCGAATTGGAACGGTTGGATAAGCTTAAAGATGAATTTCTGGTGACCGCATCGCATGAGCTTCGTACACCATTAACAGCGATTAGCGGCTATGCCAGCCAGTTACAACGTCAGAGTGCGCGTGCTACACCGAAGCAGATCCATCGCTTCGCAACGAGAATTTCAGTTGCTTCTCAGCAATTGACCGATCTGGTCAGTAACATGACAGAGGCGGCGCAGATCGGGCCTATTGATCGCATGAAAGCGGATATGCGTCTGGAGTCGGTTGAGGTTTTTTCCGCGACTGAGATGGCGTGTAACATGATATCGCAAAACGCCGATCATATCCTTACTCTTGAGATACCGCGTAACCTCTGGTTGCTGGGCGATCCACCACGTGTACGGCAGGTCCTGACCAATCTCTTAGAAAATGCTTCAAAATATTCACTGACGGAGACTGAAATCACTGTCACTGCACGGGTATTACCTCTTTCCGAGGTGATGCTGTTGTTAAGTGATGATCAGGTGGATCATACATTGATCCTTGAAAAAGGTGATATTCCGGTTGTCATGGTAAGTGTCACCGATGAGGGTGAGGGGGTTGCACTGGAAGATCAGCAAAAGATCTTTGAGAAGTTTGTACGTGCTCCACGCTCATTGACGACGCCAGTTCGAGGATCTGGTTTAGGTCTATATATCTGCCGTCGGTTTATTGAAGCAATGGGGGGGCAGATGTGGTTAGAGCGCAGCGTCGTAAATGAAGGTTCTACCTTTAGCTTCTACTTGCCACAGGTAAAGCCTCCCGTTGATATGATTGATGAGTAAGCTCGCTGCATCGTGCGAGAAATGTCTCTGTTGCTTTTCTCGGTTGTACGAGCATAGAGGTAACATAAAGTAAGGATTGCTGTGAGTAAAAAACCGCAAAAAATACTGGTTGTTGATGATGAGGCAGTCATTCGCGATATGATGACTGATATCCTGGAATTGGAAGGATATACCATCGATGTGGCACGGAATGGACGTGATGCCTTTGAGATGGTGATGGCTGTTTCTCCTGCTCAACAGTATTTGATTTTTCTGGATTTGATGATGCCCGTGATGGATGGACATGAGTTCTGTCATACGTTGAATGCGCAACCAGATGTGCGCCAGCACCATACCATCATCATTATGTCCGCGCTTGATCAATTGGCTCAGGCAACGTCCCTTCACGCCGATGCTGCGATGCCCAAGCCGTTTGTGGTTGATGACGTCTTGCAATTTATTCAGCAATATATGAACCAGGATTAGGGCAAGATGCCGAGAGCATGGATTGGCGATATTTGGGTGGAAGGTTGGATTGAAACCTGGCACGTCAGCCCATTGCTCTCTCCTGATGCGAACGATAATCTATTAGGTATAATCTGATTGATGCTATCCTCCTTTCTTTGGTCTATTAATCTACACTGATCGCAGTTGTTGGATTCTCTGAAGTGTTTTATCGCAGTGTATGTTATTTACCTGTAAAGAAAAAGCTATAGTATCTTGCTTGTTAATCTTCAAGAGAAAAGGTATAGTAGGGCTAGGAAATTCCGTTTCCTGTGTTTACAGAAGGAACTTTTGTATGAGGATGTCGCTATGATGCGACTTGAGGGGACAAACTAGTGGAGCAAATTATTAAGACGTTGCACTCATACAACGTCTATCTGGTGCTGTTAGCCGCTGTTGTTACTGGTATCTGGGGTCTTGTTCTTTATTTTATGCATCGGGATATGATAAAACCCTGGCGTATCAGTATGCTGGTGACGGTAATATTGGGTTTGCTGCAAGGCTTATTTGGTGTGATTATGGTATGGGTGTATCATTTAAAGCCAGGGACTGGTACAGGGTTATATTATTTACATTATATGTATGGTGGCATTGTGGCGTTGGGCATTCCGCTTACCTGGCAGGTGTTTACAACCAATGGCAAGGATCGCCGTAAAGATCTGTTAATTTATAGCCTGGCGGCGTTGCTCCTGTTTATTGTTGGTATTCGTGCCTGGATGACAGGTATGCACTGATGATTTTGCTGATCTGTACATGTTGCGTCTGTAAAGAATAAGGGTATACTATGCGAGCTTCTTTTATCCATATGGCTGATACACACCTGGGGTATGAACAATATGGGGTGCGTGAGCGTTTCAACGATTTCGGACGTGCTTTCTGGGAGGTCCTTGAGGTTGCCGAGAAACGTCGCGTCGATTTTGTCGTAATTGCCGGTGACCTGTTCAACAAGCGTGCTATTGATGCATTGACTCTGCTACATGCTATTGAAGGGTTAAAGAAGCTCAAAGATCTGCAAATTCCGGTAATTGCGATTGAGGGCAATCATGATCGTAGTTTCTATCGTGATGGCGCATCCTGGTTGCAGTTCCTGTGTTATCAGGGCTACATCAAACTGTTGCATCCCATTATGCAAGATGGGGTACCGCAGATTACACCCTGGGATGCCGATACCATGTTAGGAAGCTATGTCGATCTGCTTGAGGGACGGCTGCGTGTCTATGGATTGCCCTGGCAGGGGGCAGCAACTGCTCGGACATTGGATGGTATGGCACAGTCATTGATCAATGTACGGCAAGAAGAGGATGCTGCTGGTATTGAATATCGGTTGCTTACAATGCATACTGGTATTGATGGTATTGTCCCTCGCGTGCAGGGATTGCCAACAATGTCACAGTTCCAGTCCTTGCGCGAATATGTTGATTATCTGGCGTTGGGACATGTCCATAAGCCGTATGAGTTTGATGGTTGGATCTATAATCCTGGCTCAACTGAAACCTGTAGTGCTGAAGAGGCGCAATGGGATGATCGTGGCTATTATTATGTCGAGGTTGATACAGAAGAGCCTGAACGTATTATTGATGTAGCGAAAAAAGAGCGTGTCCATCATGCTGAGCGGTTGGTCAATCGTCGGCGTTCATTTGTCCGCTATGATCTGCGCGTTGATGGTTTCAGCGAGCCTGATCTCCTCTATCAACGACTGGAAGAATATTGTCGGCGTGAAGGGCCAAAGCATCAGGATAAGCAGGCGATAGTCATTATCCATCTTGTTGGTACACTCGGATTTGACGCTGGGGCTATCGATCAGCCATTGATGGAAGAAATGGTACGAACAGCGTTTATGCCGTTGCATATACGGATAGATAACCATACAAATGATCAGGATTATGTGCCAGACGATGGTGACATCGATGGTCGTGATCGTTCGATGTGGCATGAATTGGAACGTCGTATATTCGAAGAACTGGTGGGAATGGATAATCGTTACCTTGTGGCTAAAGAACAGTGGAGTGCTGTTCTCAGTGAGTTGAAATCCTCTGCTCTGCGTAAAGAGGACCCTGAGCAGATTGCTCTGTATTTACGAGAGCGCCGCCAGACGTTATTACAAATAGAGTAACAAAACTGCTAACAGCAAGACTCAGAAATAAAAAACGCAGATTTTGCGTTGTCCATAATCGGAACCCATCTCTTTTAGAGGGTGGGATGAAAATACGTTTAAATGAAGCATCGAACTCTGCCTTACTTGCGTACTATATATTAGGATGGGTATAACCCCCCTACCCATTGTTCCGTTGTAAAAATAGG